>Ga0310907_10000001_pt1 | contig 71474 bp, 104 predicted proteins | sample C48D4metaG_FD_203750 | JGI IMG/M metagenome (GOLD analysis project Ga0310907, IMG submission 203750) | Lab incubated soil microbial communities from West Virginia University Organic Research Farm, Morgantown, WV, United States - C48D4 | ecosystem: Environmental > Terrestrial > Soil >...
GCGGTGAGGTATTCGGGATTGGTTCCCCACTGTTTCAAGGTTATATTATCACCTTGATTATCAACCTTATTATATAAGGTTGATTTACGATCCCCGCCATGGTTGCCGAGTTTTCGTTCCTCCAGATTCCCCTTTACCTCCACAAGCGACAGATCGCCATTCAGGTGTTTATTCCAGTCCGCCTTTAGTGACTCATACTCACCGAGCCAGGGCTCGAATACAGCGGCGTACATCGCCTTGAATGAGCCATAATTGACGACCTGTAGGTCGTCGGCATACTTGCCAGCCGGAGCAATCAAATCCTTGTCCCACTCCATCGCCTCAGCGCGCTTCAGGCCCTGCATTATCTCGGGGAGCAGTTCGGCCTGTAGTTCTTGAATGCCAATGAAGTCCCCGAGTAGGTACTCCTGACTATCCGGCTTCTTGTGCGTTGAGAACTTGTTGCGCGCGGCTGACAGGGGATTGGCGCGATTCTTTCGATCGCGCCGCCCCTTAACCCCATCATGTAATTTAAACGGCAGGTCTTTAAAGTCCGCCTTGCTACTCTTCATCACGACCTCCGTATAAGGACGATGCGGCGCCGAGTCTGCCCCACTTGGCCAAGTAGATGTATGTCAGTTTTTCGATCCTGGTCGAAATGGTTGGCGAACAAATTTTATGATGGTAGCCAGGCTGATCAAGCGGGCCGTCATTCCCCGCGTTCTCAACGTCGAACACATCTTGTAGGGCGCAGTTCACGGCCTTAATGACAGATCCAATATTCGCACGAAAATCGGTATACACCCCGTTCTTTAGCAGCGCGTTGGTGATGGCGCCCCCGATCTCGCTGACAATACTATCCTCGCCGTTTAGTCGTCTGATTTTGACCGGAGGAATGTATGCCTGCTTCTCGTCTTCGTAGATCAGCGCCCCTATCAGATTGCGCACGAACTGATCTTCATCGCGTATGCGCTGCAAATATCCGGCTCTTAGATCGTCTCGGACCTTGAGAGACTCGTTGACAAATTGCTCTAGTTTTGAGTCTTCGTATTGGTCCGGCCGCAACTGCGTTTCCTTCAGAACCGCGCAGACCGGATCGCGGGCGGGAACGCATATAAACTTCTTCCTGTATTCCTCGTCTTGCGTAACGCTTCTTATGTGTTCTACGGCTGCTTCTCTGCGCGCGTTGGTGATCTCGGGCGGGAGTTGGTTTACGATCTGATTGATCTCCTCGTCGCTCAAACGCGCCAGATCCTCAATGGAGATGCCGTCGTTGATCCTCTGGCCCAATTCGTTGTCGATTTGTGTTCTATCGGCTTCGGTAAACGGTACTTCTCTCTTCTTATTAAGGTCGGGATCAGTCAGGGCATTTTCAGTCGCATCCCCGTATAAAAGGTCGCGCCATGTAGGGAGCCCGCTCTTCTCTAATTGCTCCTCCATCGTGTGGACCCATCTTCGCGCCTCTGCCGTTGAAGCCCAGTCGGTTCCGTTGGCGTCCGGATAGTAGAGGTGTGCCGTCACAAATCGCTTGCAGCGGTCAATATCTAAATACTTCTTTAGGTGATTTGGAATCCGATGAGTGCGGCCGTCAAACTGTACCTGTTCAGATATTGAACTGGATCGGTTGATGTCCACATTGATAAGGCAGGTCCAGTTATTGAGACCTCGGACGCCGATGTCTATCACGATGAGAATGCGCGCGGATTTGTCCGCGCAACGCCCGTTATTGGATTCTTTTGCGAGTAGCCAGGGGTGTATTTTCTCTGCTCGCTTGGACGTGCCCGCATCATGGATGAGATATTTCTCTTCTGACGAATCAGGAAGGGACTTCTTTATGACCTCCCCGCCTTGGACGATGTACCGATGTTTAACCCCCTGATACATCATCGCCGTTCGCCACCCGTCGCCGCTCAACTCTCCCTGCCGCTTAAGTCTCGATAGAAGCTCTTCAATCTGCGCGGTCAGGCTGTTCGCCTGTTTGATAGTGCTGCATCGGATCAGAATGTGCGGGCTGTACCAGTCATCCGGCATGGTGATCTTCATCTCCCGTTCCAACTGTTCCGCGCGCATGATCGCTTTATGGACCGTGGCTAATTGGCCGGGCAAACTGTCCTTATCGTTGTGTGCGGCTTCGATGTATTCGTGTTGACCGCGAACCCCCTTCGTATGGGCTGAATGTTGAACGGGAACGATGTAGCCCTCAGATTTTCCGCTTTCCCACGTAGGAACAATCTTGAGGCAGCGATCTAACTCGAATGTCAGCGCATAGCTTGCAGACGTGGCGAGGATGAAGTGTTTTGAGATCACTCCTCCATCCGCATTAATGGGTGTCGCCGTAAGCCCAAACTTCAGCGCGTGCGTTGCCAGTGTAACTATCCTGCCGAGTTGGGCGTGCGCCCAGTCGCATTCATCGAATACGATGGCGTCATAATTATTCAAAATCTCCCTGATCTGGTCATCTGTACGCGGCTGATTTTCCCTGTCCCATACGGCTTGGGGGCAGGCTATGGTGATATCGTGGTAGGCGTAGCCTTTTGCAAGGTCGCCTGACTGGGTACACTTGAGAATGCGAGGGGCCTCCTGATGCAGTCCATACTTTTGCACCTCTTTCTCTAGCTCGGCCTCTAGCTGATCGGCGCTTGTGGTGTCTTTAACAAACCACAATGCGCGCCCCACCCTTGGCCCCTTGTCCGTGCGGCGTAATACTTCCGAGTTGATGGCGAGCAGGAGTGACACGGTAAGCATGGTTTTCCCTGCGCCGGTTGTCAGCACAAAGAGCGAGCAATACGTGAGCAGGTTGTTGCGCTTGTCTCTGCTTGTAAAAAGCTCCGCATGGTTCTTTATGAGTTGCGGCCCGCAATAAACTTGAACTGCTCTCAGTCCGGCATAGGATAGATGTCTGTCAAACCAGAACTCATCCCGCCATCGTGTATCCTCGCCGGCGCCTCGCACGAGATTTGATTCCTTGCATCCACTATGACAAATCAGGCGGCAATTACGTGCGCTGTCTTCGCCGCCTTTGCTGCGGGCTTGACGGTGATCATCGCTTAAGGGAATCTCGCCATCTTGGTCCAACGCGCCATGTAGCTCAGCACATATGCCGTCTGCCCAGTTTTCACATATCGGTGGTTTATGGCGGTTGAGAATGGCCTCCCATTCAAGGGTTGTTATGCAGTCTGGCTTGTGTGGGATTTTGAATCGCATTTACGATCTCCTTTGGTTAATGCTATGGCGTGCATTGAAGATCGTTGTCGCGCCATAGCGCAGCGAGTTAGCGCCAAAGCGCCTATCGCTTGATTGTTGATTAATGGCCATGTGGTGACCATCTTCGTGACAAGCCATGATGAACATATTTCGTTACATTGTGTCAACTAAAATGATACACGCGTATAAAAAGAACGGGGCGAGCCGAAACCCGCCCCTTAACAACAACACACGACTCAAAATGGTATATCGTCCGCGTTGTGCTCTTCGAAGGATTTACCCTTTGGTGAGTATTCGCCCTGTGGATCGTTGATGGCAGGATCGGCCGATGGCCCCTGTGCCGTCTTCGACTCCGTAGCGCTCGACCCGCCGGCGTATTCCCACTCCCGCGACCAGTCGTTAGCCTCAACGTAGAGCTCCTGCATCCGCTTCAGCAGGGCATTGCCGACAAAGCGAGACTTGGCGAAGGTCAGATCCACGCTCGGCGGCAAGGCGATGATGGGCATGGTCGCTTCCGACTGCTGTGCGCCGCCGCCTACCTTCTCATGCTTGCCGGCCTTCACTCTCACCCAGAGCGCATACGGCGGCAGGCCCTGGCCCTTGTTTGGTGACGTCCGATTGACGACCGCAACGACCTTGCTCATATGTTCGCGCTGAATAGCCTCGATGGCCTGGCCAAGTAAGCCCTTGAAATTGAACGTGACGGGATTTTCAAAGCCCTTGATGAATCCGACGATCTGCAGGTGAGCTCGGAAACCTTGTTCGTAATTTCGCCAGGCGCGAAATTCTTTCTTGTCGTTTGTCTCTTTAAACCAGCGTTTCCGCGATCGCACCAAGGCAATATCCGCAACGTTCGTTCCGATGCCGAGGACTTCACCCCTGTCGCCTTCGAAACTCTGCGGCGTCCAAAGGTCGATCTCCGTGTCGGCCCCGGCCGCGTCCTTGCTGAAGAAAAAGCCGCCGGTGTAATTGATGTTCTCAGGCCCGAGGGCTTTCATCGCTGCCTTGCCGTGAAACCAAAGGACGAGCGGTAGTTGCAGTGACATCGCATCTTGCGCGGACTGGTCTACGCCGTCCCAATTGATTTCCTCGGCGGCAGGTTTTGCATTTGTAGTCATTACGTCATTACTCCTGTTGAAAAGGTTGATTCCGAGCGCTCGCGTGTAACATCAAATGAGGTTACAAAACAAACGCTAAAAAAGCGCGTCTTGCTAAGCATACGCGCTTTTAGAGTAGTGTCAAGTGGAATGTTGCAAAGATGTATCGAAGAATGTTCAGGCGGGGGTTAGATGCCTACGGCGAGTCTCTGTCTTGTTTGCCATGTTGTCGGTGCCGCGCATGGTCCGCACAGGTCGAGGTCTTTCTTTCGCACGACGGCGCGCGCGCCACAGTTGCAAAGTGGGGTTTGTGGGGTTGTGGCGGCCTTGATGGCGGCCTTGTCAGGCGCTGAGATTGGGATCGGCGAAGATCGACGCCCATGTTCCCATCTCTCAATGGTGCGTTTCGGCCTTTCAATGCCGCATATGCGAGTGAGCAATTCAGCAAACTCAGATTGAGAGTGGAAAAGGTTTTCCCTGAATTGTTGCAATTCCTCCGGTAACATATTTTGAGTATACGTGAATCACGAGATGTACTCAACGGAAAACTATACGCGAATCCCGTAGCATTGAAATAAATTATACTGAGCCGATTACGACTTTAGAACATCAACCACGCTAAGAACGATTTCCATGTCGTCCGAAGATTTGCTGCACGATGCGCAGTTTGCATTTCTTGGCCTTGCCGGCGCTCAAGTCGGCCTCTTCGATCATCCCTTCAATGGATTCGTTGAATTCGCCAAGTTCCATTATGCTGCCCCCTCGACTTGCAAAACGCCAACATCGTCGCGCCCCATCGCCTGGATTGCCAGCGTCAACTGATCAATGATCCGTTGAGCGCTGGCGCGGACTGTCTCGTCAGGATGCTTCAAGAGCTCGCGGGCCTCGTGCCTGGCTTCCAGACTCGCAGCCGGCACATCGTAGATGCTGAAGTCTGGCGTCGATGGATTGTTGCCGCTTCCGGAGGATGTTCTTGATGACACCGATTTTCGTCTCATAGTCTTCACGCTCCAATTCAATCATTTGAGTCGCGCTGATGTAGCCGGCAGTCAGACGTTTTTCGCCGCCACATTCGACGCAGAATGCTCGCCTAAGAATCTCATATCCGGTTCGTAATTTGCGACCAATTTTCCGCTTTCCGGACGGGTTTACGACGTGCAGATCCGGGACTGGCGACCGGCCATCTTTTAGGCGTTTCCAGTCCCGAATCTCGCTGTTTATAAGTGATAGTTGCGAAATGATTTCCAGGGAATTTTTAGTACTAAAACCATCGCCGGAAATCAGCCTAAAAACTGGACGGTCTTTAGTACTAAAAACCTCGGCGGATTTAGGAGAATCCAGAGAAGGGTTTTTAGTACTAAATGGCGCCGGATTTTTAGGGGACTGAGTGCGCCTCCTCACCACATCGCCTTGACCGCCAGGCAGATCAGAACGGCCATCAATATCGCGTACGCGATCGCTAACCTGCGCATGTCCTACCCCCTTGATTGCTTCTTGGCCTTCTTGGCCTTCGGCGTCATGAACCATGACAGCCCCGTCAGGCCGATTAGTAGAAATAGAAATCTCAGCCCCTCGACCGGGCCGCTCGTCAGAAAGAATCCGCCGCCCCCCACCATTAGAAACATCAGCGCTATGGTTCCCTTTTTCATGATCTGCCTCCTTGGTTGATTGTTCAGGGTTCGCCGCCGCGGCCCCTTCACTTCCCTGCTCTTCCGCGGCGGCTAGTGTTTTCCCGGATGCGTCTCAGTCGGGAAGTCTGATTGCTGCGGCGGATGATTGCGCAGTCGCCATTGGCCGTTGGGGTCTTGTACCCAGGGCGACGCCCACGGCGCGACTCGTGGGTCGTTGTATGATCCTGACAGATAAGCGTGCTGCAGGTGATCGGCTATGCCGTCGCCGTTCTTGTCCCACTCCCAGGCCAGCGCGCAGATCCCAAACGCCACAACCGACACCAACAGTTCGGCAATCGCAAAGGCGAGTAGGAAAGGGGTGTAGTACTTCATCACCTCTTCGACAGTCAGGGCCTTGTCTAGGGTGGCCGTTACTGCGGCGGCCGTCTCGGCGGTTGACTCCGACGCCGGCGCGCTTATCCTGGTCCCTCGAGGCGCTTGAATGCCCAGCTTGCGCGCCTCGGCATTGCGCCAAGCCTCGGCCTTGAGCCGTTTGGTTTCACTCTCGAGCAGGTCTTTTCTGCGCTTTACTTCGGCCTCGGCGCGCTTGTCGGCTCGGTCCTCTTCTGAGTGTCGTTCTGTCGTCGCTTGCTTGGCGCCGCTGATCTCCCGAGCCAATACCCAATGGAAGGCCAGGTTGCCAGCGAGTACCAGATCGATCGCGAACGTGGCAATCAAAACGTATCGCCGTACTTTGGGTGTAGCCAGCGCGCTGGCCACGGCGAAGATGATGGCAATTCCGATCGTGGTAACCACCATCCCGGTCGCTAGCCAGCTTGCTTCGGGGAAGACTGTTTTGTTCGCGGCGATCACGAGCACGCCGGGGATAATCACGGCGAAGAGCATCCCGGCCGCTTTGCCCCAGCCAAAATTAACCTGGCGCCGTACGGGCATGTATGGTGGGTATCCGAAGTTCGGGTTCGGCCCGAGCGGCTGTTGTGGCGCAGGGGTTGGCGCTTGTGGTCGTTTCTTAAAAAGTTTGGTGAATATTGACATCGCCTTTCCTCCATTCGGGAAAAGCGAGCTAGGCGGGAAGTATTGGCAGGATTGGACTTTAGAGCCTTAGTGTTGTATCTCTATTGCCGCCTGTCAGCCTCGCGCTTGCTCGCGTGGTTGTAGAGTCGCTTCGGCGACTCACTGCGGCGCGTCGGCTGTTCTCCGGCGCGTCGCGGCGGCAATTGTAAACTAAGATGTTGCTTTTTGGAACATCCTTTGCGTATACTCGCGATAATCGTAACATCAAAAAAAGAGCCGACCGCGCTTCATCTCTCGAATGCGGTCGGCTCTTTGGCGTTTAGTTCCTACTTAGTCCGCCTTGCAGGGCTCTCGACGCTTTTTCTTTCTCTTCGGCGAGTTCGGCTTCGAGTTCTTTGATTCGCGCGTCTTTCTCTTTGACTACGGTGGTGATCGCTTCATAGATAACATCTCCTGCGTTCTCGCCGTTGCGAATACATAGTAAACATCTTGCAACTGCTTCTTCTGGTGTCATTTCTTTAGTCCTCCGTTGTTGGCTTCCTGCCCCCCTTGCGTGGCTCGAAGTCTCGCAGGCGCTCGACGCCTTTGTCGGTGAGCAGTAGGCGCTTACCAACCTCGACGACCTCGCCGGCCTCGACCGTCAAGGGTTCGCCGCGCACCTCCAGGCTCTTAATTCGTTTGTGTATGACGGCGCGCCCACTCAGTTCGAGCAGGCGCGCGGCTTCGTGGTAGCTGTAGAGTTTCATGCTTGCACTAACTCGCTTTCGCTGATTATTGATCCATCCCACGCGTATACGGCGCCGCATGCGCAGGTGATCGGCGGTTGCTGGTTGTTGTATTCGGACACTGGCGCCTGGCCGCAAGGGCAACGGATGCGACCCGAGGCAGGACTACCAACCGGCGCGTCCGGATTTCGGACCCAAGCGCGTTTTGTGAATTTGCTGGTCACTTTCGCGCTGTCCGCTTTGGTCCGGCGCGTTGAAGTGGTGGCGGTCTTTCGCGCCTTGCGCGCCGGCTTTGGCTTCTCGGCGACCTCTTTCCATAGCGACGACAGACTGATGACGTTTTCCTGTCCTAATCGCATCTGTGGTTTCTCGTGGAAGGCGCAGGAAGTGGCCCGCCGCGCAAACCAGTAGGCGACGTTGGGTTGATTGGCATCGATCGCCTGCGCCATGTATTCGGCGTACTGTGAGCCGTGGTTCAGTTCGTAGTGGGCAGGGGGCGCGTAAGTGCGCAGTTCGTAGAGCCGATCTTCGAGCCACGCGGGCATCATATCGTCGAGGTTGTAGATCAGATGGCCAATGCCCCCAGTTTCGGCCAAGTAGCTTTTCTTGTCGGCGACGATGTTGGAGTCGTATAGGTCAAAGGTTTCGACCTTTTCAGGGTAATAGCGGACCTCGAAGGCCAGCGCGTTCAGTTCGTGGGCGACTTGAATGAGGTCGTAAATCTTTTCTCGGTTGTGGCCTTCGTCAATGAGGACTTCCGCTAGACCTTTGATCTCTTCGGCGTCAAAATAAATTGTAGACATTGATCGAATCTCCTTAACAGTCTTTCGGTTGATGTTTGGGGCGTGTTTACGGCACGCCCCCAGGTTTTCAGTACGCGCAGACGACCTTTTGATAATCAGCCTTCCGCCACTTCGGGCCGTTGTCGAGGATCTTCACTTGAAACTGGCCGTTGCGTGTGCGGATACCGTGGATACGAAGTCTGCGAGGGTAGTCGATCTTGTCGTCGGTTCGCAGGGTGACTTCCAAGTAGAGCGGCTTTTCAGCCTTCCAGAATTCGCGGATTTGCGCGAGTGATAAGTTTGTGAAAGTCATGGGTTTCTCCTTTGGTTTTGGGTTGCAGTCGTGAAGTGGAAAGATCGGCGCGATCAGTTTGTTGCAGTCCGGACATCTCATTTAGCAGCCTCCAGTTGCTCAGTCAGTTCGACGCCGCCAATCGTGTTCCGGTCGGTAGCCTTGCCGTCATAAGTGATGTAATACCACCAGTAATGGCCGCTCGCGCTGCAAACCTTCACTGTCTCGCGCGCTGATCGCCATGCCGCGCGTGCAGCGATTTTGACTTGCTCATATGTCCCCTCGAAAAACTCTGATGTCGTGTTCAGGGACGGGCGAGGGTTCGTGACTTCGATTCGATATTTGTTTGGCATAAGTCCTCTATTCGTTGAATGATGCGATTACTCTTGGCGTCGATATTCGTGGTGCTCTTCGTCGAAATACCAAACGGCAGAATGCGGCTGACAAGCTATACGGTCGGCGGCTTCCATCGCCCGCGCCCGACTGCCACTGCGCTGCGGTCTTCGACCGCACGTCTCGCACGCATAGCGCAGATTTGTTTCTGTGTCGCAGTATTCGCACGTTCCCTTGACGATCGGCAGACCGTCTTCGTCAACTTCCGGCGTTGTCGGCTTCTCAGGTTCGACCACAGGCGCCGCGCCAGCGATTTCGGCTCCGAACAATTCCAGATCACCAAAACAAAATCCGCTCTGTCTGTTGTCTCTCTTTTTCGCCATCTCAATCCCTCCGGTTCGTGGTTATCACTTCCAACTGACAAGCGCATAGTAGTAAATGTGGAAACTTTTGTCAACCGAATTCTTTTACTCAACCCCACTTTTTTTCTTGCAACATTCCACTTTACATCGGTGTATCAAAAAGGGTACTCTGCGCGCGGATGCAGATTTCTTTCTTCACAATCGGAAATAAATCGGAGGAAAACCAAACTTGAAAACACTGATCAGAATCGTATCCGTTGCTACCCTCGTTCTTCTCTCCATTGCCGTCGCGTCCGCTCAGGACAGAATCAAACTCGGCGCCAACTTCGTCAATTCGGAATTCTCTATCAACCCAATTCAGGGCGTTGAATACCTGCAGGGCGTAAGCGCTGAACTCGATGCCAGGATCGCCGCGCAGAAGGAAGGCAAAGGCGTGAGGCTGGGCGGGGTGTTCTACTACAAGCGGGACAACTTCACCGCGCCGACAGACACCTATGCTTTCGGGCCGCGTCTGAGCTACCGCCTTTCAATCTTCGAGCCGTTCGGCCATGCGTTGTTTGGGTTCAACACCACATACAACAGTGATCGCACATTTACGCGTCTCTACGGCGCCGGGCTGAATCTCAATTTAGGCAATATTTACGTGCGGCCCATTGAGATCAATTATCAGCGCGCCGAGGGATTCTTGAGTCCTTCGACGCAAACCTATAGCGCCGGTATAGGAGTGAGATTCTAAGATGGCTGATCCAGCACTCGACGCAATCAATCAGGACAGTAAGAAGTGGTGGCAGAGCAAGACGATCTGGGGGTTGATTATCACCGGAATCTCTATTGCCGCCCCTAAATATCAACCGATCGCGCAGGCGCTCCCGCAGGGCGTCGATTTAGTGGCCTCGCTTATCGGTCTTGCGCTTGGCACTTATGGCAGGCTGAAGACCGAGAAGTCTATTACGAAATAACTAACACGCCCTTCCTCACACTAACTGGCAATTACTCCTCCAGAAAGTGTGGAATATGCAACAAACAGGATCTATGACAATAGGTGACGGAATCATAGGCGCGGTGGCGTCGGGTCTTGTGGGCTGGTTCGTCGCCTCGGTGACGAAGGTTGGCAGGGGCGAGCATAGGGAACTTCTTCAACGCGTAGACGCGCTTGAAAAGGATTTGACAAGCCGCATGACTCGCGCCGAGTTCGCTGAGTCGTTTAGCGAGGTTAAGTCGCTGGTGCGCGAGTTCCGAAGTGAGACAAGAGCCGAGTTCAAAGATTTGAAAAGCGAATTGAAGCAGAAGACTTGAGGCTTTCGGCTCCGGGCATGTGACGTGGAGGAATTCGGGGCACACTAACCGCCGCAATCGCCCGGAGCCGAAACTGATACGTTCACGCGCAGGATCTCCGCCGTTTCGGGTTGAACGGCTCTCTGCCTGCGCGCCGCGCGGGGATCGAATCTGGCTGAGGTGGTCCCCGCGCCTCACAATTAAAACTTCGGCTGCTCTTCCAGTATGGATGATGCGCCTATCAGATACGGGTTTCGTGTATCTGATAGGCGCTTTTTCTTTATGTCAAAACGTGGGACCAGAGGCGGCAAGGCTAACCGCCATTTTGTACAGCTCGAGAATCAACTTCACTACCTGCCGGCGGCAAAGTGGCACGAGTGGCTGCGCGCCGGCTTGCTGGTCCTCGTGGTCGGCAACGTCGCGACTCCAACCGCTCCAGGCGTGATGTGGCTCCAGAATGGAGAAGTGCACGAGAAGCAGGAAAAGCCTGCGCCGTTTATGAACCTGAATTGCCGCGTGATCGAGCGCCACGCCATTTTTGATGTCCGCGGCCCGAAGCTCGACCCGGTGGTATTACAGCGAGAGATTCAACGCGCCTATGGTGGGCGCAGTTAAGAGAGGGGAAATATGGAGAATACAGTGGAAGAGAAAACCCAAATGAACATAGAGATTAGCGCCGACCTGACATATCAGCGCGCCATTCTTAGGCTGATGGTCGAAGCGTTGACTGCGCCAGATGCGCCGAAGTCGCGCGAGCGTTCGCTTGTGGTGACAAAGCTCCAAGAAGCGCATATGTGGGCAGGTGAAGCCATGGACAAGGAATAGAGACCAAAAGGAGAAATCAACCCATGTGGACGACTGACGACGAACTAGATTACATCAAGCGCATAGGTAACCACTCAGAGACCTCACAATTGCGCACCACGAGCCGCAAGATTCAACTGCTCAAGAACTACATTCAAGCCGCTCAAATGCGCTCGCGCTGGGGCGGAATTGATAGCGTGAGAGTGATAGGCGCCGCGCGTCGGCATTTGGCCGCGCTCGAGGCTGAGGTGGGACAATGAGCGACGTTCAAAGAATCGAAGCCACCGCGCATAAAATCGCCTCAATCACAGCCGAAGAGCATGGAGGCGCTATCATTAGGCTCGTTGTCGATCTTCCGCCAGTTCAAGTGGACGCCGAATATATGACCACCTGTAACCCGGTTGAGGGTGGTTATTACGTGTGCTCCGAAGAAGGTTTCAAAGGGTTTTTGCCTGCCGAGGCCATAGAGAAGCATAGCGATGTCTGAGACGAACGGACACAAGCCAGCAAAATTGCGCAGACAGCGCAATTATTCAGACAAAGAGAAAGCCGCGGCGTTGGTGATGCTTGATTTCTGCGACGGCAATTTGTCTAAAGCTTCCAAGCAGTTAGGCATTCCTCTCACCACGTTGAAAGAGTGGAATGATGGCCGCATACCGGACGGTGTTACGGAAACTCGTAATGAGAAAAAGGCCGATCTTGCCGATTCGCTCGAACAACTGGCATTTGACCTCATTGACAAGGTTAAAACCAGCGAAAAGGCCGGCGGCGTGGACCTGGGAATCGTGATCGACAAGATGCTGCTGCTCCGTGGCGAGCCTAATTCGATTTCCAAGGATGTCACGCAGGTCTCGCCCGAGCAGCGCCGTGAGCGGATTCTCCAATTGGTCGAAAAGGCAAAAGTTGCTTGAGCCAGTTTGATCTTTCCAAACTCACAGAGGCTGAAGAGCAAGAACTTGAGACATTGCTGGCCATTGAGGCGCGGACAAGTCGATACTCGCCCCATGAGCCGACTGAACGGCAAAGGTTGTTTTTTGGACTGCCACACCTTGAGGCGTTTTATGGTGGCGCTGCCGGCGGTGGGAAGTCGGATACGTTGTTGATGACCGCGCTTGAACATGCTGATGTTCCGCGATATTCAGCGTTGCTTTTGCGGCGTACATATCAGGATTTAGCAAAGCCGGGGGCGCTTCTCGACCGCGCGCATTCCTGGCTGAAGGGGACCGGGGCTCAGTGGAATGAGCAGCGTAAACAGTGGCGATTCCCTAACGGTGGCGGTATTCTGGCCTTTGGCTATTTGGAGAACGATGTCGATGTCTACCAGTACCAATCGGCTGAGTATCAGTTCATTGGATTTGATGAACTGACGCAGTTTACAGAGCGCCAATACACCTATTTATTCTCTCGCCTGCGCCGACTGAAAGATTCAAATGTTCCGCTAAGGATGCGTTCGGCCAGTAATCCTGGGGGCATTGGCGCTGAATGGGTTCAAGCCCGCTTTATTCCAGATGACTGGGCACCGGAAATGAGCTGCGACGTGCGCCACTGGGAGAAGGATGGCCGCGCCTTCGTCCCGGCAAGACTCAAGGATAATCCGCATCTTGATCAGGCTGGGTATGAGCAATCGCTTGCCAAACTGGACGATGTTACACGCGCGCAATTACTCGAGGGCGACTGGCAGGTCAGAGAGCGCGGGAACATTTTCCCGATGTTCGAGGATGGGCCGGCGAGCCGCCACGTCATCACCTGGAGCGAGTTTGCGGCTGTCTATGGTCAAAGGCGCATTCCTGAGCATTGGCGCCGCGCGATCGGTCACGATTGGGGAAGCACTGAAGGACATCCGGCGGTTGTCAGCCTAGTCGCGAGGTCTGCGGCAAATTCAAGTTTTCCCGGCCTTTACTTTCTTTACTGGGGGCGCACGTTCAAAGAATCGCTTGTGGATCACGTCGCCGAGGTGGTTCAAGCCGAAGTCGCGGAATATCTGCCGATGGTTGAAATATGGCGGATGTCTCATGAGGCCAAATCGGAGCGCGACACGTACCGCGTGAAGTTCAGCCTTCCCTTTGTGGCGATGAATAGCGGTAAGACGGCTGGGATCGCTCAGATGCGGCACATGCTGCGAATGCGGAATCTTGATGCGCCGCACCCGTTCAGGCCCGGCCTTTATGGTCATCCCTTGCTATTCTTAGTCGTAGACGACGACGAGTTTATCAACCCCAAGACGGACATCGGCCTTGCCCGTCACCGGGCTGAGTTTACGGCATACAAGATCGCAGATACGCCTGTAACGCCGCTTCGAGGTCAGGCGATCCCGGTTCCTTACAAGTGGTTCGATGACGCGATGGACAGCCTCCGCGGCGTCTTCTGTGAGTGGGGACCGGAGATAACACCGCTTACTGATGCCGAAAAGATCGAACTCGCGCTACCTGACGGCCTGAAGCGCGAAGCCTTGAACAACATCCCGCCCGGCTTTGACCGCACGATCGGCGAGTTTATGCGCGAGGTCAAATTAAGCGACCGTAAGAACGAGCAGAAGCGCACGGGCGACAACTGGACAAGTGAGATTATTGACCCAAGCGACGACCCTTGGGATGGAGCCTATAAAGACCCAAAATGGTAGATTTCACAGAGTTTGCTAAATCAATTAAGTACAAGAATTATACGAGCCAATTCGGGGAAGATGGCGTTATTGAGGCTATCTTTGACAAGATTGGCGCGGCGAATAAATGGTGTGTTGAGTGCGGCGCGTCTGATGGTCTTTTCTTCTCGAATACGCGCAAACTGATCCTGGGGGGATGGGACAGTATCCAGATTGAGGCTAATGAAGGTCGGTATCAGAAACTTGCCGAGTTGTACGAGGATACACCCGGCGTTCACACCGTCTGCAAAATGGTTGGCGCCTCACATAATCAACCCAGTTTTGAGGACATCTTTGCGGATTACCCTGAATTGCCGAAAGACTTCGATCTGTTGATCATTGATGTTGACGGCCAAGATCGGCACCTCTGGAATCAACTCACCAATTATCAACCGCGCGTCGTAATTTGCGAGTTTGATCCGAACGCAGATCCTGACTTCGTTCCTATTATTGACGGTCCCGGTCAGGCCGGCGAGCGCGATGTGTGGCATGTTGCGTTGGCCCGTGGTTATCAGCCTGTTTGTAAGACATGGTGCAACCTGGTGTGTGTCCGCAACGACCTCTGCCACCTGCTCGGGCAAGAGGTCGAGAAGCGGCACCTACTCGACAGCCTTGGCGCAATGATCCCGGTCAAGGACGACCAGCCAGAGCCAGCGCCGCAACCGGAATCCTCGGACGTACTCTTTGGTGGATTCACCGAACAGGAATACATCGAGGCCAAGGCCAAGCGTGAGCAGGAAGGCAGATTCATGTTTGCCGCTTGTATGAGCACGCCACGATGGGGGCCAGTCAGTACAATGGTTACCATTCAAACGGCGCTCACGGCCTGGAATGTCCCATTTTTCTCTACAGAGGGCGCGTACTGGCATCACCACATCACCGATGCCATCGAGAAGGGTTTGCGCCTCCATCCTGATGCGATTATCACCTTTGATTACGACTCTCTATTCTGCCCGGCGCCGACCGAGAACGACATCGCCAAACTCGTCACATTGCTGGTAGAAAATCCCCACGTGGACGTGATCGCCCCGCTGCAATTACAGCGCGAGGGTGGATTCCTGATTGCGAATTCAGACAGCGGTGAATTCGAGCTCACCCAGCCTCTGACGCCGGTATGGTTTGCGCACTTCGGCATGACGTTATTTCGCGCCTCTGTCTTCGATCGCATCAAAAAGCCCTGGTTCTGGGAGAAGCCGAACCCAGAGGGCTCATGGGGCGAAGGGCGCATAGATCCGGACACGGGTTTCTGGCTCAACTGCAAGGAAGCTGGCATCAAGGTTTGCGTTGCTCTCGATGTAGTCCTTGGGCATGGCGAGTATGGCCCAACATTCCCTGATGATCAATTCAGGCCGATCCGGATGTCGGGCAATGAATGGCGCAAGAACGGGATGAAGCCGCCGGCTAATGCGTTCAATCGGCATCGCGTGATCGAGGCCGCAATGAATGGAAGCTATGCGGGGGCAAAGGTGAATGGAGTAGCGCCAGTGGTCGAATATCCTGATTTATTAACTTACAGCAAGGAGCTACAGTGACACCGGACCAGATGGAAGCGTGCGCCGAACGCGCATATGAAATCCTCGCGGCGAACAGCGGCGAAAGAACGCCCTGGGCGGCCAGCAGAAACAAAGGCATGTGGCTCGGTGCCGTCAGAGACCATCACTTGCACCCGGACGCCATTGTCCGAAAGGGCGGCGGCAACCAGGTGGAGTGGTGTGTCCAGCAGGCATACGAGGAAATGCAATCGGAAACAACGGCCGAGGCGGCGCCGCTCGTCGTTCCGCCACCTAGCAAGAAAGGAAATAAAGGCAAATGAACGTAGACTTTTTACAACACGTTAAGCGCGCGCTGAGCGGCTTCAACCAGGGCGTCAAGATCGGTATCGTTGATTCAACGGTCAACGGGGCCAACACATTCGCGGTTTTCCGCGCTCGCGTGGCTGCGCTCACGGGGCTCGACATCGAAGAGTCGCAGACACTGCAGACGATTGTGCTGCCGGCGCTGGATGATGGGTTTCTCCTCGGGACTTTGACTGACGCCCGGCTTAACGGTCTGACCACGGTCGCGGCGGTTCAAGCGCTTTTCACTGCCGATGACAACACGCTGGCCGCCGGTTACGGGGCAATGAACGTCGAATAATGTACTTTCGCGGACACGTTGAGGCGCTTGAAAGCCAGATCGCGTTTCTCAAAGAGCGGCTTGAACTGGCCGAGCGAGAGAAACGCGAGGTCGAGCAGGCGGCGCGTGTTCGGGAGGATGCGCTTTTAGAGCGTCTTGCGAAGGCTGAAGAGGCTGGGCGCGTCCGAGCTGATGCGCTTCTGGATCGTGTTCTCGCGAAAAACAATGTCTCACCAGTCGCCGAACCTGTAAGCATCGTTGCGCGTCCCGACATCATCGCTCCTTATGGCGTTGCCGATGCCGACGTGCAAGAGGCTTACAGGGAGTCAACCATTCGCGAGGAAACACAATACATTATGAATCGTGATGGTTGCGATGAAGGCACAGCGCGCGCATATGCGGAACAATGGTACGTCGCCCAGTTTCAGGTGATTAAGTGATCTCGGTATGCTGAATTTCAAGATCATGGGCAAACAAGAACGCTGGTTCAATCGAGACAGATACGAGCGGGAATGTCGGGAATGGCAGGAGATCCGAACCCCGAAGCCGATTTCAGTCAAGATCGAGAACTTGAATGGGATGTTGGCAGCGGGGCCGGTCGTGATTTTGCCCGGACCGAGGCTGATTCCCCTGCGTAGGTTTCTTGCCACTGCGGATTTAGCAACATCGTGAGTTACGCTCTCGCCCTTCCGGCCGAATCCGAACCAAATCTAGCCCCCGCCGAACCGTTGAGGCAATACCTCGACGCGAACGGCGAAGCCTTTCCTCCATTCGAGGAATGGCTCAAGACGAAGTGTCAGGAACTGGAGCAGTTAAACTCTGCCGAGTGGGAAGAACTGGCGCTTCTCTGGGCATACCTTAATCTGATGATTGAGGGCAAGAATATGCTCCGGAAGAAACACCGGGGCTGGGGCTGGGATGTCGTCCCATTGCCGGAATCCACGACCGCGAACATCCGGGGCCAGAACAAACTTGGCTTTTACTTTCGGGTCTTACAGTCGAAATGGGTGGCATCGCGAACCAAGATTGACGCGGTGGCCGGTGACGACAGCGACGAATCGGTCGCGTCGGCGAAGGCTGCCGATCAATGGTATGCCGCTATTTCTCCGATGGTTTACACGGAGAAATTCAGGCAACAAGAGTCGGTTGCGGCGCCCGTGCATGGGACTTACGCGCGGTATTTCTACTATGACGAATCAGCAGAGGATGGCGGATATGGATACAAACCAATTACCGAGCAACGACCAGTCAGAACAGAGGCAATCGCAGAGTGCGCCAATCCAGAGTGCGGATACGTCGGAAGTCCCGAGGAATTTGGAATTAGCGATGCTGGCGGAAGTGGTGCGGTCCCACAATCCGGCGGTATGGATATGGGCGCGGGGCCGGTTCCTTCAGGATATGGAGACGTGGCTCAAAGTGAGGGGCTTGCAGGAGGGTTAAATGTATCTGGTATACCAGGGCAGGAATTTGGCGGTAGCGGAGGATTCGAAGGGGAACAAACTGCTTTACCTGGCGGACAGCAGCCAGCCGAACTTGGTGCATTTAATATATGTCCCGGCTGCGGATCGCCTGATGTCACAGTCACTCCCGCGAAGGAAGAACTGATTGAGGTCATCGTCGATGTTCAGGAATACAAACTCGGCAACCTGAAATCTATCAGCGTTCCCTACTCCCAGATCCGCCACGAAATATCCTGCTCGTTCGAGGAATCACCCTGGGGTCGCTGGAAACGGCGCATCCGGACGGAAGAACTGAAGGCCAAATGGCCGAATCTCAAGATCCCTTCGGCGCAGGACGCTAAGAAACGCGACCCCGGTATGGCTTACGAAGAAGCCATGCGCTCATCGGTCGCGACGAATAGCAGTTCAGCTACCAGCGTCGCTTCCCGCGGTAAGCAGCACTACAACGACCTTACAATGTGGTGGCTCGCGCCGTGCATGTACTCGGATTATGTGTTTCCGATGGACATGGTTACGGTGGCGGGCGAGACGATCCCGGCGGGAACGAAGGCTGTCGAGGCTTTCCCTGATGGGATGTACGTTGCTATCTGCGACGGCATTGACGCGCCGCTGCAGATCAAGAACGAGTCGCACAGAAAGCGCTGGGTTACGGCTCCCTACCACCTGCGCCTCTTCACTGGTCTCGGTATCGGCGTTCAGGATAGCGTCGAGATGCAACGGCAATGGAATCTGATTCTGAGTTTGGTGTTTACCCAACTTCGGACATCCGCGCTTGGCGGGTGGCTGTACGACAAGGACGCAATCGAAGGCGATCACGTCAAGAAACTCGGCCAGCCGCAGATGAGCGTCCCGGTGAGCTTGCGGAATCGCCCCGAAGGTACGCGGATCGAGCAATTAGTGAAGCAGATGGACCCGGGCCAGATACCGAGCCACATCCCCTGGTACATCGAGCACCTTGACTCAGGGATGCAGACGTCCATGGGCGCGCTGGTCAATGAAGGCGTCCCAGGGATGGACAGCAAAACGGCGACGGGCGTTGAGCAGATGGTTGGCGCTGCTCAGCAGCACAACGCGCCCGAGTACGCATTGAAGGGCGACGCTGACGAGCGATCGGCGTATGTGCTCTTCGAACTAGCCAAGAAGCATTACGTTGAGCCGAGGTTTCTGCCGAATCGCGGCAAGCGGGGCAAACAAGGCGGCATCTGGCTTTCGGCCGCCGACTTCGCCAACGGCCAGGTCCGGTTCGAAAAGGTTCGCGATTCCTACATGCCGAGTACGCGCGTGGATAAGCAGGAAGGCATCAAGGGGCTTCTGTTGATGTTCGGCGGCATCCAGGGTTTGCTCATAGCAATGCAGGAAGCGCCCGAATTTGTTGAGCAGTGCGCCGAGGCATTCCAGATTGACATTCAGGGCGATCTATTCGAGCCGACGGCCCTTCTGTGCCGACAGCGTGTTGATCAAATTCAAGAACTCGCGCCGCAGTATCTGCCCATACTTGAAGAGATGACGATGCTGGCGACGATGGACCCGCTGGCCTTCACGAATCCCGCCGACGTTGATCCGATGACGGGCATGCCGATGCCGGTGAATCCGGTTGACGCGTTAGCAATGGAAATCGTTGACCAGTTGAAGCCGCCGGTTGAACTTGAAGAGCCGGCGCATATGGTGGCGATTAAATGTCTGCGCGATATGTTCTTGGACGATGAGATCAAAGAGGCGGATGAGCTGACGCGCGCCTGCCTGAAGGCGCTGGTTCGGAAGCACGTCGAGGCCGCCGCGCAGGAAGCGCAGATAATGAGCGCAATGGAAATGATGGCGGCGCCGCCACCGATGGAAGAAGACGACGAAGGTGGAAAGCCGAATCAGCCAAAGCGGACTGAGAAGGATAGCAGGAAGCAGCAGGCCAAGGGGAATATGTCAGGACAGAAAGTGCCGACGAATCCGAGGCCGCAAGCGCCAGCGATGGGGATGTAGCCATTTTTAAAGGAGATTAAAGTGAGAGTACGAGTTGAATCCGAAACGAAACGCGAAAAACTGATAGAGGCCAAGACAGCTACGGACGAGGCAGGCGCTACGCAGCTTTCGTGTAAATACGAGATGGAGCACAGCTTTTACGTGCGCGTGGTTGATCCCAAACATGACGGATGGTCAATGACCGACTCTTTCCATGTCCTCGCCCAGATGCTGCCGCCTGGGACGAAATGCGGGGATGAGTTCTTGGTGTTCTTCGAGCGAGCAAGGACGCCTGAGGGCTACGAAAGGCCGCTTGGAATCACGCCCACTTTCCCAGTCAACCCCGGTAGCCTTCGGGAGAAGAAGAGTTAAGTGGAAGGAAAAGGCGTCCGTGTTCCTACACTCGTTCGCCCGCCCGTGCAGGATGAGGCCGACGCGAGAGCCCGCGAAGTCTGCCAGCGCGCCCACTGCGACATGTGGCAGGCGCGCGCGGCATTGGACATAGCCCATTGGGACGTTGAGCGCGCCGTTGAAAACTTGAAAGTGGTATCAGCGCTCGCGCCGCGCCCTTTTACATGGGAAGACGCGCGTGAGATTGCTGTTGTTTTCCGTGACGGTTTCTTGATGATCGTGAAGGGGCTCGAACGAAAATTCGGCATCGGTAAGAAATAAAGATGTGGTAGAATCTGGCAAGTAATTGCCCCCTGCGAGTGCTAGTAACACTCCAGAGGGCTTGGCATCAACCTAATCAGGAGGTCGATACATGTCGAAGCCTACCACAGATAAGTCTCGCAAGGAATCCGATCGTCAATACCGTATAGAAAGAGTCAGGCGGCTAAAAGAGGCTGGGCTGTGTACTCGTTGTGGGAAGAATTCGCCGTTAGGCGGTGGCTTTCTTTGCGTTCAATGCGGAGATCGCAAGGCGCGAGCCCGGAGCCAACGTATAGTTGCTGGTATATGTGTTAATTGCCCAAAGCCTTCGAATGGTCGAACGCGGTTTTGCGATGAACATCATCAAAAGAGTAACGAGTCTAAGAATGCGCGCACGGCAAAACTGTTACAGGCCGGGCTTTGTGTTGTTTGCGGCCAGCGTCCGCCTGAGACGAAGCGCCTGTGTAATGAGTGCGCAGGTGTTCAGCGAAGTTGCCAAATAGGGCGGCATCAAAAATTGCGAGCGCGGGTGTTGGCGGGGTACGGGCATAAATGTCAATGCTGCGGTGAACCTCACGCCGAGTTTTTAGCGGTTGACCATGTAAACGGTGGCGGAAATCGGGAGCGAAAAGAGCATGGTTGGCGAGTCATCGGGCGCGATCTATATCGCAAGATAGTAAAGCTCAATTTTCCAGATACATACAGATTATTATGTCATAACTGCAATAATGCATACGGGCACTACGGATATTGCCCGCACCAATTAAAGGTTTGATTTAGTGGAACCCCGCGTTGGCGGATAGTCGGCGCGGATCAACTAGCTAATTTAGGCCGAATATTTCGGATGCTGAGAGGCGTCTGAGGTATTCGGCCTTTTTCTTTTTTAGGACATACATGGAGTCAATCTCGTCCGAAACTTCTCCCGCTGTCTCGCCGGAGACGAGTCCTGTTACTCCAACAGACTCGACGCCTTCGACAAGCGTTGCTGAGACTCAACAGGCTGGTCCCGAGACCGGCCAGCCCGCGATCGATCAAATCCAGGGCGGTGAGACCGTGACCGCCAATCAGGATGAATTTCCCGATGAACAAGCCTTCGTGCAATTGCCGGGGGAACAGCGCGCCGAAAACTGGAAGAGAGCCCGAACGCGGATAGGCGAACAGAATCAACGGATAGAGCAATTGGCGTCGCTCGAAGCCTTCAAGCCCGCTGTCGAAACGATCGAACAGATGGGCGGATGGGAGTCGGTCGAGCCGTTGCTTCAACTGGCGACGAATCTTTTCGCGCCGGTTGTTGGCGAGGATGGCCAGCAAGTGTTCGATCAATCGGGGCTACCGCAGTACACGTCGGCGCCGTTTGTCGAGAACCTTGCGCAGCAAAGCATGGGCACGCTAAGCGAGATCCTGCTCCACGGTTTTGACATACCGCTTGGAGAGGAGACGCTGGGCCATTGGCTGTTACGCAATCGTTTGGGTCTCGACCCGAACATGCTCGCCACCTATCAACAGATTCAGTCGCCTGAACAGGCCCGTGATTACATCACGCGGTCTGGGGGCATTGATCCCGCGCTATTCGAAGATGTCACTCCTGAATATCACGATTCCTTGCGATCACTCATGGGCACCCGTCCGGGCCTTGCGTCCGAATGGGGAAACATGTCTGACGAAGCCAAGGAGGAGCTACTTCAGGACCGCCGCGAGCTGCTCGAAAACCGCAAGTATGCGGAGGAGCAGCGGCGCCGAGATGAACAAACCGCAGCGGAGCGCACAGCGGCCGCTGAGGAACGCATCAAGGCGGCCGGCCAGCAAAGCATGGCCACAGCCGAACAGCGCGTAGTAGATGCCCAACTCGCCAAGTTGAAACAGACGGCGACGTTCTTCGCAGACGAGGCCGATAACTCGGACGTCTGGGATGACATCATCCGTCACAGCGCGAACCAACTGCAAAAAGACCCGGACTTAGCCAAGAAGTCAAAGGAGTGTCAGGCATGGCACCACAAACTTGCGGAATATGAAGCCGCGAGAGACGTGCTGAAGGCCAGTCAGGCCAGGGTCGAGATCGGCAAGCTCGAACGCAAGCTCGAAAAGGCGTTCGGGGATGCTGTCACTGCCCGCACGGGCCAGTGGTCTCGTCGCCTCGGCGGGGCGCGCGCTGCACATCAGCAACAAATCACAGAAGCAAAACCGAGAATAGAGATTGGCTCCGCTGGGGACAATTCCAGCGGGAATCCGCCTCAGATCCACTCGCCGGCTCCTCCGGGGCAACGCTTTGGCATGAGCGAAGAGCGCAAGATGCAACTTGCCCGCGAACTCGCGGCGAGGAAGCAGGCGATGGGCGGATAGCAGGTCTCGTCCCTCGGGAATGCGGGGGAAAGTGAATGTCACAAACAAATATTGCGACGATTGGCCCCACTCTGAATCAGGCTGTGTCTGACCTGCAGACTCAGTTTGAGAATCAGAAGAACGCCTATACGTCCATCGCGAAAAGAAAAAAGCGCGATTTCATCAACGGAAAGGGCGAGCGAATCCCGAACTACCTGCGCCGGCCTACCGGTATTACCGCGGGTACTGAGGGTTTTTCGTTCAACACTCCCGGCAATCCGACCTACGACGACATGTGGGTCTATCCCGCCGAAGTGGCCCTGCCCTACGAATTAACGGATCGCGTGATCCGCAACCTTAACGCCGGGTCTGAGTACACTCAGATTGACGGCATTTCCGGCTATCTGGCCAAGATAGCCGATGCCCTGACCAAGAACCTCGAGCGCATCACGTTCGGCGACGGCTCCGGGCTGAAAGGCACGGCCGCCTCGGCTTCATCGTCAACCATTACCTTCCGCACGGCTGCCGCGGCGTCTTTCGGCAGCACTAAGGGCGCCGTGTGGGTCGAACTCGGTGAGACCTACGACCTGATCAACGGCTCGACTCGCGCCGTTCGCGGTCAGGTCCGTTTCAGTTCGAAGACCGCCACCACAGCGACGGGAACTTTCGTTGGCTTCGTGGCCGCCGATGTCACGGATGGCGATTTCATCGTTGAGACGAACTCGCTCGACAACTTCCCGCGCGGACTCGCGTACATCGTCAACAACGACACCGGCAACTTCCAGTTGCTGAGCCGTTCGACCTACCCTGAACTCAAGGCGAACGTTGTTGACCTCGCGAACGCGGCGATTACGGTCTCCGACTTTGATCAAGCCGTCTCCCTTCTCGAGATTCGCGGCGACACGATGGACGGAGCCACGGAAGGAATTACTTGCTGGCTACCGGTCGCCCAGTGGGCCGCGCTCAAGCGTCTGGGCCAGAACCTGAAGCGTTTCGGGCCTGGCGACACCAAGTTTGACGGTAGTTTTCAGAGTTTCGGCTTTGGAAATCTCACCTTCAACAAGGCCGTGGATTCCTGCGAGGACCGCATTTACTTCAACAAGAGCATGGACCTGTTCAAGCTCGAGGAGAAGGAATTCGGCGCGTACGAGACCGACGGCGTGAAGATGTACCGCAAGATGGGCACGAACGGCGTCGGTAGCACCGCAAATGTTGGGGCTATTGGCGTTGCCTACCAAAACGGAGCCTCACAGCCCCGTAACTACTCACTTATCAAACGCGCTGCGACCGCTGGCTTGCCCACGCAGGTTCTCGCTTACACCTAATTGAAAGGAGGATAGACGCATATGGCATCAGTAGCTGTTTCGAACATTTCGAACATCACATCGCTAGTCACTGGAACTCCTCCGAAGGGGTCGGCGCTGACTTGGCCAGGTGGCATCCCGATTGTCGTTTTCCGCATTGCCTCCGGGCAGAATCCGGGAGACACGGCGGTACTTTCGGACCCGATCAGGTTACCGCTCATCAAGGCGGTAATGGGTCCAGTCACGCACACCCTGCCGATTTCCGGCGCATCAAGCGTGACGGTCACAATCGGCGCTTTTACGGGGAGCGCCCAAACAGTCACCGTCGGAGCGGTGGAAGTGTGGTGTATTGGGCCACAGCCCATCACTTAATCGAACGCCGGGGCGCTTCTTAATTGGGGTGCCCCGCTTCACAGGGGAGGGCTTATGGCCTCGGTCGCGACTTCAAATATAACCCTGGTTGAATATAACCAGAGTAAATTATCCATCTCGGGATTCGCCATTGAACATTGGCGAATTGCCGCTGGCCAGCTCAGCGGTGATACTGCCGTCATCGTTCCGGCGAGGGAAAAGCTGATTAAAGGCGTTTTCGGGCCGGTTACGCACAACGTCCCCGCAAGTGGCGCTTCAAGTGTAACGGTCACGCTGGCTGGCGTTTTTACATCCGCAGTTAGCAACACCATCGGCCAAGTCGATGTGTTTGTGATCTGCGCCCCAAGGTAAAGGAAACCACATGGCAATCGGTGGAATTTTACTGTCAGTAACTGGTGATAGAGAGCCGATAGATGGGAAATCTGTCGCAAATACTAAGATATTCGATGAATCCGATCTTCCGTCCGGCAATCACATCTCTCCAATTTTTGTCACTGTGGAGACGTACACAGCGGATTCGATTTCAATGACGGCGATCTTCAGTATCGGAACCAACTCTCCGAATTACGACAACATACTTGCAGCCCATGCCGTGAAACCGGTCGCCGGACTGGTGGAAATGTTCCCACTCCAAGATGCTCAGATGATTGATGCTGAGACCGACGTATATGCTCGTGTCCAGAGGGCTGCTTCAGGAACCGATCTTACGTTCGTCGTCGGGATGGCTCATCTGCAGTATACGGTGCAGTAAAATGATCATCGTTCCACAATCCAGCAACAATCATCCCGTGTTCGACGCTCCCTTGAAGCAGTGGGATGAGAATCTGATGTCTCCGTGGTCAGCGGAGCGTCTGAAGGATTTCCAGGCCAGGATAAACCGGATTGCGGGGCTTGCTTTCAACGGCAAGCCCAACGTCCGGATTATCTGGCCCGGTCATCCGGTCCCGCCAATTATCACTCTCGATAAAGAGCCTGATGCGGTCCTCGGCCCCGAAGAGGAAAAGACCATGCATTGGGTCAAGAGCAAGGATGGTAAGTACGTCAAACGTGGTCGTTATCACCTGTTCACGCAAGAGTACGAATTGACCGGCTTCAATCGTGAAACGGGCGTGCCGTTTGTCCAATACATGGATGTCGACATAGCCGTTCGGCGGTTCATCGTCGAGCAATACCACCTACCGGCGGAACAGGGCTTCAACTACAAAGCAGGCACAAAGGGTCAAGGTTTCTATTCTCATCTCTGGTCGGTCGCCACGCATTTCGACGACTGCTGCGGAGGGTTGGAAGCGAACAACGGCCATTTGTGCCTTGGTCTGTACCGCGAGCCGTCGGATTGCGATCTCGACGAACTGGCGATGCGCGTCAAGGCTCGTGACGCTGAGGAGTTCGGCCATATGGCAGGCGAGCGGGCAACGCTTGACGAGATGGTGGTGGAGGCGCGCCAGTCCCGCGATGCAACCGAGGCGGCCAATCAGCGCCGGCTGGAACTGTACAGGAACACTTTGAAGGATAGTCTCCTTTTCCACGGCTGGAAAATGTTCACGGAAGATCCGGCCAGACTCGCCGAGGGCAAGATTTTCGATCCCTCTCGGCGTAAACAGCAACATCAGAACAACTAACCCTATGCAAACACAAGTAGCAGTAAGGCCGGATGCGTTCCAGGGCGTGATCAACGAGATGACACCGGAGCGGGTGTACATCGCGGCCGAAGACAAGAGAGAGCGGTATTTCTTTTACCCTGGGGATGAACCGGGGATGAAGAATCCGGGCGGATTGTCGGTCAACACGCCGTGCGTTCCTTACAAGCGAATCTATCGCTGTCAGATCACGCCCTGCATTTCCCGGCAGATCCCGGCGCGCATCGAGGAAATAGCCGAGGGCTCACGGATACCGGGCACGGTGGGCTTCCGTGTCGGATTCGCGAAGTCCTGGCTTGCGAGCGGTCCGGAGGCTGACGGTCTCCTGGCCGATTATGGCAACGCCGCGGATTTCTCTCGGAATTGGGGCTTGATTGAATTGCTTCCCGAGAAGTTGACGGGGATGAATTACGCCGAGTACGCGAAACTTCACCTCAATGAAGCGCTCTTCCCACAGTGGCCCGACATCGGAGAAGCCAACCAGGACGTCCTTGATCACTTGTTCGAGATGAACGGGATCATCGAGAAGAACGAGCATGATTGGTTCAAGTGGAACCTTAACAACTCCGAGACCATCCTTCACCGGGACATCTACCTGGCCTGCATCCCGCAGATGGTCATGGCGGTCGAGGCAGCGCAGCAGCATCAATCCGAAGTTGTGCGCAACTCGAACATCGCGGTTACGCTTCCATCCACCGAACCTGGCTATAAGCGCAATTTCGACGATCGGGACCGCCTTTATTCGAAGCGCACCGGAATCCCGCTCGCGATCAACTCGCTTCGTCAGAACTCGTCCGATGCGATGGAGGTCATGGCCGAACGGCTCGCCAGCAAGTTGCAGCCGCAGGTTGCGCCGCAAAGTGATCCGACACAGGTAGCCGCGACGGTAACTGCGGTGATTCAGGCGCTGAAGGCAGAGGGTCTTTTGACTCTCCCGTCCGCGCCTGAAGAGACCAAGCCGAAGGAAAAACCGAAAGCGCTGAAGGCTGAATAATGCCGACAACGATTCAGAACCTTGCCATGATCCGGCGGTTACTCGACGACCCCGATCCGCATAAGCCGTCGAATCCGAAACTGTTCGAGTTCTTCGGCAATCAGGTCATGCACCACAAGACGCGCCTGCAGAACAGCGGGGCTCCGTGGGACGTGATGGATTACCTGTTGACGGTTTCCGCCGGCACGGAAGATTACATTGTCGAGGTGGGCGACTTCGGCAAGCCGTTTCTGGTCTACACCGAAGACCAGACCGACGAATTCCGCCCAAGGGTCGAGATACCCTTTTCGATGATCCAGAACACGGATCTCTTCTGGTCCGGGCCGCGCCAGGTCCACGCCACGAACGACAACACGAATACGGCCGTCGCGATGACCTTTTATCGCAAATCCGGCGGCTTTTATGCCCGAGTGACACCGATTCCAGGTGGTTCAACCTCGTACCGAATCTGGTATGAGGTCGCTCCGTCGCCGCCGGGCTCGCTCGCCAGCACGGAAGGTCTCACGCCGTTCCATCACTTGATCAGAATGCAGACGGCCCTTGCGTCTTTGCCCTATTGCGCGTGGGGCAATTTGCGCATTGACGCCGAGAAAGACAAACACGTTGATCGGTTCAAGGCGAAGGTCGGTATGCTCGCGACCGCCTTTAAAGATCAGGAAGAGAAATACGACCGCGAGTTTTCCACGTACATCGGATCTCTGATGATGTCGAGCGCCGAGGCCAGGGATGGTTTCGGCGACGAGTATATGGATGATTGGGGCTACGACGTCGGCGGCTTCGGGCCGAATTCTCTAGGTTGATATGCAAAATAAACCAGTTATTACCTTAGTCAACGGCCGCGTTTCCGCCGTCGCCAACGGCACCAGAACCGTTCCGCTTGAGGGCAACCTTGAGGCTTTCGCGGGATTGCAGGACTATGATTCGCTGTTGGTTTTGATCAACGTCACGGCGGCGGGAACGGCCACGGGAACGGTGAATATCTTCATTCAGGACTCATGGGATGGTGGTACAACCTGGGATGATATGGTGGCGAGCGCGCAGTTGACGCTTGGAACCACGACGGGCACGCAGCGTTTCTGGGTGCAAGGCCGCATCGCTCCTGCCACTCATACCACCACGACATCCACACTCTCAACTCAGGGCAGCGCAGTTTCCAACGCGGCGCTCACCGCGGCATCTGCTCGCGTAGGGCCGTTCGGCGACCGGCTGCGAGTTCGCGAGACCATCGCGGGCGCATCCGGCTCGCCCGTAGGCGCGACCTACACAATCACCATCATCCCTTGCCGTTCGGAAAACAACTGATGGACTCGATTGAATACGCAAAGGCGGCATTTCGGTATCGCGAAGAGGCGACCGGGCGTAAGTTGCCACACGATCCCGACTGGCCGAAGGTGATGCAAGAGGCAATCAAGCCCGCGCTGGCCGGCGCGCGCGGCGACACCGACCAGCAACAATGCGCTTATCAGGCGATCCGCCTGGAGGCATGGCCACAAACCAACAAACCTTGGACGAAAGCATTTCTGCCTGCGTCTATTGTTCGAGTGGTCTGGTATAGGCGATGGTGGGCCATAGTGGTAGCCTGGTATCAATCCTTCCTGAAGCGTTTCAATGACCTCGTATAAGTTTCCGCCGAATAGTCCCGCATCAATCAGTCTCAACGCCGCCACGGCTGCCGCCGCAGGCAGCGCCATCGCCTTCAACGACTCGCGGCAAGTTAATTGGCTTGTTGAGGGCTCCGGCACGATTAGCAGCGGGACCGTGGTCATCGAATCGGCCCACGCGTCGGATTATTCCGGAACTTGGAATGAACTCGACAGCGTGGACGCCTCGACGCTCTCCGGCGGAAAACTCTACGGAAATACCTTTCCCCATGTGCCTGGTGGGTTTGTTCGAGCGCGGATCTCGGTTCAAATCGCGGGTGGGGGCGATGTCACGGTTCGTCTCAATGGACTTCTTGGATAGTATGAAAAAACTCCTTTATATCTTTTATTCACTCTGCGCAGTTGCGACATTGACGCTGGCTCAGGGCGCGCCGCCTCTAACGGTTCAAGAGGCGGACGGCTCACCAAAGAAAGCGGGCGTCAGCAAGATCATTGTAAGTAACGGGACGCTTACTGTTAGCGGCACAACCGCCACGGTCACAACAGGCGGCGGGGGCAGCGCTGGCGGGGCCAATACGCAAGTTCAGTACAACAACGCTGGGGTTTTTGGCGGCATCAATACCTTTACCTACGATGGAAACCGAGTAACATTCGGCGCGAATCCGCTGTTTAATGTGGGCTCCACAGGGACGGATAACCTGATTTACGTTGGCTCAACTTCAAGCGGCGCTGTGAACGCTTCGTTCGGTTTCTTCGTCGCAGGCGTCGGTTCTCAGCAGGCGTCAGATGGCCCCTACTTCCTCGGTCGCGGTAACAGTTTTTCGAACATCGCCAACCAACACGGAATGCTTTACTTCGGCGCAGGTGATCCGGGTGTCAGCAACGGCAATGATGGAAACATCCTCTTCGCAACCGGGGCCGATGTCGTCCGGGTGACGATCAGGCGCGACGGGTATATGCAAATGGCAGGCGTCATTCAAAGCGCCCTCGGCGGCCCGCCGGATGGGTCATTTATTTACTGCAGCGATTGCGGCATTGGTACTGATCCCTGCGCAGGCGGTGGCACTGGCGCCTTTGCATATCGCTTGAATTCGCGCTGGTACTGTCCATGAGCTTTTCTTGGAACATAGCCAAACAAAAAGTTGCCAACGAACTTGGCGCCATCCTCGGAGCCACGGCGACGGCGGCGGACGCTGCCTATCTGGCCACAATGACGACCGGGACCGTTATTGGCCCGGACTTCACGCCCTCAATGATTGAGGATGCCTTGGCCGCCGCATTGGGGAAGATCATCGAAGCGATCGCATCCACGCCGTTGAATCCTGAGCGAGCCGGGTTCACCACGCAGACGGTCGCCTTAGCCAGCGGAGATTTGATCCCGAGGACGGACAGCGGAGGAACCAAGATAGTCGGCGTGATTGGCGCGGTGAGAGATTCGAGCGATGACGAAGTGTTGGAGATTACGGATCTGGACAAGGTGCGTAGTTTTGCCAGGCATTCGGCCACTGTCTACGAAGACTTTGACGCCTACTGGTACGCTCTGGACGGCCAACGCATCCTACATACGCGCACGGAGGTTGAGATTGACGTTTGCACGTATACGCGCCCGGCCGCTTTTTCCGGCGACGTCCCGCTGGACGACTGGCACGAAAGCGGATTGGTCAAACTAGCAGTCGCCGAGATCGCGATGAAGGAAAGCATGTTCGCCGCGCTTTATGCGTCCGCGAGCAAGGACGGAGAGGCGCATCTGCTTGAGATCAGGAATTACGGAAACCCAGATTGGCACGGTCGCATGCAAGCCGCACAGTCTCCCACATGATTACTTGGATTCGCGAGAACGCATCACTTGTCTCTTTCCTTGGTAGCGCCGTCTTAGTGATCTCGGGCGCCGCTGTCGCCAAATACCAACTTTCTGGCCTTGTGGCTCAGCAAGCCGAAGTCCAAAACCACATACACGACACTACGCGCCACCTTGATCCGCAGCGGGACGCGGAGGAGAAGAGGCGATTGATTGAGCGGATTGAGAAGTTGGAAGAGCGGCAAGAGAGAGCGGAGAGACGGCGAGCGTGGACAGGCGAACAGTTGCGACGAAGGGGTGATAGACGATGACGAAGAATCAGCTCGTTGAGCGAGCGAAACGCCGACTCAACGCAGGCGCAGCCCAGCCTCACGTCTGGCCTGAGAGCGAGATCGAGCTGGCCGCCTGTGTCAACGATGCCATGCACGAACTGTCTATGGCCGTGATGCGCGATGACGCGCGCCGCTCACTGCTTCAACAGGATTACACCGTCACGCTCGACGCCAACGGCGAGAGCACGGATTTGATGACCACCGCTGGCAGTATTACTGCTGAGGCTGGCGAGATCATGCTTGAAGGTATCTATTTCGGTCTTGTTCGCGACCTCAACAATGATGTCCTTGAGCCAGTTTTCCACTACCGCGATTTTGTCAGTCCGCAACCCACGGTTTATCCCCGCTATCTCCTGAAGAACCAAATAATCGCAACCTGCGCGAAAGATATTGACGTGAACGGCCCAGCGGATATTCAGGGGGCGAGTGGACCGATCACAATCACCGCAAGTTACACGCCTAAGAACGTTGACGATGTTCCGCTTGAGATAGAAGACGATTTAGTTGCCCATTTGTGCCAAGTGGTCCTCCGTAAACTTCCTGCCAATGCCAACGCCTGATCAGCTCGCCTCTCTTGATGTAGATTTCAGTGGCGGATATTTTCCGTCTGCGCAAAATCTGTCTCCCGAAGAATTGCAGCGCACTATAAAGGCGGGCTCGAATGTCTTGCTGCGGGCAAAGGGGAAGCTCAAAGTAGCGAATGGACTGCTTGAATTGTCCTCTACGAATGTAGGGGCGAGGATATTCCCCGCTGATATTCAGAGGGCGGTGATTGCAGGGGGATTGGTAGGCGATCGTTTACCCTACGCTGGCTTTTTGCGCTATGAAAACGCGGTGTTGCTCTTTCTCTCGGAAAATACTTCCGCGCAAGTTTATCTTGATGAGGTGGCGGTATCGGGTTTAACCACTTCTTCCACAGCGGGACGACTGAGAGTCGCGGTCCCTGACGGAGTAGGTGGATACAACGTATTTGACGCGGGTTTCGACAAGCCGGATTTACCCTCTGCGTCTGTGACCGTGGTGAACTCGCCCGGACTCAAGAACATGACTGGTCAAATCGGCGTAGCCCTGGCGCCCTGGCGCAGTACAACGAACGCATGGGGGCCGCCGAGCAATACCCACCTGAGAACTTGCACACCAGCCACGCTGGATATTTTGAGAATAGTCCTCCCGACCGCGGTCAGCGGGCAAGATGGGTGGATATTCTGCGGAACGCGATGGAACGATCAGAGTGCGGAATTGCAGATTGTTAGATATGTTCGTATTCAGCCACGCGGGACTTTCAGGCTGGAGAACGGATCTTCGAACATCACGGCAGGCGTTGGCACGCGGTTTACGCAGGATTTAGCTCGCGGTGATCAGTTCATAACTGACGGCATAGCCAACGACGTTACTACTGTCACCTCCGACACCACGGCCACTATTCTGACGCCCTGGGCCGGCGCGACCGGCGACGGCAAGATCATGACCCTCACGTCGGCGGCCGGCGACTGGTTTAACTCTGAGCTTTTAGGCGTAATTTCCCGCGATACCCAGAGACTGCCAAGGGCGGCAGGGATTCTGCAATATGCTGGCCGCGTGTTCGGGTGGGGGATCGCGGACCCAGATTCCACAGGGCTATCTACAGCCGCCACTGGTAACGTCTTGGCTGTGATGCGGGATGATAATCCCGAGCATGTCTCTCTACTTCGCATCCGCACGGCCTCGGGCAGCGATCTAGTCAACGTCCTCGGTGGCGATGGCCCACTCTACTTAATGACAACAACCTCTCTCGAAGTGGCGAGCTTCGGCGGCAAGCAAGACGCGCCTTATACCGTGCGTGTCGTTGCGGAGCCGGGTTTTCAGGCGTCAACGAATGGATGCCTGTACAAGGATTATTTCTACGGTTACTCCAATAAACCGCTACGGACTCGGGCCGAAGACAACATCGACGTTGAGTTTGGCGAGCCGGTATGGGAAGACATGGCGGATTGGAATGGTGAGCGGGTGGTTGTTACAGTTGATCCAGACAACGCGGCCGTTTTATACGTCCATGATAATGGTTCTACGTCAGAGGTAATTCCCTGGATGACCCAGTTTGAGCAGTGGGGGCCGCCGTTAAACTTCTCAGCAAGGATAATTGACGCAGCCGTGGTGAATGGAACGCTGTATGTGACTTATTTGGATGGTGGTAATTATCGCGTTAATCAATGGGAAGGCGGGGCGGGGATCGGTGGGACAAGATACGCGGCGAGCCAGTATTACGACCCGCAGATGTTGCAATCCAGCAGGATTAAAAGTCTTATTCCGGTCGGGAAACTGGGAAGTGTGAGCGTATATACAGCCACACCCGACGCCGCGGTGCCTGATGTAAGCGATTTGGCTCAGGCCGCCGCGACATTCCCGCTCTCGGACACAGCCAACAAGCGCGAACCAGCCATTAAGACGAACATTCGCGGCGACGCGCACGCTTTCCGTGTGGATTTCGCCAGCGATGACGGCACATTCGATAAACTAATAGTGCGCGGACGGCAGGTGGGCGAGGATAAATAGTGGCGCGCTTTATTGAGACTGACGGCCGATTCGTCTTTGATGTAGACATTGTTGGTGGGGGTGACGGTGGCGATGGTGGCATCAACGAGAATCAGCTTAACCAGATAAGCAATGCGCTGTCAGCCGCCTCGCCTGACATTCTCGATCAGGTAACGATACCGCCGCTTGCCGCCACGGCGAATGATTTGTCTCTTCCGGAGGGCCTTAGCTTCCGGCTCTCCACGTCCGGCGGCGCGCAGATTATCACGGGCTTTGCCAATGTAAAGGCCGGGCGGCAAGTGTTTATTCTTAACTTTGGCGCGAACAATATCACTCTCAACAACCAAGACGCGGGATCATTGGCGCAGAATAGGATTATCACCGGGACCGGCGCGGCGGTAGCCATTCAGCCCGATCGCTCGGCGTTGCTGGTATATGACGGGACTACGGTGAGATGGAGATTAATTGCGTTCACTTAGTCTGGAACCGCTACAACCCAGCCAGTACCGCCAGGTTGCTGAATGGGAGTTTGGGCCTCAAGGTGAAGACACGGACTGGGACAGGTACATGTCTGAAATGAATGCGTCACAGTGGGCGCATTTCGCTTTATATAGCCACGCTGAGTTTGTCGGATGTGTAAGCCTGGAGAAGATTGACCGGCACATGGTGGCCTATCACGTCGTCACGGGCCGCCACAAGGTAAACCCGCGCGCCCTGGCTCAGTCTCTACTCAAGATGGCGGGCGAGTTGTTCACCTCGGGGTATCTGGCTCTTGTGGCGCGGATTCCAGTCGACAACGTGGCGGCGGCGAGGCTGGCAATCCGCTCAGGCATGAGGGAATGGGGACATACCCCGGAGATTCGCTATTTCATGCTTACGAAATCGAGGTATTTAAAAAAATGGGATCATCAAAGCCACAGCCTGTAAAAGCGCCATTTGAGCAGCAGCAGCAGCAGCAGGGATCGTTTAGCCGGTCTTACACGCCGTACTCGATCGCTGAGACGCCGCTTGGGCAGGAGTTTAAAAACGCCAAACTCGACTACGGCGATGAGACGAATGTTGATCCCGGTGTGGCGAGAAGGACGGCACTGGCTGAGCAGGAAGAAGAAAACCGCTCCGATTCGGCATTCAATTTTGGCGTTCCGCGCTTTATTCGAGACGCGAACCGCTCCAAAAACCTGCGTGATATACGCTCTGAGGGCGCATACCAGTCGCAGGCCGCCGAATATGCGAACCAGCAGGGCAACAATCAGCGGCGAGGGATGGCGACTCAGGCCAACGTGGCGCGCCTTGAGCGTCTATTGCCGCAGCTTCTCGAAACAAGCGGGACTTCGACGGGAACGGGCGCGTCGAGTGGATACAACACCCAGATAGTTCAGCCGCAGCCCGGGTTCTTGCAAAGATTGGCGGTGGCAGGCGTCGGTGGCGCCTCAAGCGCACTTCGGTTCGGGTCAGGTGGAGGTTAATCCGATGAAGAAATTTCTCTTTTTATTGTTCCTATTTGTTACTTTCACGGCGCCGGCTCAAGCGACAGACGTTACGATCAGCGCCGTCACGATTGATGGTTTCAACCCGTCCAACATCGGCAACGATCGTCCGATTGCCGTGTCAGCCGCTGGCGGTAGCCCGACGGTCACGTCCGCCGCCCTGTTTCCGACAGCGATAGTCGGCCTGGGCGGCTTTACCGTTCGGATTGACGGCGCGAATTACACTGTTGCCTCGGTTGCCTCGACCTCGAGCCTGACGCTGACGACGAACTATGCGGGCACGCCTGGCGCGCAGACGATGACGCTATTCAGGTATGCCCTGATGCGCGTCTATGCTGATAAGGCATTTCAGCCACTGGGTGATACCCAGATAGTTCAGGCTGGCGCGGTAGGGACTGGCGCATTTTTCAGGCAGTTCGCGGCTTCGGTGGTCAACGATGGCTCGACGAACCAGTTGCTCATCCCTGAGATCGTGTTGCCGGCGACGACCGACGCGTTGATCACCAACACGGCGCGGTACAGTTTCCCGCTCTATACTCCCGGTGGCTCGCAAATTCAGTTCTTTTTCTGTCCGTCTTCTCTCTCTCAGCTCAGACTTGCGCCTGCGACCCCGACGACGTGGGTCGCGATCTGCCAATTCAATTCACCGCCCGCGATTGTTCCACCGGCGAATGAAGCCTATACAAAGGCTGCGATTGATGCTCGCTTTCCATCCTGCACGCTTAACAATGGCGTTTACTATTCAGCGGCTGGAAATATCCTCTCTTGCCTAACGTTCGGATCGGGTCTGACGCTGGCTGGCGGCACTCTCACGGCATCAGCCGGCGGTAGCGGGTATGCGACGATTCAGGAGGAGGGTGTATCGCTCACTCAGCGTGGGATACTGAACTTTATAGGGGCGGCTGGTACTGGGGCGGATGACGCTGGCAATACCCGCACAAATTTCTCTTTTGACTCTGACCTGAACGCCCTGGCGTCAATCGCTGGGACCGGCTTTTCTGCCCGTACAGCCGCCGATACCTGGCTACTTCGGACATTCACAGCTCCGGCGGCTGGCTTCACAATAACAAATCCCGCTGGGGTGGCTGGTGACCCCACCTTCGTGCTGGCTGACGATCTGGCCGGACTGGAAGGATTAGGCACAACCGGCATTGCCACGCGTACGGCAGCCAGCACCTGGACGACTCGGACCATAACAGGGACCGCCAACGAGATCACCGCCACGAATGGATCTGGCGTGGCTGGCAATCCCACGCTAAGCCTACCGACCGCGTTGACGTTTTCGGGTAAGACAGTCACAGGTGGGACATTCTCGTCTCCCACTATTAATTCGCCCACCATCGCCACGCCGACGATTACGACCCCGACCATAACAGGTGGGACGCATACCGCAATCACCGGCCTCGGGATTCGCTCGACCGGCTCCGGCGCCTTCGATTTACAACTCGTCAACACCGAAAACCTGACGGCGAATCGTGCGCTCACGCTCACGCTTGGCAACGCAGCGAGGACGCTTTCCCTCGGCGGCAACCTGACGACCGCCTCAACTTTCACCACGTCAGGCGCGAACGCGCTCACGCTGACGACCACTGGGTCAACCAACGTCACTCTGCCTACGACTGGCACTCTTGCGGCGTCGGGCAATAATCTTAGTTTCTTTTCGCCCACCACGTCGGCGCAGCTCGCCGGCAACATATCCGATGAAACCGGCACCGGACTACTGGTATTCGGGACAAGCCCTAGACTTGCCACTTCGATACTTGATACCAATGGCAACGAGTTTTTCACCCTCAACGCCACAGGCTCGGCTGTCAACGAAATCGCGATCACGAACGCCGCGACTGGGACCGGGCCGACAATTGCCGTTAGTGGCGGGGACTCAAATCCGAATCTCAATATCAACGCCAAGGGTACAGGCCGAGTCGTAATCAAAGGCTACCCCTACACCCTCGAAGTAAACACTACCGCTGTCGGCAACGTCGGGACGGGCCTTGATAACCTGCAATCCTACTCCCTGCCGGCTGCCAGTCTTGCCGCGACCAATGATTACCTAAAAGTCACTTACGCCGGGACGCTTGGCGCGAACGATGACAATAAGCGCATCGTGATCACCTTCGACGGCCAGACAGTGGAAGACACGGGTTTGATCGACCTCGACGGCCAGGGCTGGAAGGCGACAGTTGAATATACGCGCCTTTCCGCGACTTCAGTGCTGGCTACTGCGGGGATTTGGATAGGCTATTTACAGTTTGACAGCGCCGGGGTAAGCGCCGGCTCGGGCGGGAGGTATATATCCAGGATTACTACGCTTACGGTGGCGAATTTGACCACAAACGCAGTGACGCTGCTCGTCGCCGCTGAATCCGCCGCGGCCACCAATAACAACATAGTTCAGTCGGCGAGCTTCGTTGAGCTTGTGCAGAGATAATTTCTTGGATCAATGAAAACTCTTGTTCGTATACTGTGGCTATGAAATACCTACTAATTGCCACAGTCTTATTATCGGCATGCTCGTCATGCTCCACTCAGGTAAAACCCGCGTTGACAGTTGCGCCCACACCCACAATCGAACCGACCGCCCCGCCTGCGGTCTGGCACGTCAACGCTAACGGATTCCGCTTGACGCTCGATCTGGCGCGGTTGGATGATGTGACATGGGACGGTAATCAACTTGAGTTCCGGCGGGCGCTCCAGGGGGTGACTCAATGGTACAAGGTAACGGTCGAGGATGGTGTAATGGTGGGTAGATTTTCCCACTCGACCGAACCCGCGAAGCCGGATTTATCCGCATACAAGTACCACGTTACCGGATGGGATAGGGACGCTTTTCCGATTACCCCTGTCGTCTTCGACATTAACGCGAATGGCTATCAAGGGAGATTGGGGATTGATAAGGCAGGCGGCGTTTTCACCGGCCGGCTGAAGTTCTACGCGACGAATGGCGCTCTTAACGAAAGCCTCGAAGAGGAAGTTTTAGTAACGCATTGGGATGGGGCAGCGATCAACTTCATACGCCCCTTCGCCAATCAGACTTACACAGGGCAGGCGAACGGGGCCGAGATTTCCGGCACGTTCACTTACGCGGGGGCGCCCTACAGTTGGTCAGGCCGCAGGGCTGAAATGCTGACCTATGGGATGGCGCCAAAGACAGCCGAGCAGCGGCAGGCGTGGCAGGAACGGACCCGGCGGACGCTGCATAGACTGATGATGGCGGGAAATCCGGCGCCGCTGAGCGTGACCGTGGAAATTCTTGGGGATAATATTCCGCCGATTGCGGGGAATCTGTATCCCCTGCGCGACGATGATCCAGGCTCGCACCCTCAAAACTACACCCTGACCGAATTAAAGCTCACCTACACCCTGCCAAACTGGCTCGGCGGCGCTCCGATCACTCGAACTGTCCATGCTTACCTTGCCAAGCCTACAACCCCGCCTCCGGGCGGATTGGAGAAGTATCCGCTTCTACTTTCCGTCAACGGCCACGGCGGCAGTGCATATCAGACGATGGATGGCGGAACGCTGTTTTATTACGGCGACGCTTTTGCTCGTCGTGGATATATGGTCCTCGCGGTCGACATCTCGCATCGGCCCATATCTGACCGATTTGGCTATACAGAATGGGTCGAGAATGGAGACGACCCGGAGCATGGGAACGGCTCACATCCTTCGATTAAGCCAATACCTGACAAATACTATACGGATTGGGAAGAGGACGGTGAGAGGGTATGGGACGTGATGCGAGGGCTGGATTATGCGCTGAGCCGTTCGGATGTGGATCATGGCAAGATCGCGGTTACGGGGCTATCAATGGGCGGCGAAGTGGCATCCTACGTCGGCGCGCTCGATCCGCGGATCGCCGTAACGATCCCGGCCGGATATTCGCCCGATATGAACGTCGTCAAATATCACGGCAATCACGGTTGCTGGACATGGGCATGGGCTGACGTGAGGGAGTATATAGACCAATCGGATATTCTCTCTTTAATCGCGCCGCGGGGCTTAATCGTTCAGACAGGGAAAGAGGATCGGGTCTTCTCAAACATTGGCTTCGCGGGAGACAAACAGGTAATGAGGCGGGCAAGAGTCGCAGGCGGCCCGGTGGTCCACTTTCTTCACCCGCTCATTCACGAATGGCGGGCCGGGCAAGTCAGACAGCCAACAATGATTGAACCATCATCACCGGGCGATCTCCCTTGGCAGACGAACGGGGAGACCACGAGTGATGGACAGACACTATTTGATCACGTCAGACAGTTTTTGAACTTTTAGGTACTGCTTATGCCGATTTTTGGACTTCCATTTGACCCAGAAGAGTTGCGGCGTCGGGCGTTGACGCCGGGGATTAACCCCAACGCGCCCTCGCCGCTGCCGAACATTCCAGCGCCGAATCCACGCATGCCGCTGCCGGTAAGACCTCCGGAGGCCGTAATGTCTACCCGTATGCCTGGCCCGCCCGGTTCGTCGCCGTTACCTGAAACGGCAATGGGGCGTCCGAATCTTCCACTGCCGGCGCCTGGAATACCGGGCGGGACGGGTATGCCGCCGATCAAGCAGCCGACAAGGGCGGACCAGTATAGAGAGGCGAAGGACGTCTACATGATGGGAACGCCAGGCCGCGGTAAGTCCGCGCTTCTCGGCGCCTTACAAGGCGGCTTGCGGGGACTGGCGCAGGGTGGGCTCGGCGGGGCCGCAGGCGGGGCTCTTGGCGGGGCTCTCGGTGGAGGGGTAAACCCAAGGGGATTGCGTGAGGCGGAATTCAACCAGCGAGTAAGGCCAGAGATTCTGGAAGGCTTCACGATGGAAGATCAGGACCGTGCGGGACGCATACAGGCGGCGAAGGCTGCGGCCGAACAGGCGATGACGCAGGCGCAGCTTGAGAACATCAACAGTCAGATTCGATCGCGACAATCCGGCGACGAGTTAGCGCGTGGCAAAGATCAGAGAGAGGCAAATCAACCACTGGTCTACAAGCCGGGGGATGAGGGGTTTGACCCGAAGACCCGTGAAAGGGTGTTTAAAATTCCAGGGGCCGAAAAATCCCCGACAGCGGCTGAATTGACCGTTGAGCCCTCGAGCGGGAAATCCTTCGAACAGATCGCCGACGAGAGTTACAGCGGGCGCGGGGGTGACGATTACGTGTTCAAAAGACTACCGACGCGAACGCAGCAATTGATTTCCGGCCAGATACGGGATGCGGCCCCTGCGGAAATCGAAGCGGCCAACCGCGCCTATCAAACCGCGATCGAGCGACAGCGGAAGACTGACCTGGATTACACCCGCGGTGATGTTCGCGCCAGGGCGTTAGGCGCGAAGAAAGGCGGCGGGAGCGCAATGAAGACATCCCCGCGCAAAGGCCAGCCCGGACGCCGCGCCATTTCCGTCGCGGAAGCTGCCGAACTGTTGAAGTAGGTCACCAGCGGCGCATTTTCCCTTGGTAGTAGCCGGCGACGCTGAAGAGCACGAGGGCGGCAAGGACCAAGAGTAGTTCCCAGTAAGGCCACACCATAAAAGTCACTCCAGCGATTCCCGTAATCAACAAAAATGCCTTTAGCCCAACTCTCATGGGCGCATTCTCTAATTAATTTCATCTATGCCGCAAGATCAACAGAAACCATTGACGCCAGCCCAGCCCGAAGAGATGTCGCTTGACGATTTCCGCGAGAAGGCCCGCGAGCGGTATGGAATCCCCAAGCCCTTATGGGAAAGCCTGAGAAGCCAGGAATCGGGCGGCAATATAGATGCTGTAAGTCCAACAGGCGTGAAGGGGGAGTTTCAGCTTACGCAGGGAACGGCAGGCGGTTACGGCTTGAACCGAGATGATCCATTTCATCAAATTGTCGGCGCCGCAAAGAACCTGCGCGAAGGCTATGATAAGTACGGTCACCTGAAGGACGACAATCAGCGCTGGCTTGCGGCGGCCGGCTACTATTACGGGGGTCCGGACGCAGTAAAGCCGGATGGGACACTGAGCGATAAATCTAAAGACGGATTATCTAATCCGCAGGCGTACGTCACGAAGATTGCTGAGCGATGGAAGGCTTACAACGACTCCCAGCCGGCCACGACGCAGCCAGCGACCGCTCAGGCCCCACAATCTGCCCAGCTATCGGCGACTGCGAAAAAGCCGATGAATTTCCTTACCCCGAACTCCGGACGACCGCAGACCGCCAAAGAGCGCAAGGCTGTGACCGAGGAATCTGCTCGACAGAAGGCAACGCCGCAGATCGCCCGAATGGTCGAGGACTTCGAAGCGCTGAAGCGCGAGGGCAGCGTTGACGCCGCGCGATCAGTCGCAGCCAAAATCAAAGCGCAATACGGCAAATGGATGGAGGTCGGAGACGGTACGGGCGGTTGGCCATACGTGAAGAGCAGGGTTCCCGGCTGGAATCCGATTCAGCCACTGGCGGCGCCGATCACGACGCCATCACTCGAAGATGAACAGGCGGCGTTTGCGCAAAGCCCGATATTGTATCAATTGAAGGAGCGCGGCCTTGATGCCCTTACCCGCGGCGGCGGGCAAATCTCGAAGATGCTGAGGCAGACGGCCGGCGCCGGGCTGGGGCTGGCTCAGGGCCTCGCTGGCGGCGATTTCAGGCCGGTGGACTTGCCAGCTTGGCGGCAAGGTGAAGAAGAAAGGATGCGGGCCTTAGAAGAGCGCCGCCTTCGTCGTCCGTCTTCGTTTGCGTCCGATGTTGGTGAGGGGGTGATTGAGGCGATTCCGGCAGCCGCTGGAGCGATCGGTGGAAGCATCCTCACAGGTGGCGGCTTGCCCGCAGCCGCGGCGATAGGTGCCGGGATGGGCGCGGCAGGCGCTGACTGGAAAGATCCGAAGAGAGCGGCCGTACAGACGGCCCTTGGCGCTGTGGCCCCGATTGCTGGCGGTAAAGCTGGTTCAGCAGTCGGCGGCGCCGTTGCGCGCAGATTGGCAGGCCCTGTGAGCCAGGCTGCGTCGAGAGTCGGCGGCGAGCTACTTGGTGGCGGACTCGGGAACGTGGCAGGCAGCGGCGCCGAGCAACTGGCGTTCGAAGGACGTGTTGACCCAAGAGAGCTCGCCAAACAGGGCATCGTTGGCGCAGCGCTGAACGTGCCAGGCGTAGTGGGAGCGGCAAGAAGGCCCCCGACTATGCCTGCGAGCGGTGTCGGTCGCGCCATCATCGAGCCAGCCGCTGAGACTCCACCTCGAGCGCCGCAGTTTCCGCGCCCTGTAAACGCTGTTGATCGAGTCATTGCCGATTTTGGCAATCGCCTTGTGGAAATTGACCAAATGGTCCCGCTCAACGAGCGCCCTGCGGCAATCGAAACGGCGCGCCGGGAATTCAATGCCCGAAGACGGCAAGCGGCTTTGGTACCGCAGCAGCCCAAGACGATGGCAACATCGGCGGAAAATATTCCAGAAAATATTCCCGAATCGGTGACAAAACCGACGGAAAATATTCCCAGCACGCCGCAACTTCCTGAAGGCGTTCGAATTGTTCGTGAAGGTGAGCCAATTCCGCCCCGAGCGCCAGGCCAGCGGCAGATCCCGATGGACTTTGATAATCCTGATGGGACGACTCAGACCGTACTGGTGATCGCTGATGGTAAGGCAAATGAAGCCACGTTGCGCCCGATGGTCGAGCAGGCGCTGCGTCCCCAAGTTCAACAACCAGCCGCTCAGCCTGTGTCCGTGGCGCAATCGGGGGCGGCCTCCCCAGAACCGCCCCCGATTCAACCAGTAGCGCCACGCAGACAGCCTGCGCCAGTCCAGTTTATTCAACTTGGGCCGCAAGGTCTACGGGGCGGCATACCCATGCCGAAATCTTCACTGCCGAGCCAGAAACTGTTAGGAGCGGGCAGGCCCGAGGATGTGCCAACGGAACGTCTTGGCGCGCGCCCGCAGTCTGAACGTGTGCCGACTGATCCATTGACGGATCCTCTTACGGATCCGTTGACCGAAGAGATGCCGTCGAGGCCACTGCGCCGGACGTCGGAAATACCGCGAGTTCAGCGTGACGCCCCGCCCACGCGACCCTTTGAGTATCCCGATGCGCCAGAGACTCAAAGAATACCCGCGCTGTCGAAATACACGGTCGAGGACGCGCCGACGCGAGAATTACCAGCACAGCCTATGCGGCGACAAGCTGCCCCCGCACCGCTGCCACGTATCACTCAAGAACCGACGAACCGTATCACTCAGGGCGAAGGCGCTGAACTGCCAAGACGTGTACTTAGACCCCGCGAAGGCCAACCAGTCGAGATGGGGCGCCGTAGGCCAGAGCCTCCGTCACGGCTCGGCGGTGGACGATTCCCGCGCCCGCTCGAAGGGCGGATGTATCCCGAATTTCCAGCCGACCGCCGCGCGCTGGTTGGCGAAGGCCGACGTGTCGGTGCCGAGATCGAGGCCGGACGAGGCGAAAAAGGCCAATTCGGGAAGATTGCACAGCAGATGTTCAAGTCTTCATCCGGCGAAGTCCCGCACGGCCAGGATGCGTTCTTCCATGATCCGAACGTGAAAGGCGCTTTAGGACTCAGCCGGGACGCCGAGATGGGCGAGGTTCGCGCCCGATTGAAGAAAGAACTTGCGCGCTCGATGGGCGTGAAGGCTGACGAAGTGTCATTGACGCAGGTTGGCCCGGATGTCTGGAAGAGATGGGCAAGGCAAAAGGGACTGCGCGGCGACGCCTTGTCGAAGATGAACACAGCGATTGAACGTTATCAAAAAGGAGTGATCAGTGATATTGAGAAGACCGCTCCGGCGCAGGCCGAGCAACCATCAGAACGTGTGGGCGCAGTGCCAGAGGCATCGGCAGATGCTGGCCGCAAAATCCAGCATTTCCGTTACGGTGAAGTAGCCGAATCCCCGAATCAGAAAGGCGTCCGCAAGGGACAGTTGCGCGTGACTGGGAAGGACGGCAAGGACCATATTATCAAGAATCCCAGAACCAAAGGTGGCGGCAATCGCGAAGCAGCGTTCGTCAAACAGGAAGTCTCTACTGGCCCGATTCCGGCTGAGGCAATGGTAGAATTACGCGATAAACCGCCAGAAAAGCCCATCCCGGCCAAGGCTGGCCCCAGAGCTGGTTACGCTATCCCGTCTGAGGCGATGCCGGAACTGCGCGGCAAGCAGGCAATCAAGTCCGGTGAGATCGTTCAGCGAATGGCCAAGATTGCCCGCACGCCTACATCTCCCGTTGAGGTCGCCAAACTACGCGCCGAGTTTCCGCAAATGAGCAAGGCTGACTTCGACGCCCAAATGATCAAACTCAATGAGGAAGGCCGCATTGCGCTACACCGTCACGATCAACCTACTGAAGCGGATCGGGCTGGCGCTGTGAAGATCAAGGATGATTACTTTACCGCTGCGACATTCAGACCGCGCGAGGGGACAGTGCTTGGCTCCGGTCCTGGCGTGTTTCAGAAGTTTTTTGAGAAGCGGACACCACCCAAGGCCAATCCGACTAAGGTGGACATCGAAAGCGCCAGTCTCGGCAAGTCTATCGGCAACGTTCTCCGAACAGGCGCGCAAGGTCTTAGGACCATAAAGACAAGTTTCGACCTCTCGGCGCCATTCGGGCAGGGGGCTTTTCTTACCATTCCTCACCCGCTCAAGAGCGCGCAGTCGTTCGGGAAGATGCTGCGATCTCTGAAGCGATCGCAGTCTGACGCGATTGATACGGAAATAGCCTTTCATCCACTGCGGGAACTCTGGAAAAAGGCAGGAATGTATACGGCGACAGACGCCAAGTTGAAAGGTGACGCGGCGGGTGGTGAAGAGGCGTTCATGGTCAGAGGTTTGAATAAAGTGCCCGGTATCGGCGCTTCAGAGCGCACCTATCGCACGTATCTTGACACCCTGCGCGTTTCGGTGTTTGAGGGCTACGTGAAATCATTGCAAGCCGATGGCTACACTTTCGAGAACAACCCGAAGGCATATAAAGACGTGGCAGCGTGGATTAATATTGCGTCTGGTCGGGGCTCGTTAAAGAAGGGCGGCAAGGTGGAGCAGGCAATGGGACTAGGCGGGGATATTCTCTTTTCGCCTCGCAATTTCGTGGCGAAGTTTCAGCGGCTCGATCCGGTGAGATATGCGACGCTTGCGCCAGGCGCTAGAAAGCTGGTCCTGCGCGACGCCTTGACGACCTTCGGCGCAATGATCGGGACCGCCGCACTGCTTCGGGCAAATGGCGCCTCTATCTCTCTCGATCCCGAGGCCGACAACTTCATGGTGGCGCGACTGGGCGATACTCGCTATGACCTGACATTCGGCGCTAAGACGCAAGTTCAGTTCTTGGCTCGAATGGTGACCGGGACATACCGCAAGGCGACAGGCGAGGGCAATTTGCCTAACAAAGATCCGCTCTCTGTCGCAACCGGTTTCATGCGTAATCAGTTGGCCCCTGGTCCCAGCCTTGCCGTTGAGGCATTTAAGGGTGTTGACGCCAAGGGTGAAAAATTATCTGAAAAGAGCGCCGGGAAGATTGCACGCGAGGCCGTTGCGCCAATGATAGTTGAGGACTTTTGGGAGATGGCCCAGAAAGAAGGGACAAAGGGCGTGATAAAGACGCTGCCGGCCATTGTGGGCGCAAGGGTGAGCAGTTATCCGGACAGGGCGAAATCTGCCTTTGTGGATACGCCCGCCGAACTTAGGGCCGAACAGAAGCAGTTCAAACAGACGCGCAGTTTTTTGACACCAAGGCGCGGCGAGACGCCTGAAGCGTTCAAAGAGCGCAAGGCAAAGGTGGACGAATGGACGAAGGAGTACGGCTCGCAGTTGGCTGCGTCAGATACCTACAAGTCAGCAGAACCGGAGATCAGGGAGGCCGCGCTTGAGTACTTGAAGAGGACGATTGCCAGTCAATCAGGCGCAAAGCGGCCAAGTCTGTATTTGTTGAGTCCTGGGAGCGTTCTTCAGACGGTGCGCGAGTCTGCGCGCAAGAAGCGGCGCGCGGCGGCTCAGTAGGGACGTAAAAAAGCCGCCAAGACAGTCTTGGCGGCTCGAAGGTATTAGGAGGGTCTTCTATGCGGAGGTATTCCGTTAGGCGGCCTTCTTCAGTGCAGCGCCGTGCTGTCGCAGATGTTCGAGTAGCCGAGTAAGCGATTGAATCAGCCCGTCATTTTTCCAGTCGATCAATTCGGCCTCGAACAATTCCGATAACTGATTTGCATAATAAGTGGCGTTCATTCCGCTCAGTTTTTGTTGGCTTCAACCTGCCTTGGCGTCAGTGTCTCACCGGCCTTCCACGCAATTGTACGCTTGAGGGGTAAGGATTGCCCCTGTTCGTCCTGTGCGAACACTGTCTTTTTCTGAACGTGCAGGGATTCGATCGGGACTTTGAGAATCTGGCTTACCCGTTCGAGCGTGAAGCCGAGTTCTTCGGCTCGCTGCGTGATCCGCGCTCTCTCGAACGGGCTGAAAGGGCGTCCGTGGCTCGCGTTTGCCTCGACAGCCAGGGCGTACAACTCTTGCTCGTTCTTGCAATTCACCCATTCAACATCAATTACCTCTAGGCCCAGCCGCTCATGCGCGCCGTCACGGTGGAAGCCGTCAATAATCTTCTTCGTCTTTCGATCCACCTTGATCGGCGGTAGTTGAGCGCCCGTTTTCATCGCCAGAACCATTCCGGTGATATGGGTACTGTCCACATGGGTTCGTGGATAGAGGTTCATGTCGCGTACCAGGGTATCTCGCTTAACTGTATTCATCTTGCTCCTTTGGTGAGAGAAAAACTTTGCTGTGCGCTGCGCCGCTTTGCCATGCATCGCTCTACGACGCGCCGCGAAGTTTGAAGTCTCAACGACTCCCCGATTGAACCTGTAGGGTTCGCACGGGCAATCGTGGATCGCTCTTTGGTTTGCTTTGCGCCGCGCTGCCTGACTTTGCGGCACGATGCTTGGCCCCGCCTTACCAGGCATAGCATCAAGTTGAAAAGAACTTTTCAGCTCACGGAACGACTCGGAAAGTCGAACCGTCAGCCGAAGCTGACTTCGCTATGCGGTACCGTGCCGATGCAACGCATTACGGTGCCTTGCCTTGCCGGGCTCGGCGCAGCACCACTACGAACGGAGCCTCAACGACTCCCGGATCAGGCCGTCAGCCTTCACCGGCAATTGCCGAGATTGCTCATTGGTTTGCCTTGCCTTGCCTGGCCCCGCGAATCGAAGCGATGCTGGGAATAGAGCCTTTCGGCTCACGGAACGGCTCTGAGAACCGAACCGTCAACCGAAGTTGATCTACGCAACGCCGGGCAAAACACTGCCGCGCGCCACGGCGCAATATCTTGCTTCGTTGCATTTCAAAGAACTCGAAACTTCCCAAACCATCCGTTTTTCGCCGGACGGTACGAACCAATACCGATGCGCTTCCCGGCGTCATTTAGAACCGCCGTCAGCGTGTCCCGCACATCATCATCGGGCATGTTCTTGAACAACTCATCATCAAGGATGAGTGAGAAATTAAGCCGCCAGCCTGTCGGGTACTTCGGGCGGTGAACGATGATTGCGCCTTTGGTGTTTTTGTTGACGGCGCGCCTTGTGTCGATCGCGTAGTCCGTCACGGGTGAGCCGTCGCGCTCGATGGACAAAAACTCCATTGGGGCGATTTCCATCCCCTGCAAGAGTCTGGCGAGGGAATAGCGTTTCTTCGGCACCTTGAAGTCGCTGGCAGCCGCGATCACTGTTCCCCTGACTGCTAGGGAAGGAATGCCACAAGAGCCATCCGCAAGCCGGTAGCAAGCCAGTTCTGCGACTTCCTCTCTTGTCGGCTCTTTTTTGCCGCCCTTTACTGGCGCGCCGCCCTGTCCGGCAGATATGAACATTGAGATTGGGTTGTGGGTCATGAGGTCACTGACCCCTTCAATCGTGAAATCCAGTTTCATAAATCTCCTTTTGCTTCGCGTTGTTTTATTGACTACTGCGTCAAAATCACTACACCAATGTTATAGCACCGACGACTTCGTGCGTCAACAATTTATGCTATATGACGCCTCAAAAAATGTTCTTTGGTGGTTGGACAGGTGAGGCTGCCAAGTGGTCGTCAGGCTTCGATGTTGTCTAAGACAAAATGATCGGCGTACAATCCGCCCGCCCCTGTGTTCCATCTAAACCCTATAGGAGACTCTCCAATGAAAAACATCATCGCATCCATTTGCCTCAGCTTTTTGCTCGTTCCATGTGTCGCCCAGGAAGAGAAACCCAAGCCTCGGGTGTTTATCACCGACAGCCAGTCGTGGGAGATCGCAGGCGGATTTAGCGGGAATAGGGATGCTGCCGCTGGAAGCGTCCGGGGTGGCGCCCGACCGCAAACGGCTGAGATCGTCAAAACCTTCGGCGAGAAGTGCCCGGATGTCATTGTGACGATGAAGCCAGAAGCCGCCGATTACGTTGTAATGATCGAACGTGAAGGAGCCAAGGCGCTCTATCTCAAGGACAACAAATTCGCAGTCTTCAAGGCGGACGGCGATTCGATCAAGGCCGGCTCGACCCGGACGATGGGCGGTGCGGTCAAAGACGCCTGCGGGGCGCTCGTGAAGGACTGGCAGGACAGGTCAGGAAAGGCCAAGTGAGCGACGCTATGTGACATAGCGCACATATAATCTCAAGGTTTCCTCAACCGGCCTCTGGCAAAAGTAGATCAGATCATGAGACATGCGGACGCTCCCTGACGTAGACACGCTAAAACTTTGCCGATTTGCGGGAAAAATATTTTTCCAGTGAAATTTCTGGCGACAAAGTTGCACCCAAAAGCCTCATCTATTGTAGCAATGTGCTACGAACGGTGATACCATCAACCTACCTCACCCCACCGAGAGGTATGCCCCGGATTGATGGACTAGGTATAAGTACAGCGTGGCCTCCGTACGCCTATGCCTCACGATGACAACAAAAAAAACGAAAGGAACAGAGCTGCTATGGCTATTGTCGAAGAGTCTCGTTATCCCACCCCATTATCCGCTAAGCTGCAAAACCAGATTGAAAAACTCGTTGAGACAACCGTTGCTGAGGTACCAGAGCCGCACAGGACCGGGATGAATCTCAAGATGCGATCCCAGGCGCAAGAACTCGTAAAAGGAATCCTTGCCGAAGTGTCAGAGATGTACAGGGAAGGGTTGACTCAACAGGTCGCCCTACTGACCAAAGAGAACCAAGACTTAAAAGAGCGCCTGAATTTGTAGAAGAATAACCCACACTTCATCCTCCGGCCGCAGGGCCGTATAAGTTGGTAAAGTTGACAAAAAAGGAAAAGCGGGCCTACCTTTTGGCCCGCTTTTCCTTTTTCAACTGTTCGAACTCGTAAGCTCGCGCAACCTGGCGCGCAATGTCTTCTTGTATTTCGCGTGGTAGTTCGTTGAAGTGGCGCATTGAGTCGGGAAGGCTGGCGGGCTCCTGATCCACCGCAAAACCGGCCAATTTGCGAACGTAATCAATCTCAGATGAAGTGATATAGCCGAGCGCTCGAGCGATCCGGGGAATTGTCATGGATTTCGTCGGCTCCCCGCCTTCGATCCTTGACCACGTAACGCGGGACAGTCCGGCTTTCCGTCCCGCTTCCAGTTGCGTCATCCTCAGCGTTTCTCTCTTCTCTTTTACCCATCCTCCGAATCTAGTCCACCTCTCAGCTTCCCTTTGGAAGTCTCCTTCATCCACGCGTCCGGCTTGTGTGGACTTTCTCACCTGGTCACTTTTTTTCATCTCGAATCTCTCTCTTTAGTGGTTAGCGGGAATCCAGACGGTCTGGGACATCTAGGCGTGATTAGGACGCCCGCCGGGTTGGTTACTTCCTGTTGCGATCCGGCTCACTGCATAGGCAAGGGCGACATAAGCCGAGTCGTCTTCAAATCGTGCAGATATTCGCATGGGGACGACTGGGAGGCAAGATCGATGATGCGTGAAACAACAAAATATGCTTCATGTCGCAAGGATTTACAGAGATGAAAAATACTTTAGTTTGTGATACATAAAGAGCTGCGGGGATAAACTCGTTGTATCAAATGAGGTTACACGATATATCAATCGTTCAAGCGGGACTGAAACACAGAAAATGGCCACGCAGGGAAAGCGTTTTAATCCAAGAATTTAATCCGATTCACCATCTGTAGCCGGATCGCCGGGGACGGCTGGGGGACGATCAGGCGCGGGATTCAATTGCAGGAGAGAAGAGAAGACGCCATCAAGTTGCCTTGCGCTTCCGGATAAAAAGTCCGATGACAGATGAGAATAGCGCACAGTCTGCCGGATGTCTTTATGTCCCAACATTACAGCGATTGTGTGAATATCAACGCCTGCCATTCTCAGCCATGAGGCGTTTGTGTGTCTCAGATCGTGAAAGCGAAAGTCTTCGATGCCAGCCTGCCCGCATGCTCGCATGAACGCTATCGTAACTTGCCCTCCGGTTATGCCCGGAAAGATTCGCCCCAGGCTTCCTTTGCCGAAGTGCAGGGCTGCCATTTCCAGCCCAAGTATTCCGATGTCGTTCAAATGAACGGTCAGATATTCGTTGCCTTTGGTTTTCTCAATTGCCAGCCGGCGCACTCGCTCGTAATACTGAGACCACCTTAATTGAACGATATTATTGCGGCGCAACCCTGTTGCGGTCGCCAAAACCACGATAGGTTTTAGCCAGTCAGGACAGTGACTGATCAAATCAAGCAGCTCATCCGGATTCAAATATCGCACACGCCCAGGCGGTAGTTTTACGCCTAGCGTTTTCAGCGTGAGAGTTTTCGCTGGACTCTCAGGGATCAAACCCCACTCTTCATGAGCCAGGCGCAGGATATGCTTGAGGCAGAGGAATTCCTGCCGGACAGATCCTGGCGACACTTGATTTAAACGATCAGTGACAAAACTTGAGATCCGCGCGCGCGTAATGGCGCCAATTTTCCCTTTAAAGGCGGGCTTCAGGTGCAGTCTGCAGATGCACTCGATGCGTTCGTAGCGATTAGGGCTCACCCGAGGCTTTTGGTAGTGTAGGTACTGGTCAGCCATCTGATCGAAGCTCATATCTGTGGGGTCGACAATGCCTAAAACCTTTTGCTTTTCGACCTTGGTGACGAGCGCCGCACGGAAACTGCGCGCCTCTGTTAAGTTCTTGGCGGAAATCTTTTTCTTTCGGCGGACACCGTTGGCATCGGTATAGCTGATAAAAAAGCCGCTGCGATCCGGTCGAGTATGAATGCCGTCCCTGTCTTTTTTCTTCGGCATGGCTGGAACTCCTTAAAATGTAACATCAATGGCGCATCGAACGATGTGGCAGGCGGGGATGGTACGGGACGGTAGGGGATTGAGTCAACGGAACGTGGCCGAAGATTGGATTTTTCTTGACCCGGTGCGGCGGGTTTTGATAGAAGTGGATTGAGGGTGAGAGGTTGAGGTTTGTGGGAATCTTAACCGCTTAAGTCCTGTATTTAACTGGGTGGCCAATCGAGCCTAATGGCAACGGCGCAATTGGCCTTTTGTTTATCAGGCGGCAACGTCTTCAGTCTTAAGCTCCGGCTCCAACGCTTTCGCCACGTTTGCCCACACCTCAGCGCGATCGCCCTTGGTGTGCCACTTCTTGAGATTGGCTAGCGTCACCGGCGCTTGAACGTGCGGGCGGTCGGGCATGGACTTCCACCTACCACCCCACTCAAGCCCTAACTTTTCAGCCTCTTCTCCGATCACGTTCCAAACCGGATGTTTATCAGGGAAGTGCGAACCGTTTACCTTTTCCTTCAGGCAGAGGTCAACGGCGGCGCCGTAATTATGGTAACTCTCGCCGCCTTTTGCGTTCGTCACCTTCGGTCCCGGCTTCGTCCTGCCTTTCGCGTACAGGGCGTTCTGTTCTTCGAATGTGCGCAGCGCCTGGGTGATCATCAGTTCAAAGCCGCGCGCTTTGACGGCCGCCATCAATTTGACGATCAGCGCGGCGAAATCAGGTTGCAGTTGTTTCAATTTCTCTTCGTCGGTCACCTTATCTCTCCTCTCTGGCAATGGTCTTTAATGCGGCCCGGCAGATATGCAGGCAGAACGCCTCCGTCTTGAGAAACACCCAATGCCAAGGCGTCTCATTGATATAGCGGTCGGCAAATTCCTGGCCTAAACCCTTCTTGATCATTTCGTGTTTTACCTTCCAAGCTGCAGCAATGTCGGTTGAGTAGTCAGGGACAGAGGTTTCCTCGTCGTATAGGCCATCAATGGGCATGGTGACTATGCCATCCCACAGCATAAATGCCGGGTTCGCAGTGCGGTAAACATCAGGTTCGCAAAGCCACCTCCGCCATGGTAATCCAGGCTTAGAGCTATCGCGGCTGGCTATCCACTTCCAGCCCATCACCTTCTCGGCTATCAAGGCATCCATTTCGCGCCCGGCCTCCATTCCGTCAATTTCTTCGTCGCTCAATTGGATCTCCTTTTATAGAGAAGCGGGGCGTCGGGCTCTCCATCCCACGCCCCACTTCAAATACCCGACACGAAGACGTCACCCTCACGCAATCCACGTCTCCGCGCCAGGCATTGATAGACCACGAGGGCCTACCATCCGATAAGGCCGGACAGACATCCGACCACGTAAGTCGAATACACGATCGCTCCACCTCCAAGCAGGGAAGCGACCGTAACCAATCTGATCTCCGATTTGTGCTCAGCCGTTGCGGCGATGGCGGTTTTGAATCTCTCAAACATGGGACAACTCCTTTGTTGTTAATTATAGCAGCGTTTGAGGCTGCAAAGTGAGGCAAATTTTTTAGGGCGTGTTGTTTGGCCGGATGCGCGAACCCCCGCTATCTCACTATTCGTCCATATGGACCCACGCAGAATCCTGCCGCTGGATGTTCTTGGCCACAAGTCTCACATTTCACCTGGCATCACCTCCTTCCCGTTTCTTCTCACTTGTTACCTCCTCAAGCTGAGCAATGCGGGGCTTTAATTCAGTGTTGGCATTGGCTTCAGCCTCTTTATCCCATGACCAAAATGGCTTAGATTCCGAACTGCAACCCCTGTCTCTCCAATGGATTCTATTACAACTCGGACAGTGGCCATAAATATCTGCGTACATTTTGTATCACCTCTTTTTCTTTCGTTCCAATTCTTCAACTTCATGCGGCCCGGGGCCATAAAGCCGCCCATTCGGATCAACCATAAGGTCATAGCTGAATGCCTTATACCCTTCATAGGCGCCGCTAACGCGCATAACGACAAGGCCACTCCGCTTGTCCAGCGAGATCGAAAAAGATTCATAGTTCTCGTCTAGGGCTTTGAGAAAGCGGCTCCGGATCTCATCAAGGATTTGGTCTTTGCTCATTTTCCTTGTCTTTTCCTTTCCGCTTCAATTTCTGCCGTGATGTGGGCACAATTGCGATGATCGTGATGGAAGCGTTTGCAGTTTGGGCAGACTCCAATCCAAGGCTCGGGTTTATAGTGCTGCCGATTTCTCTTTTGTTCTTCGGTCAGTTTTCGGTGTCGTTGTTCTTGTTGGCGCTCATGGTTTTCTCTCTTTTTCGGCCACCACCATCAACCAGTGCAAACCGCCCCTAAATCGGGGACGTTTGGCTCGCAGCAACTACCACAACCCCCGCCCGAACAAGCAGGCGAGGTGTTGATCTTTCGGCGACCTGGCTTGCCGGGGTCAACTATCTCTAAAGATGGTCTGAAGTAGGTACAGGTGGCCGACTGGCAGCCAGCAGCCGGCGAGCAACTACGAGTGGATCCGGTGCGGGGAGGTGGTGGCACGGTGTAGCAAAAGGTTTGAGCCGATTTGCCGACAAACGACTTCTTGTAGAATCCAATCTGCGTCTCGCCCTGTGTGGCCTTCTTGATCCGCTCGTTTAACTTCTTCTCTTTCTCCTTGTTCTTTTCCCAAACGTCGCCCTTTTTATCGAAGTCGAATCCCCGATCCCACGCGCGGCTTTCAAATTCAACGGCGTAGAGTTCGAGAATCCCCTTGTCCCATATCTTCTGGTCGTATGGCGATGACTTCTTGAAGTGTTTGAAAGCCTCGAAGGCCAAAGGGTTATTAGAGTTAAACGTGATCACTGCGCTTTCTTTCTTGCCAATCTTCCTCTCCTCAACGTCGGGGTTGTTCTCGATCTTGAAGACCTCATCTTTGCCGTAGCCAATCCGAAACCTCTTCACCATCTCCTCGCCGTTGTGGACGATAGGGAAGTCGAGCGTGAAGGAAAGATACTTAATCTCCTCGTCCGTCTTGTTCGTGACGAAGATTTGCAGATCTCCGATCCAATCATCGCCTGCCTGAAATGGCACGCCGGATTTGATTTTCTTGCCGTTCAAATAAACCTCGATCTGCAACGGCGATTCAAGAACGGGGTCGTCTTGGATCGTCAGCACTTTTGTTCCCGCTTGCTCCTGTGCCGATGCCGACAAGCAGAGAAACAGGGTGATTGATGCGATTGTGAATTTCAGGGCTGATTTCATCCGGTGTCATGCTCCTTGGTTAGTGGTTGAGTTTTGCCGAGATCGGCGCGAGTATGATCCCGACGTGAATTAGAGTCAATCGCCCCAGCCTGCGCGCCGGGTGGGGTTATGCGGTGTCAGTCCTTTATCGCTCCAGGCATGCGGACATTGCTAGGTAGCGGATTGTCGGGGTCGTAATTCGGAGTGACAGCGATAGGTGCGCCCTTGTACAAATCCATCAGTTCGCACCGGATGTCGTCGCCGCCACATGTGCCGCAATACCAAAAGTCTAACACGGCGCACTGCTCCTCCTTCCTCTGATGGCGCTCTAATCGCAACTGCATGCGCTCAAGCATCAATCTGGACTTACGGCCCGGCCCGTCAGGTTCATCATTCATTCTGTTCATCTTCCTCTCCTCTTCGCCCGTGCGGCGGGGCGGTTATGCGACATCGTACATTGCCGGATTGCTCGGCGTGACTACTGCCCCACGTTGAATCATCAGCGATGGAGCCCATTCTTGCTCAACGAATCTTTCAGCCGCTTCGCGTGGCCACGGTTCGCCCTTGTCCCAATACGTGCCTTTCGTGGCGAGATAATCAATCAACTCTTCCTTCGTGGCGAACGCGGGCGTTACCGGCGTCCCTTCGCTGACCGTCTCATAGACGGCGAAGCCTAATTCTGCGCCTTCCGGCCAACGTGGGCGGTAGTACTTAGGGTCAGGTGGTTCGCCATCCCAATCGCAAAAGGATTGGTATGGTTCATCGAGTTTGTACCCATGCTCTGGATGTTCCTCGATAGCCTTTGCCAGTTCGCCCGCTTTCCATTCCTCGAAGCCTTCCATCCAGTCCGCCCATGCCGTTTCGGCGTCCCTGTCGTAAAGCGGCTGATAACACTTGCCGCCGTTGCGTTTCGCATCATCGCATCCACCTGCCCAAGGTGAATGCCGGCAATCTCGTCTTGGATGCTCCCAATTCAATGCGACTCTTCTGATTTCTCGTCCCATAATGTTCTCCTTTGGTTGTTATATCACGCAATAGAATCAACCCTTTGTTGAACTGGCTTTCTTGCGCCGCTTGCCGCCGTGCGCCAGCGGTTCAAGCCCAGCGCATTTGCGGAAGTAGTTTGAGATAGATAGCCCGGCGTCTTTGGCGAGTCGGGCTATCTGCGCTTTCTCAGCGCGGGATTTGAATGTGATGTGGGTTTGGATGGCCATAGTATTAGGCGAGGGCCGCGCGAGCAACGCAAGCCCTGCAAGTTAAATCTACCGACTTGTCGCACTCGCAGAATCCAGCGCCGTTGCTGTCCTCATACCAATCAAGCATGCCCTGAAGGGCGCTGCGGGTCGCGGCAAGCCGCTCCTGAATCTCGTTGATTTCTGCGACTGCGGTGGTAAGTTCTCCATGCAGGACGCCTGCATTGGAGAACCATCCGCCCGCCTGGTATTCGTTGTTCCTGTCGCGCAATAACTTGATGCTCATTTCACTCGCCTCTTATGACTGTCATTTCCCAGCTTTTCTGAGTGACGATGTTCGAGCCGTCGTGAAATGTAATCTGAATCTCGCCAGCCTTGCCGAACTCCCAAGGCTTAACGCTCGCAACCGTCTTTCGGTATCCGATAATCCAATCGCCAGTTTTGATTTCCGTAGTGCTGATTCTGATTGTCATAGTTTCCTCCGGTTCGTTTCGTTTTCAATTCCAGCTGACAAGCGCATACTATCAAGTAGGCTACTTGAAGTCAAGAGGAAATTACAGGCAGATGGCGTTATTCGGCGGTGGTTGCAGTATGCTCTAATTCCTCCACCTCGCTTATCCAATCGTCAATATCAACCATTGCTCGCTGAAGCGCCGCGCGTTCATTGGGAAGCATTCCTTTTATCAGACGTTTGCCCTCGTCTTCTTCTTTCTTCAGCGCGGCAATCAGCAGGTTCGTTTCCGTAAAATCTGACATGTTCTCTCCTTCAATAATGCACACTAACGGTTATTAGTGTGCATTATTTCTGACGGGAATAAAGGGGTTAAAGCTCCGCTTGTAGCTCAGCGCCTACGAGTCCAACCGCTAATGCCCCGACCGGAAACCCCGCTTCTTTCACCATTCGCCTTATGTGCTCGGCCAGCTCGTTGCAGCGTTCCTCGTGTTCGGGCGGTAATTCAGATATTGCGCCCTTGATTGCCAGGATTGTTATTTGCTCTTCAGTCAATTCTTTGCTCATATTCTCCTCACCTCTTCAACCGGCTCAATGCTGAATTCACTTTCTGGATATTTAGCTTCGTTGTGCTTCCATACCTCAATTGCCTCGTCGTACGTCATCGCGAAAGTGGACTCGATGCCGTCCACGATTAACACATAAAGCATTTCAGTTTCGTTCATATTCTCCTTTCCAGCCGCCGCCATGCCCAGTCGCGTGTGCGTGGGGCCATTACGCCGCCTCCCACAATGTCTTCTGTACAGTTGGCGCTTTGTCTACTCTCGGCCGACTCGGTTTATTCCACGACCCGCCCCCGGCAAGCCCGACCTCTTTCCACCCCGCAGCTCGCAGAGACGCGCCGCCTTCATCCGGCAGTGTGTAGGACACCATTCGCCTATAGCCCAACGCCTTCGCCGCTCGCCACGCCGCAGCCCATAGCTTGCTCGCCGCGTTCGGGTGTCCTTCAATGACGCAAAGCCGCGTCACTTCCAGCGTCCAGCCGTTATCGAAATGGCGCGACACCGGACGGCCAACGATGGCGACTCCGACGATGTTTTCACCGTCGTTCACCGCGACACCGAATTTCCATCCCTGACTTGGCGGGTGATGTCGGTGATGCTTGCGAATGAACTCGCATGCCTCGTCCCATTCAATTGGCTGTAGTTGCAGTGTCATCTTCCCTCGATGATTGCGTCTTCCGTCTCCCATAGCTCGTCGTAAATCTCAAAGTTCGCGTAATACCCGTATGCGAGCCGAAACTTTTCACATTTTCCTTGAGGCATCGGCGCGCCGTGGCCAAGCCCGTTCAGATTGCACGCGCCGCCTTCGGGATGTTCCTTGCGATAGTCGCCGCAGTGACAAATATCTTCAGGATGTTCTTTCACCGTCTCCCTCCAAGCGACTGAATGGGTATTGTCGCATCTCAAGACACTTAGCTAAGTGGAGCAACTTTCGGATAATCTCTTCATCCTTCTCGACAATTAACGCATCGGCGCTTGATGGAACGCTGAAGTCAATCGCGTTATCGGATGGATTCCAAGTGATTTCGATTAGCTTTATTTCTTGCATGATTCATCCTCCCTCGCGCCGCCGGTTAGCGCGGGTTAAATAGTCTCACTGAGCTCGCGGATTTCTTCGTAGTCCTTAAACTCCAGGTCGTCCGTCGCGATCCCGGCCATTTTGTAGTAGTCGCTCGCCTCGTTCAGCAGGTCGCAGATGTCTTCGTTCAGGTAGAACAATGCCTTCTTGCAGTCGTAATCGGCGCTCAGTGTCTGCGTCCGCTCGTGCAACTCCTGGAGCGCGGCGAGCGCGGTCTTGTCGTCGACCACAAACTTCTTGACTGCTTGAGCGAACTCGCCCCGTATTCGCGCAGCCTCGTATTGCTTGTCAAATTCTTGGTCTGTCATATTGTTTTACCTCCGTAAGTAGAGACGGACAACCGTTTGATAATGTGCAAAATTATTCTCGCTCGCCGCTCGGCTTCCATTTCCTCGCGCATGTCGTACACAGGTGTACATACTTTCTGGCTCTGGAGTTTACGCGCCATCCCATGTCGTAGATGAATTTCTGCGTTTGTGAGCGTACCGGCATTGTGACCATAGTAAACGCCTTGCACTTGTCGCATTCAATCTCGAATGTCCACGCGCTTGCGATGTTTGTTCCCAAGTCTTTCAGTTCGTCTTTCAGTATCATTGGCTCATATTCTCCTTTCGTTTTTCCAGCCCCCGCCATGCCCAGTCGCGTTTGCGTGGGGCCATAATGTATCTACGCCCCGTAATACGCCCGCTCTCTCCGCTCTGTCCTTCTGTTCGCTCGACGTAGCGCCTCAGTGCTGCGCTGAAACTGTTCGGGGTCAACCCGCGCGAACGTCGCTGCCCGTTTTGTCAGTCGGCCCATTAGCTCAGTCGCCTCTCTTAGCAGTCGCCCCCGTCGTTTCAATTCGGCACAGCCGAGCGTTGCTTGATACTTCTTGATGTATTCGTGTAGTTCGAGTTCTTCTTGTACGCTCATATTCCCCTCTCCCCGCTCGCCGCGATTGGCGCGGGTGTTGTGGCGGGCGGTTGCGGCTCAACAAAGACTTCCTTAGCAATCCAGAGCGCGTTATTGATTTGCTCCTCCAACATTCCCAATTCGGCCTCAGTGAGCGGCGACGGCAGCACAAGTACACCCTGCCTTCCATTGGGTAGATACAGTGGAAACCGCTCCCTACTCATTCCCCTTCTCCTTCCTGCGTCGGCGCGGTGGATTCGGCGGCTGCTTTTGCGGCCAGTTCAAACTCCGCGACTTTCGTTGAGTATTGATAGGCGGCACACTCGGCAATCTCTCTTGCGTCGTTCGCCTCGGCCAACTGGCGCTCAAGCTCACCGCGTTCAACCTGCAGTCGCTTCAGTCCGTCGCCCGCGACTCGTATCTGCGCCTCAAGTTCCGCGATTCGCATGATGGCGTCAGCCTTTTCCTTGAACAGTAGAGCGTTGCGGGCATCCGCCATCTCGGCGCGCCGCTTCATTCCGGCGAATTCCTGCGCCAATCTCCGAACAGCTTGAATGGGGTCACAGATTTGGTCGTATCCGAGCGCGTCTTGAGCCAGGTCTTTTATCTCGCGCATTACGGCTTTGAATAGCTCCTCAATGCTCGGCTTTCGCGGTTCAAAGCCGTCACACCCGCAGGCCGATACACAGCACGGGTCGTGAGTGTCGGCGCTGTGGCCGCATTCACAAATCAGTTCCGCTGCGCCGCTTCCCGCCTCGGCTGTGAACGCTTCAGCATCCGCCCGAATCGTAGCCCTCGCGTGTGCAATGGCTTCCGCGTCGGTTGGGGGTTGCTTGATAAACTCAACGCTTTTCACGCCTGCCGCGTCCATCTCGTCGGCGTCAATTACGAGATTTCCGTTGTCGTCAATGTGTATTCCCGGTATGTAAACTGGCATTGTCATTGAGATACCTCCTGTTTCCGTTTCTCGAAATGCTCTCTCGCCTCGGTGTACGCTTCCTCGTATCCGTGGCCGAAGCGCTGATATAGCATTGATCGCAGACGCCCCGGCAGCGTGTTGTAGTGAGCGCGGCAGAACGTCTGCTGAGTGACCTTCTTAGCGCCGCAAAAGCATTTAGCGAGCGCCAGTTCGCGCAGGATGCGCAGGCGTTCGTCGTTGGTTAGTTCGGTGGTCATTGATTCCCCTTCCGTCGTAATGAGAAATGAATGGGCAAACACGGCAGCAGACAGAGCCAAATGTGGAAATGCCTATCGCCTCCGTCCTTCTCCCATGTCCAATACGCCCCGATCCAGCAGTCGGCAAGTTTGAATTCCAGGGCGATCCACCATGCGTTATCCCGTCGCATTGTTATTAGAGTTTGTGACACTTCTTGCCTCCTATGCCGCGTCGGTCTGCGCGGCGGTTTCGTTTACATCTTTGCCCGCTTCCGCCTCAATTGCGCGGCAGCCGCCATCGCCTTGTGTGGCTCGCAATACGCGCCCCTCGGGCCTCTTGCGTGGCGACGTTCGCTAAGCGCCGCCAAATTGCCGCAGATGATGCAGTTGCCCAGTTCGCGCTGCCGTAACTGCCATTGCCTCTGCCTGCTTACTTTTTCAGCCATAATTACCATAGCAGTCGAAGGATCATTCCGGCGCCGCCGAACACCAGGGCGACCGTGAAGGCGAGAAGAAGGACCGCGAACATTCGCGCCCTGGCGGATGTCTCAGGCTCCGACTCTTCGACGTATCGCTGCAGGGCGTCGTCGTTCAGCGGATCGGGTTGTTCGTCTGCGCGCCTAGCAATGATGATGCCGTTTGGGTTGTTGTTGAACATCGTTTAAACCTCTCCGTGAATCTCCGGCCAATATCCGCGGCGTGCGGCGCGATCGGCCGCGTTTCTGGCCCTTCGGCGCCTGTCGTATTCCGGCCCCAGCCTCGCCTTTCGCCTTGCGCGCTGTCGTCGGCATTGCGCGCAGCGGCGATAATGTCCAGGTGAACGCTCGCCGCATTGCAAGCAAAGGCCGAGTTCGATGCAGCGCAGTTGGAATTTGCTGTAAGGCATTCAGGTGACCTCTCTATCAGTCAAGCAAACTCTCCAAAGGTTGGTCGATTAGGTCTCGCCAGAGTACATAGCGACAATGCTTGCTGTGGTAATCCTTGATGTCCTCATCGAATCCCGTTTTGTCCTTGCACTTACAGAGCAACGAGAACGCCTCCGACTTGCGAACATCGGGCGCGATCGTTTCCAGCCTTTGAACCAGCGTAGGGCGATCCTTTGGCCGGATGTTGTCCGCGCGCGCCGCGCCTACGCTTAGGAGCACGCATGTAACGGACGCTTGCGACAATCCACGGTTCAATGCAATCTCCGCAATCTCTCTTTCAAAAGTCATTTGTCGTCAATCTCCTTGCGCTCGTCGAAACTCTATAAACTGCGCCAGGTACGGGTGTTTCTCGACCAGCATTCGGCCGAGGTGCGAGGTGTACGAATTATTGATCCGGAAGCCTTCTTCGTCCTTCTCCCAACTGGCCATCACTTGCCACCTTACCCTTTCGGCCAGAGCCTTCATCCCGAATCGCCGATCCCGTTCCGCCATCTCGAGCGCGAACTTTTCGAAGAGTTTGAAAACTTCCGGATGTTCTCTCGCCCACTCTTCCGCCTTTTCGCGGTAGGTGCGCTCTACACTTTCGCGATATGCGCGCTGTGCGGCTTTGTCGCCAGCGGCTCTGGCTTCTGCTTCCTCAATACACTCCAACAAAGTCATATCGCTTACCTGCTGGCCACTTGCGCCAGGATTTCTACATATCCCTTAACCTCCGACGTCGCCGGCGCGTCAAACAGCGCCTTGACCCCACGCCGGCGCATCAACCGATGCACTTTTTCCTGATATGTCCCATATCCAAATTCCCTTATAAACATCATCCGCGCTCGCTTCTTCTGAATCGGCGTCGCGCGCAAGATGGCGTCGCTGGGCTCGATGGGGGCGCCAGGCTCGACGTAATCGCGCTCGCTGGCGTGGATGAGGGCGCGAATGATGATGCCGGGACGCCACTCCTTTGAGCCGGGCTTGTTGCGGTACTGGTACCACCAGAGGGCAGTCCAGATGTTGACCTTGTTCAGACCGTAAACCTCAGACCAGAGCCGATCTGCGCGTGGCCAAAACTGCATGGCCGCCACCCATTCATCAGGGGTCCAAACGCCTTCAATCTGGACTTGCGCGAGGTAGGCGCGGACGGTGGCGAGTTGCTGTTTGGTGAATTCAGTTTGCATTGCTTTCGAAATGGTTGATCATTCGGCCTAAGACTTCCGCGCATTGCGGAACAACGGCATTACCCAAAGCCTTCAGCGCGGCCACTCGACGCCTTCCAGCCAATCGGGCGGAAACCCCATTAATTGAGCCACCCACTTGTGATTGAGCCTCAATGACGCGCGGTTCTTCCCATTCGCGCTGGGGTTCTCCGGGTCGTGCCGGCCAACTTGCTCGGACAATGGGCGCGAGTTCTTCGAGTATGTCGCCTCGCTCGCGTGAATGCTCTTGTGATCGCGCGCCGTTGGGGTTGCCCAGGGCAACCCCTGAACTACGGCGGTCTGAAGATTCAGACCGCCGTCCCTTCCCTGGTGGCCCGCCCCCGTTGAGCAATTCGCATGTGGCGTCGGCCACTGCTTCACCGCGAAATTCAGATCCACCTGGCGCTTCTTCCCGTCCGGCGTTTGACCTGTCAGATCCATTCCGCCCTTGGGTTGCCGTCCGCCGCTCGGAAGGGTCGGGGTTGGCCACATCTGAACCGCAGACGGCAGCATCAAGTCGCCCTTGCTGCCCCGCTGATTCGGCCCACCCTTTGAGCCGTCCGTTGCTCGTGGTGATGGCCAGGCCATCACCACGCCTTTCAAGTTCGTGCCGTGTTTGCCGCTCCGTTCGTGATTCGTCGGCGCTGTCGCGTTCTGTCCGCCCGTGCTGGCCGTGACGCATGGCCACGAACCACACTCGCTCTCTTCTATGCGGCGCGCCAACGTCCTCAGCAGCCAGTTCGATGGGCAGGAGGTCGTAACCTCGATTCGCAAACTCACGCGCAATCCACTGGCTGAATTCCACTCCCTCAACGTCAATGCTAAGGACTCCGCGAGGGTTCTCGGCCAACACCCACATGGGACTGATTTCAGACACCAGGCGCAAAAAGTGAGGCCAGAGCCAGCGATCATCGGCGGCGCCTCGTCGTTGTCCGGCAACGCTGCTTGGCTGGCAGGGCGGGCCTCCGACGAGTGCGTCAATTCGTCCGCAGTGATCAGAAACAAGTTGCCCTGTGAGTGTTTTGACATCGTTCCATCTCCAAATCTCCGGCCAGTGTTTTTCAAGTACGGCATTGCAAAATGGCTCAAGTTCGCATTGACCAACGCATTGCCAATTCGCCCTTTCGAGTCCCAGATCAAAACCGCCGATCCCGCTGAATGTGCTGAAAAATCTCATCGTCTTTCATTGCGAGACGGACGGCCTCGATCGCACCCACAATCTTGACCGTCCGTCCGCCCATCAGCGCCCCTCGAACGCTCCCCCTTTTGCCAAGAGGCGCCGATAACTCAATTCGTTAAACTTTCCAGCCATTAACAACGACGCAATGGCCTTGCGGCTTTATCAGCAAGGCTTCTTCGCGTTCGAGTCGAGCCAGCGCCTGCCCTTTGCGCTTTGCCAACTGCTTCGCGTAGTCGTGGCAGAGTTCGGCTTGCTCCGGGTTCTCATCGGCTTGCTGATTGGCCCAGGCAATCCCCTTCTCTAAACTGGCTATTTCGGTTCTGAGTTCATCGGCTGTTGTTTGCATTGGCTTCTCCGTGGCTTGATTCACCGTGTAACATCGAATGAGGCTACATTATAGGGGACAAAAATAGAGCGTCAAGCGTTTTCTTATTGCACCCCCAAAATATGACGCTGCGCGATCATTCCATTGTCCAGATAGGCCTCAATGACCATCTTGGCGCTTTCCCATCCCACGCAGACGCAGGCGTAATAACCCTGGGCGGTGAGATCCTTGATCCATTTGCCTTGTGAGTCGCTTGGCTTCCCGCCAGGCGCCTTGAGTTCGATGTACAAACCGTGAAACCTACCGCGCGCAACTGGCATGCAAATATCTGGTACGCCAGCCTTGACGCCTTCGGCTTTAAGTTTGCCAGCCGTCGCCTTGTTGCGTTTGCCACCGTTGGGGATCGCGAACAAAAGCGCGAGTTCGGGGACTCTCTTTTCTCGCATCCTTGCCCACTTGAAAAGCGCGACCTGCTCCTGGTGTTCCCTGTCGGATGACGGCTTTCTTTTCGGTTTCAGATCGGCGGCGGTAAGTCGCCGCCAATTAGGTTCATCCTGGCTTTTAATTACTATTGGCATGTTCCCTCTCGTCTTCGGTGATGTTGGCGCGTTCCGCATCCGCTTTCTGCATGGAAATAATCAGATTCTCGAAATCTGTCGCCCTCTGTTCTTTCGTCGAGAGAACATCAAATAAACCGATCATTGCGCACATACCCTCCGGGCTGAGATTAAAAGTGATTGAATCCCTTCCCTTCGGGTTCTCCGGGTTGATAAAGTTGCAATGCCAGATTCTCTCGAAGTGAGCCACTAAGAGAATCCGGCCGCCGCTGAGCAATATATTGCCGCAGTGATGAAACCTGCCGTAAAACTCTTCCATCTTCTCGACCCAGCCCAGCATTTCTGGAAATTCTTCGAGAAATTCCTCGCGCGTTTTGCCTTTCTTCTCTATTTTCATTATCTATTCCCTTCTGTATCACCAAATCGTCATATCCTTTGCTCGGCCGCTTCCGTAGCAAGACGAGCAACGAACGTACTCGCCCTCGCAGTTGTTAATCGGGTCGTCTTCGTATCCGTCCACGTACCCATCGCCAGAGCAATGCCAGCAATCACCATTGCCTTCGCAATCATCGTTCTCGTAATAATCGTCACTGTCGTAATCCTCCCAGGGCGCGCAGTCGAAGGCGTAGAACGTATCGCACTTTTTGCATTCGGTTCCGTAATACGTTTCAATCCATCGGTGTTGGCAGTTGTGCGTGCGTATGTATTCCGTTTGCTGCGCTTTCCTGCGACGTCGTTGATTCAATACTCGCCATCGTGTCGCCATTACCGATTCTCCTTTTTGGCAGCGTCCTTCTCGTCCAGCCATATGCCGACGTTGACGACTACGCCAGCGATCAATATGCAAAGTAAGAATTCCAGTTCCGACATAGAAATCTCCTAAAGGCTAAAAAGCGTCGCCTCTTCCTCTTTGACCAACGGCAAAAACAGATCGCCGTAAGCCTGGCGCTCGGCCTCGAGCAAACGCGTTTCAGCGCTCAAGCAGTCCTTCGGGTTCACCTCAATCCCGACATACTCGCGCCCCAACTTGAGCGCGGCTTCACCAGTCGTTCCCGTGCCGGAAAAGGGATCAAGCACAACGCAGGGCACAGGGTCGCCGATAGCACAGCCACAAGACGGACCCCAGCCCTTCGTAAGGGTCTGAACTGTTCGGGGTTGTTGCCCGACGGCAGACAGTCCATTGACCGCCTCGAGCGTTTTGCCCTTAGCGAACGAGCTGCCGTTGAAACTCTTTGGCTCGCCCTTCACCCTCTCGATGATTCGCACATAAGGCCGGCCGCACACGGAGCAGCATCCGCGCTCGCTTGTGCCTGCCTGAATACAAACAGTCGGAAGCGCTGACGGGAAAGCGGCGTAATGGAGTGCGGGATTTGGCTCCGACGGTATGGACCAGACCGCGCGCAGGTTGCGCATTTCGGGGTAATAGCGCCCATTCGTTTCCATATAGGCGCTGAGCCGTTCGCCGGCTGAGCTATTGCCGTCGCCCTTTCGTGGGTTTGTTTTTACCGTCAGAGTCTTTGGTGAGCATGGTTGCTTCACCGCCTCGGCGTCGTAGTAGTAATGTGGGCGCTGAGTGAAAAGAAAAACCTTCTCGTAGTCATTCGAGGGCCGATCTCGAACGCTCTCGGGCTTTTTCGTCGGGTTGTGCCAGATGATTTCGCTGCGGAGAATCCAGCCATCATCCTGCATCGCGATCGCGAACCGGGCCGGGATCATCATCAGGCTCTTCGGCGGGAGTCCTGTGCGGCGCTTCGTGCGTTGACCCTGGTATCCGCCGGCGGCGCTATCTGCATTCTTGTTGCCCGATTTGCCGCCCCACTTCGTATCGTTCGCGTAAGTGTCGCCAAGGTTTACCCATAAGGTTCCGTCTAGCCTGAGCACGCGCCGGATCTCGCCGAAGACCTTGACCAGTTTGGCAATAAATTCTCCAGGCGTCGCTTCAAGCCCGATCTGACCATCAATGCCATAATCCCGCTGCCAAAGGTACGGTGGCGAGGTCACGACGCAATGAACCGACGCGTCTGGCAGCCGGCGCAGCCCTTCGATTACGTCCGCATTGATGATCTGAAAGTTCATTCGCTTAACCTAAAGTGATAATCTCCACCTTTTTGCATTCCTTCGGCTCCGGCTCGAACAGATACGCATTCTGCTCAAACACCACCGCGACGATGCGATCCGAGTTCCGAAAGCCGTCCTCGTCGTACAGTTTCCCCACCTGATAGACGCCCCAGACATCGCCGTTCGTGCTACGCTCGCACGCGCGCACAATGGCGTCGTTGAGAACCGTGAATCTCTCGTTCGAGTCGCCGCCGTGCCAGCCGTCGAGAAGCGTGCCGTTGTAGAACTCGCGTTCGTAGTCTTCGTCGCATTCGAAGGGAAAGGCGGTTGACTGGGAGGTTTCGGTGATACTCTCGGCAGTCATCCCGGTTTGCATCCGCAGGGATGTTTCCGCGTCGAACGGTTCGACTGTGAATTCGTCGGCCTTGTGTGGGTTGGCGCATCTATCGGAGCAAAGAAAGTCGAGATAGCCTTGCGTCTCTTCCTGTGACATAAACCTATAAAATCCCTGCTCCGGTTGCTCGCTCATGGGATGCCAGAATCCGAGCCCCAGAAATTCACCTTGAAATACGCCCCATTCTTTGTGGCGCAGCTGATAGCCTTCGATTGCCTTATCTGCATATGCGGACGTCATATTGCTTTTCCTTTCTAGGCTTCTGTTGTCTCTGGTCGCGCTTGGCCAAGTATTCCGCGCGTTGCTTGTTGCTCTCCCGCCAGCGCCTTCTCTGCTCGAGTCGAAGCGGGCAAACTGGATCTTCCACCCCCACGCAGTCGTCGAGCGCGCAACACAGGCATATCGGATCACGCTCGACGACTTTCATGCTGATGTTCACCAGATCACCAGCGCGCAGGGAAATTGATTCGCAAAGTTTGGGCATTTGAATCTGTTCGACATCGCCAGGGCGGGCGATTTTGAGCAACCAAAACCAGCGCTCGCCCCGGCGCTTTGGCCAGTTTTTGAGACCGGCCAAACTTAAAATTGGCGGCGCGGAGGCGCTTCCGGGCTTTACGCGGTTGCTGCCTTTGGCCAGTCCCTCCACTGCCGCCAAGGTGTTTTGGCCGCCGGCGGGTTCTCCCGCTCGCGCCGCTCATAGGGATTCATCCGGTATAGAGAGTCTGCCCTTTCGGGTAGAGTTCAATCGCACGGAACAGGTTCCCAACGGCGGGAAGTGCTAAAAAGCCTCCGCAGCCAAACTTGGAAGGGAGCAATACGCCCCGGTCGCAGCCGTTCCCATGAACCGGAAAACCGCTCTGGCCATTCGGCGCGGACTTTAATTCTTTTCCGCGAGGGCGTCCGTTTTGCTGTGGCTCGCTCCCTATAACTGTTCAAAGATCATTGCCGGTCTCTCCCGGCTGTCACGCGAACGGTTGTCGGCTACTGGCAGGACATCGCGTATCTGCTCTTCGCCCCGTGCCGACTTGAGCGCACGCTATTTCGACGTTACGTGCGGGATGTCGCGCCATTGCTGGCGGGCCGAATCATCGAGCTTGAAAAGATCGTTGCCGTCTTTCCGGCTGTCACAGGTGCTCTTCCCTGTCGTCAAGACTGCTTATCCTTGTTTGGTGTAGGAGCATGAAAGCAGTCGCGAAACGTCGCCCCTAGATTGCTGGCGAGTCGCACCCTTTCTTTTAGGGTCTATTGAATCCCCTGGCCGCGTTTCGTTTCCTCGAACCGGAAGGCTTGCACGGCATTGCGACTCGCCAAGTTGTAGAATATCGCGTGTAACCTCGTTTGAGGCTGCAAGACTGAACAAAAAATTAGTACAGATACTGATTCCACGTTGCGCTCGCCAGCGTCACAAACCGACGCCAACCGAGATCCGGGAAGAATGCGTAGTTGCCGATGATGCGCGTTGAGCAAGAGATTGATTGACGTCGCACTGCGGCTACGACCGGAAGGTCGTTCAGTCCGTTGATCTCAACGATCTGGGCGCCGCAGGACTGGCAGTCGCAATCGTTGCGATGTTTGAATTGGAATTTGGCCTCACAGTTAAGGCAGAGGATCGAATCTCGAAGATTTTGTTTTTGGCATTCGGCACAGTTCATAAAGTGGCTCCGTATTCGTGTAACATCAAACGATGCGCTGAGTATACTCTCACTTTACACAGCGTCAAGCGTTTTCTTCTGTCTCGTTGGAAATATTCTCTTCACCCTTCGGTGGATGCTTTTCGAGCCAGTTTTTTGCGTTTGTAATCATTGCCAAGGCGTTGCCAGCGGGGAACATCTGCATGGCCTGATCCGGTGAAACAGTGGAGATGTGATCAACTTTGAAGAGCCGGCGCAGGGCCTCCCGCGCTCGGTCCTTGAGCGGCTTCTCCAGGATGTCTGGATTTGCGTCAATTACGGCCTGGATCGTTTCTTTTACCCCGGCGCAGTGCTGGAAGTGGTCCACGTACAAAAGGCGGCTCCAGAAGTGATTCCAGGGGCCAGCGGGTTGCTTTGGCGGCTTCTTCTGCCTCGGTGCTTTCTTTTCTGGAATGATTCCGATCTCGGTTATCCAGAAAACCATCTCGCCCATTGCGGTTCGCGGGACCGTCTTCATCCAGCCCCATGTCTCTTCGTCGATCTCCAGTTCGAGGAAATGGAACATTTCGCCTTTCTCGTTTTCCTTCGTCCGGATGCGGCGATTGTTCCAAGACAGTTCGATCGGTTGGTTTATTTGGGCTATGCCGTCTTTGTCGCTCATATCTCTGTTGCCTCCGTTAGTTGTTCGATAAACCAGTCCCATTGTTCGGGCGTCAGGTCGTATAGTTCTTTGACCGCCTGCTTTGCCGGTTCGTAGACCTCTGACCACTTGTCCAAGGTGGGATCTTTCGCGAGGCGCGCGAATTGTTGGATAACGCGCTCGACGCCGGCGGCGATTTCGGCGTCCGCGATTGGGGCTACTGCGGTTGGCATGTGGTTGCTCCTTTTGCTTTTGCCTTAAATTCATTATGAATGCGTCCGAGCTCCTTGCGCCTTGCTTCCCATCCGGTGAGTGGATTATCGGAGTCGCCGAGCCGCCAGAGTGGGTGCGCAAACTCCTGGCAATTTCTACACTTGCCGGATTGATCCGTTGAATGTTTGCCCTCCTTGCCGCCACGCGGACAATCCGCGCATTCAACCAGCGTCCATCCGGCTTCTATAAGCCACCAACCAAGTGTGCCATCGCGGTATTGATGCCCTGTTTTAGTTTTCGACACGATGCCCCTTTCTCACTGCGCTAGTTGCGTGTACACATCTTCAAACCTCATCACTTGCTTCAGGAAGACAATCTCGATCGTGCAAAGCGGCCCGTTGCGATTCTTGAGTAGGATGAGTTCGGCGATGTTCTGTTTGTCCGTGTTTGGGTTGTAAACCTCATCCCGGTAGAGGCCGATGAGTAAATACGCGTCTTGCGCTATCTGGCCAGAGTCTCGAAAGTCTGAGAGCATTGGCCGCTTGTTTTGTCGGTGTTCGAGCTCGCGGTTGAGCTGCGAGAGCGCTATCACAACGCAGTTGTAATCCTTGGCGATTTGCACCAAGCCGCGGCTTATCTTCGCGACCTCGGCCTCGCGCGTCTCGCCCTTCTGCCGTTCGCCGTCGCTGAGCTGTAGATAGTCCACGAAGAGAATATCCACCCGCCCCTCGTCGTTCTTCATCTTCCGCACGGCCTCGCGCATCTTGCGAGGCGACAGCGCGGCGCGATCGTCGAAGTGTACGCGCCAGCCGGCCAGGATGTTCGTCGCCTCGGCCACGCGGCGCCATTCGTCCTTGCTCAAGTAACCAGTACGCAGCCGCTTCAGATCCATACGCGCAAGGCTGGACAGAAGGCGCTGCGCTTGCTGTTTCGTCGGCATTTCCATCGAGAACCAGCCGATAACCGGCGGCCGGCCGTCAATGAAGTTATCCGGACACTGGGACATATGCGTCGTCATCGAGAGCGCGAGCCCAGTCTTGCCCATCCCCGGCGCCGCGCCGATCACAACCACCGTGCCGCGCTCAAGTCCGTCCGTCACGTAATCCAGATCCCGAAAGCCCGTTGAGAAGTCCAGTACGCTGCGGTTTGAATCGCCGCGCGCCTCGGCCTCTGTCATCACGTCGAAGGCCACGCCGGCGATGTCGCGCCAGTGTCCTTCGCCGCAGTTGGCGCCGATGAGCGCTAGATCCTGCTCGGCCTGGCGCAATTGCTCGTCAATCGTCTCTTCGCCGTCAAAGGCGCGCGCCGTGACTGAGGCGCCGAAGTGAATCAGCCGGCGTTCCCGCGAACTGTCTTTCACGAGCCGCACGTAGTTTTCGATGTTTGAGAATCGCGGTACGCCGTCGAAGAGCGACGCGATGTAGGCCGGGCCGCCGACTCGCTCGAGGTTGCCAGCCCGCCGCAGTTCTTCCTGCAGGGTAAGCGGATCAATGGCCTCACCGCGACTATGCAGCGCCAGCATCCCGGCGTAGGTGAGACGGTTCGCCATCGAGAAGAAATCATTCTCGTCGAGTACGGACAGCGCTTGCTCAAAAACGCCGTTGTCGAGAATCCCGCAGCCCAGCACAGTCTGCTCGGCTTCGAGGTTTGTTGGCAGTGGTTTTTCTAAAATCACGTTTGGCTGTCGCATGTGTCCCCCTTGTCCTTGAGTTTCGGTTGTCGGTAGTTCGCCGGCGCCGAGACCACCGGCGGCGTTACGTGTGTCCCGTTTCCGTTGGCGGCTGGACTGGCGCGGCCGTTCTCGCCTATCGGCTTGTTGAACCGATCAATCGCGTGCGGCCAGAACGTCGAGAATCGCTCGCACAGGTCCGCCAGCGTGTGTGTGGCCAGATCGCTCGCGAAGTAGTGTTCGGCGGCGCGCTTGAAGCGTTCGAGGGTGATTTCCCAGGGTTTGGGTTGCGCCTTCGCGTACTTGTCGCGCAGTTCGGAGAGTTTCACGAAGTCTGCGGGCTTGTAGGCGTAAGGCTGTCCCTCGTGAGTGGTTTCGAATTGCGAGCAGAACTCGTGGAAAAGCGGATCTGGCTTTCGTCCGGAAGGTTTCTCTACTGGTGGTTCAGCAGGTTCGGTTAGCGCGCCAGCGCCAGAGATTACGTTAGTAATCTCTGTATTTGTATGTATGTCTGTATGTTTGTTTGGCATAGCAGTGCTTTGCCGTGCTTTGCGCTGCTTAGCTGTGCTTTGCACTGCTATTTTAGGTTGAGCATCGCTATCCTCTGGCGGCGGTTGCTTTGCTTTGCTTTCGTTCCCTTTCCATCTCTGGGCGGCTGCATTTGCTTTCTTTTCAGCAAATTCCACGCGTTCCATAATGACGTCCTCGGCGAAGTCGATGTAGAGGCGTCCGCCTTCACATCTGCCGAGGAATTCGAAATATGGACGTAGGGCCTGGATGTCTTCTATCGGAAGTCCGGTGAGGAATGCGAGTTTGGGGTCGCTGTCTGGTAGTCCACCATCGTCAAGGTAGGTCACTATCAGCAGCGTCATATCTGCGCGCATTCGTCCAGTCGGTAGACTTGAGACGAGCGAGCGCAGTTTGCTTGGCCAAATTTTGAACCAGTTATTGTCCATTGGGATTAAGGCAACGGTTATTAGTCCATTGTTTCGCGTTCTTTGGTTATCCAGTTATAGAACTTTTGTTTTTCGGATTCGGATAACTTGAGATACGCCTTTGTAGCTTTTTCCAGGGGCGTAGCTTCTCGAACGATTCCGGCGTCCTTGGCGGCGGCCCGGACGGATTTGTATTCGCCGGCTTTCATTCGTTCGTGGATGTCGGGACGGTCGCGGGCGATGCGGGCGGTGAGGTATTCGGGATTGGTTCCCCACTGTTTCAAGGTTATATTATCACCTTGATTATCAACCTTATTATATAAGGTTGATTTACGATCCCCGCCATGGTTGCCGAGTTTTCGTTCCTCCAGAGTCCCCTTTACCTCCACAAGCGACAGA
>Ga0310907_10000003_pt1 | contig 37862 bp, 65 predicted proteins | sample C48D4metaG_FD_203750 | JGI IMG/M metagenome (GOLD analysis project Ga0310907, IMG submission 203750) | Lab incubated soil microbial communities from West Virginia University Organic Research Farm, Morgantown, WV, United States - C48D4 | ecosystem: Environmental > Terrestrial > Soil >...
CGCCCACGGCGAAATCTCGGCCGTGTACGTTGCGGGCGAATCGTTTGATGAGACTCATCGTGCCCCCTCGACATTCCACGCCATTGTTTCGGCAAAGTCGTTCGGGGTTCGATAGAACAGCCGCCCGGTATCGACGTCGGCATACACCACCACCTCGCCTTTGCGACTTTTCCCCGATGGTCGCGCCAACCCGTGGACGAAATAGCGCACGCCGTTTAACCGCACGATTTGCCCTTGTCGGTGGTCGACCGTATCGAGTTCGGTTTTAAGTTTCGCGACCGTCTCGGCCATCGTTTCCCCGAATTCAAACCAAACGTGTTTCGACGGCTCATCGATTGGCGAGGCGGCCGACGTCGGACCAATGCACGCCCATGCAACCCAGCCGTTCCCAAAGCGCGCGGGCTTGCACGCAATCCCGAACCGGCCGTATTGCTCAGTCTTTAAAATCATGCCGCCCCCTTGAATGCATCGACCTCGGCCATTTCGGTTAACTGTTCCGGCGTGAGGTTCGGCCAGTCGTGCGCAATGACGTATGCACACACCCCCGACCAGAACGCTTGGAACTCGTCCTCGCCCATATTCGGGAACGACAGGCTTTGCGGACGCTTGGAAATCAGCACCCCGACCCCTGGAATTTCCGTCTCTGTTTTGTCGCAACACACGCCGCTTTCGAATTGCAGCGCCTTGACGACCGCGTGGGATTGCTGGCCGGTGAAGCGGTCGAGGTGTTCGCCGAGTAGCTTCCCGAGGCCGTGGACGAGCCGGTTAAACCGGGGATTGCGTGGCCGGGTCAGGTAGGCAAACACCCGCGTATTAAGACGGAACCCACGCTCGCGCAACATCGATCGGTCGGCTTCGGTGGCCGCGACGAATGCCGCCGTCGGCTTGCCGGTGGCCGGGTCAGTCATCACGCGCAAAATCAGTTCAATAGGTGGCGGCTTACTCATCGCTTGGGGTTTCCTTTTTCCGTCCGCGTAACTTATCGAGCGCCGCCCGGCCGACCTCGGGTGTCCGTCGTCCCTCGACCTTTTCCGGCAGACCAATCAGGATCGGGCGCAACGGCTGGCCGTTGACCACCATTCGGCAAACGATCTTGTATGCCCGGTTAAACAGTTCGCGGCTCGTCTTGAGCGGCAAGGTCGACAGGTTGTACAACCCGACCTCGCGCGCCGCGTGAGACACGGCGACATGCGACCAGACGACGGCCCCGGCATTCGGATATGCGTTGCGGGTTGCCTCGGCGTAGGCGTCATCCTCAGACGGCAGGCCGAGCAGTTCCGGGGACGGGTGACACATCGCGATAAAGCGCCCCACCGACGGGACGAAATCCGACGGCAACCGACGGCACGCCGCCACCCCGAACCGGATTTGTTCGATTTGGGTTATCCCCTCGGCGACAAACCCTTTCACCATCGACCGCTTATAAGCCTGTAGCGATTCGTCGTCGGGCCACGCTTGGCGCCACGCCGGGAAAATCGCTTTCAGTTCGCGAACGAGCAGGTTGACCACCCGCCCGGCCGCGTCGTCGATGTTCGGTGGTTCCTCGCCGCCGCCCTGCATTTGGGTGCCACGGGCGACAATTCGATTCACGAGGCTTTTAACGTGATCCATCACAACCCCCCGAGGTTTTGAGTCCATGACAAATCATCAAAGTCCGGCCCCACTTTGGCGGCTGGAACAATCCGGCGCCCGGCGTAGGTCTGCGCGTTCAACATCCAGTTTCGCCACGTCGCCAGCCAGTCCGCGCGGGTGTCGCCTTTCGACAGGAAGTAGTTTTGGAATTTCTCAATTTCCAGGGTGAGCGATGTCCCCGGCGCGTGCTGGTTCGCCCATACGATCATGTCCGGCGTGATTTCGAACGGGACGGGGATTGCGGTTTTTCGCTTGGCTTTGGTGGGTTTCGGGTTGGCCTCGGTTGGGGTCGAACCCGTGTCGGTAGGCTGTTGTTTCTTTTCTCTTCTCTTCTCTTCTCTACCGTCACCCGTTACGTCACCCGTAACGCCCGGTGACGCGTCACTGTTTAACTTGAGTTTTGCACGGTAGCGCGCCTGTCTTTGGGCACCCGTCGAGCGTGCGCCGTGTTTGGCCGGGGCGTTGTATTCCGTGAAGTTCGGCAGGGTGACGGTCTGTTGTTGCGGGTCATAAATGGCCCACTCGACCGCCGCCATCGCCGCACCAAAACCGACGATCCCGGCCGCGTTATCGAGGGTATCCAACGTCGCCATATGCCACACACCATCCTCGGTATGTTCGTTCGTTGCGCACCATACGCGTAACAGTGCCGCCAGCGTGACGTCACGGGTAACGTCACGCGTTACGATGTCGTCAAGCGTGCCGATATGGACGGTCGACAGGCGACGGCCGATGTCGACCGACGACCCTAGGAGGTCGGCCATTTTCCACACCTTCGGATGGGTCGACAGTGAGGCCCGGTATTTGATCCAGTCCCCGGCCATTACTCGGCCCGCCCGTCGTACCAATAGACGTCGACCGTTACCATCCGGCCATTCTGATTCCGCACCGGGAGACTGTCCGAGCGAATCGGCTCGCCACGCTGGCGCAGTTCATAGACGCGGGCGGCGAGTCGGGTAATGCCCCAACGGGTGAAGGCCTCCATTGTCGTGATGCGGCCACCGGCTTTCAGAAAGCGCAACACCTCGGCGGCTTGCGACGTGCTGTTGTCAGCGTTCGGGTCGTTGTTCATAATTACCTCGCTCACAGAAACCCCCGGCCCGTTCCCCACGAACCTACCGGGGGTTTTTTTTTGGGATTTATTCGACCGGGTACAGGTCAGTCCCGACCGGGTAGAGGTCAGGGCGTAACTCGTTACGCGTCACGGCGCCTTTAACTGCGCGCTCGATTTTCAGCACCAGTTCGGCCGGGATGGTTAGGTTTCGGTTTATGCATTGCCAAATGCGCGGTTGACTGGTCCCGCAACGCCGAGCAAGTTCGGCCTGTCCCCCGGCGAGTCGAACCGCTCGCTCTATTGGCCGCTCGATGTCCGTCATATCGGCCCCCCCCTGTTCCATTTTCGTAACAGAACTATAACCCCGGTTTTAATACCGTCAACAGGCTATAACCGCATTGTGTTGACTTAGTAATAACAACGGTTATAAAATTCATGCATGAAAATGATTACGTCCCCATCCCTAGCCTCGCGCCTCACAAGCGCCATGAAGGCCAAAAAACTAAACCAAACCCAATTGGCGGCGTTGGTGTCGACCGTTTCCGGCACCCCGATTTCACAAGTCGCGATCCAGAAAATCACCTCGGGCAAGACCCAGCGACCACTACGCCTAACGGACATTGCGTTGGCCTTGGGCGTTTCGGCCGAGTGGCTAGGACACGGGAATTCGCCTTTCCCCGAAAGTGGGGCTACTCTCACGCCAGAGCCTAACCACTCGACGGACGGTCATCAGAACACGGAATCCGCCGAGCTAAAAATTAAATGGGGGTCGGTGCCGGTGGTGGGAAAAGCAATGCTTGGCGAGAATGGATATTTCGACGAACAGGGCTACCCGCCGGGGTTTGGCGAAGGTTGCTTGAAAATCCATAGCGACGACCCGGACGCCTACGGCCTGCGCGTGTATGGCGATTCAATGAGTCCACGCATCAAACACGGCGAGTTCGTGTTGGTCGAACCGAACTCGGCGCCCGTGCGTTATGAGGAAGTGTTGGTAAGGACGGTCGACGGCCGTAGCATGATTAAGGTGTTCTCCAATTGCGCCGACGGGTATTATCGGTTTGACTCGGTAAACGAGGACCACGGCCCGATACACCTACCCGTCGAGCAGGTCGTTTCAGTGCATTACGTTGCGGGGATTCTCAAGAAGTCCCGCTACTTTGAGCAGTAGCCCACGCAAGGCATCTTGCCCGCTATCACTGGCGGGCTTTTTTTTGCCCCCCGAAAAAATTATAACCGGAGTTATTGACAGCCCCCGCCCGTGGGTTATTCTTGAGTCGTACCTAACAAGGAAGCCCACCATGACCACCATCGATAAAACCGTTCTGATCCTCCTAGTTCTCGTCGGCTTGACCGGCCTCGCCTACGGCTATTCCGAAGTGGTCATGGAGCCAATCCAGAACATTACGAAAGCGCTACAAGCCACGAAATAATCCCGCCTTTGCCCGAAGCCCCCGACCAACAGGGGGCATGGGTTGCACGCCTCAAAATGGATTAACGAGGAAAACCCCCAACATGCACTCATCGCTGATCGAGCGGCAAATTGCCGCGTGCGAATCCTTTATCCGCAACTTTGAATCAGGGTTGCCCTACGCGGACGGCCCGGCCTACGGACAAGACAAACAACGCATCCGCGAACTGCAACGCGAGGCGCAAGCGTGGCGCGAAATCCTTGCAATCTGGAACTTGAACAAGGGGGCAGCATGAAACAGACCATCACGTTTTACGTTCACCAGAAGCCCGGCGAGCCGCAACGGTTGTTCACTGGCGATATGAGTGATTACCCGCTGAGTTTTGGCGCCATGCTCGGGACGTTCGAAGCCGTCGTGGAATGGCAACCGTTCACCAAAGACCCGACCGCCGCACTCGTCGAGCGTTACCAACGGGAAATCGAACAGGAAACGACCGAACACCATTGCCGGTTGCACGAGTTGAACGAGCGTATCAATGCCTTGCTTTGCCTGTCTCACGACGCGCCGGACGTGCCGGAATGATGCCTAAATTCCAGGTGTGCGCCAGGCGTAAAGCCTTGGGCTTTCTTGCTGGCCTTGCCTTCTGGTTCCTCATTGCCGCCTTGCAGGCGCTCGGCGGGGCGGTCACTGACAACCCGTCGGCCATCGTCGCGACGCACTCCCAACGCTAGATAGGAGGCTTCACCGTGGACAAAACCCACTTTCGAAAGGCGTTCGATTCGCCGTACTTGAGTAGCGCCGATCTTGTCGGGCCGACCGTGCTTACCGTGGCGCGGGTGACGCTGGAAAAGGACCGGACGAAAAAGACCCAAGACCTTTTCAACACGGCATGGTTTGCCGAGCGCGAGTTGCGCCCCGGCGAAATCCTAAAGCCGATGATCCTTAACGCGACCAACAGCAACACGCTTAAGAAGCTAACCGGCTCGTCCTTTATTGAGGACTGGCAAAACGTCAAGGTCACGGTGTACGTCGACCCCAACGTTCGGTTTGGGAAAGAAGTAATGGAAGGGCTACGGATTAGCCCGAAGGCGCCGACCGTGGCAAGCATCACCCCGGCGACGGTCAAGGCGTGGCAAAACGCGAAAGCCGCTTACATGCGCGACGGCAACTTAGACGCGGTTCTGGCGCGGGCCTCAATGAGCGAGGCCGACCAGCAACAACTAATCGAGGAATGCCGGAAATGATATGGCGCGACGTCGAGCAAAACACGGACGAATGGTTCGCCCTGCGCATAGGCAAAGCGACCGCCTCAAATTTCGGAACGTTCATGGCGAACTATGGGAAAGCCTTTGGCGACCCGGCCAAACGTTACGCGCTGCAACTGGCACTAGAACGCGTGACGGGTCAGAAAGCTGAATTCAGTTTCAAGTCGGACGACATGGAGCGCGGCCATATTCAGGAACCCATTGCGCGGATGTTGTACGAGGACGCGCAATTCGTCGAGGTAACAAACGGCGGGTTCTTTGATTGCGGCACCTACGGCGATTCGCCCGACGGCCTGATAGGCAAACACGGCGTACTCGAAATCAAGTCGGTGACGGCGGCGGTTCATTGGGCGACGGCCGAACGCGGTTCGTTCGATCCGGCCTACCGTTGGCAGTTGGTCGGGCACCTCGACTGTACCGGCCGCGATTGGGTCGACTTCGCGTCGTACTGTTCCGACTTTCCCGAGGCCGGGCAACTGATCGTGTACAGACAGGACCGCGACACGTTCAAGGATGAACTGTTGCAACTGGCCGAACGCCGGGCCGAGTTTCTGGCGCTGGTCGATACCCTAACCATCAACATTCCCGAGGTGTGCTATGGCGCGCGGTGTTAACAAAGTGATTTTAGTAGGGACGTGCGGGCAAGACCCCGACGCCCGTTACCTGCCCAACGGCAACGCGGTAACGACCTTGAGTCTCGCGACCTCGGAGAAATGGCAGGACAAACAAACCGGCCAGCCGGTCGAAAAAACCGAATGGCACCGGGTCTGCTTGTTCGGCAAGATCGCCGAAATCGCCGGGCAATATCTGCGCAAGGGATCGCAAGTCTATATAGAGGGCAAGTTGCAAACTCGGGAGTGGGAAAAGGACGGGATCAAGCGCTACACCACCGAAATCATCGTGGACATGCGCGGGGCGCTGCAACTGCTCGGCCCGAAACCCGAAGGGCAACCGGCACCGGCACAACAGAACCAGCGCCCGGCCCCCCAACAGAACCAACAGGCCGCGCCGCCTGATAACTTCGACGACGACATACCCTTTGCGCCGCTGGCGTATCTGGCCGGGGCTTAAATGGATCGCGGGGGAATTGACATGGTGTCTTATGGGTCAGTGTGTAGCGGTATCGAATCAGTGTCCGCCGCCTGGAATTTGCTCGGCTTTCGAGCCGCGTGGCTTGCCGAAGTCGACCCGTTCCCCTGCGCCGTGCTGGCGCACCATTACCCCGAAGTGCCGAACCTCGGGGACATGACGCGGCTCGGCGTCAAGATCTTGAGCGGCACGATTGAAGCGCCCGACATCCTTATAGGCGGCACGCCTTGCCAAGCGTTTTCCGTGGGGGGAATGCGCGAAGGTTTGGCCGACGAGCGCGGCGGTTTAACCCTGAAATTTGTAGAGGTGGCTGATGCAATTGACCATGTTCGAAAACGTGCCGGACAACCCGCCGCCGTCATCGTCTGGGAAAACGTGCCGGGCGTCCTCACGGACAACGCGAACGCCTTCGGATGTTTTCTTGGCGCGCTTGCTGGGGAAGTGTGTGCGCTCGTCCCTACAGGGACCAAATGGCCGAACGCTGGTTGTGTGTATGGACCCCACCGGACAATCGCTTGGCGGGTTCTTAATGCCCAATATTTCGGAGTGGCCCAACGACGTCGCCGGGTGTTCGTTGTCGCAAGCGCTCGAAACGGGTTCGATCCCGGAACGGTACTTTTTGACCTCGCGAACGTGCGCCGGGATACTGCGCCGCTTGGCGATCAAGGGTACTACGCCGAAATTTTACAATGCCCGTGCGGCGGCGGCGTTCCACTCGGCTTTGATGTCATGCGTTGCCCCGCCTGTAACCGAACCATGACGCACGAGTCGTTGGCGTGGTGGTCCGGTGCCAGCGTGAGCCAAACACTCGACGCGGTGTTACACAAGCATCAGGCGTTACCCGAAAAAAACCGGTTCCCGGCTGTACTCGATAACGGGCGATTGCGGTTCATCACCCCACGCGAAGCCGAGCGCCTGCAAGGATTGCCGGACGATTACACGCGCATTGCGTGGCGTGGCAAACCGCCCGAGCGGTGCCCCGATGAACCACGATACAAGGCTATCGGCAACACAAAGGCGGTCCCGGTTATTGAGTGGTTAGGCCGACGGTTGTTGGCACAAATTCCAGGGGGCGGCCCCGTAAAACAAAAGACGTGAACCGGTCTATAGTCCGAACACGACACCCATATAAGGAAGCAAACCATGATTAGCGAAAACACCCATCACACCGATAAAGACGACATCGCCGTACTGTTTCGGGCTATCTGCAATTTCGAAAGCATCAACGGCGACGACCTCGATATGTCGATGGAGGCGGTCGGCTTTGGTGAACTGTTGACCCGCGCCGAGGTTGCCGCCGAGGTGATCGCCGAACACCATCAACCCGAGTTCGCATCATGGGATGGGTCGGTGTGGATGGAACGGTTAGAGAACGTCGAGGACGATTCGTTGGCCGGGCAACTGTTCCAGCTTGACAGCGACCACCCGGCGTATGTCGTGGGCGTGGTCAAAGAATGGTTGGAATCCAACGGCTACTAACCGACACCGATACAGCGGGGGTAACGATGAAACGGACAACAGCTTTACGTTATGCCGACGAGATAGCCGCGCGGGTACGCTCGGTTAATGGACTACTCGCGACCCCGCTGGCAAACCGGGAAGCGGTACGCATCAAACGCGTGTGGGTGTTTGGCTCGACCGTCAAAGGAAGTCCCGCGCCAAATGATTTGGATTTGCTGATTGAGTGTGTCGAGGTCGGACGCAAGCGGACTTGGAAGCAAGGCAAATTAGATCGTCAATTTCTACATTCGTTTCGCGAGCGCCGAGCAATCAGAGCGACGAACGAGGCTTACAAGTGGCTTTCGAAGGGAATGAAAAAAGTGAGTCGCCATTGCTTCGAAGCCGAGAGGGGAATAGACCTTTCCCCTCTAGTGATGATTTACCCGCGTAACGATTTGCCGGGCTATCTGGCCGCGTACTCTCAATGACTCATGGAGTGAAACGACATGGTGAAATACAAAACCATTAAGCAATTCGCGGCCGAGTCGGGCTACACTGAAACGGCAGTGCGGGCGAAAATCCGGGACGGCGTTTGGCCTCAAGGGCTAGTGTGGATACAGGCACCAGACGGAAAGAAACTTATCAGTGTAGAGGGGTACAACTCATGGGTAGAATTGGGAGAGCAGGAAGCGGGGTTAAACCGGCGACCGAAAGTAGTATTCAAATCTCGTTCCAATATCAAGGCGTCCAATGTCGGGAACGGATTTCACTCAAGCCCACACCCGCTAATCTAAGGCGAGCCGAACAACATAAAGCGGCAATTGAATATGCGATAAGTCAGGGAACGTTCGACTATGCCGCGACGTTCCCGCACTCAAAGCGTGCGGCCGAGTTCGTGAGGACAATCCCCGAGTTAATGACGCTCAAGGTGTGGCTAGAAACGTGGCTCGCCAGAACAAAGAACCAACTAAAGGCCAGCACCTTTGACGGTTATCGAAAGATAGTCAACGGGCAATTGATCCCCGCGTTAGGTGCCAAACCGTTACACGAGTTAAAGCGTAAAGATGTCCTCAATTGGTTCTCGACTTTGGTTGTCAGCAATAAACGCTTTACGAATATTCTTAGCTGTTTACGCACCTCATTAGATGCGGCCGTGGTCGACGAACTCATAGAGGATAATCCCCTAATCGGGTTTAGTTACTCAGTGAAAGAAGCGCCTAAAGAAGTCGACGACATAGACCCGTTTCGAACCGATGAACAAACCGCGATACTTGCCGCCCTTAATGGTCAGGGTCGGAACCTTGTCGAGTTTGCTTTCTGGACCGGGTTAAGAACGAGCGAACTTGTCGCCCTAGAATGGGGGGATATTGATTGGTTGGCGGGGGAATTTCGAGTAAGACGGGCCGAGACTCAAGCGTCGAAAGAACCTGAGTCAACTAAGACTAAGAGCGGGCGGCGAACCGTTCGTTTACTCGGCCCGGCTCTTGAGGCATTGACTCGGCAAAAGGCGCACACCTTCTTAGCCGATGGTCGAGTGTTCCACAATCCGCGCACGGGCGAGCCGTGGTTAGGTGACGGTCCAATCAGAAAGACACTATGGACACCGGCACTTAAAAAGGCGGGTGTTCGTTATCGCTACCCCTACCAGACTCGCCACACGTTCGCCTCTATGATGTTGTCGGCGGGCGAGAGTCCGTTGTGGGTTGCTAAACAAATGGGTCACGCCGACTGGACGATGATTGCGCGAGTATATGGCAAGTGGATGCCGACCGCCGACCCTCACGCCGGGGATAAAGCGGTGGCACTTTTCGCCGGAAATCAAAACAGCAACTTAATAGCAGTTCCAGGGGTAAGGCCTTGATTTATAACGATACACCGGGGGTTCAAATCCCCCCGGCTCCACCAAATTTGTCAATGAAATCAAGGGGTTAGGAAATGGGGTTGCTGAAAAATTGACTTGAATCGGGGGGTTTTTCACCTTGAATCAGCAACTTTTCAGCAACCCTCGGGGCGGGTAGTAGTGACATGCAAATCACTACAACCCGCACCCGGCCCCCTTGCTTATAACAATCGGCTTGACGTTCTGTCTCACAGGCGTTACACATTACAAGACTATCGCACGGGCACCGCCTTCTAGCGATTCAGGGAATTAGAACCGTAGGAGCTTTTTGCATGGCTTTGACTTCAGGTTTAGGATTTGCCAGATTCGCCCAGCGCGAACACTGCTTGTTAGATTTGATCGCCAGCACTCCCCCCGAACCGACCGCGCATGAATTGCGATCAATACGCAAAGCGGAAAAGCGGAAACGGCGTGAACTCGCATTACTTAAAGAATCAGATTTCTTTTTAGACTTCACTCCCGCGCCGAAGTCCTCAGACCTTGAGGAACAAATGCGCGACGCACTGTTTACTAACTCCCCGGTCAAATCCAAAGAGCCGGAATTATTGCTCGCGTCCTTTGAGTTCGTCCCGAGCATAGTCAAGACCGCGCCAACCCCCGGCATAGAACAAGCCAGCGAAACCGCCAAACTACACGCCAAACTTGAAAAAGAGTTGCGCGCCAACCTCGGCGTTCCCGCGCCCAAAAAGACCCCACTAAAACGCAAAGACTCGACGCCGACGATTCGCCTCAAGCGCAAAATCGAAGTGGTGTTACTCGTTCGCGACCACGACTGGTTTGAAATCCCCTTCTTTCATGTCGAGTACAACATGACCGCCCTTGAGGCTGAAATCGAAGCGGGCAAAAAGGCCCGTAGTTTCGGGCTAAAGGTTCTCCAGTTGATTAGCGCGAAGTCAGAAGAAATCGAAATCAAGTTGGGCGCAGTTGGTTAACTTACATTCGACCCGGCGTCGGAGTGACGCCGGGCATTTTTTTTGCGAGCCGAACATGGATACAGATACGTTAAATTTAGCGCTCGTCACTGCGCTTATAAACGTCATGCCGATGGATCAAAGGGTTCGAACCCTTAGACTCATTGAACAGATTAACGCGGTGTTAGATTCGTGCCACGACCTCGACGCACGCGGCGCGGCGATTTCATTGATCGCCGCTGAGAACATCATAAACATGAACACCAACAACGAACCAACCTAGAACAAGGAAAGTAAAGCATGTCGAAACTTGTCACATTCAAAGCGGCGGAAAGGGCACTCGCGATTTACTATCGCGAATTGCAGGAAATGAAAGACGACCCGGAACTTAAGCGGGAACTTGAATTCGACGCGGCTCTAAACGAACTGCTCGAAAGGTTCAAGGTCAGTCGGGAGACGTTGTTGGACATCCTGAAAATGGACAGCCAGAACGAAAAGAAGGTGGCGAACGCCAAGCTGTCCAGCCTTTCGGGCGTTCCGTCGAAAGCATCGACAAAAGCGATTGCTCGGAGCCACCAAAAATTCCCGCTTCGGACCTACCTCAATCCGCACAACGGCGTGCAAATCAAAATCCGCCTAGGGACTGACAGCAAATACAAGGAATGGGTGAAGGAATACGGAAAGGAAACAGTAGAGTCGTGGAAAATAGCGACGGAGGATTGACCGTCGCCGCTCCAGAATGGGAAAGGTAAACCCGGCCGCGTGCCGGGTTTATTGTTTCTTGAACGCGACACGCCGGGCACCAGCCGACGCCGTGGCGTTTGCCGTGCTGATCGTCAGCCCGGTTAAGTTCATGCCGACCGTGTACGCACCACCCGGCAAACTCGCGTCGGGAATGGAGTAGTTCCCCCCCTCTGTAGATTGAGCCAGTTGTGCAAATCCATTTGATAACAATAGGGTCGTATCCCGGTCGCCGCCTGTTGCCGACGCGGCGGCCGAGGCGATAGCCACGCTGTTGTTATTCGCGTGCGTCATAATGAAGTAAACCCCGGCAGTCAGCGCCAGCGGCGAACCCAGCGTTATATCCTTAACGCCCGTGGTCGTGGTGGTGGCCGTCCCCGACGCCAAACAAACGCCCGGTTTGCCGCACCCTAAAAACTGATACAGGCCGACGTCCACCGAACTCGACGCGGCGGCGGTCACAACCGCGATAGACAACGCCGAAATGGTAATGTCCGCGTCGAGATATGCCAGCCCGAAAAAACTTGTAGCCGTGCTTAAACTGCTACTGATCCAATCTCCCGCATGGGGTTGCGTCAGATAATAGTCACCGCTCGCGAGCTTCGACGCGACGCCGCTTTGTGAAGCCGCCGCCGCCGCCCACGCCGACCCGCTCCATACATAGGTCTTGTCGTCGGCCTTGCTCCAAGCGCGCAAACCTTCTTGGCGAACGCCCATCGCAATTGGTGTCCCTGCCGAGTTGTTGCCCGGCACGAACACCCAACCCGTCCCGAAATACCCGGCGAGACAATTCGCCCGGCCCGACCATGCCCCGGTCGGACTCGCGCCGAGAATGTAGGTGTCCCCCTGCGCTGGCGAACCGGGCGGCGTATTGAGGCCGACACTGATTACCCCGGATAGCAACACCTGGAATTGGTTCAATGCGCTGTTGTGGATTATCTCGGGTTGCGCCTGTTGTCCGGCAAGGTAGTAAATGCCGAGGTCTGCGGATGTAGTCATGGGTTCCCCTTACACGGTCGCGATGGCGGGGAAACCCCGGCCGCGAACGTCGCTTAGTTGATAGACCCGAAGCGTTACCGGGTTGCCGGGGGTTAACCCGTCGGCCGTTTGTTCGGCGGCGGTATAGCTCGCCGTTGGCGTGGTCGCGCTGATCGTGCGAACAACGGTCGCGCCGCTATAGATGTCTACTTGATACGCCTCGCTCGCCTCGCCCAAGGGAACCGGGCCGAGGCCGAGGCCGGGCGCTTGCAAGCGAGTACGCCGCACCCAAGACAAGGTGACATTGTTCGACCCGTCGCGCACGCCTTCGACGTGGACCGGGGACCGTGGCATTTTCCCGACCCCGTTATTCGTGAACGCCTGCGCGGCGGTGTCGACCTCGTTTGTCAGAACACTGACAGGCTTGAACAGGCGCGAGGTGTACCAGTCGGCCGGGCCGAACTCACTACGCCCGAGAGTTGTTGTCCGAAGCAACACGAACACCTCGTTAGAGCCGTGCGTGGTGTTCGCTTCGGTGCCGAGTCGGCCGCGTAATAGGTTGCTCAGTTGGTAGGTGTGCGGGGCGGTTAGGGTCGCGGTGGCAAACTGGATTATCTCGCCGCCCTGTCCGGTGGCCGGGCCGACCCATGCCGCGTTATACCCGGCGATAATTAAATCCTCGCTCATGCTTTCCAGCGTCGCGCCGGGGTAATCGAGGACAACGGTTAACGAGTTGCCACGGTCCCAAAAATCCGTCGGCCCGGTAGGCAAGGCGACGGCAACGTCACCTATCACCGACCGAACGCCAACCTTGGACATACTGGTATAGGACGACCCGCCGTCAATCGAGCGGCGAATATCGGCCCCGCGCCACCCGGTATTTTCCCCGGTGACGACCCAATAAAACCCGGTGTCGTCGTTGCCGTCTTGGACAATAGGCATATCCATAAGCACGAGCCGCGTAACGCCTGGAAATTGCACCACGTTAGACGGGATGTTGCCGTTCGTGCCGAACGCGTCGGAGGTGTAAACCTCGGGGTCGTCGCGTTGTGCGGATATGGCATTAACCCCGTTATCCCCGCGCGTGATTCGCACGATCTTATAGGGCAGGGTTTGACCGTCCACAATGACGCCAACGACGTCGCCCGAGGACCGGCGAACCCACTTATCCGTCACGGCAAAATCGACGCTTCGGCGGGCCGTCCACGCTTCCCATAGTGTACGGTCGGCAATCCGTCGCGCCTCGTCGACGTCGATAGTCAACGGCAGTTCAACGCTTAGAATGTTTTCCGCGTTGCCCAAATCCTTAAATGCACGTTGGCTGTTGATTTGATAATCCAACGCCGGGTCGAGGTGGGTCAGCGAAACGGACTTAGGCATTTCCAGAGCGGTGACGGTTTGAAAGCGCGCCGGTTCGGTGGTGTTGTCGGCACCTTCAACCGCGCCCATATCACCGACCGGGATTACGCCTTTCATGCCCGCGCCACGCTTAACGCAACGGACTTGCCCGGCCTGCTCGGCGAGGTCGAAATTGTAGGCAATGGCGAGCGGGGCTAATACGCCGCTTGCTTGTGCCGCGCGTGCAATGACCAGTCCGCGCAGTTCATCGCTTAACCCCGTGACCGATATGTCATGAACCCCGACCCGGCCCGCGATGTCCTGTACCACGGCGGCGACGTTGGTTGTTGCGCCACCGGAAATTTCGACCTCGATGTTCGGAATGCGATTCCCGAAGTCGGCCAACTGCATATCCTTAAACACGATATAGGCAATGTTCCGATAAGCCGGGGTCGTCGGGTTGTTGGACTGAATCCAGCTATCGCGAACCTGTACCGCCGTCCCCGGCCAAAAGTGCATTTCCTCCATGACCGAATGCGTGCCGCTGGCCTTAGTCACAATCAGCCCGTTTACCGGGTCGACAGCGGGCAAGGATATTCCGGTGGCGTCATAGATGAGTTTCGAGTTTGCCCAAATCCGATTAACGCCAACCATCGTCCCGGCACCCATCGCAAGGGCGAAACTGATTCGGTAACTGTAATTCGTTTGAGTCGCCCCGCCGCCGCCACCTTTGCCGCCGCCTGATTCCTCCTCCTCGGCGGTTTCGATTAAGCCGGTCGACCAAATCACGTTCCCGCTTGCGCGGTTCTCGGGGCCGTAAATCAGCGGAATCGCATTGCCATATGTCGAGACGATAATTTGCTTATCTTGCAGGCGCGGCCCCTCAAGTTCGGGGCCGTCCGGTGGGTCGATAATCCCGCCGACGGTCATACCGATTTGCGCGCCATAGATCGCGCCAGCCGGACCACCCCCGACAAAAAAACCGATTACGGCACCGGCAGCGCCGCCGACAACTTGCCCGACGCTACTCATAGACACCCCTCAAGGTTTGGATACCGCCACCAACTTTTCACCCGAGCCAGCCATTCGGGGGTTAGGCCATGCTCGACCACGCCGCCCGCCTCACTGTAGGAATGAATCAACGTCGGGTCGCCCCGGCAATCGCTCGCCAAAATCGCAAGGTGCATCGGCAAATCATGTCGCCATTGCAGCCAAGCGATGTCCCCGCATTGCGGCTCAAATTCCAGGGGGCGCAGAAACTGGCGCATCCCTTCACCCATTCGACGCGGGTTCGGAATCCGCGAATAGCCGCCGAACCGTTCCCACGCTTCGGCGTCCTCGGGGAGCGCGCCGGTCGCATGACCGACGCCACGAATCAACCCGACGCAATCCACACCGACCCCACGCATCACCGCTTGATGGTGATACGGCGTGCCCAACCATCGACGCGCCTCTATGACAATCTGGTCGCGCATAGTTACCCCTTCGCGTCGGGAAATTGGTTGATCGAATCAGAGCCGGGCACGTCGGGGAATCCGCCGTAATCAAGCATGTCCGCATTGAACCGAAGGTGGTCAGTCGGGGACTTGTTACAACCCGGCGTCGCGGTGTAGGTGTCGCCCGTTTCAATCGGGAACAACAGCGGCGACCAGAGAACAAAGGTGCCCGATTCGAAGCGCTTGATCTCGCTCGACGCGCCCGCGTTCGCCCCGCTCGTCCACGTCAGAATCCCGAGGTCGAAGTGTCCAGCCGCCTCGGCGCGCGTGGCGTCGATTACGATTCGCCGGGTCGATTGATTGCTAGCGGCCGGGACCGCCGTACTCGTGGCCGAACCGGCAACGGTGATCGCCGCCAGATTGACCGGACACCGCGCGTCAAGACTTGAGCCGAAGCCGTAGCGGCACGACGGGGTAAAGATTTCGAGCAACCCCTTTTGTCGAAGGTTGGCCGAGCCGGTCAACACTTCGAACTTAAACCCCTCGACACCGTGGGTCATGGTGCCGGTCGTACCGGCCATCAACCGGAACGGTGTCTCGCCGCCGTGGTTGCCCCAAGGGACCATCCAGACTTCGAACTTCGCGAAATCGAACAGGCCGTTGTATAGGTCTTGCTCACTGATACCGACGTCGGAAATGATCCCGAGCAGTTCCATATTTCCGCTCGCGCCGATGGTCGTACTCTGTTCCGTGGCCGTGGCGCTTAAGGAATTGCAAGGGCTATGCACCACCCCCCGGAACGTCAACGGCCGGTCGAGCGAGGTATAAGCGAAAACCTGTCCATCGGTTCGGGTGATCGTCCACGTCTCGGCCCATTGCGTGGTGCAAGGGATGTGTTCGGCGAGAACGAGCGCGGTCATTTGGGTGATCGGTGTATCGGCGTGGAACTCGACTAGGGGTAGCGCGGCGTATTGCGTAACGCGAATCGGCGGCGCGGGGGCAGCCATTACCAGCGCGGCGAATTGCGTTTCACGAATGTTCGGCACCGTACCGCCGAGGACCAGCGCCGCCAATTGCGTGTCCCGCGTACTAGTGTCGCCAGCTTCCAACACCAGCAAAGCGTCTTGAGTTTCCCGAACCCCGGCCGCAACCGTAGGCGTAAACGGTCCAGTTGGTGGGGTAAACGCACCGCCATAGTTCGCCGTGTTTTCAATTCTGAGTTCGTCGATTAACCCGGTCAACTTGCGGTTTAAGTTCTCGTCATTGCCGATCAACAGCGGCCGGGTAGAGTTGAAAAACGTAGCGGAAACGGTGGCCGAGGCGAGGACTACGCCGTCCACATACACGCGCAAGACGTTGCTGGCGTCACGGTCGACGGCGAGGTGATGCCACGTATTAAGCGTGGGCGTCCACGCCGCCCCCACGTTGGGATTATCCGCGCCAGTCGTCGAGTAATAGAACGCGAGGTTCCCCGATATCACCCCGAAAAACCACCCGAGATTTGACGCCCCGCCAAACTGCGCGACAACACTTTGAATACCAACGCCCGGCGCGGTAGTGAATTTCACCCAAGCTTCGACAGTGAATTGCCCGGCGCCGAAGTACCAATAACTTGCATCCGGCGCGGATACATTGGAAGTCGATACCCCCGACGCCATGTCAAGCGAGGCCGTTCCGAACTTTGGCGACGTTGTAGACAGCGCGCAACCGGTCATCGTCAAAGCGACGTTACCCGCCGCGTCAACCGTCGTCGTTTGGCCGTTCGTGCCGTCGAAATGGCATAGCAAATTTGTAGCCATTAGGCCGTCCGTGCGACTTTGAATTGAAGGGCATCAACAGCGGTCGGGGTAAATGGGGCGGCGGTTGCCGGGTCGGTTTGGAAAACGTCTTGGCGGTAGGTGTAAATTTCGGTCAACGGTTTGTCGGCCCCGTTAGAAGTCGAAGCCCCGGACACGACCGACACTTGTGTGTTAGCCGTACCGGCTTCGGTCTTGCGCGCACGCTCGACCATGACAACGGCGTTCACAATCGAAATCCCGGCCGGTAAATTCTGCAAACCGAATTGAGAAACAAGGCCAACGGTGGCGGCGGTGATGTAATCCGTATCCTCGTTGGGGTTGGCCTCGTCGATACACAAATAACCGGATGCGGCACCTACAGCGGTCCAATCGGCGGTCGCCGTGTTGGCATCGGGAAACAAAGTTAGAACACGGCGGTCGCCTATGAACGTGTTGTTGTAACTGCTCGTATTGTCATACGCGAAAACGTCATCCATGTATTTCGAGATAGTCGCGCCGAGACTAGTGCCGGGGAGCGCGAATACAATTTGACTGCATTCAACCAACGAACTTGCGACCGTATCCAGACCGGAAAGGCTAAGAACGGTTACACCATTCACGCGCACCTCAACCGTGCCAACGGTTTGACTAAAAAATACGACCGCTTCAATGTGTTGATAGGCGTTCGCCACCACGACAGGGGTTGCGGTGGTCCCGAGCAAAGTCCCCGAAATGAAATGTCCACGATACGCCGACAGCGTGCCAGTCGACCCAATACTAATAGTTACTTGAACATTGTTATCGGCGTCGTTGAATGCGTAAATCGCGTCGGTATTGCTTGCCGTTGGTAGCGCGGGGAAATACCACGCGGCACCAACGCCGACGGTTGTTTTCGCCCCGCCCAAAACACGCCGAGCGAACCCTTGAAAACCGATGCCAAACTGCATCGCATACGTGCCAGTGCGGACATTGGATGTCGTAATCACCGCGCTACTCGCGACTTGCGCCCATGCCCCGTCAAGCATTTTTGCCGTCGTAGTTCCGTAGTGGTCGAAGCCATCACACCAAAGCAAAGCCATATGTCACCTCTAAAATCAGCAAGGGCGAATTTCGATTAAGACCAAATCGGCAAACCCGGAAACGCCGTAGTCCTGTAGCAAACCGTCAAACGATTCGTCCGATTCGAAACGAACCTCGACGTCGTACAGATACCCGGCGCGCACGACTGCGCCAGGCGCTGGCGGGGCGCTAAAGGTGACGACGCCGGTAGCGCGGTCGACGGTCCAGAAAATCGGAGTAAGGGGGAAAACCCACAACGTCGGGTCGGTGTTGTTGATCGAAACCTTGACCGTCGAAACGACCGGGTGAACCACTTTGCGGGTGTAGCTTTCGCCGCCGCGCGTATAGGTTTTTTGTAGCTGGAATGCCACGGTGATTCCGTCGCCGGTTCCCAAAACCTGATCGCTGAAAGTTGTTCCCGGTATCACGTTCGGCCGGTCCAACGGACACGACGCGAAGTCGAGCGGGTCGCGAAACGGGAACGAGCGCAACGGGCCGCGCATGATTAACCAGTGATCGCGCACCGCCTCATAAACGTCATGGTTGCGGAACGCTTGCGGCAACGTGTACCGGCTTAGCGGGTGTTCCCATCGCTGGTTAGCTTGCTCGGCCCCGGAATCCGAATGCGTAATGGACGTCGACCAACGCGGCGAACTCATGCACGGATAACCGGGGACGCAACGGTCTAAATAGACGTCGAGAAATCGGCTCATGTTTGGCTCATCTGTTGTTTAGCGCGGCGGGAAATTTGCCGCTGAGACGCGCGAAACGAATTCGCGTCGGGCGTGTTGATATTGAAAATTTGCGTATTGCGGTCGCTCGCCACGCCTTGCGGTTTGATGCTCCCGCTGTTGCCGGGGATCATGTATTGCCGACCGTTCGACATGAACAACTCGGCCGCGTTGTTCTCGCCGACCTCGTACAACTTGCCCGCCTCGACCGGACCGCCGACCGCCTTACCGCCAGCGAACCCGAAGAATTCGCCAGCCGCGCTTAGCCCGGCCGACAACAACCCGCCGCCCCGGCTCCCGGTGTCTTTGCTCACGGCGCCAAATATCGAATCCATAAGTTGCGCGGCGGCGGCTTCGGCGATCATGCGTTGAATGACTTTGCCGAAGTTCGCGGCCATGCCGTCGACCCCATCGGCGAACGGGTCAAACAAGAAGTCCGCAAAGGCGCTTTGCATGTTGCGCGCGGCCTCGTCGGCGAACACGCTCATTACGTCTTTGGTTTCGGTCAACTTGTCTTGCGACTTGGACAAACCCTTGTCGAGTCCGTCCATCACGTTGTCGTATTGGGTCTGGTTTATGTCGCCCGCGTTTAGCGATTTGCGCAGTTTCTCGACGTCTTTTTGATAGTCGTTTAAAAGTTTCTGGCCGTCGGTAAAGGTCGACTCTTGCACCGTTTTGAAATCGGCTAGGCGTTCGGCCTGATCCTTGATTGCCTTCTGGCTTTGGTCGTATGCGTCGACAATGGCAAGCGCGGCGGCGGCGCTATCCAATTGGGCTTTGGTCGCGCCGTCTTGAGCGAGCTTGTACATGGTCGCTTGCGTGGTGGTCATGCCGACCGTCGCGGCTTGCTCTTTCAGCGACTCGATTTGTTTATCTATCGCCGCCGCCGCTTTCGCCGCCGCTTTGGCAGTTTCCTCGGACGCGCCGGTTTGGCGCTCAAGCGTCTTTGTGTAGACCTTCACAACCGCCGACGCTTCGTCAGCCTTTTTCGCATAGGAGCCGTCAAACAGTTTGTCGATACGCTCGGCGCCTTTCGCCTCGGCCGCGTCCATATCGGCTTTCATGGTTTTCAGCGTGTCGGCGGCGATTGCAAAATCACCGCTCGCCGCTTGCGACGCCGCCGCCGCAAACCCGGCGAGACTGATTGCCTCCATTTGCAATTGCGTGCCGAGCGAAATAGCAATTGCGGTCACGGTTTTAAGGACCGTGCCGAGGCCCGACGTCTTATCGGCGGCGGTGTCCGAATTGTCGGCAAGGTCGATCATCAACCCGCTGATATCTTTCAACGCGGGCAGTAAATCGGCGGCAAGGTTGTTCGCCATGCCGCGACTTACCCCGGCCAACACCGTCAAATTGTCGTTGAACTCGTCGGCGGCGGCGGCGGCTTCGGCGCTCATCACGAGGCCGAGGCGTTGCGCCTGATCGGTTAAATCTGTGATGCCCTGCTTTCCGCTATTGAGCAGCGGAATCAGCTTGGCGCCCGACTTGCCGAACAGGTCTTGAGCGAGCGCGGTTTTATTCGCGCCGTCCGTGTACCCCTGGAATTTGTCGGCCACTTCCAACAGCAAACCGTCAGCGGTTTTTAGATTGCCGTTGGCATCACGCACCGACACGCCGATGTCGGCAAACGCCGCCGCTTGTTTCTTTCCGCCCGCCGCCGCTTGACTGATCGTCTTGTTAAATTTGGTCAGGGCGCCGGTCAAACCTTCTTGCTCGACGCCCGCCGTCGACGCGGCAAAACTCAAACCTTGATAGGCCTCAATGCTGATGCCGATAGACTGCGCCGTTTCCGCCGCCGCGTCGGCCGCGTCGATACTTTCCTTAATCCAGCCAGCGAACGCGCCGGTCGCAAAGGTGGCAATGGCGCCGCCTATTAACTTACCGATTCGGGCATAGCGCTTTTGCTGGTCCTCGGCGAACTTTTGCGACATGCGATTAGCTTTGCCGAGGTCCGATTCTAAGCGCGCCAGATTCGCCGCGATGTCGATTGTCAGCGTACCGAGCGACATAAATTCAATCCTCAGAACAGGGCGTCGATTGCGGCCGAGTGTTCGGCCGGGTCGTCGTATTCAAGCGGGGGGAGTGTGTTGGTTTGGATTTCGTAATCGACTTGATAAAACGCCATCCAGTCGACCAGTTGCGTCGACGACATTTGCCGCGCCAAAGCGTCCACGTTCCACTCGCCCAAATCACGGGCGAGCTTGAACAGGAAAAATTGCTCGGGGCGGCTTCTTAGTTTTTTGCGGCGTCCTCGGTAGCAGTTACCGAGAATCGATTTAGGAGAATTACCGCGTCGGCAATCGCGCCTATCGCCGCTTCGGATTTGGTCGCGAGTGCGGCCACGTCGTCGAGCGTGAACAGGGCTACACCGTCGGCGTCGGTGATCGAAAGGGCGACGAGGTTTAGCTTGATTTCGGCCATGAGTTGCACGGGGTCGCCGCTATCTTTCTGCGCGCCCATTCGTGCCCATTGAGCGAGGACCATGCTACGGTCACGAACCGACAGGGCGGTGATTGTTACGTCACCGCCCCACTCGGCCACCGGGACAACCAGTTGGGCGCGATCTTTCGCGCCCAAGATTTGATCGCGATTAAGCACCGGCCACCTCGTACACTTCGCCCGTGATAGTGACCGCCAGTGTCCCGGCGTTGGTGCCGTCGACTGCGCCCGAATCGCTAAGCGAACGCACGAACCCTTCAAAGACTTTGATGTAACCGTTCTTTTTCACCAGCTTGAACCAGCGTGGCAACGCCTCGCGCTTGGCTACCTTGGCTTCAATTTGAAAGGCGTCATCCTCGACGTAATGCAAGTCGGCCGACATACCGCCGAAGTCTTGCAGGCCCAAGGTTTTTTCCTTGGCAGTCGAACAAAGGGTGGTCGTGTCGATTTCGCTTGCCTGTCCGTCGAAGCCCGAATAGGACTTGTGTTGGCAGGTTTCAAAGAACTGCAACAGGCCAGCCGTGCCGCCGCTGGTGTAGGTGGTAAAGCTGGTCGAGTCGATGTTGGCGAGGGTTACGGTCGTGGCGGTGGTCGCCTCGACAATCCCTTTCAGGCCGTTGATTTCGGTCATCCCGACGACGGCGGCAATCTTGACGACATCGCCTTTCACAAAGGTATGCGTACCGACAGTCAGCACGGCTTTTGCCGCTTTCGAAATCGCGGTGATCGAAGTAGTCACCAGCGTGGCGGCGGCGTTCTCGATATAAAAGTGGGTGCCCTGCGAGGACACCGCGCGGCTTTTAGTAGGCATGGGGGTATGTCTCCAAACTAATTGGGGTTGGGGTTCGTGGGGCTTGCGGGGGATGTCGTCGGCGCTAAGCCGCGCGAAAACATTTGTTGTAGAATCGGGGAGTCGCCACCTGGAATTTGCCGGGGCGATTCGTTGTAGGAGGCGCAGCAAATGAACAGCGGAAAGCGGCCAAACACTATCGGCCTCGGGATTTCCGAGGATGAAGTGTTGGCAATGGGTTACACGCACGCCCGCCAGCTTGAGGACGGAACATGGTTAGCCGCGATGCAAATGGCTTTTAACGGGCGGCTGTTTTTCGACTTGAACTATCACGGGTTCGAATGTTGCTATTGCTACAAGACACTGGCCGAAGCCGTGGCGGCAATGGAAGCGTTCGACCCGGAACGGGACGAGGAACCGCAAGGGTGGTTTAAAGACCCGATGAACAATCGAATCAGGCCCAACGGTGACGCGTCTAAAGAAACCATCGGCTACCCGCCGCCCGAGCAAGGAAAGCCCGCACCATGACCGACGAAATCGGTAAAGCGATTGAGCAAATATTGGCCGAACTTCACGCGCTAGAACGAGTGAGCCGCACGCCCGGCGACATCGTGCGTCGCCACATTTACGCGCCGGACATTCACATTTACGTTCGGATAAACCCGCGCCATTGTGGCGAGTCTAAGTTGCTGCGCTCGCTCGTTCTGGCCGACGTCGAGATAGCCGAACACAAGCAACGACAGGGCGTATTTACGCGCCTGTTGCGTGCCCTAGAAATGGAAGTTCCCGCGCTCAATGCTCAAGCGTTGGTGGTCGAGAACATCGGCAATCAGCACCTACGCGCGTACCTTGAACGCATCGGCTACCAGTCGACCGGATGGGGCGAACAGACCGTGTTCAAGGAAAGCCCCTACGGTTAGGCGATTAGTTGCCACACCGAATAGTCAACGGCGACGTAATGCAATTTCGTCTCGGGGTCGTACAAATCCTGATCGCCAATAAACACCACCTCAAACAACGCGCTCGCCTCTATCGCCGTCTGTACGGCGAGCGCGATTTGTTTGGCCGTGCCGTAGTTCGGCGACCATCCATTGATTTGCACGCGGGCATGGCGCATCAAACCGGAATCGGTCAACGAACCAATCCGCTCCCCGGTGATAAGGGCATACGTCACATAAGGGCGCGTTTCCCCCTCGGGGAGAATGCCCGCCGCGACACGATCCCCGACGAGGGCGGCGACGGCCGGGGCCGCGATCAACACGGCGCGGATGTCTGATTCGATCATGCCGCTTTCGCTCCCATTTCACGCGCCAGCTTTTCCGCCTCACGCACGACACGACGTTTCGCGAACTCTTCAAACCGTCGAAGCGCGGCGAATTTCTGCGCCTCAAATGCCGGGCGTAGGAATGGGTGGGCGTTCATGTTCGCGGTGCCGAACTCTAGGAAATGCCAGTACCACGGGTCGTCGGGGTTGTAGGCCGCATCTTTCGAAGCCGAGCCACCTTTAAACGCCTTGATCTTTTTCGCGCTCAATCCTTTGACCGTCAGGTAAACCCCGAACTTGTCGCGCTTCGAACGTCGAATGGTGATCGCTTGGCGAACGGTGCCGGGCTTGCGACCGTACTTCGGTTTTTTCAGGATCGGAACGCGTGCCTGTGCATCCTTGCGCATGACTTGCGCACCAGCACGCAACGCGGCGCGAACGACTTTCTCGCCAAGTCGAGCCGGTAACTTTTCAAGGGTCGCTTTGATTTCCTTTAACCCGAGTATGTTAATTTCATCGGCCATCGGTTAGCCCCTCGATTGCTAGGATTTCCAGCGACGCGCCAACCTCGCGCGGGTTGATTGCCGATTGAATGTCGAACGCGCGGCCGTCGAACAAAATACGTTGCGCGGTTTCGATCCCGGCCCGATAGCGGCACCGAATACGATGGGTGATTTCGCTTTGGGTCTGTTGCGCCGTCATCAGTTCGCGCCCGCTTACCGGGTCGACCGACGCCCACAAAGTCGCGACAACATCCCAACCCTCAAGCGGTTGACCGAACTCGTCGCGGCCGGTCTTGCGCGACTCAAACGTCACGCGATGTCGGAGCGGTCCGAGTCTCATGCAACCCCCGGAATCACGAACGGCGACAACAGGGAATCCACGCTAAGCGGCACGCTCGAAACAATCGTTCCGACCACGACGGGTTCGCGGTTCTGGTCCCAATGCGCGATGAGCAGAAGCATTGCCGACACAAGATCGGACGGCACCTTGTCGGCGGCACCATAGCCCGCCGTAAATTCCAGGCGGACGGCCATCGGTTGCGTGCGGGTTGCGGGCCATTGCTTGCCATAGGCGAGGTGAACCATGCCAATCATTCCGGCCGTGTCCACGAGGTAATCCGCTGGCGCGAGGACTTGCGTTGCGCCGTCGGCGTCGACGTAGCTGATTTCCTCGACCGACTGCAACGGCGGGAGCGGGAGCGAGATAGACCCACACGGGAAGCGGTCGAGAATCAGCGCCCAACTTTGCGTGACGAACGCGCGGCGGGTGATGCTTTGCGCGTGCCCGGTGGCGGCGGCAATCAACCGCTCGACCCCCGCGTCATCGGTGGCGTCGTCAATCCGTAGACGTGTCTTGACCTCGGCCAGCGTGACGGGTTCGGTCGCCGGGGCCGTCAGCAATTCTAAGCGCATGATTAGGCCTCGGCGTTTTGCAGGCAGTAGGCGACGGCGGCTTTATCGTCATCGATCCAGCCCATCGCTTTAAGTGTGGCGGCAGTCGCCGCCGAGAATTCGGCAACCTGATTCGGTTGGTATTGTTTCTGTTCCAGAATGAACGCCACTAAACAACGGGCGGAAACGCTTTTAACTACGGCCATTTTTTCCCCCTTCTGCGACGAGTAAAAAAACGGGGCGAGCCGAAGCCCGCCCCGGTTGTTTCTTAGGTCGCGGAATGCGCGTAATACTTCACGGCCGCGCTGTCCATCAAGTTACCGCCCGAACGAATGAACGCGAGGAAACCGACTTGCCCTTTCGAGGCGTAGGCGGAATCGTCAAAGCGCATCAGCGAAACCGACATGGCGTCGCGGATGATGTACTTTTTGAAGTCCCCGTAAATGATGGACTTTGCGTTCGCCGCTGGTACGGCCATGTCGTTGTTAATCACCACGGATTTCCCCAACAGAAGGTCAGGCGCCCCAGCGGTGATACCGGCCTCATAACCGGGGGTCCAGATTGGACGACCGGCCGTGTCTTTCAGTTTGCGCAACAGGCCGCGAACGGTTTGGTTGAACATGAATTTGCATTCACCGCCCAACTGATACGCCTCGTTCACCGACTCCAACAGGTCGACCAAATCGTCATAGATTACGGTCAGGGTTTGGCCGGTGGTGCCCACCTTGCCGGACGCCGCGCCAGTCACAACGCCGCGCGGCTGGCCGGTGCCGGTGCCGGTGGTGAAATGCTGGTTAGTGATGCGACCAATGCGCTCGATGATGCGTTGACGAACAAACGCCTCGATGTCGACGGACGAGTCTTGTAGCAGTTCGATAGGCACCGCGATAACTTTGGACGAGTACTTGTACACGTTCAAACCAACGGTCCCAAAGCTTGGGTCCAGCGCGGCGGCGGCGGTGTTCTCGGCGAGCAGTTCGCCAACCTCGGCGGTGCCGTCGCTCGATGGGTAGGACAGCGGGTTGCCCTGCGCGGTGGTCAGCAACTGCGCGACACCACGCATCCCGCCAAAGTCTTTCAGCGAGTTAATCAACTCGCTCGCGACCAGCGACGGCACGGTGTAGCCACCCTCGGAACCTGTGGTGGTCGACATGGTGTTATAGAGTTTGTGCGCTTGTTCGGCGCTCAAACCTTTTTCACCGCGACGCATCCAGCAATCAAAAATCTTGATGTCCGAAAGCATGTCGTCAGTTTCGCGCTTGTTCTTTGGTTCGCGGTGTTGCGCGTGTTCCTCGGCCGCAAGGTCGAGCAACTTTTGCTCGCGTTCCACACGCGAATCGATGTCGGTAATCTCGCCGGTCAGGGCGTCATACCGGGTCTGATTCTCGGCGGTCCACGGCTTATCCTTGGACTCGTCCAGAAGTTTACGCGCCTCGATTGCCAAACCGTTGCGGCGCTCGCGCATCTGTTGAATGGTCATTTGCATTTTCTCCATGCATAAAAAAACCCGCCGATTGGCGGGCTTGGGTTCGCGTTGGCGAGTGCCTAGGGCGCGATGGTTTCGAGCAGGGACAACCGGCGCTCAAGGTGCGCGCGGTCGAACACTGGTTCCGTTTCGGGTGGTTCGGTCAGTGCGGCCGGGGCGTTGCCGTAGGCCGCGAGGTTCCATTGATTTTTCGCCGCCTTCTGGCCGGTGGCGATACGGTCGACAAAGCCATGTTCTAGCGCCTCGTCAGCGGTGAACCATGTTGTCGCGTCCATCCATGCCGCCAGTTCCTCGGGGGACTTGCCGGTCTTGCGTTGGTAGTCGGCGACGATAGAGGCGTCCACTTTGCGCAGTACGATGGCCGTTGCTTCGAACTCGGCCGCGTTACCTAGGGCAATCGTCCATGCGTTGTGGATCATGAAAAACCCGCCGTCGGCAATTTCAACCTCGTCCGCTGCAAGGGCAACGTAGGTCGCGGCGCTGGCGGCTTGTCCGTCGATATGCGCGACGACATGCGCCGGGTGTTGGGCAAGTGCGTTCGCAATGGCGCGGCCGTCGAACACGTCACCGCCCGGCGAGTTGATACGCAAATGGATAGTGTCAACGTCGAGCGCGGCCAGTTGCGGGACGAACTCTTTTGCCGACACGCCGCCCGCCCACGACTCGCCGATAATGTCGTACAGGTACACGGTCGCCTCGCGTCCGGCCTGCTCGATTCGGACCGTTCGCGGGGCCGCTTGATTGCTTAGGAATAGGTCCATGAGTTTCATACGCTGGCCCCTTGGGTCGCTTGTGTTAAATAGAGAACATCGCCACCCGGAACGGGCGGCAGGTTCTTAATGCGTCGTGCCTCGTTAACCGTCATCCAGCCTTGGGCACCCGGCCCGCCAAGCGATTTCGAAATCACCTCGGACTCGGTTTTGGAATCGCCAGCCAGCAAACCGTCACGGTTGAACTCGGCGAAATAGCGTGTCGAGCGCGGCCACAATTTGCGGTTTAGTTCCTGCTCGATTCGGCGTAGGTGCGGGCCGAGCGTGTAGCGAACAAAGCCGATGGACATTTGTTCAATGCCGCTCCCCCAACTGGTCGAGGCGCTGGTTTCACCGATCATATGAGGGGGCACGCCGAACGCGCGGGCGATCTCGACCACCTGGAATTTGCGCGTTTCGAGTAGCTGCGCATCCTCGGCATTCAGCGACACGGGTTCAACCTTGCCGCCGTTGACCAGCAATAGCGGGCGATGGTGATTGCCGCGCCCGGTATAGCGGTCGGCGAACTGCTCGCGTAGGTGGTTCTGTTGCGCCTCGGTTGGCGCTACACCTTGCGGGTACGACAGGGCGATGGATGGGCTAGCGCCGTTCGCGAAAAAATCCCCCGCGTATTCGTCGGCCGCAAGGGCGGTGCCGACCGCTTGCCGGGCGGCGTAACGGATAACCGATTCGCCGTGGCAACCATCAAACCCGAAGCCGGGGAAATGCAAAACGTCGTCATCAAACAACCCATAAACCGACTCGCCGTCGCTCACAAAATAAACCAAATGCCCGTCGCGTTCGGTGACGTGTACGCACTCGCGAGGGATCGGCATTAGGGACGACGGGTTGCCGTTGCGGTCGCGGATGATTTGGGCGAACCCATCGCCGCGCATCAACATGCTCGACAACATCCACTCCCAAAACGAGCAGGCGGTAAGGGTCGGATATGGCGACTCATTGAGCAGCCACCATAGGTCATGCTCGACCTTTTTTCGGCCACCATCCAACGTCCGTTCGTATACCGGGATAGGCAACAGGGCGACGGCCCCGGCGATGAGTCGAGTACAGGAATAAACCGCCGCGCTGCGCTTGGCACTTTCGACGGTGACGGCCACACCGGACGACGCCGGACGCACGCCGAAAAACTCGGCCCATTGTTCCGGCCCGCCCCAACCGTCGAGGGTCGCGGCGTTGATCTTTTCAACCTGCGCTCGGAGCGTAGAAACTTCCTGCTCTAGCTTTTTTTGCTTGCTGAAAAATAGCATCAGAGCACCATAAATAGGTCGTGAATTGGGGCGGTTTCCGAGGGTTCACCCTGCGCACCGACGGCCATTGCGAGCGCGACCATGCCGTCTATGCGGCCGGTTGCTTTCGCCTTAGTAAACTTTCTATTGCCCGCGTCGTCGGCCACGGTCACGGCGTTGGCCGCACACATCGTTAGGACCGGGTGATTACCGTGTCGCAATTGTTTGGCGAGTAGCCGCGACTCAAGTTCGCGCAGTGCGGGCGACATCGACACATAGCCTTGACCGAAGTTTTTGAACTTCAAAAGTTCGTCGTCCGAGAACCCCGCCTCGACTAACCATGGCGTCAGAAACCGCATGTTGTAGCGGTCGAAAGCGAGCGCTTGAACGTCGCAATCGTCGAACACATTTCGCAACCAGCGCGCGACAAACTGGTACTGAATCGACCGGCCCGGCGTGAGTTCCAACAAACCTTCGCGCGCCCATAGGTCATACGGCACGCGGTCGGCTCGGGACTTTTCTTGAATGCCTTCCTCGGGGAGCCAGAAGGTCGGGTAAACATCCCCCGATTCGCCGACCAGAACGAGCGACGTCAGGTCGGAAACGCTGGACAAATCAAGCCCGGCATAGACCTTTTGCCCGCGCAAAATTCCAGGGGGAGCGGCGTTCTCATCCCATATCGACTTCGATATAAACGGGGCGCGGGCCTCGACACGCTGGTTCAAAATCAAGTTTCTGTATGACGGTTCGCGGCTCGGCAAACGCTTAGCGTCCGACGCTTGGCGGCGCACCTCGTCTTGATTCATGAAGTCGTCGAAATGCGGATTCGCCGCGCGTATTGCCTTGTCGCTGAATGGGTCGAGGTCGACCGGGGCGCTACACAATTCGACCTTGTTCCGAGGGTCGGCCCCGGTCAAAGCGTCGTCGATTAGCAGGCTTAAAAGGTCCGCATCGGTCGGCGCTTGCGTCGAAATAATGATGGACATTGGTTGATCTTGCGCCGCGCTGGCGGTTTCTAACGCCTCGTAAAGTTGCGATTTCGGGCCGACCACTTGCCCGAGTTCGTCGTGAATTACGAGCGCCGGACTCAAACCAAATTTGGTCGAGGCGTCGGCGGATAGCGCCTTGAAAAACGTCCCGAGTTCACCGCACAAAAGTTCCTTTGCCGTGTCCCGGATGTTCACATAAAGCGATAGCTCGGCGCTTAGCCGCACGATCTTGGCGGCGAGTTCGAACAGAATTGCCGCCTGATCGCGCGATTGAGCCGCGCTGTACAGTTGCGAATTCGGCCGGGCCTCGGGGCCGCACAAGTGCAACAACACAATGAACGCACTGAATGCGGTCTTAGCATTCTTGCGGGCCATGCTCAAAATGAAAACGCGGGTCGGCGAATCATATATCCGCTTGATCCAGCGGCGCTGATGCTTAGTTAGCTTGACCTTCTGGCCGACATAACGACCCTCGGGAATGCAGCAATGGGCTTCAATCCATGCACAATTTCGCTCGCCGCGCGTTAATCGTTTTCGATTTGCCACGGCTTAAGCCCCTTGCCTTGATTCTTCACCACCTTGTCGGCGCGAATTAGGCTCTGTTGTGTAAGCCGCATCGACCGTAACAGCGCGTTCATGGTGCGAGTTTCGCGCTCCATGCACGCCGCCAACTTGTCGAATCGCTTTAACCCGTCGTCATCCTTGAGCCATTCGGGGTCGAACGATTCCTGTTGTTGGGCGATTAGGTCGGCGCTGACTTTGTGTCGGCAGTACTGCGCGAGCATCGGGCCGTGTTCATCACCGAACCAATCGGCGGGCATGGCGTTAACGACCGACACCCACACCGACTTTTGCGCGGCGGTCAGGGTGGCCGGTGGTGCCAGTCGATGAGAAAGAGAACCGGGAGACGCGACCGCCAGCGACGCCGCCGAGGTTTTTCCGCGTGCGCTCATGGCGTTTACCTAAAAAATACGGAATTAACTAAGGCCTTTGATGGGAACGGTCTTTGGGTCGAAGCCCCTAGACTTATTCACTCCCCCCCTATGCGTTCCAATGGTGCGAAGGGTCGATGGGAACGCCTGTAGGGCCGCATCCGGGTAATACGCCGGACCGCTCAAGGGTTTGCTTTGCCGAGTCGTGGCAGAGCTTGCAGAGGCTTTGCAGGTTGCGTGCATTGAAGAACAACGCGGGGTCGCCCTTGTGCGGCTTCTTGTGGTCGGCCACGCTTGCCGCCGTGGTCTTGCCTAGGGCGTGGCAGTAGCGACACATCGGTTCGGCGCGCAGTTGCGCCAGGCGGAGCGCTTTCCATTCTTTGGTGTTGTAGAGGTGGTGCCACGGGCTATTGCTCGCCATCGGGCAACACCTCGACGCGCATTGCGCGTAACGCGACGGCGCGCACCTTGTCATAGTCAGGCGTGCGGTTCATCAGCACGGCAACGACCGCAACCCCGAAGGCATACGACGGCCACCACCACGACATCCGAACGCGTAACCGGCATTTGATGGCGGCCATTAGTTCACCTCAAACCAATCAGACGAGACGAAATCGTCACGGCTCGCGCCTTCCTTGCGCTGATCCCAATAGACCCAGCCACCCGCACGGACGCCGAGGTACATCGCCCACCGGGTCGCTCGACCCACACCGCACGATTCCAGCGCCTCAAGAAACAGCGCGTCGGACTCGGCTCGGGTCAGGTAGTGAATGCAGTAAAGGAAGTCATGCAAGACGGCGGCTTGTCGGCTCGGGCCGTCTGGATCGATCAACCAACGCAACGCGCGCGGGATGCTGGCAAGGTCGGTGATGAATCCACGCGGCACCATATAGCGGGCACCATTGCGCGCGAGGTACAGCAAGCCGACCAACACAACCCACTCGCCGGGCTTGTAGGCCCGAAGGTCTAGCGGTGTAAGGAATGCCATTGCGCACCTCGAAACGTGCCGACTAACGGCGCGTTGTTTGCCTTGAACAATAGGAACATTGTGCCTATCGTTACACCTAAGCCAGCCACGACGGCGCGGCAAGTCCAAAGGTGAACCGCCATGAAAACCGCCCAACTGATCGTCGCCAACGCCGCGTCACCATCCGAAGCAATGGACGACGCCGAGTCGACAACCATTAACCGGATGCACAACAACACCGCCGACCTTTTGAAATACGTTTTCGCGGATGCAAGCGTGTTGGTGTTCCGGGGTTGCGAATACTTTGGGTTCGACTTGAACGACGCCGAAACCATCAGGGCTTATGCACGGTGGGTTGCTACCGACGACGTTTCGGAATGCCTGTTTATCGCCCTGATGATCGCGAAGGCCAACCAATGAAACCGGACGCCTCGCGCCACAATCCCGACCCGTGCTATCTGCGCGGGTTGTTGGCTCAATCGGGCCTCACGCAAAAGCAAGCGGCCGACCTTATAGGCGTCAGTGATCGCGTGATGCGTTACTACTTAAGCGACACCCATTCGGCCGCGTATCGTGCCGCGCCGTACCCCGTGCAATTCGCGCTTGAATGCCTAGCACGCGCTTGACCCCGCGACCCATCCGAGCAGGTAGAACCCCGCGAGGATCATCAGGAACATTGAACAGGTAAACACCAATAGGGCGTCCCCCGTCATCCCTGCGCGGTAATGACGGCGGGCGCGTCCCTGCGCAACCAACGCCAACACCACCAACACCAACGGGATAACGAGGGACATAACTAGGCTCGGCCGAGGAACAACAGCCGTTCCTTGCGGCGGCGGGTTTCGAGTCCGGCGATTTTCTTTCCGTTGTCGTAAACCCAGCGCAAAAACTCAGTGCCGATTCGCATTGGCTCGGCCCGGTCGTTGACACACCGAAGCATGGTCGAGGACTTGAACGCACCAACGCCGACGTTGAACACGAACGACACGAGCGCGTCGAATTCGTACTGTTCCAGCGGCACCCGGACCAACTTGTTAACCGCCTCGACCGCCTCGGCGACATCCTGCGCGAGCAGCATCAGGGCGCGGGCCTCGCTTATCTGCATACCGGAAAGCGCCGACCGGGTGTGTCCATACCCAATAGTCCAGACGCCGCCAGTGTCGAGGTACGCGGTTAGGCGCAACTGCTCGAAACCCTTGATGGTGTCGAGGCCTTGAGGACTAAGGTTCACTTGTTCACCTTCTTGTCGAGGTACGCGCCAGCAAAGACGCGCAGTTTATCGACGCCCATAAAGCCGATAGCCCCGCCCGCAAATGTCGCCATGCCCGAGGGCAGGCCGAGAAATTCCAGGAGCGGGACGCATGACAGCGTGCATAGACCGCACAACGACCCCTCAAGGATCATTTGGCGACGTGTGCCCCCGCCGTACACGACGCGCAGCACCGCCATAGCAACGGACATCGCGGGGGGGTAAAGAACGACCGCAACACTCCCCAGCCACGCAAGAAACGAAACCCACAAATCAGGGTTTTTTTCGGGCATGATTAGAACCCCGTTTGACGAGCCGTAAATAAATGGAGGTTGCGTTGCACAAGAAAAAAAATCCCGCCTACACCCGGAATTTGCGTAAAGACTTTTTCCCAATCAGGCACAACTGGCGGTTCTGGATCGCGTGTTTTGGTCCGGTCCCGCTGGCGTTTCTCTTGCCGTGGTTGATCGAGCCGACCCTTTTAAATGCCCTGCTTTTCATCACGTTCTATATGCTCGTGGTGCGCTCGTTCTCCCGGCTCATGGTGCAAAAGCAAACCGCCGCCGACCGTCGCCGCCGTATCGAATGGCGGGCCGAGGTCGCGGCCGAGGTCGCGCAACTTGAAAAGGATTACGCCGCGATTGCCGCGATGTTTCGCGCGTTGCCGCCCGAGCTACAAGCGGACTACGCCGAACGCTTGAAAGGCCACGCGCTCAAGCTGTTGACCCTAAAAGCCATGCTTTCGGAGTGGCAAGAATGAAATACGCCGTCGAGCAACGCCTACGGATGATCGATTATTTGCTGTACCACTATGGCTACATCGGGCGCGTTCACATCACCGATTATTTCGGGGTCAGCACGCCGACCGTTTCGCTCGATTTCTCGATGTACAACGACCTAAACCCCGGAAACATGCGTTACGACGTGACGGACAAACGTTACGTCCGTTTGCCCACTTTTAAGCGGGCTTACCCATGACGACGCCAGTTCGAAAAGGGTCAGACTTTCGCGAACTGGTCGAATGGGCGAAAGCCTTGGGGTTCACTTGCGACCTAACCGGGGGCGACCATTTGGTTTTCCGTCGCCCGAACACCCGGCAGGTTTTCGCGTCGTACACGCCAAGCTGTAAATATGCACGCAAGAAAACCCGGCGTGACATCCTGCGCGCGCTGGCCGAGGCCGAAAATGGCCGATCTTGAGCAACGCTTTCGCGAGGCCCGAGGCTTGCCGTTGTTTGAGCGCTTGGACAGGCTCAATCGGCTTTCGGTCGAAATATCGGTATTACTCAAGACCGCGAAACTCGACCCGGCCACGCGTGCCGGGTTAACCAAATTGCGGGCAAAGGTCCGTGATGCGAAACAGTGGTGGCATGATTCGCCGCCACGGAAAAAAGGTTGGCCGAACCTCGTCACCCAAGGTAGGAAAGGCCAGCCAAAGACAATCGAACAACCCAAGGAATGAACGGATGATTGCGATTATCAACACCGGGGAAACCGGCGAGGACGGCCGGGCGCATTACCGGCTTCAAATCAACCATAAGCTGATCGCCGAGTTTGACCATTTGCGGGTCGACGGTTTGGCGGCTTGTTTGCGACTTGCCGCCGACGCCGCCGACCGTGCCCATTTCGAGCAAGTCGACAGGGCTTTGAAACTGGCCGAGGACAAACCTGATGGGCTTTAAAACGACCCTTGCCCAACGCCGAATCATGACGAAAGAAAATGCTAAGTGGCCGCACGCATTGAAACCCGTCCCGCGTGAACAATGGCCCAACCACCCGGAATATGAACCGCTTGAGGTTTGGCGTTCGCGTGGCTTTCTGGTGCAAATTTGCGCCGAGAAAAACGGCTATGTCCGCATGTCGGCTCATCGCACCACGCACACCGGGGCGAACTGGCTTGCCGGGATAACGTGGGATGAACTCATGCAACTTAAACGCGAGTGCGGCCGGGGCGACCTCGACGCGCTGGAACTGTTCCCGGCCGATTCCGACGTGGTGAACGTCGCGAACATCCGCCACTTGTTTTTCCCGCCCGAGCCGGTCGCGTTCAAATGGACGGCCGACGAATGAAAAAGAAACCAGAGTTTCGACCCGATTGGGCGGGGTATCGTCAAGGCCTCAAAGATGGCCGGGCCGAAGCGCTCGCCGAAATCGAATCGACCTATGGCAATCTCGAAACCCGCCGCGATGCCCGCGACAAATTCGAAGCGCTACAGACGCGCTATGACCAGCTTTTGAAAAAACACATGGATTTACAAGACCGTTGCAACACCAACAATAAGGAGTAACACCGATGGGCGATTGCCACTTGTTCCACGATGAAATCCGAATCAATGTCGCCGACCCGGCCAAAACCAAAGTATGGGTTTACCTGCGCGGCGAGGGGGATTGTCCCTTTCAGTGCGTCGGCTGGCGCTTCAAAGAATTTCCCGCGTCCGTCACGTCGCAAGACGTCTTGAAATTGTGGGCGGCTGGCGACGAAAACCCGCTTTCGTGGCCGCGTATGGACCCGCCGCCGACGGTGCCGAATTACACGCCCGATTGGGAAGCTATCGAGGCCGACATTAAGGCGCGCACCGTATGACCGAAGACAAAATGGAAGAAAAACTAGAAGTCCTCAGAATTGCCGGTGCTGCGCTTGAATCGGCGTTGAATGCGTCAAAGCCGCCGCAAGTTATCGAGGTCGCCGAACAGTTGGTGATTCTCAGTGCGGCGCTAATCCGTGGCATTCTCGGCGCGGATTACGTCCGTGAGTTCCTGCAAGCGGGGATCAACGACCTCGACAATCCGCCGTCCGTGCATGTCGTGCGCTTTGATGAGCCGGGGACCAAACACTAAAAACCGCCCACAAAAAAACCCGGTGCAATGACCGGGTTTTTTTGGTCCCCTATTTCTAGGGGGACGTCTTTCAAGTTGGGGCGACAATACCGCCAGCCGTGCGGGAGCGTCAAGGGCGGATTTCGGACTAAAACATTTCCTCGTCCAAATCCCAAAACGCCGGTATCAAGTGGCTGTATCTCCAACGGTTAAGCGCTTGAATGCATGTCGGGATGTCGAGCGGGAATCCGTCGCCTTCGTGTATGTCCTCGACCAGAAAGCCGGGACACTTTCCCCAAAACGTCGCGTAGGGTTCGTGGGCGTAAAACTCGTCCGCGTCCGTTGCTTGTGCCCAAGCAATCGCTTTCCTCAGTTGGGCGGCGTCGGCTATCCAAAGGTGCTGGCCGTCATCAACTAGGGCGATTGTGTCGTCATACAGTAGAACCAAATCCCCGTCCGGTCCTGAGTTCAATTCTTGCCATATTGTTCTTTTGCTCACTGGTGACACTCCATTGCAAGGCCCGTCATCATGTCGGGCGGTTGGGATCATATTAAGAACGTCAGACCCTTTCTAGAACCACCCGTCTCCCCGACCTCAAGCGGCGAGGTCATCACGCGTATGACCGCCGCGACCGGGTGAAGCGCTTCCCGGTCGAGGTCGTCGCACGCCTGGAAAATGAGTTCGATAAACCCGGCCCACTCCCGCGCCCACGCTTCACTACGGATTCGAACGCCGTACTTGTCGTAAAGCCATTGGCGAAAGTCCTCGGGCTTAATCAGCGGGTCATGGTTGGCGCTTTGCCCGCCCTGATGCATTCGGCGATAGCGGTACAGGACGCCCATTGCGACGTAGCGGGCGCGCTTGGCCTTGTGTGCGGTCATGCGCCCCGATTTGTCATAGGCCCGAACGTACACCGCCGCCTCGGCCGTTTCGCGGTGGTCGTCGTTCGCAAGTGGGTTATACATCCAGTGTCCGAACGCACGGACATAACCGGGTAACGTGTCGATTGCCTGTTGTACCCGTCCGGCGATTGCCTGATGAACCGCGCGAGCCGTGCGCCCGTCGAATTCGCTTATCTGGACCGCGCCGCCGAGTTGCGCACGCTCAAGGGCGAACCCCGCGACAGCATCGCCGGGCGAGTAATAGCAGTCATGCCACGCCAACCGCGCGCTATTCAATTTCATGTCGTCCCCCCGCTTAGCCGTTGCCCTTTTGCTGTTGTTCGCACAAATGGCGTTCACACGTTGCCTTTGCGGTGTCGAGGTCCGTCCCCGCGTAAATGATGGGGGTTGTCCTCGGTGCCCTTGCGACGTGGACGGTTAGACGTTCGTTAACAAACGACGACGCAATGATATAGCCGTCGTTTGACTCGATTCGGTACAGGCCTTTTTTGTGCCAGTTCATGCCCACACCTCGGGACCAAATTTGATCCCGGCGACTTTCAGTTGGTAGCGAATCCACTCGGGATCAACGCCGCAAATCTGCGCGTGCCAAATGTTGCCCATCAAATATTCGGCCGCTCGACGTCGTGCCGCCTCGGCTTCAAATCCGCGTTGGTTCGTGATGAGGTCGTTTAATGCGCTCGCGAAAATCGCCAGCATCAACCGCGCCTCGCCGTTGTCGGGGAACTGATGGCCGATCTTGCGTACCAGTGCGCGGACTAGATCAAACGTCTCGCGCGGGGTCTTGCGTTCGCCGTTGCCTGTACGTCCTCGGGGTCTGCTCATATTGTTATTTTCCCTTCTTTGATGAGTACAACCAGAGTTCGCAACACCCCCTCAAGGTGGGCGCGTGCGGTGATTTCGGGGGCAAAATTCCAGGTGCGATGATCTATTTCATCGTGGCAACTTGAGCAGGCCCAAGCGCCCAACAGGTCGTGCGGCTTGAGGCCCATCCCACACGTTCCGGCTAGCCGGTAGTGCGCGAGTACGGTTGTGTCGGGGTCAAAGTTGCAAATTCCCTCAAGCCGTACTTGGCAATCGCGACCGCGCGCCGTCTCGCGTAGCTTGCTCATAGGTCGAACCACTCAAGGTCATCACGCATCGGCGGAATGGACTCAAGGGTCTTGAGGTCGAGCAACGTAAAATAGCCGCCGAAGTGTGGGAGCCAACCGCCCGTGTCGATGTGATAGACGTTGCCAAGGCGGGTCGGCCGATTGAGCGGGGTATGTCCGCACACGACGGCGGTTATGCCTTTCACCCCGCGCTCGTCGCCACGTTCAACCCGAGTCCGCGACCACATACACGCGTTACGGACGTTCTTTGAATCGAGCGCGCCGAGCAGGTCGCGCCAGTTATCAACCGGACAATCCGCGTGAACGATTCCCACCGTCCCGGTTAACGTCTCGACCTCGATTGCCAATGGCAATTCGCGGAACTGCGCGGCGAACTCGCGCTGTTCATCCCATGCCAACCCGGCGAACCACGAGCCGCCGTTGTAAACCCAATTTTCCGTGTCGCAAGTGTCGAACCGGCAAACGTAGTCGTCATGGTTGCCGCGTACCGAGTGCGCCCATTTCAACCATTCCAGCGCGTCCCGGCATTCCGGCCCACGGTCGACCAAATCGCCGACCATAAAGAGCCGGTCCTTTTTCCGGTCGAAACCGACCGCATCAAGGGCGCGCTTTAGCAAAGTGAAATGTCCGTGAACATCGCCCACGGCGAAATCTCGGCCGTGTACGTTGCGGGCGAATCGTTTGATGAGACTCATCGTGCCCCCTCGACATTCCACGCCATTGTTTCGGCAAAGTCGTTCGGGGTTCGATAGAACAGCCGCCCG
>Ga0310907_10000014_pt1 | contig 24602 bp, 27 predicted proteins | sample C48D4metaG_FD_203750 | JGI IMG/M metagenome (GOLD analysis project Ga0310907, IMG submission 203750) | Lab incubated soil microbial communities from West Virginia University Organic Research Farm, Morgantown, WV, United States - C48D4 | ecosystem: Environmental > Terrestrial > Soil >...
GAATGTCCTTATATGAACGAAAGCATCCGTAGCGACTTTCGAGCGTTTTTCAATGATCTAGAAAAAATCCACCCAGGCATAAAATACAATTGTTTCAATTCCATGAACAAACTATCTAAAATAGTAAAAAATTCTGATAATGATAAACAGATCAAAAATGCTTGTCTAAATTGTGGTGGAATCTCGACCGACGAAATATGCTCCGTTTGCAAAACCGTATTAATGTTGGATATGAATAAAAAAAAACTAAAGAACTAGTGATCGTTCTTCTTATCTTTTTTAGACGATTGCCACCAATCTAGATAGTCATCGCTTCTATTCTTCCGATCATCCGTATTTATTTTCTCATGCAATTCTTCGAATTTCTCTCTGGGAGCATAAAGACCACAACCCCTACAAATAAAGTTCTTAGTAATTGTATCAAAATTCAAGCTACCTCCACATTCGGGACAAAATTTGACCAATATAATAACTTGTAAAGATTTATACTAAAATGTTTTGGCTTATTGATCAATCCTTATTATGATAACATGAATATTCCTCACTGAATAGTAATTCAATGAAGGCGGCACTATGCAGTTTGAATTGTAATCTTAGATCTGCCAGATCAAACCAAACCAGTATTCATCATCATAGGTATTCAATCTCAAACTAATTTTACAGACCAATCTTATTTACCTCTCGTCCCGGCATATGGACTTTTATCTTCATTCCATTCTAAAATGGTCCGTTCGCCCATCGAAAGCCATATGCCGCGACACATTAGTTGAAAAGTATAGATTATATAGATTTTCTCTAATTGATAATAATCTTCCCTTCTTCTGTATCTAAAGTGATTTCCATTTCCTTGTTTGTACCTGAAAGTTCTACACATTTGACCAAATCGTTATACCTTAGGCTGTCGATGAAAGCTAATGGTATATTTGAAATCGCACAACCTGATGCAGTAGTTATATCCACGTTGTTAGTACAAATTATGCCATTAGGCGCTACATTGTTGCTCTTTAGAGAATAAATTGTATATGCTCCTACGCTACTACCAATTGAATTAGGAAAAACGAGGATTTTTCCCTTTAAATTTTGTCTTTCAAAACCGTTACTAGTATTTGTTATTTCTCCTGATTGAGTATTAACCATTCCAAGAAAATTAATGGGTTTTTTTGACAACAATAAATTGCCTTTAGCTCTCCCTCCAACTATTTTTTTACATTTTATTTCCAAATCAAATCTCCACTCTATTACATTAAAAGTAATTCCAAGCTAACTTATACCGTATATCCTTTTAATATTGATTTAAGACTCTTTAAAGCTACTGAAACCTTATTTGATGTTTTCATATAATATGATGCCTTGACGCTGTTAGTAATTATGCTATCATAATTTTTCTTATTTATAAGCGGTGTTAAGCAGGTACACGCATCAGAAATAAATTCTACTCCTGATTTCTGTAATGAGTCGATGATTCCATATTGTTTAGCCTTGCAAAATACCGATTTTGGACAAAAGATCTTACAAGGTTTACTGAATTTCTTTCCATCCATCAGTGTTTGAATTTTACTTATCTCTTCAAATCCAAGCTGCGGACTCCCAAATGTTATTAGTTGCCCGTCCTCTGAAGTATTCAATTCATCTCTAGTTTCATTCATCTCCTTTTTTCCATAATTTACTTTTTCGAGGGATCTTGATGGTTTTTTGGATTGAAACATTCCGCAGGAACCCGAAGTTCCTATTCCCGCGGCAAGTGACTTCAAACTCCACATATCGGTATTTTCGGAGATACTACAAATGCCGGTACAACTCTTTTGAATTGTCTTTCCTGTAAAATATCCCAATAGTCCATAATCAAGTTCATTTTCTAAATCCGTCTCGTTAACGATTTCTACCATTGGTGATCTATTTTCATCAATCCTCAAATCCGAATAAGGGGATTTTCCAGTTAACGCACTGGCTAATGCGCTTAAGGCGCTTTCTTTATTTGTAATAATATTAAGGTGAGAATTTGCCAGAACAGCAGCACTGCTTTCAGCAAAACTAACTTGGGTACCCTCTTGTGGTATAGGTAAAATTTCGTATGGAATACATGAAAAGGTTGGTGTGACTCCTATCTTTTCATAAGCACTTGCTATTTCAAACTGTTTTTCAATGAATTCAGGTGATAATTCCGGTAGATTTTCTCTATCAAAGCCCATTGGATTAAGTGATGTGTTTACCCTCACTTTCCCGTCCTTGCTAATTTCTCTTAGAAACTCTAATCCACTATCTCCTATTGTATTATAGTTAACTCCTGAAACATGTGCCCATTTGATGGGTACAAGCTTTTCTGCATCTGTTGCTTCCCCTATTGCTACTAATATTCTGTAAGCAGTAGAAGTAGCCTCGCCATATTCTCCAGACAGTCCTTTTTCCTCATCACGCGTAAGATGCATCTTTGGTTATCTAATGGCACAATATAATATTATTTTATCCCATTATTTGACAACCTATTTTTCGTTTAGACGATTCTATCAATATCTCAATTTACCATATTGATAAATTATAACAACAGCATTGCTAGACTTTCAATGGTTTTCCAAGAATGTCAGTATAGTAGTTTTGTCCCAAATCACAATCAGAAATTATAGGTAGTGTTATTCATGGCATATGACCCACCTATCTATCTGAAATCCAAAAAGCAGTTGCTGATATATTAAAAGACAACCGGAAATATTTTGATCTCCTTTCATCTGTTGATTGGCTTTTGACTAAATAAATAATAAGGTCGATAAGTAGTAAGAACAGTCTGTATATAACCGCAAATTCCTTTACTTTGTTTTGTTTTACTTAAATATAGTAACGATACTAGTTTGATATAACATACCAAAACATGTTGATTGGGCGAACAAATGTCAAATAGATGCTATGCCACCTTCGATCTTCAAAGAATTACTTTCTAAAAGGTGTTGGTGAATCAACAGGTAGTGCAGAGCACAAACGTCAACAGCGAAGTTAATTTTTGGGACGAAAGGTTCAAGGAAAGATCCTGCTAGGTTTCATTTGCCCATTGGGAAGGAATGATATCTCATACCTTGTTGCTAAAAAAGATACGATAACTTGTCTGACTCCTATAACCTTCAATTGACGACACGGACAGGTCTAGAATCAAAAGAATTGTCTACATTAAAAAATGGTCTGACTATGCACCATCAATTTTTTACTCCTTGATGGAGAAAAAAGATAGGATTTATGATCGCATAATTGTCTTTAAGGCAAGATCCTTGTCATTGTTCTAGGAAATAGTGTTACGTTTTTGATGTCGTCAAAATCTAATATCCATCTCAGCAGTCTCTCCAAGCCTAGACCAAATCCTCCATGTGGTACTGACCCATATTTTCTAAGATCCAAATACCATGAATAATCATTTGGATTTAGATCAGTCTCTCTTATCCTTTTGGTTAATTTTTCAAGATTGTCTTCTCTAATCCCGCCACCTGAAATCTCACCATATCCTTGAGGAGCCAAAAGGTCCACCGCTAACCCTGTCTTCTCATTCTGCGGATCTTGTTTAACGTAGAAGGGTTTTATGCGCAAAGGGTAATTTGTTACAAATATTGGATTAGATCTATCCCTCGTTAGTTCTCTTTCTGATTCAAGATTTAGATCGTCTCCCCATTCAATTAGCCTTTCCTTTCCATCATTATCTCGGATTCTGCATTCGATGGATCTCAAATTATCTATTGCCTTGTCATAGGTTATTTTTTCAAATGGAGTTGAAATTTCATCTAATTTTTTTGCTGCAGCAGCATTCAAAAATTCTAGTTCCTTTTTATTGTGTTCCTTGATCTGAGTTATAATACTGAATATTAGTTTCTCCTGAATCGTAATAAGATCAGTCATATTTATCCATGGTGCTTCTGCTTCTAAATGGGTGAATTCTGCTAGGTGTCTTATGGTCCTTGATTTTTCTGCTCTAAAGGAGGGACTAATGGTCCATACAGGACCCAAGCAGTAAATCATTGACTCGAGGTATAGTTGAGAGCTTTGGGACAAATATGCTTTTTCATTGAAATATTTCACCTCAAATAGGGTGGACCCTCCCTCTACAGAGCTCTGAACGAGTATTGGTGGAGTTACTTCCATCCAATCGTCTTTAGCAAACCATTCTCTGGAGTATCTTAATAATGAATTTCTTAGTTTTCCAACATTTATCATTTTTCTTGTCCTTAGTGATAAATGCCTAAAATCAAGTAGGATTTCATCACTCTGGTACTCTCCTATAGGATAGTCGGCATTAGCTATGTTGAAAATCAATATTTTGTCCACTTTTACCTCGTACCCACCTTCAACTGCTCTTGGATCTTTTTCTAATTTTCCTTGTATCTCTATGGAAGATTCGATCATCAAATTCTCACAAAATTTAGAAGGACATACAGCCTGAATGATGTCTCCTCTATCATCTCTTAATATTATGAAGGTTTTTTCTTTCTGCTTTCGTAGTCTATGGATCCAGCCTCTTAATAGAATGGTCTTTCCTACATTGTCTTCTGTTCTTAAATCTGCGATCCGCTTAAACAATACATGCTTTGTTACTGAAATATTTTATTTATCTTTGCTCTATGGCATTGAATTAATAAGGAAGATCTCCAAAGTAGCATACTCTATGCCAGTTTGAAATATTCTATTAATCTATATCTATGCTGCAATTACAAATTTGAAAGGGGGTTTCTTTTATGCAGTCTTTATTTACACTGTGCTTAATAATCAGAGCACATTTCCTCTCAGGCTTAATAGATTAAATTCTCCAATATTACAATAAAGGAAGGAAGATTTGGTTAAATGTAAGACTTTTTATTTTTTTCACCAGCAGATGAACATTCATTCTCCTAGTTAAATTCCTAATTGTCATCTTTTTAATATTAAACTGCTTGTTTGAATGATTAGTATCATCTATATTATAATATCAATACCATCAAAGCTAAAAAATCACTAAAAGATATCTATTGGTCTTAGTATTGCTCCGTTTTTATTTTTTAAATTTCTTAATAATTTGGATAAAATGAAAAATAGAAGCCGCCTAGAAATTATAGCAATGATCCTTGAAACAGTAGGTGATAATGGAGCGATACAGGCTAAAATCATGTACAAAGTATATCTTTCGTTTCTTCAAATGAAAGAATACTTATCTAACCTTATGAAAAACGACTTGATCATTTATGATGATGGGGCTCAAATTTATAAGATGACTGAAAAAGGAAGACGATTTCTGATACTGTATAAGCAAATGACCGAATCAATAACCATGACAAAACCAATACTCTAATTTTTTTATTTTATCGATGTACAAAACCTTGATCAATTTATAAAGAGGATTTTTTCAATTGTATTCGTGATTTTTGATACCGGTTTGAAATTGAACGAATTAAAAGAAAATTCCTTTGAGAAAATCACTGTAGAAAGAGAAGAAATTTTGATTGGAAAAAGGAACAATAGAATATATGCTTTTAACAATAGGTGTCCACATAAGGGTGCGTCTCTGTCCAAGGGAAGCTTTCTTGGAGATAAGGTAGTTTGTTATATGCACGGATACGAATATAATATTTTTACAGGAAAACTAGAAAACATGAAGTCATGGAAAAAAGATGAAACTTGGATTGAGCAAAATGAACAATGGAGACATTCTGACGATCTTAAAATCTACAAGATTCATTTAAATGATGAGAAAATTTTAGTTGAAATATGAAATAGATTAATTTTCTTAAAATTCAAGTCATGAGGCCTAAGATAGGTTAACTAGCATATCATTCTGGTACCGAATCAATTATCAATTTTCCGTTTTCTGTTTTTACAAATAAGAACCTATTGTCTTTGAATATTAATGTCAATTCGTTGTCTTTCTCTTCAACATCTAGAAGCTCTTGTCCTTTGATACCATCAAATTTAGCCATAATAGATGGCAATTATATGTTATATTTAAATTGAATTATTCTGATTAGTAAGTCTAATCTTTTTCTATCTGTTGGATGTTAGATTCTTTTTTCAAAGTGTTCTTCTCTATGAATTCATGCTTGCCCCATGACAATTCCACAAATACAGCGATGTTGTTCTTGCCTTTCTTCAGTGCTTCAGGTTTTATTTCTATGTCTCTGTTAAAATCAAATAACAACTGTCTAGCTTCCTCCTCCTCTAATGGATAAAAAGGGGTGTCATCTTTAACTATCATAATCCAAATCCTATGATCAATTTTTGGATTTCTGGTCCAGAAAAAAATAGCTTTTCTTATCAATTTTATTGATTCAATAATTCTTCCGTTATTTTTGATGTCTAGTTTGATAGTGAGTCTCAGTGAATTATCATGTTTATTATAAGCTTTCTCCCAATTTTTTTGCGTTAATACTTGTCGAATAAATCCCTCAATGGAAAAACTTAAGGTCAACATATACAATTTCTCATTCATTGGCCTTTCTTGTGCTCCTCCCAAGGTTAAAGCACTGATTCGACTTTCATTTTCGTCCAATTTAGATACTGAGAAGGTATCATTTATATCCTCAATATGTAGTTGTCTTTTATATATGCATGCTGAGGTTACACATGCTAGGGACAAAGAATTAGAATTTAAAATACACGACGTAGATATATCTATTTTATATATAATTCAACATGAACTACAAAAGAATGCTGATAATAAGTTTGCAGGTGTTGTATTAAAGCATCCTCTAATCAAAGAATACATGTTAAAGATACTAACCAATAAGAACGAGCCTTATAAGGCACTAGGTGAATCCGTAGAGTCAGCTATTAAATTTACAAATGATCTTGCCGGCATGCTAAAGCTCACGATAGGAAATTGAATGCGGTGATAATTAGTAAATGAAATTTTGTCCAAAATGCGATGCACGTTTAAGGAATAGGCAAGAGGAAAAAGTCCTAACATGCCTAAAGTGTGGGCATATAGTTGCGAGTGAGACAAATGGTACTACTACCACTGCAAGTGTGATCCAAACTGTTTCTAATTATGACTATTCTGATGATCCTCTAAAGATAATGGACTCTGAAAAGCCTATTGAGGCACTGCCTACAACGAATATGGAATGTCCAAAGTGTCTCAATAATATGGCCTTTTGGTGGATGCTGCAGACAAGATCTGCTGATGAAGCCACCACTCAATTCTATAGGTGTACAAAATGCAGCCATACTTGGAGAAATTATTCTTAAGAACGATTTTAGATATCCCATGGAATTTATAGATGATTGTTCTTTTAGTTGATTAATTTGATGTTTGAAGCGAAAACAAAGTCCCCAGAAGAATGGAAGGTTGTTAATTCAGCTATATCTACTCTAGTAGATGAAGCCACATTTGAAGCCACTTCGGAGGGAATTTCCTTCAGGGGAATGGACCCATCGCATGTAGCATTAATTGATATTTTTTGGCCCAATACTGCATTTGAAAGTTATAAATGCGATTCTGAGCTAAAATTTGGGGTCCGAATTTCTGAATTTTCAAAATTGATAAAGCGAACAGACAAAAAAGATGAATTGGAGGTATCTATTATTGATGAAGATGTCTTGAGGATAAAAACTATGGGTAGTTACAAAAGAGAATATAAAATGCGTCTCATAGAGAGTACGACTGTATCTACACCGTTACCAAAACTATCATTTAATTCTAAACTCCTGCTTTCTTTATCTTCTTTTGATAAGATCTTATCTGATATAGAGGTTGTATCAGAATATGTTGAAATTGAATCCTACCCTGATAGGATCGAGTTTGTAGGCAAAAGTGATACTGGTGAAGCTGTTGTTACGATGGAACCAAATAGCGAAGGATTAGAAGAGATTAATGTTAAAGAAGAATCAAAGGCAACTTATAGTCTTGACTATCTTTTGAAAATCGTAAAATCGGTGAGCACTGTTGGTGTGTCAGCTGCGATTGAATATTCTACAAAGATGCCAATACGTCTTGAATTTAGGATCGCCAACATAGGTAGAATTCATTTTTATTTAGCACCACGAGTACAAGATTAGAACAGAACAAAGTTGTCTAGACTATAGTCATATTTCAAATGTCCTTATTGACTATTAGCCTAGAAAAACATGTTCAAATTTTGGATTTAGAATACTCTATTAATCCCATTGGTTAATAAACCATGTAATTCGTTGATATGAGAATAATAATGAAGTTCGGAGGGTCTGTATTAGACTCATCGTCAAAAATAAAGACTCTTGTAAATATTGTAAATTCTTTTAAAAACTTAGAGGGAAAAGATAATGAGATTGTTTGTGTAATCTCTGCTATCTCTGGAGTAACAGACAAAATTATCATGCTTTCTGAACTGATAATAAAGGGAAAAAGGAGTGCGATAAAGACTTTCATAGATGAAATGACCCGTCTTCATCTTGATTTGATTAATAATGCCATAACCGATCAGAAATTGCAAGCAGAAGCCAAGAAAGTAATCTTGGATACTATGAAAGAATTCCAAGCCATTCTAGAAGGATTAGTCTTAATTTCTGAAATTACTCCAAGGTCTTTGGATCATATGTTATCATTTGGAGAACGATTAGCAGCTCCAATAGTGAGTTATGCATTACGAAATAACAACTTGGATTCTGATTTTCTTACTGGAAAAGAGATTGGTATCGTCACAGATTCTAATTTTGGTGAAGCAAGACCTTTGATGAATACCACAAAGTTCAGAGTAAATGCTAAACTTATTCCTTTGATTCTAGAAGGAAAAATTCCTGTAATTACTGGATACATAGCAGCAGACCAGCATGGATATATTACAACCTTGGGTCGAAGTGGTTCTGATTACACTGCAACAATAATAGCTTCCTGTATTAATGCGGACGAGGTATACTTATGGAGTGATGTGGATGGCTTACTAACTGCAGAACCTTTGATCGTAAAAGATGCACAAGTACTTGACGAAATATCTTATAGCGAAGCAGCTGAAATGGTGCTATTCGGAGCAAAATATATCCATCCAAGAGCTTTGGAGCCAGTAATGGATTCAAATATCCCGCTCAGATTAAGAAATGCATTTAATTTGTCTCACCCGGGAACTACAATAACCCAAAATTTGAGAATATCCAACAATATCATTAAATCCATAATCGCAATAAGGAATACTGCATTAATAGACGTTAGTGGTGGGGGAATGGTGGGATCACCTGGAACAGCTGCAAACATTTTTGATACCCTGGCAAAGAATAAAGTAAACATAATGATGATATCTCAAGGTCCCTCTGAATCAAGTATTTCTGTGGTATTGAGAAAGGACGATTTGGGCAAGGCAATAACATCCCTGGAGTTGAAATTGTTGGGAAAAGTGATTAAACATCTAAACGTATTAGAGGATGTTTCAATAGTTACTGTAGTGGGTTCAGGTATGCGTGGAATCAAAGGAATTGCTGGCAGAGTTTTTTCTTCCATAGCCAAGGAGGATGTCAATGTCATAATGATAGTCCAGGGGTCCTCTGAACTGAATCTGGCATTCATTGTAAGGGATGATGATTGTGAAAAAGCAGTTAGGTCATTGTATAAAGAGTTTAATTTAGGCAAGACATTTTGATTTAGTTTGTGATCATAACATTTTACATGACATATGCAAGCATCCAAATTTGATTATTTCTTTCGATTACATAGATATCATTTAGATTATCATGAATCTTAATATGATACAACGATTTGCGCAATTAATTTGAAGAAAAGAAAGTAAATAAATAAATGAATACAGATGGTTAATATCTTGTAATGAATTCAGGAAAATTATACGTTGTGGGAGTTGGGCCAGGCCATCATGATCATATGACCTTTCGCGCTAAACAAGTAATTGAAGAGAGCCAAATCATCGTGGGATATGAAACTTATGTATCATTGGTAGAGGATCTTATTAGCGGTAAAGAAGTTTACAGATATCCGATGACTCAAGAGGTAGATCGAGCTAATCAAGCCATAGATTTCGCTGAAAAAGGGGGTATTGTATCACTAGTTTCATCAGGAGATCCTGGAATATACGGAATGGTTGGTTTGATATATGAAATCCTCGCTGAAAAAGGATGGAAAAAAGGCAATGGAATTGATGTTGAATGTGTACCTGGAGTCTCGTCTTTGAATTCATGCAGTGCACTTATTGGATCCCCTCTGATGACCGATTTTGCAGTTGTGAGCATGAGTGACCTGTTGGTACCGTGGGAGATTATCGTTAAACGAGTTGAGGCTGCTGCTTTGGGCGACTTCGTTACTGTTGTGTATAATCCATCGAGTAAAAAACGAATACACCAACTTAAGGATGCACGAGAAATTTTTCTAAAATATAGGAACCCCGAAACTCCAGTTGCAATAGTAAAAGGCGCTTTTAGAGACAGTCAGTCAATTGTTCTCACTAATTTAGAAAAAATGTTAGATTATCCTGACATGATGGGCATGATAACTACGATTATTATAGGAAATTCATCTTCGTATAATTATGATGATATGATGATAAATCCGAGGGGGTATCGATCTAAATACCAATTGGTAAAATAGAGATCAACTTTACCTCATATTTGGTTGATTTTCGTTATCTATAAATTTGTTAAGCATATATCATATTATCAAATTGTCTGATAATGCTTTTACTTATGGTAATCTGATACTTTTATATTGTAATTTTAATAGAGATGACGGCCCAAATGGTGAAATAATCGATGAATCTGCCGATAATACTGTCCATGAATCACTTCCTGATTTTGTCTCTGGAAGAATTGCATTATGCATCCAAACATTTGATATCATAATGAAATCAAAACCCGACAAGTTTAACACCTCTGTAATTTTGATATCAAAAAATGAATATACCCGAGTTATTGCCGACCGCTTGATAGCTGGCGGCATTTCTGAGCAATATTTAGAAAATGATAATAGTTCTAAAACTATTGAAGCTGTTATTAATAACGTTCTCTTTAAAGTAACTAACCTTCCAAACCCACCAACCATCTATTTCATAGGGTCCGTTTGGCAAAAAGAGGTTTTTGATTCTATTGCAGTTTCAAAACTCAAGAAATTCAAGGTTCATTTTGAGGGTGCACTTGATCATAGATCCTATGACCTTATACAAAGGGACAAACTAACTGAGGAACCAAAAAAAGGATCCAATTATTATAAGCATAAATTAAGCAACAAAGCAATAGACACACTCTTAAACTATATTTTTTCTAATAAGAGGAAGTAAAAAGTTATCAATATTAACTTTTCTTTAACAATACATAATCATATTGGAAAAGTTTAATATCAGAACAAAATAAAGAATTTGTGTTGCGGTCATCGTCTAGTTTGGTTAGGACACTGGCCTTCCATATATGATTTCATATGGAGAAAGCCCGTAACCCGGGACTGTGCCTTTTAATAAAGACATGGCGGGAATTCAAATCCCGGTGACCGCATGGATTATAGGATTCATAAACTAGTTTTAATAAATTTAATATAAAAGTATTAAAACTACTGTTTTTATGATACAACTCTTAGGTAAGGAATTAATCAATTCATTCCTATTTTTGCTTTTATATTAATTAATTTAGGAGATATTACTTATGTTGATAAGGATAGAAACATTATCAAAAAATTGGGTCGGTAAATCACAGAAAAAATTCGACTGTTCTTTTAGATTTTACCATTATCCCAAGCATGAGAGTCTCAAAATTACACAATAAAGATCTTAAAAGGTGTCCTTGGTTAAACAGTTTATCAAAGAAATAAGGGTAGATGATAGCAGCGGAAAAGAATATTTCCTTACCATAATAAAATATCCGATCAAAAGATCAAACTGATAAGTGAGTTTTTGGACATTAAGTTTGTTATCAAATCCTATGTAACACTGATACAAAAGTATATGTTTTTGAATCATTTCATGTAGATCAGATCATGTCTAACTGGTGTTAGCATTAATGTCCACAAAAAAGGATCATCAAGTGTTAAATGGTATTAGTAACTGAATGACTAGGAACCATCAACTACAACTCATTATACATCCTGTCACCATTGGTTTGTAAATCGCTTCCTAGAGTTATCAAGCTGTTCCTCTAATATTTGAATTTCCTGTTTAATTCCGAATTTATATTCCAAGCTTTGTTCGATTTCTATTTCTATATCGTGTAGTTTCTGCAGCTGTTTTGAAATTATATATTCAAGATCTGTTGTTCTTTTTTTAATGATTTTCCTATTTTCAACCCTATCATATTTCTTTACTATTTTATGAAGACTAAGTAAATCAGGTAAACGTTCCTCTAATTCATCATAGAATGCATTTACCTGTTGCCGGTCACTCAATCTCAAATAGTCTGAATACATATTCTCTGCATCAGAAGGTGAAATATCTAACTCAATCACTGCTTCTGTGGGTCCTTTACCTTCGGAGTACATCGTAAAGGCCTTTGAGGTGTTTGATACTTCTCGTGTGGGATTTATTTTTTCTCTGTAGTTATTTATTATTCTGCATACATCTCTAGTACTCATCTTAAGTTCCTTAGCAATCTGTCGCCGGGTATAACCTTTTAAATACAGTTCTATTACTTTACCTTCTTTTTCTATTTTCTTCTGTTCTATATACATTAATTGTTATAAAATAAAATGTATAAAAGACTTCATGATTCGTTTCCAGTGTTTTCATGTATTTCATACTTTCCACTAGGTATATCCAACTCGATATGGCTTGGATAAATCTAGAATTTGTTGCCTTTAGATTTGAAGATGAATATTAGCACGAATACAATTAAAGGAAAGTCGTGTTTGACGTGGTTCACACCCAATCTGATTATTTAGTCTTTAAAAGATCAAAGTTTTGGTAAGGGGATGAAATAAAGTCAAAATCATATACTTTCTAGATCAATCAATTTTCAAAGTCTTGTTCGCTATTAGTACCCCTATTAGTAACATGGAAGTAGTAAAAATAAAGAGATAAAAAAAATACATCCAGTTAACAGAAGCGATACTACCCGAAATAATTATCTCTCTTCCAAAAGTCGACGAAAATGAAACAGGATTCATATTTGAAATTGTTTGCATCCAAGGTGGAAAGTTTTCGCTCGTAAATAAAGCGGTACTTGCAAACATCAGGGGGAGGTTTATGAAGTTAGCTACTACAGTAGGGATTTGCCAGTCTGAACTTTTCATAGTTAAAAATAGATATACCGAAGAAAGACCTAAGCTGAGAAGGAATAGTGACGCTACAAAAGCCGTTATTCCGAATATGTCTGGGATGTGTACTCCAAACAACATTACACCAACAAAGACGATTGGAACTTGTAACATTCCACGGGTTGAAGCTCCTAATACTTTTGATAAGAATATGGTATGATTACTGGTAGGTGTGACTAATATTCTTCTAAGATATCCGGATTTCTTATCTTGAATGAGGCTTAATGAACTAAACATTCCTACAAAAAGCATAGAAGTAGAGAGCTGTCCGGCTAAAAGAAATGCTATATAATTATCAGTATGGAAAAAATCTTCAAGAAAGCTCCTTGGCGCGGAAGCAAAGCTGCTCCCAAAAAAAATTATCCATAATAAAGGTTGGACTATGCTTAACACGATTATGGCTGGACTTCTAAAAGTAGTCTTTATTTCCCTTACATACAATCCACTAAGCTGATTTAATGCTTTGATCATTCTTGTCTTGACTTTATTATTGATTATAGGCGATTCTATTTTTGATCATTAGTGGCGGCTTCTTCTATTTCTTCAAATCGTTTCCCGGTAAGTTCTAGGAAGGCTGATTCCAAATTTGGCTTTTCTATCTTGATTGAATTAATAATGGCTGGCTGAAACCCTGTTATTTTAGAAATTAACTCCGGTAAGATAGTTTCAGCATTTCCGACTTTGATACGTAACCTCAAAGCATGATCCGATTGTGTTCTTTTTTCAAGATCAATGTTTTCTAGGCCTACTTGAACTATTTCCAGTATCCCATTGACCTTTTCTAAGCTCTTATAGTCAAAATATGAGACGAAATCAATTTCAATAATGTCGCCGTGGGTCCTAGACTTTAGCTGTTGTGGCGAACCGCTTGCTACAATTTTACCATTATTAATTATTGCGATATCGTCACACAATGCATCTGCTTCTTCGATATAATGAGTAGTTAATAGTATTGTAACCCCGTATTGCTCATTTATTTTTCTTATTAGTCTCCAAAGCAATCTTCTAGAACTTGCGTCTAGTCCAATGGTAGGTTCATCCATAAAAAGTATTTTGGGATCATGCAAAAGCGCCATGATTATTTCCAACTTCTTTTTCATTCCAGTCGAAAATTTTCCAACCTTCTTGTTGTCTTTTTCATCCAATTCCAAGTATTTCAACAAGTCTATTGCTTTTTTCTTCCAAGTATTGTTAAGACTATGCAACTTTGCTTGAATCCAAATATTCTCCATTAAGGTAAGCGAGTCATCTAATATGACCTCAGATGAAATCCAGCCTATATTTTCTTTCACTCTTAAGGAATGAGTAGTAACATCATATCCGGCAACGATTGCTCTCCCTTGGGTTGGTTTAGATAGGCCAGTTAACATCTTAATCACTGTAGTCTTACCGGCTCCATTTGGACCCAATAGGCCAAATATACTTCCACTTTTGATATGTAAATCTATTTGATCTACGGCAGTTTGTGACCCATATACTTTAGTGAGTCCGGCACATAATATTGCATTTTTATGAATACTAGAGGTATAATTAACCAGAGGTCAAAATCACACTTTATGTTCAATCTGAGGTGATAAATATGTTCATCCTTGCATTTTTTTAAAGTGTACCGTCACTATAAACCAACAAAAATATCTAAAGTTAGGTAAATTTCTATCTTTAAAATTGAATAATAAATTTTAACCTTGTAGAGGCCATCTAAAAGATGTATATCATCAGTGTTTGATGCCTGTCCATACCTGGAGTAAGGTTTTTCAATAGATATCGCGCATTTTATTTTTATCATGTTATGTTATTTTTTTGGAAGAATGTATTTACTATTTAGCAGACTATTCTAGTTCCTAAATCAAGGAGTGAATATCGTAATCTTATTCACAACCTCTTGGCGTATCATTTATTTTCTTGTCACATCATCACATCACATGACTTGATCAACATGCTTGATCAATAGTTGATCCTGATGCTTCTCAAAACCATTATCTCTATCTTTGATTAACTATGGAGGATATGTCTAATGGCTGGTGCTTTATTTTTTGAAAAAGCCTCTGAAAACAAGCGAGAAAGGTTTATTTTGGCAATTTGAAGATGTAATACGATATTCCGACCCTATTTCTACGAAATGAACTGCGTACTTATTTTCATATCACTTTTGTTTTTATTCTGTTGTTGCGTCTTTATTTCTAGTAATTATTACTAGGAATGTTGAGTCTTCATACTCTAACAGTTATAAATTGGAATCATTCAACAAATTAACTATAATTACAAATATGAATGGAAATGACCCTATACAGAGCATAGGCGATGGATGGTATTTTTTTATCGATATCGTTGGCTCTTCTGATCCTAATTTATCAATATCAAGTCAATTAGAAAAGATAAATCGACTTAAAGACTTGATTTCAAGATTTCTAGATACTCAAAAACATCCTGAAATATACAAGTCATTCACAGGAGATGGAATGTTGATCGTTTTCTTGAAATATTATCATCCGTTGGAACTTTCAATTCATATTCATAAAAATATAAGGCAATACAACTTATCTGTAGAAAATAAAGAACAGATTTTTGTACGGATAGGAATAGGCTTTGGATCTTTTCTTTCCTTCCAAGATGGTGTACATACTGAATTTGCACCCTGGGGTCATGAGTTAGTTCTCGCCAGAAGAATAATGGATATTGCAAGGCCAAATCAAATATTGTTAACTGATTATGCTTATCAAAAAATAAAAAACGATTATCTGTTTGACAAGAATAAATTCGGGTTGACTTTATACGATAAAGGTAAAATTATGTTAAAACATCACAATGAACTAGAAAATGTATACTCGTTTTATGAGAGGGATGAATATGGAGATAATTCTGATATCGAATTTAATTTGGATCTTAAACCCTTTATTCAATATGAAAAATTTGCTGATGACTTTGTAGCCCCTATACAAAATTTCTGTGAAGCAAGATTTGTAACTATTCTAAATAAATTCAAAGAATTAACCAATCCTTCGAAGGGGTTAGAGATCGGATTACTTTCTACGGGCTTGATATATAGGGTTTTATTTGAAAATGGCCAGGAGTATGTTTCTGCAACGTACTTACCTCCAGGACAGTACTGGGAATTACAAAATAATGATCCTTTAAATCTTTTGAGTCATCAGGAAAAATCGTTAGGACGACTAAAGCATCTGACTTCGAACAAGAAAAATTATAGGTTTCTTATTATGGAAAAAGAAAAGTTGGATCAAGATATTCGCGTCAATCAAAATAGTTCATTACTTTTCATAAAATGGCATTCCGAAAATAATGTAAATTTATTCTATGTTGATCTTTCGGACATAGATAATATCTTAGTAAAGTATCCCAAAATAGTACATAATGTGGGACTTGGGTTTTGGTCTGGAAAATACGTACTTCAATTTGGCCCAATCCTGAAATATATTAATCCCAAGGATCAGAATCATCCATTGACTAGGCGAAGATTCTGGTTGCATCCTTTTGGTAGTGAAACCTTTAATCAAAGTAGTCAATTTTTTGATGAATTAATAAAATTAACTGAGACCGATAAGATGATAAGAATTGATCATAATTATTATAACAAAATTATTAATGGAAAAAAGATTTAAGAACCAATAATTTTGTTATTTAGTTTTCAAATTTTTCTGATATGCAGATCATTTACTCATTGAATTATTAATTTAGTACCAGTAGGCTACGCTCTTGTTGTCTTCCTAAGTTTTGTGATATAGTAACGCCTTTAATAAACATGATCATAATTAGATTGGTCTCCATGAATTAATGATTGATAGATCTACATTTTGACATAACTTTTCGTTATTAACCCCCTATCGGTGATATGAAAATTCCTTTTTTGCCCTGTTATCTCTTCTGCTTTTACAACTAAAGACAGTTCGGGTCCCGCTGAATTGCGTGTACGTATGAGCGATAGCTAAACCAACTCTTCCACGAAAATCCAATAAAAAAAATACTTTTATTGGATATTAGATTTACCTATTATATGGATTTTGTAAATAATAATATTAAGAGACTTGGTCCAAGATATCCTGCTAATCACCATGATTTATACCAACTACCCCAGAAGAATCCGTCCGAGCTCGAGCAAATACACGAACAGCTTATTTCATCAATAAAATTTCGTATGCAAAATCTACCTAACGAGGATAGTAATCAAAATTTTCAGAAAATGGTAAACCAGATGAGAGGACAAGATGTTTCTGCAGTTTCAAATTTAACTAAAGATTTCTTAAAAACCACAAGAAAAAATTAAATTAATAAAATACATGTAAACACTCTACTGTGCGCGATAGTATGACATGTCCCTAATTAATGGACACTAATTTTGTTCTTTTTACGAAATATTGTCAGATACAGGTTCGATACTTCATCCGATTTACTTTATAAATATACTGTTAAATTCCAAAGAATCAAATTTTTTCCAATATATCAACGATAATTCATTATAATTTATTAATCTTCCATATTTTTTATTCTTTCTTTTTCAAATCTTTCTTCTATATTTAGAATAGATCTTGGTTTTATCATGTTGTTTATCGAGTCTTTCTATTTTCTTGAGTACGGTAAGGTGCAATTCTTCTAAATCTTCAATTTTTTTATTACTTCATCTTGTTTTTCAGTAGTTTTCTTTTGTCTGTAATAAATCCACCAGAATATTATTACACCAATTATGGCACCAATAAGTACACCTAAATACGTACTTGAGGCGTTTGTCATATATACACATCCGGTTGAATTTCCGGTATACATCCATAAATTGATAGAATAAATAGTTGAATCAATAGGTTAGTTAAAAATAAACAAGTTCTTTTATTTTAAGTTCCTTTTTTTTGACTATCAAGGAGCTTATTTTGAATCGAGTTTGTTATTTTCATTTTCTTGTTAATTAGGTGTCTATATTAGTACGGCTGAGTTCATACCTATCCAATTTATGTGATTTTTTCTAAAAATAAGTTATTTTATCAGTCAAGAAATGATTCTAGCCATTTTATTTGATAAATAAACCAATTCTTTAAGATAATTGCAGGGTTTTATTCGGCTCCGCTATCGCGTTCTATAAGTTATCTATTTTCACTAGGAGATGCCATTTTGTTATAAAGACATTTATATGATTTTGTTGTTTATAATATGTTTTGTCATCTGAAATTATTGGTTCAAAATTATCTGTTCGTTCTAAAAGTGATCTTATTGATAAAGTGTTTGACGCCATCACCGTAAGCGGCGAAGAAGGGGTTTTTCAAACCGAATTGTGCAAACTTTTCTCACTAGATAGTAGAGATGGTTCAAGACTAGTAGGAAATTTGGAAAAACAGTCATTAATTACACGAGAAAAAGCACTTTATCGGGGTAGATGGACGTATAAACTGGTCGTGAAAAAGACTATTTCTATGGATGCTGAAGAACAAAAACCTATAGACGTAAGTATGGTCGAAGGTGCACCTTGTCTTTGTTGTTCTTATCAGCATCTTTGTTCAAATGAGGACGAATCAAATCAATACAGTCCAGCTAAATGTCAAATCATCGAGGAATGGATTGTAACTTCTTTTGATAAATTTATTTTAACTCAGGAAGAGCAACCACCATCAGAACAAGAATTTATTTAGAATAGTCTTATTTTATTTTTTATCTGATTCAACTTCTCAAAAAATACTAGAATTGACATGGAAATGGAGATCTACCATGTTGCATTAAATATTTTTGGAGCTGAACTAAATCCTGATTCTATTATTGCATTTCCATCAATTGTCCATTCGATATTTTGTAGTGATTGATTATTATTCCTTATATCTGACATAATTTTTTCATCAAGGGCCGGTGTTTCTATCTCTGAACTAATGTTGGTATCTGTATTTGACAAGAGTTGGGGTCTACCATTAAGAGGTATGTCAATATATGACTTTGTAAAATTTCCAATTAATTCTCCGTTAGCATCCAATTGATAATCAATTTTTGAGGTAGTTAGCGCTTGACTTGTTGGATTCTTTATATTAAATACGACCTTTAAGGTAGCAATATTATCTTCAGAAATATCTTCTAATTCTATATTCTTTACCGTTATGTTAACGGCACTTAAGTCAGGTAAGGTTATTGTTAATATTAAAGGTAATAATACAATGACTCCTACGATAACCGTAACTGTTCCTATTAATACTAATCTGCGTCTACTTAAAAACAATACTCTATCGAATTGATCTGTAAAGTATTGGTATTAAAAAACTTTGTTTATAATAATATATTATAGGATACAGAAATGACACTATCCAATGTTTATTCTTGATCCATTAGTTACATGGATTCATCTAGTTTTTTCTTCAATATGGGTAGGTGGAGCTATTTTTCTAGGGATTGTTTTGGCACCTCTTCTTAAGAAGACTATGCCTGATGTCAACAAGAGAATTTCATTCATGGTTGTAGTAGGACGTCGATTCAACTACCTAGGTGGGGCCTCATTGATTATACTAGTCATTACAGGCGTGTATAATGCTCGATCGTTTTTGGATCAGCCATACTTTCTATTTGAATCCACCTATGGATATATTCTCTTAGCTAAAATAATATTAGTATTTGTGATGATTATTGTGTACGTTATTCACATTTTACTTCTAAACAAGAATGTTGAATCTCGCATTCTAAAAAGAGAAGTTCCAGATGAATATTTTTCCTATTTAAGAAATAAAATAATCCTCTTAGGTAGAATAACTGTTGGATTATCAATAGGAATATTGTTTTTGGCTGCATTACTAGATAGGGGTGGAGTAGGAAGCATCTAAATACGTACCAAAACATTTGAAACCTCAGGTATATCTATTTTGTAACATCACGGTCCTGATAGTTTCTCCAATCTTTTCATCATTATCTATTGAAACCACCACACCATTTTTAGACTTTGGGAGAAAATCCAAAATTACTGTTTTTTCATCGACGAGCATTTCAATATTAAGAATTTTTCTAGAGACCGAAATATCTTTGATTTCAATATTTCGACCACTTAGACCATTAGTACTTTCACTTGATTGAGTCATCAAAAGATATAATGTTTGGATGAATGAATCTAACAAATAGAAAGTCAATTTGGCTTCCTTCTCAATCAATTGAAGATTTGAGTTATCTTGGGAATTTGTGGTTTGATCGTCTCCAAACTTAATCCCATTTGTTGGATGCTTATTTGTATTCCAGTTGATTTCATTTGTATCTGTACTTAGTTTATCAAATGTTTTCACAAAATCTGGGATAATTGACTCTAAGGATATGTCTATTGTATACTTGTCAGTAATCCTTATCTTGACTCTTACTGTATGATAATTGAATTCATAACCAAAGAACTTAGTAAATATCATGGGCTTACCATATTTTACCTTGTGAATATCACATCCGTCAATCCTGCTTATTACCTCATTGAAATATTTCAAAGATGTGAGGTTCTTTTCAAGACAATTTAGTTTGGATATGATTATCAGCTTCATAATTTTTGTAAAGTAGGTTTGAAATTGCTCAGGATGTTCTCTAAAATCATATCTTATTTCTTCAATTGCCAACTAGCTAATTCAACTTGTTAGAATTTTTCTTTTTAACTGTTTGGTTTTTGTCAATTTGAATCCAATTCAACCATCATATAGGTACATTACTATCTCGCGCATAATTTACAAGCAAATCGTAGCCAAAGTATACATATTATTTATGGCTTGTACCATTTTGAAAATCTATCCTGATCTGTTAGTCTATTCTTAAATTGTCTGAGTATGAATCCGATTACTACGTGATTTTTATAGATAAAAGCTATGGCTATGGTTACTATGCCTACTATTACAAATCTACTACCTATTAGTCTCAAACCTTCTGTGAATTCGTTTACAACCAAATCAATAATTATAAATGCTAAACCAAAAAATATGACTAATATTCCTATTGTTACGAATGCTTTGAATAGTGGTAAATCATTCTTGGTCGAAATCTTATCCCACACTCACTAATGTATATATTTATACATTGTCATAATTATGTCTATTTATTATTCACTTCTTTTTTTGCAAAAAAGTTGGCGACTCTCTTTTCAAATTGCTCTAAAAACCTGACTCAATAGGATTAGCGGGTTTGATTAGCTCTCTTAATAAAATAGTTGCGTAAGATCCTTTTGGTACTGAGAACCCAACTAACAGTGAGTTCTCTTCTTTTTTATGTTTGAAGTTTTTGCATACAAAACAAGCTTGCCTGAAACCTCCTGACTCACTTAATTCCTGCATCTCCTTGATAAAAAAATCTTTGGCGGTCATATTTTCACTTTTCATGAATTCCTTTAGTATCTTGTCAAATCTATTTTTACCAGGTTGGAAAGAATATCCTGGTAATCTAATAATCGGTAATCTATGTATTCTACTATCAGTAGGTTTTTCCTTCTCATATTTGCGAATTTTTCCAAAGATCAAGCTATCATCATAAACGTCAAAACAGAGATCATTTTCTTCAGGTATGTTAAGGGAAAAGTCGTCCCTAATAGCAACACTTAAAGTCTTATTGAAAAGATATGCCTGAAACGCTTGGACAAATAGTCTTCTGATATTAATAGGGATAGTTCTCAAGGCCGAGATAGGATCTTTTCCCCTCAATATTGCTTGGGCCAAATTCTTCTCTATATCCATTCCAGGAGGGATTTCGTGTAGCAAATTTGGATTACTTTTGATGTCTCTCAGTTTTTCCCTAATTTCACGACTAAATTTTGAGTCATATTTTGTGGTACAAGTCATTAAGATCTCGGTTGCCTTGTCAAATTTTCTCTCAAGGATGGCTTTTCCAACTAGATGAGTCACCAACCGTTCACTTCCAAATCTTTGTAATCCATAATAGTTGCCCAAGTTATTAATATCATACAAAAATTGTGAAATGTTATCTAGTTTGTCTCTTTTTGGTTCAACAATTCTTATTTCAAACGTATTTCCTACCAAATTGTTCTTTTCTATTGGTTTTCTTGAGTAGCCAACCAGTGTCAATTTTATTTTTCCAAGATCGATATTTTTTATGACCTTTCTTGTGCTGCTGCTAGCATATTGAATTGTAGTCGCCTTTGCATCTTTTATGCCCACTATTTTGAGATCAAGGCCCGTTTTTTTCCTCAAAGTCAGAATCGCATGACTTGAATCTATTCCCTTTTTTCTAATTTCATAAACTGGGAAAATATTGCTTGCAGTCTGCTCAGGAGAGATCTGGCTTAAGAAAATGTCATTTATTATCTCTTGTACATGAAAGTCCTCAGTATTTTTTTTTATAGTTCCACCTATTCCTTCAAACTCTGTTGTGTAATATTCAATTCCCGCGAGTTTATCAATATCTGGTGATGATTTCTTCATTAAACGATCATTTATTCATATATGAAACGAAAATACCTAGAGATCTCAAGTACCACTAAAATCATTTATAATTATTTTATATAAGAAAATAAACTAATATAAATCCCTATCTTTTATTCAGTAAAACATAAATCATATTTTGCATATATGAAATGTGAATTATTAATGTCTAGTAAAAAAACCTACAGTTTTAATATGTTACAAAATCATAGTAATTTTGACATCCATCTAAATAAATATAAGTTCATTTTTCTTATACTCCCTATCTTAATGGTTTCAACCTCTCTTGCTTTTAACATTGGTCCTGTAAATGCGCAATTAAATTTTGATGATTTCATGAAACAAACTCAGGATAACATTCAATCAACAATTGAATCTAGCAATAATAACAATAATAATAACTGTAATAACAATATCTCAATTCAGTCTCAAACTAACGAGAATGGTAAAACAACGAGCACAACAAAAAATACATGCGATGATGGTACAACCACCACAACATCTACTAACAACATTAACTCTGGATCAGGCAAGGCTAATCTAAATGGGACAATTAGTGGGTCAGAGTATAATCAAGATACTGGTGTTATAATAAACACTATGTTCGGTAATTGGTCTTTGATAACGAAGGATAATGGTTCAAAGGACTTTAATGCTAGCTTTATAGAGGAACCTGTTTATTATAACTTGGCTACATCTATTGAATCTGGAAATGATACTTCTGCAGTTAATAATAACACCAGCGTTAGTACCCAATTAGCTGATAACCATAACGTTATAGGCAATACCACTTCATATTTTCTATCAAATTTTGTGGGGAATTCTGTACAGCAACAGAATGAAGATGTAACATATTCAGGTAAGATCGATGTTATCCAAGAAATAAAGTCAAATAATGCAACCATATCTGATGAGACAAATAACTTTAAGGGTGTAGGTGTATCGATATCGGTTATCGACAACAGCGTGTTGTTTGTTAATTTCGACAGTCAAACGCCATTATCCAAAGAGTTTGTGAACATGCCTATTATCGGTATCGTAAAACAATAGATTACCAGATCGGGTTAACCCGATCAGTTATTTCATAAAATTGTGATTATGTTTTTTTGGTTCTGTATTTTGGTTTTATATGTCCTTATTGATGCGACACTTAATGCTTCATAAAATACCTGTTTTTGCTACGGTTTGTTTTACAAAAGTGTATAAGTAGTATGTTATTAAATATTAAGTAGTAATCATGTCTCAGAGTAATACTCTTTCTTTAAAGGTGCTTGAAGCTTATACCCGAGATGTAGGCCGTGGTGTTGCTAGAATTGATTATGATTCTATGGATGCTTTGAGCGCATCTACAGGTGATGTCGTGGAAATTAGAGGTAAACGCAAAACAGTTGCAAAATGTTTGCCTCTTTATCCGTCGGACGAAGGTAAGGGTATAATTCGAGTTGATGGTCTGGTTAGAAATAATGCGGGTGTAGCTATAGGAGACACTGTAATTGTTAGAAAGATTAAAGCTGTTCCTGCAGAAAAAGTCATAGTTGCACCATTAGAAGCTATTCCTCCAATTGATGAACGATATTTAGCTGATGCTCTTGAAAGTGTACCATTAATCAAAGGCGACAATGTGATGGTGCCATATTTTGGTGGTAGACTTACATTTCAAGTCATAGGTGTCACTCCAGGTCCTGGTGTTGATGCCGTTTTAGTTACTCAAAAAACTGTATTTCATATTGCTGAAAGGGGAGAAACTCTTCGTGGAGTACCCCAAGTAACATACGAAGATATCGGTGGCTTAAAAGAGGAAATTCAAAAAGTTCGTGAAATGATAGAACTGCCATTACGACATCCAGAAATATTTGAAAAACTGGGTATAGAGGCACCAAAGGGAGTGTTGTTGTATGGACCTCCAGGTACCGGTAAAACCTTGTTGGCAAAAGCAGTGGCCAATGAAAGTAATGCACACTTCGTGAGTATTTCTGGTCCAGAAATAATGAGCAAATTCTACGGTGAATCTGAAGCAAGACTGCGTGAAATATTTAAAGAAACCAAAGAAAAGGCTCCTTCTATAATGTTTATCGATGAAATAG
>Ga0310907_10000017_pt1 | contig 24100 bp, 21 predicted proteins | sample C48D4metaG_FD_203750 | JGI IMG/M metagenome (GOLD analysis project Ga0310907, IMG submission 203750) | Lab incubated soil microbial communities from West Virginia University Organic Research Farm, Morgantown, WV, United States - C48D4 | ecosystem: Environmental > Terrestrial > Soil >...
GTCGGAATACATAACACTACTAAAAGATATCAAAGAATCTGTAAGGAGTAACAAAATTGTATTAAAAGATTCCAAAAAGGTATTACAATACTTTGACATGCTAATGGACGAATTACCCAAATTTAAATCTGAGATCAAAGAGTTAGATTCAAGAGTAGATCGACTAAAGGATAAAGACAAAATAGCAGTCCTAGACGAATTAAAGAGAAAAGAAGCGGAAAGAAAAGAAGCGGAAAGAATGATCATGTCTGAAAATCAAAGGAAAGATGAGACTAGTAAGCAAAAAACAGGACTAGAGGAGCAAATGATATCTACAACAAAAGATATCGAAGAGCAAATCCACAAACTATGTAGAAAGAAATACAAAATAAGTATATCATCAGAATAAAGGCTATCCATTAAAATCGAATAAACTGTTTAAGATTTTGGTAGATCGTCTAATTGATATAATGCCGTAAATGCAATGAGTAACATTTACCATTAATATCACGTATATTATGAGATCATCTTAGCTGCCTAATAAAAAAATAGAATTTTGATATTGGTTTCATTGTTTTGAAAATCTTTCTATGAGTTCCTGATGTTGGGGATACTGGAGTAGTAATTTATCCTTTTTACCTAATTCAAAATCTTCAAAATCAAATCCTGGAGAAACGGTACAACCCATCAGTGCAAAGGATGTCTTGTTGTTTATTTCGGCACAAAACCAAGTATCCTTTGTTACTACGTAATGAATATTTTCTCCTTTTTCAAGATTATTGCCAAGTTGAATTATTGGACTAATACGATCATCGTTAATTATATGAATGGTAACAGGACTACCCAAATAGAAATGCCAAATTTCATCGCTCCGGACCCTATGAATAGCAGAGTATTGATTTCCAACCAACAAATAATATATTAAAGTTGAAGCAGGACGCATTTTTTCTGGACAAGGTGTCTCTTTAGAAATCTCATGTTCGTATTTCTTCTTATGAAATCCATTATTAGATATCATATCAAGGGAACGATATGATTCTTTAAAATATCCACCCTCAGAGACATGCATATCTAAGCCTAGTTTTTTAATAATATACTCTGCATCCATCATCACCAAGAGAATAATTCTATAAATATTAAGAATTACTCTATCATTGGTATTACCTTTAGTTATAACCAACATAGGGTGACTGGATTATGAAAAGGGATCATCAGTCCTTAACATCATTGATGAGGTAAATTATACATAATTTGACCAAAACCATCTAATTTAATAATTTCGGCTGGTTGTTTAGTGATTCTTGAGAAATAGTTTGCCTTGAGAGCTTAAATTGTAACCAGTGTCCTTACGCATTCATCCAGTGTCCTTACGCATTCATCCACCATCGTCCTTTCAAGTGTTGAATACTATGTGTTACTTCTCTATGTTTAATATTGCAACATCATGGACACCTTTGGGTATCGACAAATCTATTGATGTTTTATTGTTGGTGTTTTTCAGATTTGTAGCCTGGTAAGGCGATCCGTCCATCATGATGGAAATAGGACTATTTTGGACAGGCATCAACTCTACCGATAGTGATCCGGGGTATGGATAAATATTATTTATCGCAAAATTAAACTGTTTACTGCTATCATTATAATTCATCGAATCGATTTGAACTAGTGCTGAAAATTTATATCCCAATATTTTTGTAGCAGATATATTGACAATTTTGAATTCATCAATTTTCATATCATCGATGTCACCTCCAACACAACTATAAAAATAAACTCTATCCTTTATAGCAGGGTCGGGTGTAAATGAAAACTGCACTTGTTCAAAGGGTTTTAAAACAGGTATAAAGGTCCGTGCAGAGTCAATTTGTATGCTATTTCTGTCATTTACAATTGCAAACAAGGTGATGTTATTGATTGTTACAGGACTAGTGTTAGTTATGTTGCCAAATAATTCCTTATTTTTACCTTGTGGGATCGCAGGATAATCCAATTTGATCGTATTTAGTTTAGTGGTAGGCATACTGACGTTTTCACTCTTAAGAATAAACGGCTCTGCTTCTGCCGCTAAAGGAAAAATGGTAGAATTTAATTTAAATTTGAATGGAAATGGCTCATTATTTTTAGACAATATTGTATTGTAAGGTTTTTCAGCAATGATTTCATCGCTTGCTGTAATATTGTTATATGTTAAGATACCTACTGTAACATTTTGGGGGTAAATCTGATAATCAGACTTTGCAACGGAACCAATAATTATGGTGTTATTGTCAGCATCAAGATAGGATGAATAATTTTTGACATAGGCCCTTGGATTACCGGTTGTATTGGGGTCGGGGTGGTCCACGGCATAGGATAAATTGAAAGAGACTAGTAAAAGTATTATACATGCAAGAATGCCGGTCACAGAGTAGGCGACAGAAATGTGATTGTAGGTTCTTGACAATCACAAGATTGTTATTGAAAATTGAATATAAGTCTTATTATCTGGAAAGTGTACCACGTAAATCAAGTGTCAGATATAAAATGTAATTAATAAATTCAAAAAGTGTTAAATTATTTTTTTTGAGATTCATCTAACAACCGACTGTTATTTTTGATAAACGAACATCTAATGTTAAATATTGAATCGAGATCATTGAAAAAATAGTTTTATGTTCGAAAATGTTTTCATAGATGAACTTGAATAATAATATATTTAGTAAGATTTTGATCCCTGTAGATGGTTCTCCAAATTCTATGAAAGCCATTAATTATGCTATAGACCTAGCGGATAAATACAAAAGTGAGCTATTAGCGTTGCATGTCTTGTATTCACAATCAGGATTTGCTTTTCACAAAGAAACAGTAGCTGGGGCTATTACATCAAGCTCTTTAAATGATCTAAACCTTGACGCAAAGCAAGAAGCAGAAAAATGGTTTGAAGAAATAAACAAGAGAGCTGAGGAAAAAAAGGTACATATTAAAACTGAAGTGGTGTTTACTGTAATATCAATAGTAGAAGGGATCCTAACATATGCTGAGAAGGAAAATATTAATTTAATAATTATTGGATCCAAAGGCAAATCCGGATGGAAAAAACTAATAGTAGGAAGCGTAGCCTCCGGAATTTCTACCTATGCCCATTGTCCCATCCTGATAGTAAAATAAAATTATCATCAAATAAGTAGGAAAGAGGAATTTTGCAATGTATTATTAAATACCAACAAGTAAAGCAACGTAGAATTTACAGTTCTAAAGTCTGATGTCATCTAAAATATGATCGCAGAGGCAATGAACATTGATACCAAGGCAGTAGTAAGAAAACCGAACATGATATAAGGTATAAATCTAGTCAATTTTAACACTTTATGCAACTTTGATGCCACTGAATTGGGCTTTGATCCAGACAAGACATGATAATATACTATTAGAGACAAAGAACCGCTAAATAAAATGACGTTACCCTTTGTTGTATGAATCAAATCCTCAAATTGGAAATTTGAATTGAGGCCAAATAGGCCAAATCCACTTATGATAGAAATAGTAGAGGTAAATATCACAAGTTTACGAACACGCGGCAAGATTATGGACAGATTGCCCCCTCCGTTTAAAGGTCTAATAATAGTGACAACAATTAAGGTAACACTCCACCATAAAATTGATGAAATCGAATGAATACTTTGAATTAGTATATTGTATTCGCCAATCAAGACAACACAAACTATCTCTTTTTAATACAAATTTCTAAATGTTTCTAATATATTCGATTATAAAATAGTTGCAGAAACCCATATATAATTCACAATATTGCAAGTAGTAAAAAAGTTAAGCATTATGATAAGTGCGCCTTATTTCTATTAATATTCTATCTTTATGAATCAGGATTATTTTTCACATTCGGATGATTACGAACAAGTTTATTGGCTGGAATGGGTAGAGCATACTACAATAAGAACTTGATAATTTGTTTTTCCTTCGGTAAGGTTCATCGTAAAAATAGACAAATCAAGATAAATGTTAGACGGATCTTGTTTTAACTTAGAATGTCCTTAGTTATACAAGACTATGGAGAGAACAAAAGGAAATAGCAAATAAGATCACTGGGTTTAGAAATTAATTCTTCCTTCTTAAATTTATGGCTGGTTAATGAATCAATTTGCCATTATTTGTTTATTAAAGGTATTATTCAGGTAGGAACTAAATCGAACTATTTCTTCTGGAGACAATTTTATCAGTTTATTTTTTCCAAACCCATTATGATCAAAACTGTTTAAATCTTGGGCATAATTCTTTCTAAAATAATTGACTATAAATGAGGTAGTCTTTTTCCTAAAGGACAACAAGAAGTGAATGTCCTTAATGACTTTATTTGTCAAGGGTAATGTTTTTGGACTTATCTCGATCAAGACCGAGTCAACTTTTGGCATTGGTGAAAATGACGTACGAGGAACATCAAGTAATTTATTGATTGAGAACCTATACTGAGACAATATAGAAATAGCCCTATAATTCTTCTCTCCAGGCTTTGAGAGAAGTTTCTCAACAAATTCACGTTGTAACAGGATTATTCCCCTTTTAAAATTTTTTTGACATAGCCATGTTACTGCGTTTCGACTCTCATAATAAGGCAAACTGGAGAAAAAAATATCAAAGGGAATGGTCAGATTTTCATTAAAACCATCCAAATGATTTAATGCCAAATTCGCATGTTTCAAATTTTTCTTACAATGAGAGTACAGAGCAGAATCCAGTTCAAATGAATGAACAAATTTCGAAATTTTACATAGCTCTGTAGTAAGTATGCCCTTTCCTGTTCCAACTTCGTATATCACATCATCTATATTGATTCTAGATTCCTGAATTATTTTTCTTGTTATAGTATGATCTATGAGAAAATTTTGTCCTAATTTGGTCGATTTTTTCAATGTGAGTCGAGAAATGTTGTGACCTTATTTCTTTGGATTAATTATTGTGAAAATTCTGGAATAAAAATTATCCCTATTTTCTCACAAAGATATTCATGCGCGTTTCGCCAGAAATTTCATCATATATTCTTTTTGCAATTAATTTTGTTACATCTCGTAATCCAGTCCTATTTTGTAAATCTGAAAATGATTCGAATTTTCGCTTATCCCTTTCATCCAATATCGACTTCATGTATGTTTTACCTATTCCAGGGATAAGCTCAAGGGAATGAACCCTTGGTGTCATTGGCTGAGCAGAATTGAAATAATCTATAAATCGTTTTTCATTTACATTCACTATTTTTTCAATTACAATTGGTAATTCATTTTTTGCGGATTGAGAAATATGATTATAATCAAGTCTGCCCAATACGCTAATAATTTTCTCGCGTCCATCTTTACCGATATAAACACGTTCACCAATACTAAATTTTTCGTTACTAATTCCTAATAATTCTAATAACGTTAAATGCTCTTCACCTATTGCATGAATAATTACTCCTTCTCTCATTCTCACTATTGAGGATTTTCCATTTTGGATATAGTCTAAAATATAAGCATATTCTTCGAATTTTCGTGGAGAAAAAGTATCACCATGTCTACTATAATTATCTCTGTTTGAATTATACCTTGACAAAATTTGTTTTACCTTTACAAATATATAAGTAATGACTTTTTATTTAACTTTCAACTTGGGATTGAAGTTGTTCGTCCCCATTATTCTCATTATTAGAGAGTAAAATGGATTTTATCTTTTCAAGTTTTTCTGTAACTATTAATTTTTTCCACCCAAAGGTAAAAGCCCTTAATTCTTCTATGGAACGTGGCATTACATTTACCAATTCTACAGACTCTTCATTGGTCAAATCACCCTCAGCCACAAGCCTATCGACCATTTCTTTAGCTGGCTCGTAATCAACCTTTGAAAACTTCTTAGAGTAATCAAATGTCCAACGTTGAATTTGATCCATTTCATCCACAGGAATTGTCTCTAATATTTTTTTCACTTCAGACAAAGTGACGATCTCTCTTTTTATTACTTCGGGCAAATCAAGCACACACTTTTTAGTTAGTTAGACAACTATGGGTCGAATATGGTTAAGTTTTGTTTGCAAGTACTTTGGCTTACTTCCGAACACTACGACGACTCTAACGATTCGTCTGCCAACATGCTCGATTACTCCAACTTTGCCCTGAAAACGTCTATGAGGCATAGTATTATGCTCGCTTGGATCTATATCAATTACAACTTTATCACCTGGTTTATATTCGATAAGCAAATATGATATACCTGTAATTTTGTTAGATTTTGTTAATATCGATCGAGATTTCCTTCTAGTTCCGTGTGATGAGGGCATAACATCTTTTCATAAATACCCTAATAAAAATTATTTACAATAAAATACAATATCTCTACTTATGTTTTATTTTTTATAGGATCAGAAATTCCAGATTCTCCTATTGTAAACAAAATTTCACTCTCAGGGTGATTTGGTGAATCGACAATTCTAGCGATCCGATTTCTGTCTGCCTTTCTCAGGAAAATCCGGTATGTACTAGAATGTGCGAAGATATTTCCTCCAGCAGCTTTAAAGGCATTCCCAGCAAAACCCGACTCTGGTGATGATTGAACCTGATTGGTTAGTAAGACGGCGATTTGGTGAGTTTGAGCGATCCTCATAATAGTGTGAACTAACTTATTCAATCGCTGTTGACGGATTGATAGTGTAGATAATCCCAGAAATTCGGAACGGTATAAAGAAATTGCAGAATCAAATATCATTAACTTTATATCTTGAGATTCAATTATTTTGCTTGACTCAGACAATATTAGTTCCTGATGCGAACTACTGTACGCCTTTGCAACCACAATGTTATCAAGAACTTTAGTGGGGTTTAGGGCACGGGCTCTCGAAATGGCATCAATTCTTTCCGGTCTAAAAGTATTTTCGGTATCAATATAGAGTGCTCCGCCTTCTAGCCCACCATCCGAATGATCAAGTTGCACCATTACACAAGCAGTATGACATAACTGCGTTTTCCCAGTTCCAAATTCCCCATAGACCTCAGTAATAGCATTAGTTTCAATTCCACCGCCAAGAAGTTTGTCGAAGTTCTTAGAACCAGTAGAAATCCTTCCAATTTTTTTTCGTTTGTGATACAAGGTTGTAGCTGGGGTAAATCGCTTTTCCATTATTCCTAGATCCTCAAGAAATGTAATAGATTGATTATAAATGAAGATAGAATCATCGATATTGATTCCAACTCTAGCAGAAATTTCAATCGGTCCCTCAATAACCAGATCCTTTATGGACAAAAAGCCTGACTCTTTTAATAACCTTATCGTATCATCAGGTAAATTAGGTAATAAATCTAAAGAAAAAGGACTTTTATTTGACTTAGTATTAAAAAACGGACTAGAATCTGGACTAAAATTCAAATATACAATATCTTATCTATTCCAATATTTCAATAATGCTAATAATTCGGACTAAACAATGTTAAAGGTAATTTAAAAAAATACACAATTGGACTAAGCAAACGATAAAGAATGGACACAGAAATTCTAGTTTATTATTTAGAGTCTGAGATAATCTAGTTTATTAAATAAACTATATTAAATCAAATTGAAAACGATCTGTAATAGATGTGATTGTTGATTTAAACTTGAAAGGCAGGAATATCTTGGTAATTGGGGCGGGCATGGAAGGTGCAAAGAGGATAAAATCGTTGTCTAATCAGGATTGTAAAATAATAATAGTAAGCGAAACTGTCAATGAATCACTATACGAAATAGAGGGTAAAAACACCCCAATCATAATAATAAGGAGAAAAATTGAAGATCCAAATATCATAGACGAATTTAGCGATATTTTTATAGTTTTTGCGTCCACTAATGATCCATTTTTGAACAAAAAAATTATAGCTAGGGCAAAGGAGAAGGGCATACTTTCTTATAGCATGGATGATGCCTCATCAAGTGATTTCTTTTTCACATCTATAATAAATATTGATGAAACTATTCAGATAGCAATCTCCACGTCAGGAAAAAGCCCCTTGATGAGCAAGATTATCAGAGATAGAATTGAAAATGCTATAAAAAATATAATAGGGAAAAAAGATACAGATAATATTAAAATTCAAGAATTTGCCAGAGAACATGTAAGAAACTACATAAAGAATCAGCATGAAAGAAGGATGTTTTTGTATAGTTTAGTAGACGATCAAGAGATTCAAGAATTAGTAGCAAAAAATAACATGAATAAGGTCAAAGAAAGAATTATTAATACATTAGATAAATGGGAGGATAATAAAGGCAGATGACGCTATATCTTGGAGTACAATCATCACAATTTGTCAATATTAGAGTCACATTTAAAAACTCCCCTATTCACATATTAGAAAAATTTGCTTTTAAAGATGTTTTTGATGCTCATCAGCACCTGCTGAATTTAGCTGATTTGCAAGAATGTATAATTTTACAGACATGTAATCGCGTTGAAATTTATGGTGTAGGGCTAAATCCCGATTATGATAATTTGATCAATGCATGGTCTTCTCTAATAAATTTACCAGCAGATCAAGTGAAAAATAACATAATAATAAACGATGGAGAAGAAGCTTTAAAACATCTGGTGAACTTAACATCTGGGCTAGATTCGTTAGTAGTAGGAGAGGATCAAATTTTAGGTCAGGTCAAAAGATCCCTAGAGTTTTCAAGAAAAAACGGGTTTGCAGGTCCGAATCTAAACATACTTTTTGACAAGACAATAAAAATAGGCAGTAGAGTTAGAACTTTAACAGGTATTAACAAAGGAAGCACGTCGGTTGGATCTATGGCAGTAAATTTAGCCTATGAATATTTTGATGACATAAAGGAAAAAGAGATTCTTCTTATTGGCTCTGGAGAAGGAGCTAGTTTAATCGCGAAAGCCCTTAAACAAAGAAATATGAAATTTTTTGTTACAAGTAGAACTTTTGAAAGAGCACGATCATTTGCAGATACTGTAGCTGGTTCTCCCATACCTTTTGAAACGGCCTTGGAAAAAATCAATGACAATATAGACATTGTATTCATATCTACTGTTGCTCCGTATTATTTACTAACATATGAGAGAATTGCCAATATGATGAAAAACAGGAACAAGGGATTAATGATTTTTGATTTATCAAATCCTAGAACTGTAGAAGACAAAATTGCTACTCTAAATAATATCAAATTGGTAAATATCGATCAAATTTCAGAAATCGTAGAGAAGAATGTTGGAAGAAGGAAAAAAGAAATTCAATCGGCAGAAAAAATAATAGATGATGAACTAATAGCAATCAAGGAAATTTTAAAAAGAAAAAGCTCGGAGCCAGCCATAATAACCATATTCAAGAATGCAGATTCGATAAGGAATAAAGAATTTAAAAAGGCCTTATCATTGATTGGTAATAGAGTTAGTGATGATGATGTTAAGATACTGGAACAGTTTTCATATGCACTAGTAGAAGGGATACTATCTACACCTATGAATAACTTACGAAAAGAATTTACAAGTAATAAAAATGAAAATGAATTAATAAATTTGGCTTTAAAGTTATTTAATTATGAAAAACCGTAACGTGGATAAATTAAGGAACATGGACAAGAACCAAAGTGTAGAAAGCGATTTTATAGATACCACAACTTTCAACTCAAATAATCATTATAGTTATGAACTTTTTCCAAAAATGCGATTAAGGAGATTAAGAAAAACTGCTGCTATAAGAGAACTCCTTCAAGAGATACGTTTATCTCCAAAAGACTTTGTTATACCCGTATTTGTACAAGAGGGAATAAACAAAAATCTGGAAATAGAATCAATGCCAGGAATATTTAGATATTCACCTGATAAAATCATAGAAGAAATTGATTGTATTTCAAGTCTCGGAATTAAGGGAATAATTCTCTTTGGGATCCCACGAAAGAAAGATCTGAATGGGAAAAATGCATTCAATGACAAAGGTATTGTACAAAAAACCATCAAATCCATTAAGAAGAACTATGGGGATAAATTAGTCATAATTACGGATGTATGCCTATGCCAGTATACATCACATGGTCATTGCGGAATTTTCCAAGGAAAGGAGATAAATAACGACAAATCTTTGGACATATTGTCAAAGACCGCTTTAAGCCATGCGGTCGCCGGTGCTGATATAGTAGCACCATCAGCCATGATGGATGGCCAAGTAAAATCCATAAGAGATATTCTTGATGATAATGAATTTAAGGATACACTAATAATGGGATATTCTGCCAAACAGGCATCATCGTTTTTTTCGCCATTTAGAGACGCAGCACACTCTAAACCTGAATTTGGAAATAGATTGTCATATCAAATGAGCTATAATAATTCAAGAGAAGCAAGTAGAGAAATCAAATCCGATGTAGAGGAAGGCGCAGATGTACTAATGATAAAACCAGCGATACCCAATTTAGATTTAATTTATGCTGCAAAACAAAATACTCTTCATCCTATAGCAGCATACAGTGTATCTGGAGAATATTCTATGATAAAAGCAGCTGCATCGAATAATTGGATGGATGAAAATCTTGCTGTAACGGAATCTCTGACTGCTATCAAACGAGCAGGTGCAAATATCATAATATCTTATTATGCAAAAAAAATGGCAGAAATTTTAAAGAATAGTTAGAGGAATGAAACACAGTTTAATTTAGTTTAGTAGAATATAGCTTAGTCAAACATTAGATAATCAAGTATAATACTATATAGAAAATTATGAAGTTATAGAAAATTAAGGTATTGGAGAGAACACATGAATGTCTGTGTCTTTCCCATCAGCTACGTATACATCCCCTTGGGAGTCCAACGCAATTCCGACTGGATCCTCAATCCTTTCATGTAATGCACCTGTATTTCCAAATTGAGTGATATAGTTACCATTATTATCAAAAACTTGAATCCTGTTATTGTCACTATCTGACACGTAGACATTGTTAGCAGGATCTATTGCTAAATCAATAGGTGCTTTAAATTGACCATTGCCCGATCCAAAGGTTCCGAATTTCATCAAGTAGTTTCCATTCTGATCGAATTTTTGTACTCTGTTGTTACTAGAATCACTTACAAAAATATTATTATTTGAATCCACGGCTACATCTGCAGGATTATTAAATTGACCATTGCCGATACCCGGAGACCCGAAACTCATCACATAAAATCCATTCGGATCGAATTTCTGTACGTTATTATTTTCTCCAAAATCTGTTGCATAAAGGTTATCTTCTTTGTCCACTCCAACCCCACCCGGATTAATAAATAATCCAGGGCCAAGGCCAAATCCACCGATGGATCGAATAAAAGTGCCATTGGAGGTAAATTCTTTTATTGCATACGTTGGATTCCCAAAGTCAGCAATGTAAACAGAATTATTAGAATTTATTGCGATGCCAGCAGGATTAGTAAAGTACTGTGGCCCATTGCCAAAAGTACCGAAACCAAGGATAAATGTGCCATTAGGAGTAAACTTTTGGATCATTTTGGTTGTATATCCAGCAAAATCTGATACATACACATTATCTTCAGAGTCAACACCTATACCAGAAACCTGGTTAAATTGACCTTGAGCAACTCCTTTCTCTCCCCACATAGTTTTATGTGCAAATTCGAGTGCATATGCGGAGAATTGGCTCGCTGTTAATAACAGCACACCAATTACAAGTGTGCTTAAAATAGCAAATGGAATAAGCTTCATCTCGTAATATCAATGATGCATTATTTAAATAGTTTTTTAAAAGTCAAAAAATAAAAAGAAAAAAATCAGTTATTTAATGATCCAGTGTATTATTGCCGGGTCCGTTATGTAGAGGAGAATTCTGGATGGATTTGTCAAATTCAGGGCTTGCTACTATTCCAAATATGGTATGTGAATCGCCAAAATGATGATCTACACTTTCAGGATCGAGCCATATGGATATTATACTCTTATTCGACAATGTAACGGAAGTAGGAATGTCAAGGGCTGGTCCTTTGGCAAGGCTTACAGTGGAAGTTCCATTGTAGAATGTAGAATTAGTATCAGATTGTGATGAATTTAATAGAGTAAAATCAGTTACAGTATGTGTATGTCTACCAGTACCATCAGGTCGAATCATTTCGATTGCTGCATTAAATGAACTACTGTTTGTATTAGAGGAGGCATCAGTAGCGTTAGGTAAACTCGCTCTCCATACCCCTGCCAGTACCCAATCAATTGTACCGTTATTATCTTGAGTCAATCCAGTAATGGGTCCAAAAACATAAGTGTTGTCAAGAAAGTCAAGAGGCAGGGCCAAAGTGGTAGTTGCAATAACGCCTATAAAAGCAAAACCACCTATCATAATAACAACAAGAATTAATGTTACATAATTTTGCATTAACTCATATGGACATTTGCCTTTATTATCTTTTATGAATTTCTTACTAAAGATAAATTAACAGGAATTAGAGTATTTTGAAAAGATCTATCCATATAGAAATAGTCTGGTAGCTGGTAGGTCTCCTGCCTAACCACTTTTGGCGATCTGAATTTTTAAAAATAATTATTTATTGATGGGATTTTACAACCAATTATTCGTTGAGCAATTAAGAATACACATCTAAATGATTAGACATATAAGTGTATTAGTTTTTTTAATAGGTATGAGTTTTCTACAGCAATTAACTTTCATGCTGGCTGTAATACTCGCAACTATATTCATTATTTCATTAGTTTTTAATCAAACAATGACCTACTACCGGATTTTGGAGAAGGCAAGAAAATTTGGAAAAAAAACCAAAATCAGGAAACAAACTGCTAGCTTTTAAGATTATGTTGCAGATGATTTAGATTACATTTTTACTCCTAAAGTGTCAAGTATTTAGATTTAGGAATTAGATGTTTCAGTTTCAGTAAACCAAAATCGTTATAAAATAAATCACAATGAAAGTCAAAGTATGGTATCAATACAACATGTAATATCATACAGGAATATTGTCCGCGTTTTGGTAGAGCATTCCTTATACTTGCTACTAGATTACCCTTAACAATGATATTCGAACAAGGTTACAAATATAATGTGAGTTTAGTTACTGGAATTATTATTACCATAAATGGAGTAATTTTATATTTGATTTCAAACTTGCTGCCTCCTTGTGCAAATATCATAGCAAGGAAATAGGAATTATTCTAGCAATAATTGGAATAATATTAACAATATTGGTACCAGCAGCGAGACAGCGTTCTTCATAGATTTCTTTTGAGGATATTTTTTACTAGTTTTCTTATACAGGTCCAGCTCTACTATTTATAAAATGCCTCTTTCCTGTTGTTGACGAATAAGGCATAGCATATAGATTTGTAATGTAATTACTCCTTGTATAATAAATATGACGCTAAACAAATGTAAACATATTGAAAAACAGAATCCGTTTCGATTCTCTGAATAGTAGCTAATGAAAGTAAGTATATATGTAGAAATGTATCTCTAATGGAATTCGAAACAATTAATGAATCATCCAAAACTCCAATTAAAAAAAGATCGAAGGTCTGTCGTTTTTTAGACCGGGGACCATAATAAGCAACAATATATAGATAATGTATATCTAGAACATATAACCAACAATATCATTATACCTTATGACTGATATAACATTTGACAAATCACGTATTCTATTTGAAAAAGCATCCAAGGTGATTCCAGGAGGGGTTAATAGTCCGGTCAGATATTTTCAACCGTACCCGTTTTTTGTTGAATCTGCCAACGCAAGTAGGCTATTTACCAATGATGGTAATGTATTAATTGATTATTGCTTAGGTTATGGATCGGTTTTTCTAGGACATTGTAATCAACAAATTGGCTCTGAAATAAAGAGTCAGATAGACAAAGGCAACTTGTTTTGTACACCTACGGAAAAGGAAACTCTCCTAGCAGAAATTTGTTCCAAAATAATTCCGTGTGCAGAAATGATAAGGATTATGAATACTGGAGCAGAGGCAACGATGCATTCTATTCGAATAGCAAGAGCATTTACAAGAAAAACAAAGATTATAAAATTTGAAGGTGGATATCATGGTGCTTATGATTATGTCCTAAATAAAGCTGGTTCGGGAGCAGCTGGTCAAGAATATTCTGATGGCATATTATCAGAGAGTGCCTCAAAAACTATCACCGTTCCGTTTAATGATATTGAGTCCCTGAAATCGGTGATAGATAATGAACAGAATCACAATGACATTGCTTGCATCATAATTGAACCAGTAATGGCTAATACAGGTCTCATTCTTCCTGAAAAAGATTATCTTAATAGTATACGAAACATAACTAAACAAAACAACATTGTTTTGATATTTGATGAAGTGGTAACCGGATTTAGATTAGCCTTGGGAGGAGCAAGTGAATTTTTCGGTATAAAACCAGATTTGGCTACATTTGCCAAAACGTTGGGAAATGGATATCCAATATCCCTTCTCGCAGGCAGCAGAGAAATAATGTCGGGATTAGCTCCCCGTGGATCGGTATATCAAGCAAGTACATTCGCTGGGAATCCAATTTCAGTAACAGCAGCGCTGAAAACTTTAGAGATCTTAATTGAAGACAGGAACATCATATATCCCATAGTAGCCAGAACTTGCGACAAATTAGTTGAAGCGTTAAGAAATATGGTACAAGACAAGAAAATTGATGCTACCATAAATTCTATTGGCTCCATGTTTCAAATTTTTTTTTCTGATAAAATAATAAGAAACTACTATTCAGTAAAATCATCAAATACAAAGTTCTTTATGGATATGTTTAAAATATTACTCGCAAAAGGTGTATTTATCCCCCCCTCCCCATTTGAAACCTGTTTTATTTCAACTCAACATAATGAGGAAGATCTTGAAAAAACTTTAGATGCTTATGAAACGGCATTAGCGAAGGTGAAAAAGTATTAAGGAAATAGTTGTTGCTACCAGAGCTAGCAAATTAGCCACCTATCAAACTAACTTAGTTGTTTCATCTTTGAGAGAGACTGAACCTGACCTAAACATTAGAATGGACAAAGTTACTACTAAAGGTGATAGAGATAAAAGACCATTTTATGTAATCAATCAAGCTGGAGTATTTGAAAAAGAAGTGAATGAAAGATTACTTCAGTATAAGGCTGATTTTGCAGTACACAGTCTTAAAGATCTTCACGCAGGGATATCGGATCAGTTAGTAATAGCATGCATTCCCAAAAGAGAAAGACCTAACGATGTTTTCATAAACAGTATAAATAACAAAAAGCTTCAGGAGCTAGAAGCAGGTTCTATAATAGGAACAAGCAGTATAAGAAGAGCTATACAGATTAGAACCAAGTATCCGAAATTAAGGGTAAAGTCAATAAGGGGGAATATAGAAACAAGATTAGATAAATCAACAGAAAATCATTACTCTGGAATAATCCTAGCAGAAGCAGGAATTAAGAGATTGGGTATAAAAAATCAGATAACACAAAGACTAAGTATTCAGAGCTTTACACCGGTCCCTGGTCAAGGAGCCTTAGCAATTGTTTGTAGAAAAGATGATAAAGACCTCTTAAAAATGCTAAAGCGAATTGAGCACAAGAATTCATATAAAGAAATCCAGGCTGAAAGATCTCTTACCGAAAGTATCGGAGCAGGTTGCACAGTTCCAATGGGAGCATTAGCGACTTTAAAAAATAAGGAAAAATTGATGACACTTTTTGCCGTAGTTTATTCGTTAGATGGAAGAAAATCCATTAAAGTAAAGAAACAATATAATGCTGCGTACCCACGAAAATTGGGTCAGACGGTAGCAGAAGTATTAATTTCAAAAGGTGCCAAAGAAATAACAAAAGAATGGAATAATACTAGTATGAATATCGATACACTAGATGAGTTGATAGAATGAAAAACAACGATAGATTGGGCAAAGTTTACATTTGTGGAGCAGGTCCCGGTGATCCAAAATTATTGACAATAAAAGCGTTTGAATTGTTAAAACATGCTGATGTAATCTTGTATGACAGACTAATTGGAGATGAAATTATTAAACTCTTTCCAGATTCATCAGAGAAAGTATACGTCGGTAGAAATGTTGGGGACCCGACTACCCATCAAAATAGGACAAATGAGTTGATGATAAAGTATGCAAAAATGGGGAGAAGTGTATTAAGACTCAAAGGCGGTGACCCTTTTATATTTGGGAGAGGAGGTGAAGAAGCAGAGATATTGGTTGAGAATCAAATCCCATTTGAAATCATTCCTGGGATTACATCTGGTATTGGGGCAGCTAATTATTCGGGGATCCCACTGACGCATAGAAAGTATGGCTCCACTGTTGCATTCGTTACCGGTCATGAGGATCCAGAAAAGAAAACTCCTGAAGTAAAATGGGATAAATTATCTGAAGCGGTTGATACCGTAGTTATCTACATGGGAACAGAAAAGTTAGAATTGATCATAAATAAAATAAAAGGAGGAAAAATTGATGATAGAACCCCAATAGCAATAATACAAAATAGCACCTTAAACAATCAGAAAATAATTACCGGCAACTTAGGTAACATAGTTAGTTTAGCTAAAGAATATAATGTAAAACCTCCCGCCGTCGTTATAATTGGAGATATAGTAAATCTACATAAGAAGATCAAATGGTACAATCAATAATCCAGTGTGGAATTATGATCCAAATAAAAAGAAAGAGATAATCAGATAAGTTGGAAGAGATAATTATTGTGATCACAAATGAAGGAGTATTGACGGATGATATTCAAAACCAAAACATTGACCAAGCTCAATTAGATAAGATTGAGTTGATTGCGTTACCCACCGTAACTTTCAACAAAATCGATTCACAAGAAGTAACAGAGTCTTTTAAAAGACTCAGCAGTGGTTTTTATAACTATTGTATTTTTTTGAGCTCAAATGCAGTCAAGATATTTTTTGAAATCGCAAAAAACCAACACAACTATGAAAGAATTATCGAGGAGTTAAATAAGACAAACATAATAGTAATTGGACCTAAGACCAAAAAAATACTGCAAGGATATGGATTTAAGTCAAAGTTAGGATCTTCTGCCAATATCATCGACAAGAAATATTCTTCATCGGAAATAATTGAGTTTTTAGAAAACTTGGATAGAGAAGGTAAAACAGAACATCAAAAAGAAATCCCAAAAATCCTGATGCCCCGAAGTGCAGAATCGGTAAAGTCTAGTAATTATATCGATACGAAATTTGAACATCTAATTTTGGATCAAGTTTTCTTTTATGAAATAAGAGAAAATAAAAATGCATCATATTCAGAGGAATGGAAGAAGTTATTGGAATTACCTGACCGCGTTGAAAAAACATTTCTGATTTTTACAAGCCCCTCCACAGTTAGATCTTTTTTTAAAATAATTTATCATCAATTCTCTCAATTTTCGGATGGCAAAAATGAGAGTGAGGTACTGCAAGACTTGAACATAAATAAGGTGGTTTCAATAGGACCAAAAACTTCACTTGAACTAAAGAAAAATAAAATAGATTTTATGGAATCGTCTGAATTTACGATTAATGGAGCTGTAGAATCATTACTCAGATTAATCAAACAGTGACTTATTTTGAATATGTGATTTAAGAGAGGCCTAGAACACAGACATAAAATGATGCGCCGGTAGTAACAATTATATCAAAATCAACAACTTGTTCTTCTCCTTTTTCATCGGATAAATTTCAAGTGGCTTTTCTGCAGGCAGGTTCAAAGCGCTACCACTTTTCAGATCAAAAGACGATAAATGTAATGGACAGGTTACTGTTCTTTCAGATTCATTCAAAATACCCCCGGTGAGGTCAACGTATGCATGAGTACAAATGCGATCTGAGGCGCAAAACTCGCCGTTTAGATTCAAAATCATGATTTTTTTGTCTTCATAATCAAATTCGTCCATTTCTCCTTTCCTTAACTTGAGAAATTGGGAAACATCAATCCAATTTTGTGTGCCTGTCAATTCATAACACCTAACTCAAATATTGAAAATAAAAGTAAAGACGTAAAGCTCATCTTTCGAAAATTTTCCTTTACCGGTACTTGTAATGTTTCTCAAATATATCTGCAGTTTCTTTGTAACGTGATTTTTCTACTTCAAGAATCTGCTCCATGACCTCATCGCCCTTTAACATTAGAGGTTTTCCAGTCCACTTGTTCTCAAACAGATAACTTATCCAAGCACGAATAAATGGACCCATTTTTCTAGATAAAGGTTCTACAAACCCATTTATTATCTCCCGCTTTGCACTTTCTCTATCCAACCCTTTACACATCAAGTAAAATATTTGTTCTTCATCAATCTGAGAAACGGACGCAGAATGCGTAGCTTTGACCTCGTTGGTCTCAATCTCCAATCCAGGTATGGCATCTGCCTGAGCACCTTTATTCAATAATATTGCATGTCCGGCCAAATAAGATTCTGATGCTTGTGCATCCTTTCGAATTTTTATCATTCCTTTAAATAAGGATTTGGCTGCATCTTTTACAATTGATTTAACCAGCACTTTGCCTCTAGTACTAAATCCAATATGATCAAGATTAGAAGAGATGTCAAATGATTGATTATTTGTGCCAAAAACTATTTCTACATCTTCAGCTCGTGCTCCTGAGCCTTTCATGACACTATCGGTTTTGAATCGACAAAGGCGTGCACCAAACATTCCAGAATACCAAGACATCTTGGCGTCCTTTTCAACAAAGGCCTTTCTATTAACAACACAAACAGTATCAGAATTCATAGATTGCAAAGTAATGAACTCAAGTTCCGCAGCTGGTTTGACAATACATTCAAGAACCTCAAAATAGCTTTCTTGTCTATTATCACCTGCATCATTTCCTTTAGCTTCATTATTTGTCTTTGATACCTCTGGATTTGAGGATGAAGATGATGAAAATGTAGTAGATGATGAGTATAATTCTTGTACTATTGTTCCTTTTGAGCCTTCATCAGCGATAACAATATTCCTACAAATTGATGAGGTGCGATCATCTTTTAAAGAATATACGATTCTAATCGGTTCCTCAATCATCATATTTCTTGGAATGTAAATAAAGAATCCAGATTGAAATGCGGAGGAACCTAATGCGAGAAAACGATCTTCTTCGTAATTGATAGAGTTATCTAAAAGGTATTTCTTCACCAGTTCTGAATTGTTTTTCATGGCGTCTTGAATTGTCGAAATAATTAAACCTTTTTTGGATAAAGCCTTTGGAACAAAAATGTGTACAACAGAAGAACCTATTAAAAGTACACTTGGAGAGGACCTTATTTCCTCTAGTCTCATTTCAAGGTCTTTTGAAATAGAAGAGGTATTCTCATTGGAAAAATAAACTTTGTTTGGTTCTAAAACAGTTAATCCACTGTATTTAGAATATAATGGTGAAACCTCATTTGGTAAACCAGAAAACTTTGACAAAATCGCCTTTCTAGAAGACATCATCCACTGGGGTTCACTTTCATTTTTGGACAGTATTTCATGTACATTATTTTCTGACAGCAATGATAATTGGATCATTATGAATCAATCTTTATGAAAAAATAAAAAGACTAGTGATGAGGCTAAATTAACCATTAACCTACTGACCCTTCCATCTCCATTTTTACCATTCTATTTAGTTCTACAGCGTATTCCATTGGGAGTTCTTTGGTAAACGGCTCCATAAATCCACCTATAATCATACTCAAGGCATCAGATTCAGAATAGCCTCTACTCATTAAATAAAATATTTGTTCATCACCAATTTTTCCCACTGTTGCCTCATGAGTAATAGTTGCATCCTCCTCATTTACTTCAACATATGGATATGTATCAGTCCTTGAAAATTCATCAAGTAATAATGCATCACAGCGAACATTTGATTTTACTCCATAGGCTCCTTTTGCTACATGCAATAATCCCCTATAAGTGGTTCTTCCTGTATCCTTACTCACAGATTTACTAGTAATTCTGGATGTAGTATGGGGTGCGAGATGGACCACTTTTGCACCAGCATCTTGGTGTTGATTCTTTCCTGCAAAGGCAACGGACACAATTTCGGCATGAGCATTCTTACCCAACATGTAAACGCCAGGATACTTCATCGTTAGTTTGCTACCTAGATTGCCATCTATCCATTCAACAGATGCATTTTCATAAGCGTATGCTCTCTTTGTAACCAAGTTGTATACATCTTTGCTCCAATTTTGAATAGTAGTATATCTAATTCGTGCTCCTCTTTTTGCAATCAATTCGACTACAGCAGAATGCAATGACTCGGTAGAATATACAGGTGCAGTACATCCTTCAATATAATGAACATCGGCACCCTCATCTGCAATAATCAAAGTTCTTTCAAATTGTCCAATATTTTCAGCATTAATTCTAAAATATGCTTGTAATGGTAAGTCCACTTTTACATTTGGAGGAATATAAATAAATGAACCGCCTGACCATACAGCGCTATTAAGTGCTGCAAATTTATTGTCCTCTGGCGGAATAACTTTTCCAAAATGCTTTCTTAATAAATCAGGAAATTTTTTAACTGCGGTATCAGTATCTAAGAATATTACACCCTGTTGTTCCAGATCTTCACGCAAATGATGATAAACTGTTTCAGATTCATATTGTGCCCCTACCCCAGCTAAGAATTTTCTTTCTGCTTCCGGTATACCTAACTTTTCAAAGGTATTTCGAACTGACTCTGGAACGTCATCCCAGTTCTTACTTTGCTTTTCGGCAGCCTTAGCGTAATAATAAATATTCTGGAAATCTATGTGAGACAAGTCTCCTCCCCAGTTTGGCATTGGTTTACTCATAAAAACGTCATATGACCTTAATCTAAAATCACGCATCCAATCAGGTTCCCCTTTCATTTTGCTTATTTCTTCTACCGTACCCCTAGAAAGGCCCTTTTTACTTAAATATACATAAAGTTGGGTGGAATCTTTAAAATCATATTTACTATAATCCATATCTAGTTCTTTTGAGGTCATACTGTTAATAACGGCGTTATGTATTATAAGTATTTTTATTATTAATACAATTATTGATCAAAGAAACACATAAGTATGCTAATAGATTCGTCGAATCAGTTAGGTCTCCCTAACATTGGAAACATTTTCCTTAAAATAAAAAAGTAATCAATATATTCCCATTAAAAAGTTTTCAAATATGCAAATTGATGGCAGTGTAATAGTATGCGATTCCATTGACGAAAAGGGAATGGAGATTTTAAAAAAGGCGGGACTCACTGTTGAATATTTACCTGAGATAACAAATCAAGAATTAATATCTAAAGTGAAAGACTATGACGTGATTGTTGTACGCAGTAGGACCAAGATAACAAAAGAGGTAATACAAAATGCAAAGAGAGCAAAAATAATAGCAAGAGTAGGAGTTGGTCTGGATAATATAGACACAAATGAAGCCCAAAATAACAATATCGAAGTAATTAATGCAGGGGAGGCTTCAATAAACGCAGTTTCTGAATTAGTATTAGGATTTCTATTCTCACTAAGCAGGAATATACCAGTTGCCAATAATGCTACCAAGAATGGTAAATGGATTAAAAAAGATCTAATTGGAGTAGAACTAAAAGGTAAATATTTGGGAATTATTGGATTAGGAAAGATTGGAAGAAATGTAGCCAGACTAGCAAGGGGGTTAAGAATGAACCTGATAGGATATGATGTGGTTCCAATTGATAAGAGCTTTGTTCAAGAAGTTTCTCTCATTACAACAGACCTCAAGACGTTGGTGGAAAGTTCAGATTTCATAACATGCCATGTTCCATATACTGAACAAACAAAGCATCTCATAGACAAAGAAATGTTGTCAAGAATGAAAAATAATGCATTCTTGATCAACACATCAAGAGGGGAAGTAATAGATGAAGAAGCACTTGTGGACTGTTTAAAAAATAGAAGAATAGGTGGAGCAGCTCTAGACGTTTATGAAGTCGAACCTCCTACAAACAAAGAGTTACTAGAACTCGATAATATAGTGTGCACTCCACATATTGCAGCCCAAACCAAAGAAGGACAAGAATTAGCATCAGCAGTAATAGGTGAAAAGATAATACAAAGATTATTGGAAAGACAAACAGAGTAACAGACTATTTTATTCTCTATATGCATTGAAATATGATCTCTTTTTGATAACAATCATATCACAGAAGATATTTAGGTATGACACCGATAAATTTTATTAAACAAATTCAAGTCACAGCTTAAAACTTTGATGACCCATTACTATCCCTAATGAAACAACTTTGGTGAGAGTCTAAGAATCAGACGATCTGAATCACCTTAGTCTTAGAATACAATCCATGGATTATCTTAATATTTGAAGGTCTTATCTTAAAATGCTTTGAAATGATATTTATTATCTCCCTATTTGCCTTCCCTTTAACAGGAACACATCTTAATGAAACTTTGATCTCCATTGTTGCCTCATCAACCACAAATTGACCACTGGGATCAAACTTTACTTTTACAATATATGTACGAGACAAGTCACATTCCTGCACAATTGATATACCAATGATTGTTTATTTCCTTATGGGTTGCAGGGTTTCAGACATTTCGAAATATCCAAAGAAGAAATAATTTGATCAAGATAACGTGTCAGCAGGTTAAGAAGAAAAACTTCATTAATTAAAGGACAAACAGTCTTGCATTCTAGATGACGGTGAAATAATAGTAAATGCAATAGACTATATCATATCATATCATATCATATCATATCATATCATATCATATAATACACATGCTCTAAAACATGAATCTATAAAAATTGGGACAGATTTCTTATTCTAAACAGGCAAGTAACACCAATAAAATACCACTAATAGAAACGAGAACCCGATAATTGTGAATTGGCAAACTACACGATACAAGAACAACTATTTGATTTGTATAGCTGCCTAAAACATAGAAAACATCAAAATATCTTCTCTTCAAAGATATGAATCAAAGCTGGAGGAAGACCACCTGTGTAGTAGAATATTCGAAGTTTCTTGATGGATAATATTTTCCATTGGAAAAATAATCATTCAACCAAAAAATAATTGAAGGGTTATTTCATTGCATCCAACAAATCTTTCTTGAATGATTGTCTAGCCCTCTGTAAATACAGATAAAATAAAGCCATCACAAAGCTAGCAACTCCACCCACTATAAATAAGGCGTTTAAAGTTACTAATGCAAGTAGCGCTATAACAAAGGTACTTAATGTAAAAATTAAAGAGATTTTCTTTAATTTATTCATAGTAAGAAAAAAAGGCAAACGACAATATAAATACAACTAAGACGAATTGATGATTAATATTAAAATAGATATTGACTGCACGACGACACTGATTTATAACTATTTTATGATGTTGCTTCCGTCGCCAGAAATGAAAAGGAAGTAGAAAAAGACAAAATGTTTTATTTTCTGACCTTATCAAATATACCTGCTTACTATAATATTACTCCAAAAGACGTTCGAAAACCCCAAGCCAAATTTTTTCCTTCATGATAAGGGATTGATACAAAGTTGGTAGAAAAGTAGTAGAATATAAATGCGAACTGATGAGGAAAAAGAGATCCACCTAATAAGATTGGTTCATAATTAGTAACTTTCTTTTTAATATCCTTTTGAAATAAATTTAACCTTTGTTTAGTACCCGGCTTATCGTCACAAAGGATTAAATGATACTATTAATTCCTTATAGATTTGGACACCAAATTCCCTGATAACGAATAAATTGTAATCGCTATCACCCTTCACTCAATCATTATCTTACCAATATCACATAAATTAGGTTTCCTGCAAAGCTCTTGTTACACACAAATTCGAAAAGATTCTGATTATTTAAAGGATTCATCATTAGCCAGGTTTGGACTTGTTTTTTCTTCTACTAACAAATATCCAGATTAATACGATTCCCAAAATAATGATTGCCCCAAAAATTGTACCATATACAGCAATAGTAGAGATTAATCCAAAAGTCTCGGTTATAGAAACATTAAATACAGCTCTTTCACAATTGCAGTTTACACTATCATTCAGAATAGTTCGAGGTGGAGGAATCGTATCAAGCATTTTGCGACTAGCCACGTCTTCATTTAGTATACTCAATACAATTTGATAATTGCCATTTTTTGTAAATACGAATGGGATATTGA
>Ga0310907_10000036_pt1 | contig 19688 bp, 11 predicted proteins | sample C48D4metaG_FD_203750 | JGI IMG/M metagenome (GOLD analysis project Ga0310907, IMG submission 203750) | Lab incubated soil microbial communities from West Virginia University Organic Research Farm, Morgantown, WV, United States - C48D4 | ecosystem: Environmental > Terrestrial > Soil >...
CTGACAACCGCGCGACGCTCGACACTCGTCATCCCGTTCAGTTCGAATTTGAGGAGGTACTGACCAGGCGTGAGGCCCGGCAGCGAATACACACCATTGACGTCAGTGATCGCGGAGCGCGTGCCCTGCAACGCATCGGACGTTGCCGTGACGGTTGCACCGGGCAGCGGTGCGTTTTCCTGGGACGCCACGCGTCCGCTCACACTTCCATACTGCTGTCCTTGCGCCAATGCACCGACAGCATTCAGCGACACGATGGCAATGGCGAAACACGCGATGCGCCTCATGACGTGCGACTCCTCACGCTATGTGAACACCCTGGGATGACCTATTGAATCGTCGAGGACTGCTCGCAGCACGGGACGTACCGGCGCCACTGTGCGCACTCCGCACGCATTAAAGCGTTCGAACGCAGCGCCGTGTGCCAGAGTGGCACACCGCAGAACAGGATTGTGGGGAGCAGGGAAGTTTGTCGAAGACGTCCAGTCTGGGACGAACCGCCACCAGCCAGGGACGAATGGCCCCTAGGGCCGAATAGCGACTTCGTACGACGCGACGTCGGCCGGACCGCTACCAGCGACGAGGAGCGTCAGCGTGACCTCGTAGGCGCCCGGTGCGAAGACGTCGCCGGTGATGAAACTCGTCACCATCCGCTTGTTATCTACGGTCGTCATCGCCAGACCGGTGCGTGTCCACACGGTGTCGCCGCCGCTCCAGGAGCGAATGATGATCGCGTAACGCGCGTCCTGTGGTTCGGTGCGGCCTGGAAGGAGAAGCCGCAACTGGATCGGCTGATGATCTGGCGGTTTTGCGACTGTGGGGTCGGGGGGTTGAGCACCTCGCTTCACTACTGGAGAGAGCGTCAAGGTTGGTTGCGCCATGGGCGCGGCGGCGCCGCGCTGTCGCGCCAATTGAAGCGAGAAGGCTTCACGTGCCGCCCGCTCGCGAGCGGCTTCAGCGCTCAACTTCTCAATCTCAGCCCGCGCACTCAAATCGGCAGCGCGCAACGTCGCAATCTCGGTCCGCGCCTGCTGCAGCCGAACGCCCTCTGCTGCGGCAACACCAATGAGCACGATCCCCAGACCGATGAAGAGCCACTGAAGGCCGGGGCGGTCGAAGCCCCTCACGGGACGCATGACGCCACACGATATACTGTTCCCCGCCTATCCCCAATGCTTCCGCAACTGTTCAATGCTCACTGTTTAATGTTCCGCATTGGCCGAGCCCCATTGAACATTGAACATTGATCAATGTGAATCAATCTCACCGAGGTACGGTCTGCATGTTCGAGATCCGAAAGATTTCAACCGCGCTCGCGTTGACCGCGGCGCTTGGCGTGGCGGTTCTTGCGCAGGAGACACCCACTTCTCAGGCAACCCAGAGTACCGCTGACAAAAATCAGGGGACGACGCCTAAGGAATTCAAGGCACTCAAGTATCGAGCGATTGGACCAGCAGCGGGCGGACGTGTCTCGCGCGCGGCAGGTGTGCCGGGCGATCCGGCTACCTACTACTTCGCTGCCGCCTCGGGCGGCGTGTGGAAATCGACCGACGCAGGCGCGAGCTGGAAATCGATCTTCGACGATCAGCCAATCTCGTCGATTGGATCGATCGCCATCGCACCCTCCAATCCGAGCATCGTCTACGTGGGAGCGGGTGAAGCCAACATTCGCGGCAACGTCGGGGCTGGCAACGGTATCTACAAATCGTCGGATGCCGGTAAGACGTGGACGCGCGTCTGGAACCACGATGGCCAGATCGGCAAGATGGTCGTTCATCCGGAGAATCCTGATATCGCATTTGCGGCGGTGCTGGGACACGCGTTCGGTCCGAACGCCGATCGTGGTGTATATCGCACAAAGGACGGCGGGAAAACCTGGACCCAGGTTCTTAAGAAGGACGAGCACACCGGAGCATCGGATGTCGAAATGGATCCATCGAATCCACTCGTCATCTTTGCCGGCTTCTGGCAGGCGCGGCGGCTGCCGTGGGATCTCGTCAGCGGCGGCCCTGGCAGCGGACTTTACGTGTCGCGCGACGGCGGTGATACGTGGAAACAACTCAAGGGCGAAGGCCTGCCTGAAGGCATCTGGGGGAAGATCGGTATCGCGATCGCGCCGTCAGACAGCCGCCGCATCTACGCGCTGATCGAGGCTGAGAAAGGCGGACTGTTTCGTTCCGACGACGGAGGCGCAACCTGGCAGTTGGCGAGTCCGGCGCGCGCGCTGCGTCAGCGCGCCTGGTATTACTCAACGCTGACCGTCAATCCCGCCAATCGCGAGGATGTGTGGTTCCCGCAAGTGTCGATGCTCCATTCGATCGATGGCGGGAAGACGATTCAGTACGTCAAGGGCCTGCATCACGGCGACCATCACGATGTGTGGATCGACCCGAAAAACCCGAAGCGCATGATCGCGGCCAACGATGGCGGGGTGGATATTTCGACAAACGGCGGCGAGTCGTGGTTCGCACCGCCGCTGCCGCTCGGTCAGTTCTATCACGTGTCGGTCGACAACCGGACGCCGTATCACGTCGCCGGCGCGATGCAGGATCTCGGCACCGCGCAGGGGCCGAGCGAAACGTTCGGTCGCAACATCGCCTTATCTGACTGGCACGACGTCGGCGGCGGCGAGGCCGGCCACGTCGTCTCCGACGCGAGCGATCCAAACATCGTCTACGCGGGAGAGTATCTCGGCATCATTACGCGATACGACCGTCGCACTGGCGAGTCACGCAATGTCAGCGCCTGGCCGGAGAATCCGTCCGGCCACGGCGGAGAGGACATGAAATATCGCTTCCAGTGGACGGCGCCGATCGCCGCGTCGCCGCACGATTCGAAAGTGATCTATCACGGCGCGCAGGTGATCTTCCGCACCACCAACGGTGGTCAAAGCTGGGATGTGATTTCGCCGGATCTCACACGCAACGACAAGGCGAAGCAGAAATGGTCGGGCGGACCCATTACCGGCGACAACACCGGCGTCGAAACCTACTGCACCGTCTTCGCCCTCGCTGAATCGCCGATGCAGAAGGGACTGATCTGGGCGGGAACCGACGATGGGCTCGTTCATGTGACCCGTGACAGTGGCCAGACCTGGACCAACGTGACTGCCGCCATGACCGGCATGCCCGAGTGGGGAACGGTCAGCATGATCGAGCCGTCGCCGTTCGATCCATCGATGGCCTACGTCGTCGTCGACGCCCATCGCCTCGATAACATGCATCCGTATCTCTTCAAGACCACCGACTACGGCCAGACGTGGAAGCGAATCGATGCGAAGCTGCCGCAGGACATCTACCTTCACGCCGTGCGCGAAGATCCGAAGAAAAAAGGGCAACTGTATCTGGGCACCGAACGCGGCGTGATGTTTTCGACCGACGGCGGTGAAACCTGGCGCGATCTCAGGCTGAACCTGCCGACCGTGGCGGTGCACGACCTCGTCGTGAAGGATGACGATCTCGTCGTCGCGACTCACGGTCGATCGCTCTGGATCTTCGACGACCTTCGGCCCATACGCGACTTCAACGCGGCAATTGCGTCGACCGCCGCTCACCTCTTCCCGGTGGCCGATCCGATTCGTTGGCACTTGAGCAGTGACGCGTACGGGGCGAAGGCTGCGGGGTTTTCAAACCCTCCGAACGGTGCGTCGATTTCCTATTTCCTGAAAGACAAAGCGAAGGGGGAAGTGAAGATCGAAATCCTCGATGCTCAAGGCACTGTTGTGCGAAAACTCAGCAGCGTTCCGCGAGAACCAGATGGCAGCAGTGATAACGAGGATCCCGAAGACCTCAAGAAGGCCGCGCTTGCGACCGACGCGGGCGTGCAGCGCACGTCCTGGGATCTCGCCTGGGAAGGGGCAACAAAGATCAAAGGGGCCAAGATCGATACCGGCGATCCATTCGAGGGGCCTCGTGCGGTCCCGGGGCCGTACTCAGTGCGTCTCACCGTGGACGGCAAATCACAATCGACGCCGCTCCAGATTCTGCCCGATCCTCGCGGCGGCGTCAGCCAGGCTGACCTCGAAGCACAGCTGGCACACGCCCTGCGCGTGCGCAACGACGTGACGAAGCTGACCTCGCTCGTCAACGATCTTCGCTCGGTCAAGGAGCAATTGACGGCGCGCTCGAAGGCGCTCGAGCCGCGCAAAGAAGAATCAGGCGTGACTGAGCTGCTGAAAGCGTCGGACGAAGTGGTTCACAAGGCAGACGCGTTGGAAGACAAGCTGCACAATCGGACGGCGGAAGTCGTCTACGACATCCTCGCGATGCGCGGCGGCACTCGCTTGTATTCGCGCCTCGCGCCGCTGCAGATGTGGGCGGTCGAAGGGGACGGACCTCCGACAACCGGCATGGTTCAGGTGGTGGAAGTGCAAGAGAAAGAGCTGGCCGAACTCGAGCGTGAAACACGCAACTTCATCGACGAAGAAGTCGGCACATTGAACGCCACTGCGGTGAAACTCGGACTGTCGTTCGTCATTGTGAAGTGAAGGGTTTCGCAACAGCCTTTGCGTTGCTGAGCTAGCGAACCGCCGAGAGTCGAGGCCAATTCCACCCTCGCGCCGGTGGTGCGATTGTTGCTGTCCTCCTGTATTGACACGAGTGATTTTCATACGTAGGAGGAATACGCATGAGCTTTCGAACCTGGGTTGCGGCGCTCGCACTTGGTGCCTTGACGGTTGCTCCGGCAGCTTCGGCGCAAACGAGCACGGCCGCGAAAGTCGACGACAGCACAATCAAGAGTCGGGTTGAAACTCGGTTGAAGAATGATGCGACCCTGAAGGGAGACAACATCGTTGTCTCAGTCGACAAGGGCGTCGTGACATTGAGCGGAACTGTTCACAGCAACGCGCAGAAAGATCGGGCCAAGGAGCTGGCCAAGGTCTCGGGTGTGACCGACGTGGACAGCAAGCTCGAAGTGGAAAGCACGGGACCGAGCACAGTCGACAAGGCAGAGGCCAAGACGAAGGACGCCGCCAAGGCGACCAAGGACGCGACGAAGGACGCCGGCAAGGCGACCAAGGACGCGACCGTGAAGGGGGCTGAGAAGACGAAGGATGCAGCCGCCAAGACCGGCGAGAAGACCAAGGACGCGGTTGCCACGACCGGTGAGGTGATCAACGACGCGTGGATCACGTCGAAGGTCAGCGCCGACTTCGTCAATGAAGACACCCTGAAGGGGAGCGACATCAACGTCGACACGAAGGACCACGTGGTGACGTTGAAAGGCACGGTTGTGTCGGCGGCCGGAAAGGCTCGCGCGGAAGAGATCGCGAAGACGACAAAGGGCGTCAAGCGAGTGGTCAACACGCTGACGATCGGACCGAAGAAGTAGTTCGCGATCTGTAGAGCACCGAATCAGGCCGCACGCTTTCGGCTTCGCGAAACCGCAAGCGACAGCACGATCAAACCCCAGGCGGCAAGCGCTGCCGCCTGGGGCCATAACAGATCGAGCCCAATCCCTTTCAGAAATATTCCCCGCACGATAATCAGGAAATACCGCAACGGGATCAGGTAGGTGAATACCTGAATCACTGCCGGCATGTTTTCGATTGGAAAGATGAACCCCGACAAGTAAATCATCGGAGTCAGGAAAAAGAACGTCGCCGTCATCATCGCCTGCTGCTGAGTGTCCGAGATCGTGGAAATGAACAGGCCGAGCGCAAGCGTGCACAACACATAGAGCAGGCTCATGCCAAACAGCAGCAGGAAACTGCCGCGCAGCGGCACCTCGAACCAGAACACGGCCACCGCAACGACAAGCACGACATCGATCATCGCGATCGCTCCGTAAGGAAGGAGCTTTCCGACGATCAATTCCCACCGGCGGAGCGGTGTGACGTTGAGCTGTTCGAGCGTGCCGAGTTCCTTTTCGCGCACGATCGCCATCGACGCGAGATTCGCGGTGACAACGAGCAGCACGAGCGCCAGTACGCCGGGAATCATGAAGTGACGGCTCTCGAGCTGCGGATTGAACCAGATGCGAATCCGCGGCTCGATGCCACCAGGCTGAACAACGAGAGCGGTCGACGGATCCCGGGCGAGACGTTCTTCCACAATTTCCTGCGCATACGCGCCAATAACGGTCGTGGCATAGCCGAGCGCGACCGTCGTCGAGTTGGAATCACTGCCGTCGGCAATGAGCTGGAGTCTCACCGGCGCGCCGGCCGTCACATCCGCGCCGTAGCCGGCAGGGATCGACAGTGCCAGCCACGCGTTGCCCAGTTCCAGATACGGTTCTACCTCCGGCGTCGTCGATACCACGCCGGCGATCGAGAAGTTGCGCGAACCGTCGAAGCGCGCAATCAGTTCACGGCTCGCGGGCGATCGATCGCCGTCAGCGACCACTACGGGCACGTCGCGAACGTCGGTCGTCGCCGCATATCCGAGCATCGTCAACTGCACGATTGGCGCGATGATGACGACGCCGAACAGCTTCGGATCCTTGCGAAGCTCGAGGAATTCCTTCCAGATGAGAAAGCGCAGCCGTTGCACGTCAGACTCGCTCTCGTGCAAGACGCAGCGACGCCAGGCCGAGCATCGCAGCGGCGTACACCGTCAGCGCGGCCAGCTGCGGCAGCAGCGGACCGAGTGCGGTGCCCTTGAGGACGATTCCGCGCAGCGCGATGAGAAAATATCGTGCCGGAACCACGTGCGTCACGATCTGCAGCGCCCGCGGCATGCTGTTAATGGGAAAGATGAAGCCGGACAGCATGATCGTTGGCAAAAACGAAATGAGCAACGCCAGTTGAAACGCGAGCTGTTGCGTGTCGGCGACCGTCGAGATCAGAATCCCCGTTGCCAGCGCTCCGATCAGAAACAGAGACAGGGCAACCAGCAGCGAGAGCCAGCTGCCGCGCATCGGCAGGCCGAAGAGCAGCATCGACGCGCCGATGATCAACGCGGCTGAGGCCAGGGCAATGATGAAATACGGAATCGTTTTGCCAATCACAAAGGAAAACGTGTCGAGTGGCGCCATCCGAATCTGCTCAATGGTGCCTGTCTCCTTCTCGCGAACGATCGAAAGCGCCGTGGAGGCGACTGCGGTGATCATTGCGATGTAGGCGATGAGGCCGGGCACCAGGAACAACGTGCTGCGAAGTTCGGGGTTGTACCAGATGCGCGGTTCGACGGAGAGTGGAGCGCCGAGTTCGGCACCGCCCGGCGCCAGTTCCTGGTTAACCGTCCGCAGGATACTGCCGGCATAGCCGAGCACAGCGGTGGCCGTGTTTGCGTTGTCGCCGCTGATGATCACCTGCACCGGTGCGATCCGACCGGTCCGGACGTCACGACCAAATCCTTCGGCGATGACGAGCACCGCGCGCGCCTCGTTGACATCCAGTTTTCGTTCAGCTTCTCCCGGGTCGTAGACGGCGCCGGCAAAATCGAAATACCCGGAGTTGATGAACGCGGAAACAACCGCCCGGCTTTCCGGCGATCCGTCGCGGTCCTGCACCGCGAGAAGCACGTGCCGGATGTCGAAATTCAGCGCATACCCGTACAGCAGCAGGAAGAAGGCGGGAACAAAGATCAGGATCAAAAGCGTGCGGCGATCGCGCGCAATCTGACGAAGTTCTTTACGGTAGACAGCGATCGCCTTGTTCATCAGGCGACGCTCCTCTCTCGATCGGCACGCTCGACGACGTCGAGGAAGACGTCTTCGAGAGAAGGCTCCACCAACTCAATCGATTCGACCGGCACACCACGCGCCCGCAACTGGTCGGCGACGCTCGACGGTTGAATTGCGGAGTCCTTCAAGACGGCGTGCACGGCCGTCCCGAAAAGGCTCGTTTTTTCTACCGCTGGCAGTTCGTCAAGCGTGCGCATGGCTTCGGCGGCGCGCGGCGTTCGAACCTCGACGATCGGCCGTCCGGCAAACACACCTTTCACTTCGGCGATCGTACCGATTGCGGCCAGTCGTCCGGCATGGATCAAGGTCACGCGATGACAGCGTTCCGCTTCGTCGAGATAATGCGTCGTGACCAGGATGGTGACGCCGGCACTTGCCAGCGAATCGATCAGCCGCCAGAACTGCCGACGCGATAAGGGATCGACGCCACCGGTTGGTTCGTCCAGAAACAGAATGGCGGGCTCATGCAGGATTGCGCACCCCAGAGCCAACCGCTGTCGCCACCCTCCCGCGAGATCGCGCGCAAGGCTGTGCTCCCGACCGCGCAGACCGGCCATCTCGATGACAAACGCTCGCCGCGTCTCGAGCCGTTCCGGCGTGAGTCCATAGACGCCGCCAAAAAACCTGATGTTCTGATCGACGGTCAGCAATTCGTAGAGCGAGAATCGCTGCGACATGTAGCCAATCCGGCGCTTCACGCCCTCGGGATCGGCAGCCACATCGATGCCTCCGACAATGGCCGTTCCAGACGACGGCCGCAGAAGTCCGCAAAGCATGCGAATCGTTGTCGACTTTCCCGCGCCATTGCTTCCCAGGAACCCGAAGATCTCCCCCGCACGCACCTCGAACGACACGTCGTTCACGGCGACGAACTGACCAAAGCGCCGGGTGAGATGCTTGACGTCGATGGCGACCGACTGCATTAGCCGCATTGCTTTTACTTGCCGATCGCGCGGTCCAGGCGCGCGTCAGCCAAACGCGCGTTAGCGCGTGCACGCGTGAGATCCAGCTCGGCTTGCAGGACGGCAAGGTTGGCATCGAGCACGTCGGTGTTTGTTACCACTCCTGCACGATAACGCTCCATGACAACGCGCTGCGCTTCGACCGCGCTACGAACGCCATCCTGCGCTGCCGCGATTGCCGCGCGACTTGAATCGGCCTCCAAACGCCGCTGCTGAACTTCGAACGATACCTGGCGATCGAACTCCGCGGTTCGCGCCGCGACTGCGCGCGAGGCGGCCACCGCCTCCGCCTGCTGTGCGCGGCGGCGTCCCCCGTCCCACAGCAACAGGCTCAGATTGACCGACGCGTCCCAGGAGTCGTGCCAGAAGTTGGTCCGCGGGAAAACCCGTGGGTTCGGGCTCGCATAGTCGTATCCCGCATTCACGCCAACCTGCGGGCGAGCCTGCGCCGCCACCGCCTCCTCGCGCGCACGTGACGCCTCGAGCCGATCTTCGAGGGCGCGCCGCTCCGGACGCTGCTTCCGCGCCTCGGTCAGCAGCCCTTCGACGCTCGATGCCGATGCGGCGGGCACTTCCAGGTTGGCGATCGGCTCGATCCGCACCATGGCATCTTCTCCAATGAGGCGGCGCAAATCGGCTTCCGTTACTCCGCGAAGATTCGAGGCCTCGATCGAGAGCACGCGCTCTCTGGATTCCTGCGCCTCCGCCGTGAGCACCTCATTGGGGGCAATCAGTCCCTGCTCGAAACGGCTGCGCAGATCGCGGACGTGTGCCGCCATCGTCTCCAGCGAACGTCCGACCACGCGCTCAGATTCGATCGAAGAAACCAGCGCCCAGAATGCGCGCGCGATTTCGAGGCGCAGATCCGACCGCGCCGCGACGATGTCCTGCTCGGCGGCCTTACTCTCGGCGGCCGACGCCCGCTCCAATGCGTCGGTGCGGCCGGCGGTAAACACCGGCCACACGAGATCGAAGCGCGATCGGAAGTTATCCGGCACATCGGGATACACCACGAGGGTCCGCCCGCCAGGCTGCGGGATCGCGAATGGGGTCACGTGGTTGGTGCGCGTGTATCCACCGAGAAACGAGATCGATGGCATCGCTGACGCTGATACGTCTGCCGCCGCCGCCTCTGCGCCTTCCCGGCGCGCCTGCAACTCGGCGAGCCGATGACTGTTCGCGAGTCCGCGCGCGATCGCCTCGTCAAGCGTGAGCCGCAGCGGTTCCTGCGCGGCCGCGGCATCCGACATCAAACACAACACGGCGAGCGCGACGATGGGTTTCATGATTCTCTCGACAGTTCCGAATGAGCCGCCTGTTGACCGGGGCCGGTGATGAGATCAATGAAGACGTCCTCGAGTGATGCCGCAATCGGGCGAACTGAGATGCCAGAGGATCCGTGGCGCTCGAGTTCTTTCGCAATGACGCTCACCGAGGCGGCATCGCGGTGGTCGCGAATCCGCACGTGCGCACGATCCCCGAACGACTGCACGTCGGCAATGCCCGGCAGCGACCGGAGCAGGTCGAGCGGTGGACGCCCATCCCGGACGCTCACCTCCAGCAGTTGTCCTTCGAGACGCGCCTGCAGGCGCCCTGGGTGATCGACGGCAAGGAGGTGGCCGTCGTGCAGGAGGGCGACCCGTCCGCACCGTTCCGCCTCGTCGAGATATGGAGTCGACATCACGATCGTCAAACCGCGCGACAGAAACTCGGAAAGGAGCTTCCAGAATTCACGTCGCGACACCGGATCGACGCCGGTCGTCGGTTCGTCGAGCAGAAGAACCTTCGGCTCGTGAACGAGCGTGCACGCGAGCGCCAGCTTCTGCTTCATCCCTCCGGAAAGCCGATCCGCTCTGCGCGTTCTGAACGGCCCGAGCTGCGTCATCTCGAGCAGCCGGTCCCGCGACTCCTGGTATCGGCGAACACCGTGGATTTCGGCGAAGAATGCGATGTTCTCGTCGATCGACAGATCGCCGTACAACGAGAATCGCTGCGAGAGATATCCGAGGTCCGCAGTCACCGCCCGGTGCTGCTTGATTGGATCACGATCAATGACGCGGATCTGCCCGCTGTCGGGTCGGAGCAGCCCGCACGCCATTCGGATCGAGGTCGTCTTCCCTGCGCCGTCGGGCCCGATCAAGCCGAACATCTCGCCTCGCGCGATCGTGAACGACACGGCATCGACCGCCTTGAGTCGACCGTACTGCTTCGTCACCCGATCGAACGCGATGGCAGGTTCCATGGATCGCGTTACTTCGGCAGCTCGGCTTCGACCGGCATCCCTGGTTTGAGCACACCCTCACGATTGTCGGTGCTCACTTTTATCCGGTACACGAGTTTCGACCGTTCGGCAGCGGTTTGCACGTTGCGTGGCGTGAATTCCGCCTTGGGCGAGATGAACGTGATGCTGCCCTGCAAGCGTTGACCGGCATCGGTCACCAGGGTCACCGGTTGTCCGAGACGCAACCGCGGAACAACCGGTTCGTCGACGTAGACATTGGCCCACGCGTGATCGAGGTCGGTAATCGCGACGACCGGGGTGCGCGGCGCAACCGTCTCTCCGGCATCGGCCAGCTTTGCGGTCACGATTCCGCCTACCGGAGATGTCAGCACCGCGTCGGTCATGCTCTTCCGCAAGGTCGCCATCTGCGCATCGGCCGCGGCCACGCGCGCGCGCGCGCCAGCGATTTCTTCCGGTCGTGCCCCGGCGCGCAGGCGCGCGACACCCTCGCCAGCGGCGCGTGCCCGCTGGCGCGCGGCGTTCACACGAGCCGCGGCCACGTCTCGTCGGGTCGCGGCATCATCACGCTGTTTTCGCGAGCCGGAATTGGATTGGAGGAGCGCCTCGAAGCGCTGAAGATCGGCGGTTGCGGATTGAAGTTCCGACTCGGCAGCAACCACGTCGGCCTGCGCCGAGTCGGCCTGCGCCCGGGCTTGCCGAATGTCTTCAGCGCGCGAACCCGCTTCGAGCAGCTTGAGGGCGGCAGTTGCCTGATCGCGATCCGCTTCGGCTCGCCGGAGCGCGAGTTCAGCATCGGACGTATCGAGTTTGGCGATCAGGCCGCCGGCGGTGACACGATCGCCCTCCGACACCGCGACTTCGATGAGCCGCCCACCGACTTGTGGTGCGACGCGAACATCGGTCGCTTCGACGTAGCCTGAGGCACGCGCCTCGTTGTTCTTGGCGCTCCCGCCGCAGGCGACGGCGGTCACGGCGGCGATGACCATGGCCATATGCGACGGCCGCACACCGATCCTCATCTTGTTCGCTCCTTCCAGAGCGAATACTGCCAGGCGTTGGACGGCCCCATCACTCGCTCTCGCTCGTTCGCAAAGCCACCAACGCCAGCCGTTGTACATGCGCGACCACTTCCTCGCGCGAGACGATTCCAGCACCGGGAACACCCGCGCGCTCGAGTCTTCGCCGCAACTGCGCGCTCGCGAAGTACAACAGCAACGGGCCGACGACTCCGGCGTGCACGAGCAGCGGATTGGTACGTTGAAAGCGTCCCGACTCGATTCCCTCGCGAAGAATGCGGCCGAGTGCGCTGACGACACGTCGCATGTGGACCATCGTTGGCGGGTCGAGGTGCGTGCCGTTCTCGGCGATCTCGCGGAACCAGATCGGCGGGAAATGGGGACGCGCTTCCGCCTCGATTGCAATCGCTTCGACAAACGCGCGCACCTTGTCGTCGGGAGGGGAATCCATCTGACTCGCCTGGTCGACGCGGACGGCGACGGCTTCGAACATGTCGCGCAGGATCTCGCGGTACAAGGCGGCCTTGCTGGCGAAGTGGTAATAGATCATCGCCTTGTTGACGCGCGCGGCGCGCGCGATCCGGTCGACGTTCGCGCCGGCAAATCCGCGCGCCGCGAACTCGGCGGCGGCGGCGCGCACGACACGACCGCGCGAGGCGGCGCTCCGCTCCTGCTGCCGCCTGCGTCCGCCCCGCCGTCGATCGGTGCCGCGCATAAAAAATAATTAACCAGTTAGTTAATATGTAGGATGATTCTATGCTGCGTGGGGACCCCGCTGTCAAGCGCCGCCCCGTCCGTATTTTCATGAAAACCGACGCCGACGGCGACTCGCCAAGCAGCGACAAGACCGCCCCATGCAGCCTCAGTCGTCAGAATAAAGTCCCGCTGCCAACGACCTTCGTTTCCAGGCAACACACATGGGTCACACGACCAACGTACAAATTCTCTCGACAACTCAAACGTTTCTAGAGTATTGACCAGCTTCCAGCTGAGGCACTGGGTTTGCTGCGCGGGGGCCGCGCACACCGCAGGCCGAACACTGTGGCGGATGGGCGTTCTCGTTTCGCCCGAGTCTGACCGCAAGCCAGCCCATGCCCGTGGTGGAGTCGCGCTCGAGGCTCTGGCAAGACCTCGCCGTAGCGAGCAGCGGCGGGCCCGGCTGTTACACACGCAGGTCGACTCCGTTTATCTCCGTGGAGTGCGTTCACGGTCACAACTCTCGTCCGACCCCAGGGGCGTCTTATGACGGTTCACCGAGGATGGTGGACAACGCTTGCCGGAACCATCGCCCTATTAGTGTCTCTGGCCGTTGCCAGTCCGAGTCGCACGGCCGCCGGTGCACCCTCGCCCGCCGCAACCGCGCCAACCGTCACGATTAATCAGTCCGCTCTCCAACAGGATCCAACCAAGAAGTCGCCGATCACTTTTACCGTCAGGTTCAGCGAACCAGTCACAGGCTTCACGGCGGGAGACATTTCACTGGCGGGCAGCACGGCGCCCGGCGATCTGACCGTGGTCCTGGCAGCGACCGGCAGCGCATCGTATACGGTGTGGGTCGGCGGTATGACGGGCCCCGGGAAGATCATCGCCAGCATTCCAGCCGGTGTCGCTCGGGATTCCGAAAACAACAGCAATCTCGCATCGACCAGCACCGACAACAGCGTCACCTACAAGCCAGCGGGGCCGACCGTCACCATCAATCAAGGCGCCGCGCAACCCGATCCGACCAGTGCCGCGCCGATCGTGTTCGATGTCGTCTTCAGCAGTGCCGTGACCGGCTTTGACGCCTCCGATATCAACTTCACCGGGAGCACGATCGGCGGGACGCTGGTCGCCCAGGTCTCGGGCAGCGGCGCGAGCTACACCGTGTCGGTGACGGGCATGGCAGGGAAAGGCAATCTTGTCGCCAGCATTCCCGCCGGGGCCGCGCGTGATTCCAGCAATGCCAATAGCTTTGCGTCAACGAGCACGGACAACGCCGTTGCGTTCGATAACGTACCACCGTCGGTCACGATCAATCAGGCGGCGACACAGGCCGATCCGGCGCTCGCGTCTCCGATTCTCTTCACGGTTGTCTTCAGCGAACCGGTGAGTGGCTTCACGTCGGGCGACGTCTCATTTGCTGGGAGCACCGCTGGCGGCACACTGATCGCTGCGGTGTCAGGTGCGGGTCAGGTCTACACCGTTTCGGTAACCGGCATGACGACGTCCGGCACCGTCGTGGCGAGCATTCCGGCAGGCGCTGCCCTCGACAGTGTGGCCAATCTCAGTACGGCGTCGACGAGCACGGATCGCACCGTCGCCTACTCTTCAGCGCCATCGGCCACGATCACTCAGGCCGCCGCCCAAGCCGACCCCACGAGCACGGCGCCGATCGCCTTTGCTGTCGCCTTCAGTCTGCCTGTCACCGGCTTCGATGGATCCGACATCAGCTTTGCGGGCAGCACGGTCAGCGGCACACTGGCAGCCAGCGTAACCGGCAGCGGCGCCAATTACACAGTCTCGGTCACGGGCATGAGCGGCAGCGGAACCGTCGTCGCGAGCGTTCCCGCCGGGGCTGCGTTCGATGCAGCGAACAAACCCAATGTCGCCTCGACGGGCGGCGATAACAGCGTCACATTCGATGCGGTCGCACCAACAGTCACGATCAATAAAAGTGCAACGCAAAGCGATCCGACAGGTAACTCTCCCATCCTGTTCAGCGTGGTTTTCAGCGAACCCGTAACCGGCTTTGCTGCAGGGGACGTGTCGTTCGTCGGTAGTACGGCGGGAGGTGCGCTCCTCGCAAACGTCGCAGGGAGCGCGGCAAATTACACGGTGTCGGTGACCGGCATGACGAGCTCGGGCAATGTCGTCGTCACCGTTCCGACAGCCGCGGCGCAGGATCAGGCGGGCAACAGCAGCCAGGCGCCCGCAATCGTCGACAACACCGTCGCCTTCGATAACGTCGCGCCAACCGTCACGGTCGAACAAGCGACCGCGCAAGCTGATCCGACCGGCGCATCTCCAATTGTCTTTGCCGTCACGTTCAGCGAACCGGTGACTGGTTTCAGCGCGAGCGATATCTCGTTTACTGGAACCACCGCTGGTGGAAGCTTGATCGCATCGGTCAGCGGATCGGGGGCCAACTACAACATTTCGGTGACCGGGACGACGACAGCTGGTGCGGTGATCGCGAGCATTCCGCTTGGAGCGGCGCAGGACACGGCGGGCAACTCGAGTCTGGCCTCGACGAGCGTCGACAACGTCGTGACGTTCGACAACGTTGCGCCGAGCGTCGTCATCAACCAGGCCGCAACCCAACTGGATCCAACCAGCGGCACTCCCGTCCTCTTCACGGTGGCGTTCAGTGAACCGGTCACCGGCTTCAGCGCCGGCGACGTCTCACTGCTTGACAGCACGGTCGGAGGAGCGCTGCTGGCCAGCGTAACGGGCAGCGGCGCGAATTACACCGTGAGCGTCAGTGGCATGAGCGGCACTGGCGCTGTCATCGCGCGGGTCTCGGCAGGCGCGGCCGCCGACGCCGCTGGCAACGCGAGCGCGGCATCGACGAGCGTTGACAACGCCGTCACGTATTTGCCGACAGGCCCAACCGTCACGATTAATCAGGGGGGACTGCAGCCAGATCCCACCGGCACGGCACCGATCACGTTCAATGTTGCGTTCAGCGCACCGGTGAGCGGATTCGACGGTTCCGACATCAGCTTCGCAGGCAGTACGGTCGGGGGATCGCTGACCGCAGGTGTCAGCGGCACCGGCGCAAGTTACACCGTGACCGTGACCGGGATGACTGGCACCGGTGTTGTCGCGGCAAGTATCCCGGCTGGCGTGGCGATGGACGGGGCTAACAACCCGAACCAGGCGTCCACCAGCATCGACAATCACGTCACGTTCGACAATGTCGCGCCGACGGTCACGATCAATCAGAGCAACTCACAACCGGATCCAAGCAGCGCGGCGCCGATTGCATTCACGGTCACGTTCAGCGAACCGGTCACCGGGTTCACTGCTGCTGACGTGTCGTTGGCAGGAAGTACTGCCGGCGGCTCGCTCAGCGCGCTCGTGAGTGGCAGCGGCGCGAACTATACGGTTTCGGTCAGCGGCATGACGACGACTGGTGTTGTCCTCGCCAGCCTCGCGACGGGCGCCGCAAGCGACGCCGTCGGGAACCCGAGTAGCACGTCGACAAGCGGCGACAGCTCGGTGACGTTCGACAACAGTGGACCAACTGTCACGATCAATCAGGCGGCGGCACAAACCGATCCGGCAAACACGTCGCCGATTCAGTTCGCCGTCCTCTTCAGCGAACCGGTCGTCGGCTTCACGGCGGGCGACGTGTCGTTTGCGGGAAGCACGGTCGGCGGGACGCTCGCAGCCAGCGTTTCGGGCACTGGCGCGTCCTACACCATCTCGGTGACCGGCATGGCCGGGAGCGGCACCGTCTTCGTCAGCATTCCGGTCGGAGCCGCTACGGATCTGGCTGGCAATTCCAGCGCGGCATCGACCAGTTCCGACAACATCGTGACTTACAGCCCTCTTGGCCCGACAGTCACGATTAATCAAATGGCCGGAGCAATCGGGCGATCGGGTCAACCGGATCCGACGAGCGCCTCACCAATCACCTTCAGTGTGGTCTTCAGCGCACCGGTCACGGGGTTCACTGGATCGGATATCAACTTCACGGGTAGTACGGTCGGCGGATCCCTGGGCGCAAGTGTCAGCGGCAGTGGCGCGTCTTATTCCGTCTCGATCACCGGCATGAGCGGCAACGGAACCGTCGTCGCCAGCATTCCTGCCGACGCGGCCATCGACAGCGCAGGGGTGGGAAACCGCGCCTCGACGAGCACCGACAACAGCGTCACGTTCGACACAACCGCGCCGACAGTGACGATCAATCAGGGTGCGACCCAGATCGATCCAACGAGCACATCACCAATTCAATTCAGCGTCACGTTCAGCGAGCCGGTGGTCGGTTTCAACGCGGCTGATGTGTCGCTCGCAGGCAGCAGTGTCGGCGGAACCGTGGTCGCCAGCGTGACGGGAAGCGGTGCGAATTACACGGTGTCTGTCACCGGCATGAGCGGCACTGGAACAGTGGTCGCGAATATCCCGGCCGCCGCCGCAAAGGATGCCGCTGGAAACAACAGCCAGGGTTCGACGAGCACCGACAACACCGTGACCTTCGGCACCACTGGTCCATCGGTCACGATCAATCAGGCCGCCGGCCAACCCGATCCGACCAACGGTTCGCCGATCCAGTTTGCGGTCGTCTTCAGTTCACCGGTCACCGGCTTCACCGGTGGAGACATCAACTTCACCGGCAGTACAGTCGGCGGGACGCTGGTCGCCAACGTCACCGGCGTTGGCAACACCTATGCGGTCTCAGTGACCGGCATGAGCGGCACCGGCACCGTCGTCGCCACCATTCCGGCCGGCGCGGCTCAGGACGCGGCTGGGAACCTCAGCACAGCCTCGACCAGCACTGATAACACGGTCACGTTCGACAACGTCGTGCCGACAGTCACGATCAATCAGGCCGTCGGCCAAGCGGATCCGACCAACGCTTCGCCGATTCAGTTCACGGTGGTGTTCAGCGAACCCGTGACCGGCTTCACAGCGGCGGACGTCGTCCTCGTGGGCAGCACGGTCGGTGGGACCCTCGCTGCGAATGTTAGTGGCACTGGCGCGAACTACACCGTGTCGGTCGCAGGCATGGCGGGCAACGGCACGGTCGTCGTGAGCATTCCTGGCGGCGCCGCCCAGGACGGTGCGACCAACATCAACAGTCCGTCGACAAGTACGGACAACAGCGTCACCTACACCGCGACCGGTCCGACCGTCACGATCGATCAGGCCGCAGGGCAAGCTGACCCGACCAATGGGTCACCGATTGTCTTTACCGTCGTGTTCAGCGCTCCGGTCACCGGATTCACCGCGGCCGATGTCAGCTTTGCGGGCAGCACGGTCGGCGGGCTCGCCGCCAACGTTCTCGGCAGTGGATCGACCTACACCATCACGGTCACCGCCGCGACCGGCCCCGGAACCGTCGTGGCGACGATTCCTGTCGGCGCCGCTACTGACGCGCTCGGCAATCCGTCCCAGGCCTCGACCAGCACCGACAATACCGTGACCTTCGACAACGTGGCGCCGACGGTGACGATCAATCAGGCGTCAGGACAAGCCGATCCGACCAACGCGTCGCCGATCGTGTTCACCGTCACGTTCAGCGAACCGGTGAGTGGCTTCGCGCCCACGGACGTCTCGTTCGCAGGCAGCACCATCGGTGGGGACCTCCTCGCGAACGTCAGCGGCAGCGGCGCGAGCTATACCGTGTCGGTCGCGGGCATGACCGGAACCGGTGCCGTCGTGGCGACGATTGCGGCGAACGCCGCAACCGACGTCGCGGGTAATAACAACGTTGCGTCGACGAGTACCGACAACAGTGTGACGTTCAGCTCGACAGGTCCCACGGTCACGATCAACCAGTCGGTCGGTCAACCGGATCCGACCAATGCTTCGCCGCTTCAGTTCGCGGTTGTGTTCAGTGCTCCAGTAACAGGCTTCACCGGCACCGATATCAACCTCGCCGGCAGCACGGTCGGCGGCACACTCGTCGCGAACGTGACCGGTTCGGGCGCCACCTATACGGTGTCGGTCAGCGGGATGACGGGAACGGGCACCGTGGTCGCGACGATTCCTGCGGGCGCGGCCGTCGACGGCCTCGGCAACCCGAGCGGCGCGTCATCGAGTGTCGACAACAGCGTCACCTTCGACAACGTCGCACCAACCGTCACGATCAATCAGGCCGTCGGCCAGCCGGATCCGACCAACACGTCACCAATTGTGTTCACGGTCACGTTCAGTGAACCGGTATCCGGCTTCGCGCCGACGGACGTCTCGTTCGCCAGCAGCACGGTCGGCGGCACTCTCGTCGCGAACGTCGGCGGCAGCGGTGCGAGCTACACCGTGTCGGTCACCGGCATGACGAGTGCGGGGACCGTGGTGGCGGCTATTGTGGCAAGCGCCGCAACGGACCTCGCGGGTAATAACAGCGCCGCATCGACGAGCAGTGATAACACGGTTACCTACAACGCAGCCGGACCATCGGTGACGATCACCCAGGATCTCGATCAGAGAGATCCGACCAACACATCACCGATTGTCTTCTCCGTCGTCTTCAGCGCGCCTGTCACCGGCTTCACCCCCGCCGATGTCAACTTCGCCGGCAGCACGCTGGCAGGCCTGGTCGCCAACGTCACCGGGACGGGCGCGAACTATTCCGTCGCCGTCACCGGCATGAACGCAACCGGGACCGTCGTCGCCACGATTCCCGCCGGCGCGGCAACCGACGCGCTCGGTAATCCATCGCAGGCCTCGATCAATACCGACAACACGGTGACATTTGATAACGTCGCGCCAACGGTCACGATCAATCAGGCGGCCACTCAAAACGATCCGACCAACCTGTCGACGATTCAATTCACCGTCATCTTCAGCGAGATCGTGACCGGATTCACCGGCGCGGACGTGTCGTTCACCGGCAGCACTATCGGCGGCACGCTCGCCGCCTCCGTTACAGGCACCGGCACTACCTACACAGTGACGGTCACCGGCATGACCGGGAACGGCACCGTCGTCGCGAGCATCCCTGGTGGCGCAGCCCAGGACGCTGCGGGGAACCTCAACACTGCATCGACGAGCACCGACAACACTGTCACGCATACCGTGATTGGCCCGACTGTTACGATCAACCAGGCCGCAGGACAACCCGATCCGACCAACGCATCGCCGATCCAGTTCACGGTCGTCTTCAGCGCGCCCGTCACCGGTTTCGCCGCCGAC
>Ga0310907_10000045_pt1 | contig 18743 bp, 20 predicted proteins | sample C48D4metaG_FD_203750 | JGI IMG/M metagenome (GOLD analysis project Ga0310907, IMG submission 203750) | Lab incubated soil microbial communities from West Virginia University Organic Research Farm, Morgantown, WV, United States - C48D4 | ecosystem: Environmental > Terrestrial > Soil >...
GTCACCGTACTTGAATTCCAGGGGCGCACCGTATATACTATTGATAGTTGAAGACATGTTATCTAGACTTCCGGGTAACACCAGACCAATAGTGGGGTCGATAATATCTTTAACAATTGCAGTAACTAATTTATTTACTGCTTGACCTATAACAAAACCAATTGCTATACCAATTACTCCAAAGGCTATAAGGAAACCAATATACTCTTGTCTGAATGATTTTTTCTTTGGAGGAGGTTGTTCTGTCACGGTTACAAATTCGCTGCATTTAATGCATATTACTACCTGTGTTGAATAAAGTTGACATAAAAACAACTATCTATAAAATTTTGCTTTGTTATGCAATTCCAGATTAAAGACAAAATATTATGATTTTGGTTAATTACTATCTATTGTATACGACCCTTGCATTTACACTATTTGGATGATTTTAATTTATCTACCAAAATTATTTATCTACCACTTCCTGGTAAACCAATTCCTTTCAAAGGAGTACGATAATCTGTACTTATATTTACCCCCTCTTTTGTAGTTATTTTAATTGTCTCTATTTTCGTATCAGGTTTAGGATAAAAGAAAAATGACTGACCTGATGCCAAACTATCTAGATGTTGGAGATCATTTTTGCCTAAATATACATTAATACTTGTGAGCGGATAGATTCCAATATTATTCACCCTGACTCTATAGTAGGTACCAGCGATATCAGTCGTATCCTTCGTAGCGTCTACTTCGAGTGCATACGGTACTCGAGATTCTTGTTTTATGAATAAAAAAATTATTGCTGCTACAATTGCTAGTCCAATGAAAGTATAGTAAAGATAAATCCTTCGCATGATAAGATCAATAAATTTGTTATTTAATAACTTACTTTAGATTACAGTCTAAAATCCAAGTTAACTTCGTTTCAGAACTGGACCCATCGATAAAGAACTAGAACTTTAGAAACAGACTTTCATTGCTCAAAAATAGTAAATCGATAGAATTAATAAAATCGATATTGCAAAATATAAATTGTCAAGCACACTTCTTTGATCTAAATTGGATTATGATATACCCAACTGGGTAGCTACAATTATTGAGTTAGGTATAGGAATCGCAATTGCAATTCTGCTGTATATTCTTCAGGCCAGAACCGGAAAATTGGCCGAAGAGCTACTATCAAAAATTTCATCTATGACGCACAGAATGGATTCAATGTTAGAACAAAGTAGATTAGATGAACTCTCCAAAAAGGCGTTTGAGTGTAACAGGATAATTGATCACTTGGTGTACATAAATAAAAAAGAACAAGAATTAAAGGAGTATTTAACCAATTATATCTCCGGAGATACGACAAGTGAACAGTTGAAATACTTTTTAAAGCAGAATTTCATGCCTATTGCCGAATACAGAATTCAAGAGCTAGAGGATGCCACAAGACAGCTTGGAGATAAGTTAAATGATAATACCCTACGATTGGACTTTTTGTCATATATTGAGGCATTCTTGAATCTTAGTCAAATGGTGGTACTGGACGGTAAACCACAAAATGATAACGATCTTGAAAGCTTTATAATTTCTATTAATCTCCAACTAAGAAGAATTCAAGAATTCCTGACTAGATTTAGAAAAGAGTTGGAGCAAACCAAAAGTAGCGGAACATAGCGTTCATACATAGCTTTGTTCCTTTTTTAATAATGCGGTCAATTTGTCCAGTATTATCTAACGATAATTGTTTTTTCAAGCATTCAGATTTGTTTGCAAATGGTTTTATATTAAAATAATAAATTTAAAGGTTTCTAATTCATATAATTGATTTTACTATATTTGGATAGCATTGTGGTTTGAAGTGAAGAACTATTGTGAAGAATTATTTATTTTCATATTGTAATCTAGTATATAGTATCAAAAATTAAGCTTTCATCTATTAACGGAACTAGATTTCATGAATAAGTTCTTTTAGGTTCCTCTTTGGCTTTGGTACAAGCATCTTTACTGGATATCCTAAACATAGAATGGAAGAGGGTGAGAGATCCGTCCCTAATATTTCCTTCATCTTATTTTCATCCAACATTCCTATCCATATCGAGCTCAATCCCAAAGCATGCGCCGCCAATTGAGAATACGCAGCTGCAAGAGTTGCATCTTGTTGAGAGAATTTTCTGATTGTCTCTGGAGGAAAATTTAATTTTACTCTATTTGGGTTCATGAAAAATACAAGAACTACAGGGGCATTTACGTATGGTTGGTTGTTTGCAGCTTCAACGAGCTTCTTTTTAGCTCCTTCATTCTTTACGTGGAATATCTCAAACCCTTGAAACCCCCCTGCAGTTGGTGCAGTATCCGCTGCTGCAAAAATCATTTCAAGCTTCCATTCTTCTACTTCTTTATTTTCAAATTTTCTCTGGGATCTTCTATTCAGCATAACATTGAAGATGTTTGTTTGAATTATGTCTTCTACATCATGACTTGGAACTTCTTCTTTAGGATATAGAAGCTGTGTACTCTTATCTGTAAACATTCTTGAAAAAATGTCACCCGGAAAGGACATGTACTTATAATATTTTCCAAGGTATTAAACTGGATCTGTTCTAAAATTTCATATCTAAAGATTCTATATCCTAGCAGAAGTTATTGAATTATGCGATATAATCTCTAATTAGATGCTATGAAATGCCATAAAATACCATTAACCAGTCAAAATGCCTAAAAATAAATCGAAGCCCGATAAATTTTGGATTGAAGTAGATTTATTAAACATTGTAAGCACTATTTTTGGAAATCAATGATGGCTGCAAATTTAATTTATTGGTACTGATTCAATTAATTGGGATAGATCTATTCTATAATAATCGATCATAGCTGCATCATATTGTTGAACTATTTCAATAGGTTCTCCTTTTGTCTTCCTGTGGAAAATAAGTTCCCTTTGAGAGTAGCTTGTTACGTATGCATAATTACGCCTTCTAGCCTCTTTTAGAAATTCCGATCTAAGCATATGGCCTCCTTTTTCTCCCATATATCCAGTTTCGAGAGCTATCCATTCCATAAAAACCGAATTCGTTTTACCTATATTTTCATCATATGTACCTCGTCTGAGAGACTCCATATGTACGGTATCCATTTTACCTACACTCTCGTCATATCTACCATGTTTTGGTTTATGTTTTTCTAAGGGTCCACCTTTCACATATCCAACAATATCTCCTTCTTTACTATTTATTCTAAGTGTGATCAAAATAGTACTTGGATCATAAAGCGATTTACGAAATTCTCTATCGTGAGTATTTGTACGAGAACAATACTCTTGACGTATCCTCATAATAGTATCAAACATATCTTCATTCATTTTATTCCCATCATCCATAATATTTTCTATTACTGTTACGAAATTAAGTTCATTTTTACGTAATGAAGCCTTTATTTCAAGTTCCTTTTCCCAAGCTTCCCTAAAACCTTCAACATTATCAAAAAAATTCTTCCTGAATGCAGCGGGTAAACTTTGTATCACCCTATCAAAGGTATCTTTATCATCTCTTTGTTTAAGCGCAGTAAAATATTCAACAGACTTCTCATTAATGACTTGTGAATGCCAACCAATACCACGAGCGTTCCGTCTAGCGAGTTCCTTTGCATAAGTAAAATCGCCCAAGCAGTAACCCGCGATGCGATCACAAATAGATAAAAACAATCCAAGTTTTTCATAGTGTTGCCTTGTGCTAACATCATCATTATCGATACCTGACAAAGAAAGTAATTCATGGATTCTTTTTAACGCATGTTCCTTTTGTGTTCCTATAAAAGGATATGTCGTTCTATGTATTAGCGCAATGACTATATTCAGATCTATCTCAAAAGAGTCAATAAGTCTAGCCAATTTTTGATCATTTCTAATAAACAACTCAATATTATCTTCATTGGGTTTTTCAAACTCCTTTCTTGGATCAAAGTCATGGAAAAGTGCGGCAACAAAAAGATTTTTGATATCTTCCTTGTCAATCTTATTTTCTAATCTTTGGTTCACTGCTGACAGTAGTGAAATGTAAGCAACTTCAAGATTGTGATTGATGGTATGATATCCAGGATAATCCGATCCTAGCCCGTATTTCGAAAATTCAGAGACAGCATGTCTTATAATCCTAGATGTTGCCTTTATTTCAAAATCCATATTTTTGGCCAATTTCAGTATTTTGTCTTTATAAGATGCTTCTTTAGTTATACCAAAATTATATCGAGTCCACCAGGGGAACAGTCTAACTCTTTTATAATGTTCATACCACCAGGGTAGTGGTTTGATTGGAGTCACTTGATGTCCGATTTCACTTTTATTGAATTCTTTTTCATTTTTGTCGAATATCATTGTGACACTTGCAATTAAGAATGCAGTTGAATATAAAAAACTTATTATGGATACATATTAAATTATACAAATGCAGGAAGCAAGCTTTTAATGATGATAAATTATAAATAAACTAGTAAAATGATGTAGTTTTTACATCGCCCAGTTCAATTTTCATTACCAACGACAAAAATTAGATAATCGTCTATCTCATTTAGTTGATGTCTATGATAGACGTTTTGGTATTCTGGAGGATTTATATCGTGTATTGACGGATTGTATTAATTCATTGGGTAGCTTTCTCTAGCCATCTGGATTTCATAATTTTGGAGAAATTTGAATACACCATTCTACAATTTTTGGCCAAACTTTCGAATTCGGCATTTTTATCATTTAAAATAGCGTCTATAGTTACACCAGCTTCTTTCATCTCAGATCCATAACTCTCAATCCAGTTTTGGATCATTTCGGGCATTACTTCAAGATGAAACAAAATACCTATAGTGTTACCAAGTCTAAAAGCCTGTGGATATAAACTGGATGAGGCTAGAAGTATAGCTGACTCTGGAGGTTTATAACTATCACCATGCCATTGGAATACTTTCATATTTTGATCTGTTATTCCTTTGAAGATATCATGCTTTCCTTCATTACTTATTTCTACTCTGAACCACCCGATTTCTTTTTGTTCTCCCTTATAGACATTGCCTCCAAGTGCTTGGGCAATTAATTGGGAACCAAGGCAAATTCCAAGCAATGGAACTTTGTGTCGGTAAGCTATTCTTATTAATTCTTGTTGTTCATTCAGATACGGTAAGTTTTCATATACAGACATGTATCCTCCCAATATGATTATGGCGGCATACTTTCCAACGTCATACGGAATGCTATCTTTTTTTACATGTATAGTCTTAAGCTTATACCCATCAGACTCAAATAATTCCTTAAAATTACCCAAGGTTTCTATTTCTGTGTTTTGGATAGTGAGAATAGTGTCTTTCAACTAAGCAGTATTCAATTGATTCATTATATCTACTTTCAGATAAAACATTGACATAAGGAACATTCTATTTTTTTAATTCCTTATATCTAAAACAATTTGTTGTGTGATCATTAACCATACCTATTGCTTGCATCATCGAATAACATATCTTGGACCCTACAAATTTGAATCCCCTATTTTTAAGATCTTTGTAAATCATATCAGATTCATTTGACCTAGAAGGAACATCCCTATGAGTTTTCCAAGAATTTTGTATAGGCCTGTATTTTACAAAGTTCCATATATAAGTATCAAAACTGCCAAACTCTTTTTGGACCTTAAGAAATGCATTAGCATTTATGATTGTCGCTTCGATTTTTTTCTTATTTCTAATTATGAATGGATTGGAATATAGTTGCTTAACTTTCATATTATCATAACTAGCGATTTGTTGCACTTGAAAATTATCAAATGCCTTTCGAAATTCAAGACGCTTATTGAGTATAATGCGCCAACTTAAACCCGCCTGCATTCCTTCAAGTATAAGAAATTCAAATAGAATCCTATCATCATGCAGCGGTACTCCCCATTCCTTATCATGATATTCTATTTCAGCTTGATATTTTGCCCATTCACATCTTGCTGTCATTTCTATTATCTTGCATATTTTCAATTATCATCATCGTTATAATTCTAATCCTATCGATTGATAGCAACACATTAATTTTTATTTAGACAAAACTACTATCTTATAGTTAGCAGTAGACAACTCGAGGGATCAAATTAAAGTGACACATCCCATAAATACAAAATGCTTTCAAACAGGATAAGAATTATCACGTCATGTCGGCATGGATCTCATTCTCACGTACAACCTGAAGGAATTTTTAACCAAACCTTGAATTCTGTGCTGAGTAATTTCTGAATCTTATCAACAGTATTTGTAAGTGAATGGAAATGCGATTATTTGATTAATATTTGCTTATGTAGATTTAATCACGTTAACAGATCAGATCTTGAGAACTTACCAGCAAGTATTTTCCCAGGTTTTGATTTATAATCTGGAATACCAATACCAACGGCGATCATAACATCCTTATCTTTTGCGTGAGGCGAGAAAAACTCAGTCACGGCATCGTCATAAAAGGTAGATCCTGAAGCTCCTAAGCTTTGATTATATGCAGACAAGTAAATCCTTCCGGCTAGTATGCCTGACTCAAATTGGCATAATCTATATCCTCTATTCCCAACTCTATCAAGTACTGATCTGAGATTAGTCATCATATAAAATACCGCACTAGCGTCGCTGAATAGAGACTGTTCTAAACATAAGTATCCCGACATGTTTCTATGAACGTTTGCTTTAAGGAGATCAATTTTATTCTCCTTTCGATTAAAAAAATACGCGCCCTTCTCAATATCAGTTACAGCGTTTGCAATAAAATAAACGTCTATTATGGATTTTTTATTTACAAAGTCTGAATGAATGGATTTAGTTAAACTATAAAGTATATTTGAAAGCTGAACAAAGGTAATGGAATTTCTCGAAAATTTTCGAGTTGATCCCCTTAAAAGTATGACATCTGATAGCTTTTGAGAAATAACTGGTATACGACTTAATGATTTTGAAGGTAACCTCAAATCAACATTTTGTGTTTCTTTATTTTCTTGCATCATGAGAATGGAATGAACCCACTCGCGTACCTCATCATTCGAATCTAACGAAGATGCATTATGTAATTTCCAGATCTGCGGGTATTCAAATTCTTTAATACGAGAAACAGGAACAATATCGGGAATAAATTTGGTTAGATTTTCAATCTTCTTTGGTTCTTCTTGAGATAAACCTATACCAATGGGTGCCAAAACTATTGACGCTTCTTTTTCTCCATCAAGACATAACATTTCGTTTACAATTTTGTCAACAAATCCAATAATTAATTTAGTATTCAGACCAAAGGACATGGCAGTAGCAATCAAATTCGCAGTAATTACACCTGAATCCCAAAACCAATGTCTATATGAACGGGCCTGATACTTCCAAGCGTTTCTCCACGCAATAGAGGTTAGAATTAAGGTAAATGGCGAATTCTTTGTAACTTTATCATACCCAGAAGCCTCAAATAAAAGGAGTCTATGATCGCCCTCTCTCAATTTTGTTAGAGCAAACTGACCAGGACAGAAGTGATATACACCTGCTTTCAAACCATCAATATTCTCAGTTACTATATACAATTCAATTGGGTATAAGGCACCGGTGGCAGGTGCGGCACGCATAAAATAATTCCCATGAGGAAACTTGATTTGCCTCGTAATTCCTGAGGAAAAAAAAAGTAATGATGATAATAATTTAATATTTATTTTAGTATCAGTTGAAGAGAGGATTTGATCTGTATCTTTCATCGTAATAACATTCAAACTTGGAATCGGAAAATCTACTGGAAGAGCTTCTGATGAAAGACTAGTATAAAATTTAAATGGCTTCGGTTTATTATCCCAATCTAGGTAATGGTTAGATGACCTAATACTAACTTCAGAGTGTTTCGTTTCCTGGTGATATTCTAGGGCATATTTGATATTTTTATTCAAATGGTTCTACCGTAGATAGAAACATTCGTGTTATAATAATTAATCCGTTTTTTTAGGAATATGAGGACCAGTTAAAGTGACTAGCAGGGTTAGTTAATCAAAAATCTGATTATTGATTCAACATTTTACTATGGCCAATATCAACAGCTAGTAAAACCACAATACCACAACAAAACTTAAATAGTTTACAAGAACATTGATTTTATGACTCTCTCAATAAACTGTAAGGATGCAGGGGATCCAGTATGTACTCACACAATGTACGGAGAAACTGAAGAAGAATTACTTAAGAATGTTAAAGAACATGGAATTAACGTCCATGGTTACACGGAAGAGGCGTGGAACGAAGAGGTTTCTAAAAATTTAGAACATTTTAGAAAAATTATAAAGAAAAATTAGACTTGCCTCAAAGCAAATAAAAAAGACTCATCTACATTTTATCTTAAGATTTTTCATTCATAGCGACCAATAGTTTTCTACCACCTAAAGCTAAATTAACCAAATATACAATATTGGCAACTATTGCTTATATCCTTATTTGGTAAAATTTTAGCACTTGTTGTGTTTTTAGCATGATGAATTAGCTCACCTGTTACCTTATTATATTTAGAATTAATTATCATGGACCGAAAGAATTAATATTGGTCAAGTACTCAAATGAAAACTAAATTGTCCGAAGAAGGAATCACCACTCAGGTACTTCAAGAAAGTCTCGGAAAGAACGTGCTCGTTAAACTAAAAGGAAGAAGATCAGTAAGAGGAAAAATTAAAGGTTTTGACAAACAGATGAATATAGTGATAACTGAAGCCATAGAAATGATAGAACTGCCAAGTAATAATAACAATCCTGAAAAAGCCCAATATCAAGAATCACAAGTAGGTGATGCATTAATACGCGGTGATAATGTAATAACCATTGCGGTTTTATAAAACATCTAGTGAAAAGAAACTGATAATATTCGATGCTCTGCTATTACAAAAAAAAATCAAATTGAACAGATTAGGTTTATTTGTTTATTCTTATTCAATTATTTAGTAACATACAACTTTTTCCAATGGTATATTATTTAATTCAAAATTTTGATTGCCTCATTGAATTCTGAATTATTTAGAGGTGCCACTTTGGCAAGTTCTATATTTTCTTTAACATGGTTGAGCTTCTTCTGTCCAAGTAATGGAGCAATTACGTTTGGAGTGGATCTGGTTATTTGTACTATTTTCAGTAATTGATTGTCAATTCCTAAGTAATCTGGAATCTTGACATCAAATAATTTTGCTTGTAATAACGGTACACTTGTAAAAACTCCAATGTTTAATTTATTACAAGCTTCTAAGATGGTAAGATCGTTGTCCGAATTTACAGTTTGGTTCCTAAGCGAATAAGCTTCTCTATATGCCAGATTATATGGAAGTTGGATAAAACGAAAGCCGTGATCCTTTCCTGCCACATCTTCCGCTATTCTTACCATATCCTCTAGCGATAGATACCCCTCTTCATTTCTAGGCAATCTAAAGCAGGTCCATGTTGCCATTCCATAATATCTTATCTTGTTCTTTGACCGATACTCTTCATAAATTTGAAAAACCTTTCGTATCTTTTCATTAAACTCACTTCTACTTATATCTTGAAACCAGCTCTCATAAGCATTATGAATGTAAACAAGGTCAATGGTATCAAGTTGCATATTTGTCAATGATTTATCTATACATTTTCGAATATAATTTGGATTTAATACATTATAACCGGAGCTTATGTCTTTGGAGTCTATTATTCCTTGTGAAATATACATCTTATGCATATATTCAAGTACATCAATTGTTGGATAATCTCCATCATTGGTAATATATCCATTTTTTGTTGATATAAAAACCTGATCTCGTGAAATAATCTTATCTTCTATCAACCTTTTGATTGCGTGCCCAATATTCTTTTCTGATTTCATAGAGCGATAATTTATGGCAGTATCAATTACATTCACTGCACCGGACTTTAATGAGTGATAAATCGCGTTCTCCAGATCTATATCATCTTCTGCTGTAAGCTGGCCCAGGTAGGTTCCTATTCCTAAACTTGAAAAATTGAGGTTATTAAATGAACGAAAGTGTGAATTTGCCATACCATTTTTAAATGCATTTTCCATAAATTTTCTCGTACCTTCGGCAGTAGCATATCCAGCTACGGCTCGATATTCATTAATCAATGATATGGACTTAATAATGTCCATTTTATATTTCATGTGAGTGAATCAATCATTACCTATCGCAAGAAATTAGCTAAAATTTACTAGAAAAGTTGTTAATATAACATAAAGAACGATTAGATGTAATTACGATTTCATTTTAGAGGTTTTATTTATTGGAGCAAATAACATTATATCTTAGATTTGCCTTAATTTCATAATAATGTCCAATACGAATGAAGATTTTTTTGAGCAGCTTTCAAGGGAAATTTTAGAAATAAATTCATCATTAAGATGGATTGCTATAGCTGACTCTGACGGCCACTTACTTAATGTCACAAGGAGGGAGGGTCTTGCTCCATTGATGACTCGTGAAGAAAATCAGGAATATACATCGAATGCAATAACCCGACATAAATCAAGGGTGAAATTTGAAGACAAGTTAGGTAAGCTAGTATATTCCTTAGGAAAGTATGAAAAATTGGTAAGAATTGTTACTCCTATAAATAACAAATATTATGTCTTACTCACAATAGATGTTGGAGAAACTCATATTGATTCGCTTATGAGAGAGCAGATAATTCCAAAAATAAAGGATAATATTCGTCATTTTGAATAACCGAAAGTAGACTAGGTTTTTAAAATATATTGATATACAGTTTTAATCTTAACAATTGCTTTTTCATATCAGTTGCATTAGTTCTTTTGAATACTAGTTTTATGGAATTATAAGGTTTTAAGGAGTATTCAACATATTCCATTTATGTCCATTGAAGATCAAATTGATAGTGCTAAGAAAATAATTGATTCAGAAATCACAAACGTTACTTCGAATTCCCTTTTAATAAAATCTGGTGGATGTGCATCGTGTCACATATTGTTTAAGCTCATAGAATCTCTTTCTTTGAATGTATCAGATGCTACAGATCTATTATCCGAAGTTTTATATCAAGATGCACAATTAAATGAAAGATTTGTTTAATTTATACTCTATAAATTATTTAGAAATTCTAAGTGATATTAGATGGATTTAGTCCTGACAGGAATGCATAGTTTGAAATCAGTTAATATTACGAACTACGACCACTAAATAACTAAAAAAGGCTAGGTTAACCGCGTCGCCTGATGTTAAAAAAGTTAAAGACTGGTCGATTTAAAATAGTTAGCCGATGGGAGAAAATGTAAGAACATATGACAAGCCCTTCAAAATCCTCCCACCAGTTCGTATGAATGACGTCTAGTTATTTTCTTAATTCAAGAGTTTATAATTTTTCTGTTTTTGGGCCTACCAGAAAAGAGAAGTTTCGTTTTTGTATCCATAACTTTTGTTGATTAATAATAAAAGTTTAAAGACTGATGGGAGTGGTAGACTTTCCAGAACTAGTAAGGAAATTCTCCCATCAGCGAATGAATTCAAAAGATCTGCCGCTAAACTTCTTATTAAATAATTAAGTACAAAAATCGAAATTTCTAACGTTTCTTGATAATGGACTTTCTATTTTTGTGTGCTCTTTTTGATTTGTGGGAAACTCTGAAAATCCACGCAATTGAACCGTCTTTCTTAAATCCAATCTTGCTTGACTCCTCTAGATAATCCAGTATCACAGTTATGGTAGGGTACATCACTTTTCCGCGGAGATTTTGAAATAAATGATACTTGTTTCTAAAACACTTTTTTTTCTTTAGTCTATCCTCGACCATTTTAATCGTATTAAGTTTAGGTTGATGTAATATCGTTCTCACAAATAGCCTGATAGAATTTATATAAATATATATAAAAAGTATAGTGTATCACAATGAAAATAGAATTAGACTATACAAGGTGCCTTTACCTTTATGTTAAAACTTTATAATAATTAGGTATTCACTAGTAGACCTAATTAATTTATAACAATATGTTTACCGATAAACTCTTGTGGCGTGGTTAAAGGAAAGAAGTGGTTTTGATCAATATAGAAATACTTGTTCAATAATTTTTGGTAATGCAACAGCATCTCAATTGAAGTACATCGAAGCATCAATGCAATTTCAACAGACTGCTTTCACTTCTTGTGACGGAATTGTCGCTAATCAGTTGAGATGGATTGAAAATTATGTCAACAATAATAACTACAGCAATATAGCCATTGATCAATATCTCAGAATTTATGCTAGTTTCTATGTCATATGACTTGACAACTTCGAATATAGAATCATACACCAAGACACTGAATTCTATGAATGAATATTTTTTTGGAATTAAAGAAGGTCGGGGAGAGATGGATGGCCTAATGAATTAATCAGTGTAATTTCGTTCTGCAAACTACGTGCAAAATCCAATCTGGTATTCTTACTTCACTATCCAACGGGTCTGTTTCAATTATGGAATTCTTATTGTTTATTTCATCTATGATTTGATTTACAGATAGAATCTCAAATTATATTCTGAATTGTTTACAATCGCAGGGCTTAACCTTGCAGTAATTGCTAGTTTTTTCTCCGTTTTTTAACACATGTGGTATTTCGACGGAAACATGTGAATTTTTTGTATGTCCGCAGGTTAAACAATATTCAGAAGCCATAGGATATTTTATTCATGATAGATTATAACTTTCGTCTAGTTTAACGATAGGGCTTATCATGCTAATTAAATAATTGATCGTTGAGTCCTGCACAGTCTTCACATATCAAGCGTGAAGGACCTTCTGCGTACTCAGATTTCTGCCTCGTATGTTGAATTGCAATTCTCTTGGCTTTACCACATATATAACAAGTTCCGACTTTGCCAATCATATTTTCTATTGCCGTCAAATCTACAGAAGATTCATTTATTCCAAATTATAATCTTTCAATGTTCTTTATTTCGTAATACCAATTGTAGTTCCTAGTTTTCAACCATTATTACGATCCGCCAGTTTATTTTTATATAATTTAACGTGCATAACTTCACAAGCGGCACTAAGATCCAAAAAGAACAATCGCCGGTTGGCCTATTTGCGATCATCATGGCCCTATCAACAATATTATAATTTGTTGAGCATAGTTTAACGCCAAAGTCTACTCCGTTCCAGGCTGGTGGGCCTTTTGAGAATTTAGCCCATCAGTTCTGTATTTCTCTATAGATCATGAAATTTACTTATAGCAAAACTCATATATCATTGAAATGGAAAAAGTAGTATGGCAGTTTTATGTATACTTTCTGGAGAGGGATTTACTAAACAACAGTACGAAGAAGTTAAAAAAGAGGTTGACTGGGAAAATACTAAGCCCAAAGGGGAAATATTTCACTCTATTGGTTTTGATAACACTGGGAAATATCATGTTGTGGATATCTGGGAATCTGAGCAAGATTTTACCAACTTTATTAATAATAAAATAAAACCAGCATACGATAAGATTAATGCTCCTGTACCAAAGGGAGAAATAATTCAGCTTCATAATGCTAATGCTTTCCAGGGCATAGACTCGTATAGAGTTAAGTAGGTATCAAATAGTACCGGGCCGTTTAATGGAGTTTTGGTCAGCACCCATCTTTTAACTGATAATACTAATTAAAGAATCAAAAAGTGAGCCACTGAAGTATGGAAGTCAGCATGATGAAGAATTATAATCTATTACCGTATTGTAGTATTATGAATTATGTAAATCGATGACAAATTAATGCATATTGTTTCAAATTAGTACTTTACCACGTTTATACACATTGATATAATAACGAGTATGATTAAATGAAAGAATTACTGTGTTTATACACAATAAAGTATCATTAACTGATGTTTATTTGAAACTTAACTATAACTTAGCCAATAAGTCCGCTTTCGATTTCTGATACTCTTCTTCGGATATCAATCCCTGTTGTTTGAGATTCGCTAATTTTTGCAGTTTTTGAGTTATGTCTTCTTGACCGGATGATTGTTGAGGCTTTGATTCTTGCTGTTTTAACTCATCTAGCTGTTTTTGTTGCTCTGCTTTTAAATCGTCTATTTCTTTCTGATTAGCTGCTTCCTTTTGAGCCCCTGCTGCTTGAGCTTTCTTTTTGGCCACATGGGAGCCCACTGCCGCTGCTGCAATTCTGCCTCTCATAATACTATGTACATTAATCACACAGTTAAACCTATGGTTATTAGTTTAGTAACCTGATTTTTCATGTTTTGATACCGTAATTGCATTACAAACAATCAACGATTTTGAAGATATGATGGCACAGTATAACAAAGCGATTGGTAAGATATTGTGGCCGCAGGAAGTGACGTATAAACTATGTTTAGACATTCTCCAGGAAACTGACGTCGGCATGACTATTGAAGAAATGTGTAGAATTGCCATTCACAAGGACAATCAAGTGTTGAACTATCTCGGTTACATATGGCAAATGGAACATAACAAGAAACTTAGAGATGTTGTAGATTCATTGGAAAATAACCCCAACATCAAGAGAGTTAACAGTCGTCCCATTGTATTGAAGTGGCTTACTGACCCATCTGACCCTACTGACCTCAAAACAGAAAAAAAATCTTCAGAAAAATCAGAAAATTCTAATAAATTTGAAGAAAATAATTCTGAAACTGGATCAGATAGGTCAGATAGGTCAGATAGGAGTCAAGGTCAAGACAAGGAGGGAGAGGCAATAAAATGACTTGTAGACACGCGGGTTTAAGTGTCTGTGATGTATATAGTAATTATACCGCGTTCCACGTTATACGATTGACCAAACTTGAGGCAAAAAAATGAGCTACCAACACGACCTCTCAAAATGGACCGTTTTATCATTAATTCTAACAACTGCAACTTTGATAATCGGCCTTGTTATTTTAGTCACTAAATAAGAAAATGAAAATCTGTGATTATTGGGAAAAACCGTTCTACCTCAAAGTTCACCTAGAAAATGCTCATGGAATATTCAAGATCTAGTTAAAAGTTAGACAGTCGAACTAAGAAGTAAAATGATTAAAACCAAACGTATCTATGATCCAAAAGAAGATGCAGACGGCACGAGAATTTTAATTACTAGAAAATGGCCCCCGGGTCAAGAGAAAGACAACTTCGATGAATGGATTAAGGACTTATCCCCAGAGGAGGACACACACAATAAATGGGAGGATAGTAAAAGGACTGAGGAAGATTGGAAACGATACAGTGTGAAATTCTATCCCCAGATGAAAGAAACTAAGGCGGCTGACAAAATTGAAGAGCTGCGTCAACGTTCAAAGAAAGGCGAAACTATAACACTTCTATGTTACTGTGAGCCTGGAGATCACTGTCACAGGTATATTGTAAAATCTATGATTGAGGGTTCGTCTACCGTCGTAGAAAGTGATTGAATCTAAAAAATGACACGTCTTGACCTTTCCAGATCCACTATTTTGACCCTGAGCTTGATGGCTAGTGCTCTAATAATACTATCACGGCCCTGTTAGCAGCGACGGTAATTCTGAATATTGTTATATTCTTATGGCGGGAATTGAAACCTTAAATGTAGCTAATCCAAGAGCTACGGATAATAATGACTGTTCGCGAGCAATTTCTGCAAAACTTGTATGATATGGCAAAAGGTCAATTAACTACGATTGATAGATATGACGTTGGCAATGAATTGGATTTACCAAATGATGAAACGGATGCTATTGTAGATGTATTGACGGATACAGGGAAGATAACGAAGATGGCAGGGTCTACGATAATGCTAACTGTAGACGCCCAAAATGAAATCAAACAAAATAGCTCAAAAGGCTAGATAGCTGAAGATAGTCGATACCTAATCAGTAGAGCTTAATAATATCGGATGCAAAATAAAGTCTGACTATAACGATGGGAAAAATTATCTATGAAGATAGAGTGACTTCAACAATTAATCAGTATGTTCCCTCATATGATCGTGTAACTCCTGATCGGTTTTGAATGTTGCACCGCAGTGACATGTAAATGCTTTTTCTTCGGACATTCAATTTAACTGTAGGCAACATTCCTTATATTGGTCAAATTTTATTTTCTTTTCCAGCGGACTTTGTTAATTACATAGGCACCCATACACACTAGAATTATACCGCCTGTCATGCTGATAATACCTGATGCTAAATATGGTCCTTGTGGGCTCAGAAAATACGTTAGCGCAAGGATAATGAGATATAGGCCTAGTATAATTATGATGATTCCTAGAACGCTCGCTGCTATCTTCGCTGCGGTTACCACCTAACTGTCCACCGAGTTGCTTACAGGATTCAACTATTTATGATTATTAAAAGATTGGACAAACTTTATTTTCACAAAGGGAGTAAATAGGAATTGGCAGGCTTGAGTTGCCAGACTTTCAAATCTGAGCCCGCCAATTGATAAAAAATCTGAACGTAAATACATTCAACTTAAACGTATATAGTAATTCTGTAGCATTCTGCTGAATAAGGATCTATTCGTCTTTTCAGAGTTTTTCAAGTAGATAAAAATCTCTTCTTTTTTACCACTTGTTCTTACCCAATCTACTTATACTTAGTTTAGTATCATTTCACGATAAAAAACATGAATACAAAACATGTGTTGATGTTAGTAATTCTGTCTGGAGGAATGTTGACAGGGCTGACAGCAACAATGATACAAGCAACACCAGTATATGCTGACACCGGAGATTGCAAAGACAATAAAGACCACAACTGTAACACAAGCAACAGAGACCTGAAAATAAAGCAGGAAAATAATTGTAAAGTAGAGGATGGCGGAGGTAATGCAAATGGCGGTGACGCCAAGGATGATAGCGGAGATGGCGGTGACGGTGGCAGCGGTAGTGGTAACGACAATAGATTTACTTGCGTCAACAGTGTAGAACAACCAAACACTGGAGATAATGCATTCAATCTTCCATAAAACCGAATAGGTAACAATTTTTTGTTGCCTACAATGTCTTTTTTTTGTTAATAAACAGATAGATTCGCCGAATAATTAATACATTTTATACATTTTGCAACTCACTGTAAAGAAAGTTAATTTTTATAAAGTGTCCAATTACAAGCGTGCTAAACTAAACTTTTTAAGCTCTCCAGACAGAATAGCTTTTGTTACAGTAACAATATGAAAAGATATCCCAAATCTGTAGAAGACAGCTACCTAGGCCCGGCTTTGAAGAAGTGGCGCAAGAGATTAAGAGCTGCTAAATCAGGTCATCCCTATCCCTATCTTGAATCAAAGTCAAGGCCCTAAATAGAAAGTTTATTTTTACAAAGTGTAAACATACAAGGGTGTCAAAGTTTACTGTGAAGGAACGGACCAACTCAGTCTGCTTGTTTGCTCCTGACTACAGCAATATGAGAACCTAATGAATGATTACAGTTACTACATATGTTATAGTATAAGTGCTGTGGATCATTATCTACTATTTCTTTATTCATTTTAAAACTAAACTGTTCACATCCACAAAAACATGATTTAGGCATAGTAGTTTCTTTCTTAATCTTGTTTACGTTAGAGCTTTTCGGCGCTAACACATTTTTCTTAGTCTTAGTTTTGCCCTTTGTTACTTTGGCCGTCACCATGCCGGCACTTACAGGCACATCATCAGATACACTCCGATGTTCGTCTTTTTGTTTATTACCGCAGTTATCACATACTAATCCTGTCTTTTCGTCGAGTGGTCTAAATGGCTTCTTTGATTCTGAGCGGTAAACATCGCGCTTCCCTTGGAAATGCATATGACCCTTTTTGCACTTGGGACAAAGCCCCCCTTGTTTCATAAACTCTCAAAGATGGGTGGTGGTATTAAACATTAAATAAAATAAATAACTTTATTTTTACAGTGTCAATATCTCAAGGTGAGCAAGTTTATCTTATACATATAGTTTTTATCACACATATAGATCAAATGTCAAATCCAGATCAAAACTCACCATCAATCAAGTCCGATAATATCCCTAAAGAAGTTATTACTAATGCCGCGCGATTTAATAAACAATTTCTTGATAAACAATTAGGTGGTAACCCCATTAGTGTAAGTATAGGCAAAATGTTAACTGTTATGGGTGATCAAGACAACACTATCAGAACGCTATCCAGAATTTTAGGACGAGATCATAACGATCAAGATTTACATGATATGCATAACGAATTATTTGGAGGAATGTTAGGTCAATCAGGGACAGGTAGAGAGGGTATGGACCTCGGCGGTATTCTTAGTAAACTAACTACATTCATACAGGAACAAAATCAACAAATTCAGAGACTTATTAATGAACTAAAAGAAAAATTTGAGGAAATCAATAACGAAATACAATCATCATCGTCATCTAATACTAAATAATTTTTTGTAAAATTAACTATTCTTTTCAATGTAACTATTCTCAATGCTAAAGGAGCAATTAAAATAAGGTAAGTTTATTTTCCTAAAATGGGAATATAGGAACGTGTCCAAGTTCACAAAAAATGAAAGAGCTACCATAAAAAGTATAGTTGCAACATTATCGATAAAGAAGATTCCAGAAGTTGAAATTCTTAAAGAAATAGAAAGACAGACCAGCAAAGCAGTGTCAAGACGATTCCTGTGTAATGTTAAACAGCAAATCAAGAAAGATTCTGGTAAATGGTATTCACAGTTAAGGGAAGGCCAATTTGAATACATCCATTGTTTTAAGGAAAGAATAGAGGAGATAGGAGATCTGCAGAGAAGACATTATGAAATAATAGATTCAAATTCTAACAATGCTTCTATTCA
>Ga0310907_10000047_pt1 | contig 18345 bp, 12 predicted proteins | sample C48D4metaG_FD_203750 | JGI IMG/M metagenome (GOLD analysis project Ga0310907, IMG submission 203750) | Lab incubated soil microbial communities from West Virginia University Organic Research Farm, Morgantown, WV, United States - C48D4 | ecosystem: Environmental > Terrestrial > Soil >...
CTCGAATCGTCGAATCGCTAATTCTCGGATCCGTCACGAACGTGAATCGACGGTGATTCAGGGATGCAAAGATGAGGGATTCAACGATGCAGGATTAGTGATCAGTGATGAGCGATTCAGTTATCCAACCCCAGACTCCATCCCGACCCCGATAGGGGCCTGTGTGGTGTCGGCTTCGCCGGAGAGTCGATGCAGTGCGACCTGCACGGTCTCGCGAATCGCCGCATCGGGAGCCTCCGCGAGCTTCTGAAGATCAGGTTCGAGATTATGGAGCCGGAGCGCGCCAACCGCATACACGCCACACCCCCGCAGCCAGGAGTCTTCGCTCGCCAGCAATGTCGTAATGGCTTGTTCCGCGGTCTCGAGTGGCGCGCCGACGAGCTGGTTCGCCATACTAATCCGCTCTTCGATGGTGACGTGGCTGTCGATCAGTGGGAGAAGGAGCCGCCGCAGATCCGGCTTGAGGACGTTATCGAGGTACTCGAGTGCGTTCTCGCGCACGGTCGGGTTGCCGGATCGCACACCGACATAGGCATCGTGAAGCCCCGGGCCGGGAATAAGCAGTGCCATCAGGCGAAAAATCCGCTCGAGTTCAAGATCCATCGAGCGCCGGAAGCCTTCGAGCCCTGGATCGTCGTCTTTGAGATGCTCGCGCAGCGGACCAAGGACCTGGTAGGAACGGTAGTGACCCGCGATCTCCGCGGCAAGCACGAGCTCGACGACCTGGTCATCGATATGCACTTCGGGATGCACGTCGTGGAGCTTGTTGAGCGATGCGATCACACGCTGCCGGAGAGTGACATCCGATTGCAGCAAGCCTTCAATCAACACCTCGAGCGCGACCGGCGTACCGATCCGGACGAGGACCTGCGGCAACTCGCGCCGGATTGCCACGGCCGTGTGCTCGTCATGAAGACAGCGCCCGAGGCGCGGCACCAGTGCATTGCCATATCGAGCAAGCCGGTCGGCGGCGTCCGCGGTCAGTTCGGCACGGGCGAGCGCAGCGAGCAATGTGTCGACGACTTCGTCACGCATGACCACTGAAGTCGCCTGGATCGCCTGCCGCGCGACGGTCTCGTCGTCATCGGCCATCAGAACAACCAGCAGATCGGTGAAGGCTCCCGGCACCAGCGACAGCACGCGTGCGGCCTGCAACCGATCGCGGACCCCGTCCTCGCCTTCCGATCGAGTCATCGCCTCGAGCAGCACACGCGCCGCATCGAGGTTCTGCGAGGGACCTGGAGAGGCGAGGAACGCGGCCATCCCAGCCCGGATTGAGAAGTCCTCGACGTCACCGAGCTGTTCGAGTTGACTGACTGGGTCGACGCGCATCTCTCGAGTGACGTACAGCAACGCCTCGGTTCGAACCCCCAGATCCGAATCGCGGAGCATCTCCATGGCGCGGCGGCTGATCGATGTGTCTCGCGCGGCGCTCAACATGGTCAAGGCGCGACGCCGGATGTCGGGCTCGCGATGGGAGAGCAGCTGACGCACCTGGCGGTCCAGCCCCATCATGCCTTGCGCGTCGAGCCAGTCGAGCGCGTAGCGCACGTCGGCCGGATCGTTGGACACAAGTTTTTCCGCGAGCATGCTCGCGGCGCTGCGATCCAGCGGCACGTCGGGCGCGTGTTCGCTCGCAATACGGTGCCGATGGATGCTCGACTGGATGGTACGGACGTATTCACCACGCAGGCGCGTGGCGATCGCGATCCAGGACACGAGGAAGCACAGGTTGAGCGCCGCGGTTCCGCGGACGCCGAAACGCAGACCGTGAAAGACCAGGAATCCTTCCGTCGCGAGCCCGAGAAGCACCGCAGCTACTGCGTCGGCGACACGACTGACGACGATGTCGATCGTCGCCTTGATTTGCCCTCGCTGCGCCGGGGGCAGTGGTAGATACAGCAGCTCGTAAGTGGCCTTGTCGAGCGAAAATCTCAGGCCTTGATCGAGCGAGCTCGTCAGCAGGACCGTCCACAATGCCGCCGGCAGCAACACCATCGTGAAACTGCCGGTCGCGAGTGCGACCGGCAACACCAGAATCGTGACGCCCAGACCGAAGCGCCGCAGCGCTGGGCCGACGAGCGCCAGCTGCAGAACGAAGCTGACCGCTCCCAGCGCAAAATTGAAGGTCGCGAAGAACCTCACCAATGCGTCGGCGTCGGCGATTCGCTGGGACGCGACGAGGTTCAGCTGAAACGTGATCCATTGCGTCGTGATGGCCGCGAGAAACACCATCGCCGCCATGAACCGCAAATACGTCGAGCCGGTAATCCGGCGAAGCGTGTCGCCCAGCGGGTGCTTGGGTGCTCTCGCCCGTCGGCCAGAGCCGCCGACGTGAATCTGCATGTGCGCGACGGCGACGATGACGGCGGCTGTGAGGATGAGACCCGCGAGCACCAGCAGCATGTTCACCGCGCCGCCGATGGGCGTGACGAGCACCCGCGCCAGCAACCCGGCGCCGATGGATCCGAGTGATGCCCCAACGGCAATGAGGCCGAACAGCCGCCGCGCCTGGCGGGTATCGAAGAGCAGATTCGCGAAACTCCACGCCTGGACCGGCGCGATCACGCCGAAACAGTTGACCCAGACGTAGAACGCCGCAGGCAGATACCACGCCATCGAGCCGCGAACCGCCATCGCCCCGGCGTGAAACCGAAACGCATACCAGAAGAGCACGACGTTGCTACTGAAGAAAACCAGCGTCGCGACGGCCATCGTCCGCGACCCGACCCGGGCGGCGACACGGGTATAGATGGGCACAAACAACGACAGGACGACCGGCACGGCGGCATAGACGTAGACCAGGGCGTAGGCGCCGTATTGCTTGAGGAACAGGGCGTTACGGATCGGGCGAGCCAGCAGGAACGACGCGGCCACGACCGCGACATACAGAAAGGAAAAAAGAACGCGCCGCCCCTCGCCGGCTCGCACGTCGAAGTAGCGCCGCACCCGCCAAACCATCGGTGGCGCAGTTTACTTCAGGTAGCGCATGACTTAGGCTGTGCCCATGCTGCAGCGGATTCTTCGCCCCCTGGTCGATCTCCGCGAGGACGAAGGGGTGACGGCTCTCCTGATGTTTGCCTACTCCTTCCTCGCGATGGCCGGCTACAACATCGTCAAACCTGCGACGCGCTCCCAATTCATCGATTCGCTGGGTGCCGACAACATCCCATACGTGCAGCTCGTCGCCGGGATGATCATGGGGTTTGTCATTCAGGCCTACACCAGCGCCATGCGTCTGTTGCCGCGGCGATGGGTCTTTGCTGCAACGCAGGCGGTGATGGTCGGCCTCCTGCTCGTGTTCTGGAGCCTCTTCAAAACCGAAGCGACCTGGGTTTCGGTCGCGTTCTATCTCTGGGGTGTGCTCGCGGGCAGCCTGCTCATCAGTCAGTTCTGGTCTCTCGCCAACGACATCTACGATGCACGTCAAGCGAAACGGGTATTCGGATTCATCGGCGGTGGGGCGAGTCTCGGCGGCATCATCGGCGCCGGATTCGCCGGACAGTACGCGCGCACGATAGGAACGAACAACCTGCTGCTCGTCGCCGCAGTGTTTCTCGCCGTCTGCGGCGTGATCGTGTCTTCGATTGCGATGCGGGAAAAACCAGCCGCCGCAGACGTGCCCGCCGGCGACGAGAAGGGCATGAGCCCGCGCGAGGCAGTCGCGCTGCTCGTCAAATCCAAACACTTTCAGATCATCGCGCTCGTCATCAGCTTCGCGGCGATCGGCGCGGGCATCGTCGAGCAGCAGGTCAACATGGCTGCGGCGCAGTACATTCCGGGGAAGGACGGACGCACGGCGTTTCTCGCCAACGTGATCTTCTATTCCTCCATCGCCGGCTTTTTGATCCAGATGACGCTGACGTCGCGGCTGCACCGGCTGCTCGGAATTGGTTTCGCGCTGTTGCTGCTGCCAATCACGCTGGGTGGGACCGGCGTCCTGATGCTGGCAACCGCTGCACTCTGGTCGGCGACGACCGCGCGGGTGCTCGATACGTCGCTTCGCTATACCGTCGATAAGACGACACGCGAAATCCTGTTCATGCCGCTTCCGACGGCGATGAAATACCGGGCCAAACCGTTCGCCGACGTGGCTGTCGATCGCTTCGCCAAAGGACTCGGTGCCGCACTCTTGATCGTCGCCATCAAAGTCGCCGGCGTGACGTGGCCGCAGCTCAGTTACCTCAGCATCACGGTGGCCGTGCTGTGGATTGTCATGGCGTTGCGCGCGCGGCGCGAATATCTGCAGAGCTTCCGCCAGAGTCTGGAATCGCGGGTAATGGAGGTCAAGGATCTCCGCATTCCAGGTGCCGATCTCTCGACGATCGAAACGCTGGTGCAGGAGCTCGCGCAGCCCGATTCAGCGCGCGTCGTGTATGCGATCGACATGCTCGAGTCGCTCGATAAGCGCAATCTGGTCACGCCGCTGCTTCTTTATCACGAGGCGCCGGACGTGCGCCGCAGAGCGCTGCAGGCGATCGGGTCGGTACGGCGGGATATTGCACTCAATTGGCTGCCGCAGCTCCGTCGCATGTTGAGTGATGCGGATTCCGGCGTTCGAGCCGCCGCGATCGCGGCGATTGGCAACATCAATAATGAAGACGCGGCGAGCCTCTCACGGCCGCTGTTGGCCGATCCTGATCCACGCATCCGGGTGACGGCCGCCGTCGCGCTGGCGGCGAGCCGCAGTGCCGCCGACGTCGACGCCGCCGAGGCCGCCCTGGTTGATCTCGCCGGCGATTCGCGCAGTTCGTCGCACACCGTCCGCCGCGATGTTGCCGCGGCAATCCGCCAGATCGAGAATCCGCGCTTCCGCCGGCTGCTCATCCCGCTGCTCTACGACGGCGCCCCGGACGTCGCGCACGAGGCGATGGAAAGTGTGCAGGCTGCCGGCACCGCCGACTTCATTTTTGTACCGACCCTCGTCGCGCTCCTCCGCAACCGCCAGCTCAAAGCTCGTGCGCGCGCGGTTATCGTCAGCTACGGCGAACCGGTGGTCGACGTGCTCGCACATTTTCTGCGCGATCCCGATGAGGACATCTGGGTCCGACGTCACATCCCGACTTCCCTCTCGCAAATTCCGTCGCAGAAATCGGTCGACGTTCTGGTCGCGGCGCTGGATGAGCCTGACGGCTTCCTGCGATACAAAGTGATCGCGGCGCTCGATCGGCTGCGCCGCACCGACATGCCGCTCGCGTTTCCGCGAGAGACGCTCGAGATTCACGCGCTCCGTGAGGGCATGCACTTCTTCAACTATCTGTCGCTCTTCAGCAATTTGTTGAGCGCCAAATCGCTGCAGAGCCAGGATCTGCTCACGAAGACACTCGAGCAGAAGATGGAGCGCACCAAAGATCGCATGTACCGGCTGCTCTCGCTGATCTATCCCTGGCGAGACATCGGCGCGGCGCAATGGACGCTGGCGCATGGCGACGCGCGCAGCCGCGCGAGCGCGTCGGAATACCTCGACAACATCCTGACCGGACAGGTGCGCAAACGCTTGATGCCGGTGCTCGAAGATCTGCCGCTGGAGGAACGCGTCAAGCGCGGCAACATGTTGCTGAAGACGCGGCCGCGCGACCTCGAAGAAACGCTGCTGCATCTGATCAATGACGACGACCAGGTCGTCGCGGCGGTGGCGATCGATGTCGTTCGCCAGAACCGCCTATGGACGCTCGGCGACGATATCGAACACGTGCTGGCGCATCGCGACGTTCACGACTGGTACGTGTTCGAGACAGCATCGTGGGCGCTCGCCGAGCGGCGCATGCCTGCCGATCGCCGCCGCGAACTCTGGCTCGAGCCGCTGCCCGCCTCGGAAATCGCCGGCCGCATCCGTGCGCTGGCTCTCTTCGGCTCGGTCAGCGTCGACGAGCTGTTCAGGATGGCAAGTACGGCTCGCCAGGTCCGGCACCAATCGGGAACTGTGCTGCTTCAGGAGGGCATCACTCCGGACACGATTCACGTGCTCCTCGATGGGCATGTGGTCGAATCGGGAACGACGGCGCGTCCGGGCACAATCAACGCACCGTCGTCGTTTGGATTTGCGCAGGCCCTGCAGGGCACCGCCATGCGAAAGACCGTTCGCACGGCAGATACAGCCGTCACGCTGGCGCTCACGGTTGACGAACTGAATACGCTTCTGGCCGACAACACGGATCTGGTGCGCGGGTTCTTCGCGACCTTGGCCAAGCGAGTCGAGGCTTCCACCGTCAGCAATCTGCAGTCAACCGGAGCAACGACCGAACTGCGCGAACTCGCAGCAGACGGCCTGCTGCCAGTCGAAAAGATTCTTGCGTTGCAGCGCTTGCCTGTCTTTTCACGAATCGCGCCAGACGAAATGGCGGCGCTCGCGGCCACCACCGAGACCGTCGTGATGAAGGCCGGCACGCCGCTCTTCGCAGAGTCAGCTCCCGTCGCGCTCTGGGTGGTTCTGTCAGGTGAGGTGTCGCTCGATGATGCGGGCGGTGGTAATCCGACCGTCGCGCGTACCGGCGACGTGATCGGATCGCTGAGCATGCTTTCCGGACAGCCGCTCGGCAAGACCGCAGATGTTCTGCGCAGCGGTGTCGTGCTGCGTCTCGAGCGCGACGATCTCTTTGATCTGCTCGGTGAGCGGCCTGAACTGTTGCGACAGTTGTTCGCCGGAATGTTCAAGGTCGGCGCAGAGACCGCGGCACCGGCTACCGTGTAGGGCGCGGTCTTGACCGCGCCGACGGCGGAGTCTAAAAACCCCGCCCCTACACCCTCGCCGTAACTGATTCCTTCACCGCCTCGACGATGTGGCGGGCTGAAATGCCATAGCGCTCGATGAGTTCATCGGGCTGACCGCTGCGCGGTATCTCCGTCACCGCGAGCCGTCTCACCGTATAGCCGGCTGCCGCGACCGCCGCGCTCACCGCATCACCAAGCCCCCCGGCGGGATAGTGATCCTCGACGGTAATGATCACGCCGCCGGTTGCGCGACCCGCTTCGGTCATCGTCTTTGCGTCGATCGGCTGGAGCGAATACGCATCGATGACGCGGATCTCGATGCCTTCAGACTTGAGAACATCGTAGGCCTTCAGTGCTTCAAACAGCGTCACTCCGACCCCGATGACCGCCGCCTTATCGTTGCGCCCCTGACGAACGACCTTCGATCCACCGATTGGAAACTGCTCGTCCGGGCCGTAGATGACCGGCGTTTTCGGCCGCGACGTGCGCATGTAGGCGAGCCCTTTCTGCTTGGCCATTTCGACCACCAGACGCTGGGTGCTGACCGCATCGCACGGATAGAGGACAGCGCACCCGTGCACGCTTCGCATCATCGACAGATCTTCGAGGGCCATCTGCGACGGGCCGTCTTCGCCAATCGAAACACCAGCGTGCGAGCCGGCAAACTTGACGTTCGAGAACGAGATCGCGCTCATGCGAATGAAGTCGGCGGCGCGAGTGAGAAAACAGGCGAACGTCGACGGAAATGGAATCGCTCCGCGAGCGGAGAGACCCATCGCGGCCCCGACCATCACCTGTTCGGCAATGAAGTTTTCGTAGAATCGCCCGGGAGCAACTTTCTCGAACTTGTCGCTGAACGTCGAGTTCTTCACGTCAGCATCGAGGCCGACAATCCGGGCATCGACTGCCCCGACGGCGGCCAGCGCCACGCCCCACGCCTCCCGGGTCGCCATCTGGTCGCCGAGCTTGAATGCAGGCGCGGGAATCTTCGAGTAGTCGGCGGCGACGTCAGACCGTCCCTTCGACCGCGGTCCCGCAATCTCGGGCTTCGCCGCTCCCGCCACCAGCTGCTTTTCCAGTTCGGCGATCGCCTTGTCGGTCTCTTCACCCTTCTTCAAGGCCTTACCGTGCCAGCCGTCCTTCCCCTCGATAGCCGCGAGCCCTTTCCCTTTTAACGTCCGCGCCAGAATCATCGTCGGCTTGCCCTTGGTCGCGCGCGCTTCGGCGTAGGCAGTGAGCAGCGCCTGCACGTCGTGGCCGTCGACCACAATCGTGTGCCAGTCGAACGCCTGCCACCGTCTGGCGATGCTGTCCATGTTGTGGCCAAACTGCGTCTGCTGACTCTGACCGAGCGCATTCACGTCAATGACCGCGCACAGATTGTCGAGTTTGTGATACACGGCAATGTCTGCCGCTTCCCACACCGATCCTTCCGCCATCTCGCCATCGCCGAGCAGCACGTAGGTTCGGTATTCCGATCCAGTGCGTCGCGCATTGAGCGCGGTGCCAATCGACGCGCATATGCCCTGGCCCAGCGATCCCGTGGCGACATCGACAAAGGGGAGCCGCGGCGTCGGGTGCCCTTCGAGATCGGAATCGATCCGTCGCAGCTTCAGCAGATCCTCGCGTGGAAATAAACCGGCTTCGGCCCAGGCGGCGTAGAGGATCGGAGCCGAGTGTCCTTTCGACAGCACGAACCGATCGTTGTCGGGATTCTGCGGATTGCGCGGCTCGTAGCACATCTCAGCGAAGAAGAGCGTCGACATGATCTCGGCTGCCGACAGGCACGACGTCGGATGGCCGCTTCCGGCTTCACTGGTGGAGCGCACGGAATCGATTCGCAGTTGGGTGGCGAGGTTTTTGAGCGTCGCGAGAGATGTCGTCATGGCAGCGTAGTCCCAGTCGAGGCGCGGCGCGCCGAAAGGAGCAAAAGAGCGAGTGTATCACCGCGATGTGGCAGCCCGCACGGCCAGAAGCCAGTGCGCCGCGAGCGGTCCCTGAGCCGGCGCCAGCGGCTGCATCGCATCGATCGTGCGACTGGCGGCATGGCTGAACTCCTGTTCGCCAGACGCGGAGGCGAGGCGGACCAATGTCGTCGCCGCATCGCAGTTGGTGACAAACGGTTTCAACGGGCGCCTCATCAGTCCGATCGTTTCTTCCCCGATGTCGCTGCCGCGATCGAAGAATCCGCCGCCGGGTTCATCGAACATCGTCCGCATGGCGTAGTGGCCGAGCTCCTCGGCCATCATCTCGTAGACGACGTTCCCGGTGACGTCGAAGGCGTCCAGGCAGGCGGCGGCCATCGCGAACTGATCCGCGAGAAGCCCTCTGACGTGCGGATCGCCATCGTAATAGTGCGCCACGCCAAGGCCAGGCTTGTAGCACCCGAGCAACACACGCTCGAGCGACTTGAGGGCAAAATCACGGAGCCCGCTGTCGTCGAATACCGTCGCAGCGGCAAGCGCGGTCGACACCATCGTCGCATTCGAATCGGCGTAGAGCGAATGCGAGATGGCAGGAGCCGTTATCGCCCGTCGCGCGTCATTGGAGTTGGCCGAGTAGTACGCCTCGTCGGCGTCCTGAGACCCGTACCACCCACCGTCAACCGGGTCGGCAAGCCAGTTCTGTATATAGCGAAGCGTGTCGCCGGCGCGTTCTGTGAAGCGTGGAACCTGTAGTTTCGAGCCCGCCTCCAGAAACAGGCGCGCCAGCGTCGCATTGATGTCGAGCAGTTTTTCCACGTGTGGAAGCTGCCAGTCGCGAGTGGTCGCATATCGGAAGAACCCGCCATCGACGGCGTCGTAGAGCCCTCCCCATCCAATGCGGTCGAGCGAGACGAGAATCATCCGTTCCAGTGAGACGTCGTGGGACTCGGTGAATAAGTCGAGCGCCAACTGCAGCGGTGCGACATGGGGGAACTTCGGCTCGGTCCCGAAGCCGCCGAACTCTTCGTCGAAGGTCGCAAATACGCGCGACGTCAGTTGCGCCTGATCCAGAACGCCGATCGCTGAACGTGTCGCGTCGTCGGTGCCCGGCGGAGCTTTGCGATCCGGCTGCGATCGGAACGCCTCCGATACTTGTGTCAGCACGCCCTGCATTCGATCGATCGGCACAAACGTGCCGCCGGCGAGAATCTCTCCGGCCGGAGTCAGGAAGGCGGTGGTCGGCCAGCCTCCCAGGCTGTAGCGCTCGCTGATGTCGGGACGATCGTCGGCGTCGACGCGAATCGGCACGAATCGATCGTTGATGAACGCCGTGATCTCCGGATCCGCATAGCTCGTGCGATCCATTTCGTGGCACCACCGGCACCACGCCGTCGAGATGGAGAGAAGCACGGGCTTCTGTTCTTCACGTGCGCGGGCGAATGCAGCGGCGCTCCACGGCAGCCACGCAACGCGACTCGATGGACGCGCGGAGGAAGGCATCAGAATCCCGTGATTATAATGAGGACAATGCTCGCGCTGCGGTACGCCGGTCTCGTCGCCCTCACGCTCTGGGTTGGCGGGCTCATCGTCCTCGGTGCGATTGTCGCTCCCTCAATTTTCGACGTCCTGGCCGCGCGACAGGTCGTCGACAATCGCATCCTGGCTGGCGCCATCTTTGGCGAAACGCTGCGACGTTTTCATCTGTTGAGCTACGTCTGTGGTTCGATCGTTTTGTTGACTCTCATCGTTCGCGGCATCCTTGGCCCTCGTCCTATCTGGTTCGCCGCGCGCCTCGGAACCGCCTTTCTGATGCTGGCGACAACCGCCTATGCGGGCCTCGTCGTATCGCAGCAGATCGCGCGCGTGCAGTCCGCCATCGGCGGCGCGCCTTCGAGTCTTCCACCAACCGATACGCGGCGGGTTTCGTTCGGTCGACTGCATGGGTTGTCGACCGGCCTTGAACTCGTGCCGGTGCTTGGCGGGTTATTGTTGCTTTTTCGTGAGCTGAAGGACTGATCGGATGGCTGTCGACACACACGACAACACGCTCGCGCAAGTCGGGGATGCGATTCGCAACCAACGAGATCCACGGCGAGCACTGCAACACGTCGTCGGCATCCTGAAGCGCGAAGTGCAGCACTACACCTGGGTCGGCATCTACTTACTCGAAGGTGAAGAGCTGGTCCTCGGACCGTTTCTCGGAAAGCCGTCGCCGCACACGCGGATTCCAATCGCCTGCAGTCTCGAAACGAAATCAGAGATCGTCGTCCCGATCATGAGCGGCGAACGCGTGCTCGGAGAGATCGACATCGACAGCGATCAGCCGGCCGCATTCGGCGCAGAGGACAGAAGATTGCTCGAATCAGTGGCTTCGTTACTTGCGCCGGTGATTGGATCTTCCGCCTAAAGGCGGAAGATGTTTGAGACATGAGTCAGACAGTCACGCTCATTCCCGGCGACGGCATCGGACCTGAAGTCACCGAGGCCGTCGTCCGCATCTTCAAGGTCGCCGGGGTCGACATCGACTGGGAGCGGCACGACGCGGGCGTCACCGCGTTCAAACGGTACGGCCAGTCGTTGCCCGGTGCGTTGCTGGACTCGATCCGGCGCAACCGAGTGGCGCTGAAGGGTCCGGTCACCACGCCCATCGCTGAGGGATTCACCAGCGTCAACGTTGGACTGCGCAAGGCGCTCGACCTTTACGCCAACCTCCGTCCGGTGCGTAACCTCGGCGGCGTCGAAAGCCGGTTTTCAGATGTCGATCTGGTGATCGTCCGCGAGAACACCGAGGATCTCTACGCCGGACTCGAGCACCAGATCGTTCCGGGCGTGGTCGAGAGCTTGAAGATCATCACCGAGAAAGCTTCGACCCGCATTTCACAATTTGCCTTCGAGCACGCTCGCCGCGCCGGCCGCAAGCGTGTCACCGCGATTCACAAAGCCAACATCATGAAGCTGAGCGACGGACTGTTCCTCGAGAGCACGAGGAAGGTCGCGCGCGATCACACCGACATTGCCTACGATGAGCGAATTGTCGATGCCGCGTGCATGCAGCTCGTGATGCGGCCGGAAAAATTCGACGTGCTCCTGCTCCCGAATCTCTACGGCGACATCGTTTCCGATCTGTGCGCCGGCCTCGTCGGCGGTCTCGGCGTCGTCCCGGGCGCCAACATCGGCCTCGAGGCGGCAGTGTTCGAGGCGGTCCACGGAAGCGCTCCCGACATCGCCGATAAGAACCTTGCGAACCCGACCGCGCTGCTGCTCTCAGCGCTGATGCTTCTCGATCACATCGGCTCCACCAGGGACGCTCTAAGAATCCGCGCGGCACTCGATCGCATCCTCAGCGATGGCCAGATTCGCACCCGCGATCTTGGCGGTACTGCAACTACGACGGAGTTTACTGAGGGGATCTGTCGGGAGATCGAGAAATAGCGTCTGTCTCTCGGCTCTCGGTTTGTTCAAACCAGCAGCCAGCGCCAACAGCCAGGAGCCAATTACCCCAAAAGCTGAAATCTAAAACTCCTTGCTAATGATATAGTTCCACCCGTGATGCTCGATGACATCACCCAGGCTGTCCTCGCACGCGACGACGTGGCGCGATATCTGCGGGGGGGCCATGGGCAGACCGAACTCGAGGCACGCGAACGGATCCATGCGTATCTCGACGAACTCCGCACGACGCAGCGGTATCCGATCTATCGCGCGCTGAAGCATCCCCTCTATCCCATCCTTCGCAAGATCGATCGCGTGCACGAGCACGTCAACGTCGTTCAGCAGGCCGTACGCGCCGGACGTGTCATCTATATTTCGAACCACAAGTCGCACCTCGACTATCTCGTCGAACCGCTCGTTCTGGACGATAACAATGTACGCCCGCCCGTGATTGCGGCAGGTATCAATCTTTTCGGTGGCCCGCTCGGCCTCATTCATCGCCACGTCACCGGGGCGATCCCGATCCGTCGCAACACCAAGGATCCGGCATATCTCGTCACGCTGAAAGCCTATGTGGCGGAACTGCTGCAGCGCCACGACCTGCTCTTCTACATCGAGGGTGGGCGGAGCTACTCGGGAGAGTTGAAAACGCCGAAGACCGGCCTCCTGCATGCGGCGATGCAGGCCGACACGCCGGCGGTCATCGTGCCGCTCGCCGTCGCCTACGACGTCGTGCTCGAAGATCACATCCTGGCGCATCAGGCGGAAAAGCGGCGGCAACGGCCGTTTGCTCGCGAAATCGCCGAGATGGTGCGATACGCCGTCGGATATCAGTCGCGGGCGTTCGTCACGTTCGGCACACCGATCACGCTCGACGGATGCGATCCGGAATCACGGCGGGAAGTGATGGAACTCGCGCATGTCATTCGCGAAACCATCGGCCGATTGCACAAAGTGTTGCCGACCGCGGTGCTTGCGGCGGCCTTGAAACCCTCGATCACGCGCCGCGAACTCGAGGCGCGCGCCGAAGCCATCATCGATACCGTCCGCTCGGCGGGCGGCAACATGGGAGTCACGTCGGGCCGGCAGGCGGTCGAAGAAGGGGCCGCTCCGCTCGAAGCGCGAAACATTATTCACGTCGAGCGCGGTGGACGTTTTCGTGTACGGGAACGAACGGTTCTGCGTTACTACGCGCGAGCGCTTCAGCATCTGCTGACGGGTTCGAAGCGGGTACCGCGGACGCACTAATGATCGGATACGTTTCCCGAGCTCTCTTTCACACGCTCGCCCGCAGCCGCACTCTCCAGCAACTCGCATCCCGCTACGGGATGCGCAGCACGAGCAGCTTTGCCCGCCGGTTCATCGCCGGTGAAACCATCGATGAAGCGATCGGTGCGGCGCGGACCATCGAAGCGAACGGAATGACGCAGACGCTCGATCTGCTCGGCGAGAGCGTTGCCACGATGGCGGAAGCGGATGCGGCGACGCGCGGCTACCTGACGATGTTCGAGCGGATCGTCGCCGCCGGCATCGGCCGGAACGTATCGTTGAAGCTCACGCAGCTGGGACTCACGATCGATCGCGCAACGTGCGTCGACAATCTCCGCCGGATTCTCGACGCCGCGGCGACCGACGACTTCTTCGTCCGCGTCGACATGGAGAGCTCCGAATACACCCAGGTCACGCTCGATATCTTCGAAACGGTGTGGCAGCAGGGATATCGCGACGCCGGGATCGTGCTGCAGGCGTATCTGAAGCGGAGCGCCGCCGACGTGGCAAGAATGAACGCCATCGGCGCCCGTGTGCGGCTGGTGAAGGGCGCCTACCAGGAACCGAAGACGCTGGCGTTTCAGCAGAAGGCAGACGTCGACACGTCGTTCGTGCAACTCACCCGGATGTTGCTCGAACACGGCACGCATCCCGCGATTGCGACACACGACCCGGACATGATCGAGGCGACGCGGCGATTCGCCGCAACCAAGTCGATCCTGCCCGACCGCTACGAATTCCAAATGCTGTACGGCATACGTCGCGACCTTCAACGCACGCTCCGCGACGCCGGACATCAGGTTCGCGTATATGTCCCATTCGGTCGTGAATGGTTCCCCTACTTCATGAGGAGGCTTGGGGAGCGCCCCGCGAATATCGGATTTGTAATCAACGGGTTACTGCGGGAACAGCGTACCCGAGCGGCGGCGACGTAAAGTCCGCCCCCGGGCAGTCAATGTGTCTGCCTGTAGCTAACTTTCTGCCCGGAATCTGTTCCCTCGGTTCCACACTAACTCCACGAGACTTTTCCTCGACCCATCCGTAAGTCGCTGTCTCTCCAGCTGATCTGAAAACAGTGCGAGCTGTGGCATATCTCTTGATATTCCTGAGGCAGGGAGCCTGAAACTGCCGAGTATTGGGCGGCGTCAAACCTTTTAGGGTCATAAGGAGAGGACAGGGAGATCGTCCATGGTCACCAATTATCCCCAGCAGCTCACGGCCGACGCACCACTTACACCCGACACGACGACCAGCGTCGTGGCCCGGACGCTCGGGCGTCTTGGACAGCTGCTCTGCGGGCTTCGGGGACACGATTCGGTGCTGCACTTCGAAGGCAATCGCGTCAACATGCGTTGCACGTCGTGCGGGCACGACACCCCGGGCTGGGAAATCAGCGGACGAGGGCCACGCCGGCGGTATGAGGGAGACGCTCGACGTCACCTCATCGGCGCCAAGAAACTCGTCCTCCGCAAGAGTGCGTAGCCGCTGGCGCGGTCTCAAGACGTACACGACTGCTCACGCTTCAATGCAGGGCGGGGTCTCAAGACCCCGCCTGGTCACACACATCACGGCCACGTCGTCGCGAGTCCTGCCAGCGCATCACGACATATCGTCACCTCATTCACGACGACATACTCCTCCCGGCTGTGAAGCCCGGCTCCTCCAGGACCGAACAGCACAGACGGAATACCCGCCTCACCGAGAATGGCGGCATCGGTCCAGAAGCTCATCCCGACGTTCGACGAGCGCGCGCCGGCCGTTGCCGCGGCGGCCTCCAGCGCACGCGGAAGGTCGTGCGACGACGGCAGTTCGTATGGAGGACGAGAGAACATCAACTCGACCGACGCATCGAGTTCCGGATCCGCGTCGCGCAATGTGTTGACGAGGTCACTCATTTCGCGCGCAAACGTATGCGCACTTTCCCCGGGCACGGTGCGGCGTTCCAGTTGCAGCCGGCACAGATCCGGATAGCTGCTCAACTCCCGGCCACCCTCGATGATCGAGGTGTGCAACGATCCGGTGCCGACCAACGGGTGCGGTTTTCGTGACTGTAACTCGCGATCGAGTTGCTCCAGCCGGGCGAGCACGCGGCCCATTCGCAGGATCGCGTCCCGTCCTTCGGCGGGGCGACTCCCGTGCGCCGCGCGGCCTCGTGTTTCGATCGTCGCCCACGCAAAACCCTTGTGCCCGACGCCGATCTGCAAGTCGGTCGGCTCAGTGACCACGGCGGCATCAGCTTTCCACTCGCGCACCAGCGCGTCGGCGCCAATGCTGGCGTACTCTTCATCGACCACCGCGGCGATGACGAGACGGCCCCTGCGAAATCCGTCGGCTTGCGCGACGCGTGCGGCGTCGATCATCGCGGCCACGCCAGCTTTCATATCCTGCGCACCGCGGCCGTACAGCCGTCCCTCGCGAATCATCGGTGTGAAAGGAGACTGCATTCCCGCCACGCCCACCGTGTCGATGTGTCCACAGAACATGAGTGAGCGACCACGCTCGGATCCCTCGAGCACGCCGATCACATTCGGCCGCCCCGGCGCGACATCCTGGCGATGCACATCAAGGCCAATCGCGCGCATGTGCGTCTCGACCGCATCCGCAATCTGCGCCTCTCCCGCGGCGCCGGCTACGAGCGACGGGTTGACGGAGTCGATGGCAACGAGATCGCTCAGGAGTGAAATGACGGGATCGGCCATAAGCTGGATCCTGAAAATGCTGATTGTCGATTGCTGATTGTTGATTGATCAAGATCCAATCAGCAATCAGCCCCTCGACCTCGCTCGGGACTGACCCTGAGCGAAGTCGAAAGGTCAGCATTCAACAATCAGCAATTACAGCTATCATCCCGAGATGGATCTCTCGGGCCGTGTCGCGGCGATCACGGGGGCATCGTCGGGCATCGGACTCGCGGTCGCACAGCATTTGGCGCGCGAAGGGGTCGCGGTCGCCATCGCGGCTCGCCGTGCCGAACGCCTGGATGAGGCGGTGCGCGACATCCGCGCCAGCGGTGGGCGAGCGGAAGCCGTCGTCGCCGACGTCACCTCCGAGGGAGATGTGCAGCGGCTGGTTCATCACGCGCGCACGACGTTCGGCCGCCTCGACATCATGATCTGCAACGCCGGATTCGGCTATTACGGCACCGTCGAGGAAACGCCCACGCCCATCATGCAGCGGATGATGGATGTGAACTTCATGGGCACGTTTTATGGAGCGCGTGCCGCGCTGCCTCACTTCCGCGCCCAGGGACGAGGACACTTGATCATCGTGTCGTCGATCGTTGGCCAGCGAGGCATTGCTTTGATGAGCGGCTACAGCGCGACGAAGGCGGCGCAGGTCGGGTTTGCCGAGTCGCTGCGCACCGAGTTCAACGGCACCCGCATTGCCGTCAGCGTTGTACTACCGGTATCGACCGACACCGAGTTTCGATCGGCGATGGAGCGCGACTATGGGCAGTCGGTGTCGGGCCTCGGTCCAAAGCAGTCGGTCGACGACGTGGCGCGGGCGATCGTGGAGTGCGTGCGAAGACCGAAGGCCGAAGTCTATCCACACGCTGCCTCACGCGCGCTGACCGTCGCAAATGCCGTTGCGCCGGGATTCACCGATAAAGTCGTGAGGAAGTACGGACGGCGGCGCGAGGGCCGGTGAGTGCAGGCAGGAAGCACGGGCGCACTTTCGAGCTTCGATCTGGCCACCGCGATTGCCCATCGCGTTCGTGATCTCGGCGGACGCGCGCTCATCGTCGGCGGCTGGGTTCGTGACCGCCTGATGGGACGAACGTGCAAGGATCTCGATCTCGAGGTCTACGGCCTGCCAGCTGATCGCCTCAAATCACTGTTGACCGAGTTTGGGACCGTCAACACCGTCGGCGAGAGCTTTACCGTCTACAAAGTCGCGGATATCGATGTCGCGCTGCCGCGGCGTGAGTCGCGGATCGGTCGCGGGCACCGTGGATTCGAAGTGAAGGGCGATCCAGACCTGTCGTTTCCCGAGGCCGCTCGCCGCCGCGATTTCACGATCAATGCGATCGCGTGGGATCCCCTCACCGAGGAGTACCTCGATCCGTTCAACGGCCGCGCGGATATCGCCGCGAAAACTCTGCGTGCAGTAGACCTCGACACGTTCGGCGAAGACAGCCTCCGTGTGCTGCGGGCTGTCCAGTTTTCCGCGCGATTCGAGTTTGTACTCGACGATGCCACGCGGGAGTTGTGTCGCGGGATTGCGCTGGACGATCTGCCGTCCGAGCGAATCTGGGGAGAAATTGAAAAATTATTGCTCCAGGCGCTTCGTCCTTCGATCGGCTTGCAGCTGGCCCTCGACCTCGGGGTCATCGAACGTCTCTTCCCGGAGATTCACGCGCTCGTCGGGTGCGAACAGGAGCCCGAGTGGCACCCGGAAGGTGATGTCTGGATTCATACGCTGCTCGTCTGCGATCAGGCGAGAACCAGAATTGAGGATCTCGATCGCGCCCGGCAAATTGTCGTGATGGTTGGTGCCGTGTGTCACGATCTCGGGAAACCTCCGACCACCGCGTTCATTGATGGCAGGATTCGATCGATCGACCACGAGCAGGCCGGTGTGGCGCCGGCGACCGCCGTCCTCGATCGACTGAATCTTCACAGCATCGACGGGTATGACGTTCGCAAGCAAGTCCTCGGAATCGTCGCGCATCATCTCAAACCCGGGATGTTCCGGCAGTCACCGACGCCGGTCTCGGACGGCGCATTTCGCAGGCTGGCAGAGAAGGTGGATCTCGAATTGCTCGCGCGACTCGCAAAGTCAGATTGCCTCGGGCGTACGGGGAACTTCGATTGCTCGGCGATGGACTGGTTTCTCGAACGGGCAAAGTTACTCGGTGTCGAGCACGCGCCACCCGCACCTATCGTCAAAGGACGACATCTGCTTGCGCTCGGTCTCACACCGGGGCCCCGGATCGGTACCATTCTTCGTCAGATCTACGAAAGGCAGCTCGACGGATCGATTACCACTCTTGAAGATGGAATCGCGC
>Ga0310907_10000060_pt1 | contig 17252 bp, 29 predicted proteins | sample C48D4metaG_FD_203750 | JGI IMG/M metagenome (GOLD analysis project Ga0310907, IMG submission 203750) | Lab incubated soil microbial communities from West Virginia University Organic Research Farm, Morgantown, WV, United States - C48D4 | ecosystem: Environmental > Terrestrial > Soil >...
TGGAAACATGGGCAAGCGCCTACGCATATACTGCATTATGTACGGCGGTACACGGTTTACACTAATATACAGGGAGCTGATCGTATGGAAGTTATCGTACCAGCAATGAAAATCTTAGGAATTGCCATTGCGGCAGACTTAACAGGCAAAGCATTAGAGGAGCGTGGGCAAGGTGGTAAAGTGGTTTTCGTTAAATTGTTATCTCATGTGGCGTGTGCTTATATTGTTGTGGATCTCCTGCGGGACGCTTTTAGTTATATGGTTCATGTATTGGGGGTGATTGGGTGAAGCAGCATTCATCTAACGCGGCGGGGTTGGCATTGGTGGGAATATCTTTTTTTGGAGGTATGTATATTTGTTGGCTGTTTGGGGCACACTTGGCGTTGCCCTTCGCTCGTTCTCTTCTCTCCCTCGCTCACCTCTCCTAATCCCTTGTTGTCTAAACATTTTCAAAAAAAAGAGTGATACCAAATGATTATGCTTGTATTAGTGTGGTTATGATAATGCGGTATATATTTCGTCCATAACTGCACTATGTACGGCCTGACCCGAAGGAGATGAACGCAAAATGTTAATCGGTTCTACTGCACTAGTTACCGCTAAAATTGCCGGGATGCTGGCGAGCTCTTACGTAGCTTGGACGGCATACGCGACCATGCCGGAAACGCAAATGCGCCGGGATATTGCAAAGGCATTTAGGGCTGGGAAACTCGGCCTAAAGGTGAAGCGCGGAGCGGGCAAGGAGGTTATCTTATACCCTAAAGTACAGCGGCTATCGGTTAAATTGGATAGCAAACAGATCGTGTTCACGGTTCCTACCGGGATGAATCCGAAAGAAGTTTACGACCATGATTGGCTATTCAGACAGGTGTTTGGTGAGAATATCGAGCTTGACGGCGGCGTTAAAACATTTGCACTTAATGTATACCGGGATGGGATTGCAATGTTTGATTACGATCGTAACGAAGTAGCCAAAGCCATTGAAGGAATGCGGCTACCTATTTACGTCGGCAAGGGGCGCGGCGGGCATGTAGCGTATGACATGACCGAACACCCTCACCTGTTAGAAGCCGGGGAAACTGGCAGCGGCAAGTCGGTTCTGTTGCGGGCTATCCTGACAACATTGGTTCTGTTTGCAAAAGATCGCATCGAATTGTATTGCGCCGACTTAAAGCGTTCTGAGTTCCACTTATTTAAGCCTGTGGCTGACGAAGTTGTTTATGACGCATTAAGTCTAGGACAAATACTAGGACGCGTTAAAAAGGCAATGCGGAAGCGTGGCGACCTGCTCAACAAAGAGGGTGTTGCTCATATTGACGATCTGCCGGATGGAAAGCGGCCTAAGTATATCGTGATTGCAATCGACGAGGTTTCACTGCTCAAGAAAGACCCTTGCATGGATATCGTGGAAGAGATAAGCGCAATCGGGCGGGCGCTCGGCGTATACATCATTCTGTCGATGCAACGGCCTGACGCTGACGTACTGGACGGCAAACTAAAAAACAATCTAACAGTGAGGATCGCATTCAGACACGCGGACGAAATAAACAGCCGCATCACGATCGGTAGCGGGGAAGCTGCTCACATCAAGCAGAGCCAAAAAGGGTTAATGATTCACAAGTTAGACGGAATAAAGTACGTTCAAGCGCCTTTTCTAGGTCTCGAAGCGGCCCGCGCATTGTTGGAACCATTCAAACCGACGCCGGACGGCCCGCAGACGCCGCCGGATGACGATACAGACGAGGAAGGCGATAATATGGAATTAGGGGGGCTTTCATTTTGAACGCGCGCGACAAGGCCATTATAAGCGACCTAGAACGGTTTCGGTGTTTGACGAGGGATGACATAGCGGACTTACATTTCCCAAACGTCAAGAACGCCATAAACGAAACGAATAAGGTTTTGCTACGGCTTCGGCGGGAAGGAATCATAGTAGTGTCAAAGGAGCGGCGCAAATATCTATACTTCCCTGACAAGAGCATTAAAAAGGATTCGCAGAAGATCGGTCATTTTCTAGCCATTGCGGAATTTTACCGGGAGCTGCGGAAGCATGAAGCCCCGACGCGGTTTGACGTTGAGCCGAAGCTAGGCGGTAAGGGTTTTCCAGAGCCTGACGTATTCATGGCATGGAAGCGTACGGCCTTCTATGTCGAGATTCAGAACAGCACATTCAGCCATACAGTTATGCAAGCAAAGCTAAAGCGGTACGAAGCCTATTACAATTCCGGCGTATGGCAGCGGGAACCATGGCAAGGTGAAAAGAAGCTATTCCCCTTTGTCTGGATCGTAGGCAAAGGCAATTACAAAACGGACGGATTCCCATACCGTATCCTACAGGGTGACGTAGATCAAATATTGAGCCTGTACAAAAAACAATAATCGAGTGTACACTATAGGAGACAGAAAAATAACACATTTAGCCCTTACTGGCCCCATACCAGTAGGGGCTTTTTGTTGTCCGCAAACCCTCATTATACGCGGTATTTAAGACAAATATGCCTGTGCGGAACTGTTTTGTCCAAAAAATCTAGAAAAAAGTGTTGACTCTATCATTTGCTTATAGTATATTTTGGTAGCAGAAAGAAATTGATAGAAACGAGGTGAATAAGTGGGAACGGTGAATTTAAAATTCATTAAGCAACGAAGGCAGGAATTGAAAGTTAGCCAAGAAGAAATGTCCGATTATTTAGGGTTCGGCGGGCGTAGCAGTTACGGCCCATACGAATTGGGTAACGCCAGTTTCAAAGCGGAACACCTTCCGAAGTTGTGTCAAATACTTAAATGCAGCATAACGGAATTATACAAGGAAGGAACGCCGTTAAGGAGCCGGAAGGAGCGGGAATTGCTGGACGCATTCCAGCACATTAAAGAATTATGGGAGGAAGAAACGGAATGACAGCTAAAAGAAGATGGACGCCGGAAAACGACGCGGAATTGATGGACGTAGTCAATGTTTTTCTGGGTGACGGCAATTTAATAAAAGACGCTTTCGGATATTATGCCGATTGTTATGACAGGACTTACGAAGCTGTACGCCGCCGCTATTTCGACATTAAGGGAGAAGACGCGCCTGACCTTCGATTGAAGGAAAAGGGAGTGAATCCGAAGCCCGTAAAGGTTGAATACATCAAAAACATTGAGCCTGTCGGTGAGCTTCACCCGCAACTGCAAAGTATATCGGACCATATAGCGTGGTTGGAAAAGCAAAACGAGGATTTAAGAGCGCGCCTTTATGCCGCCGAAGAAGAAAAGGAACTATTTTTAGAACGGATCAAGCAGCTTGAATCATGCGAATCTGAATTGAAGCAATTGGTATCAATCATTGATCGTAGTCGTAAAGAAGCATTTGCACCTGACACAGCCAAGAAATACAAGATAATTGATGGTGTTCCTGCTTTCGAAGAATAAGGGGGAGCAACGCGTGAAACGTGGACAAGTGTGGATTGCTGAACTAGGCGGAGCAAGTGGTTGTGAACAAGCCGGAGCTAGACCCGTACTTATTATCCAAAATGACGTAGGAAATTACTTTTCTCCTACAGTGATCGTTGCAGCTTTAACGGACGCCAAAAAGCGCTACATGCCTACACACGTCAACATAAAAGCGCAACTCGGCTTGTATAAGGACTCCACCGTTCTGCTTGAGCAAATCCGCACGATTGATAAAAAGAAAGTTAAAAAATTCGTTTGCACACTTCCCACCGACGTTATGCGGGAAGTTGATTCGAAAATACTATTCAGTTTGGGGATGAATGGATAATGAACATAGTTTTTAATGAATTGGTTTTGCGGAACTTCAAAAGCCACAAAGATTTAACTTTAACGTTCGGCCCAATTAATCGCATCTTGGGAACGAACGGCGCTGGCAAATCTTCAATCGGTGAAAGCGTGACGTGGTGTCTTTACGGCGTCGATACGCTCGGCAATACACTTATCAAGGCATTGAGCCCGGAGCCTACAAACTACGCCTATGACCGCGTAGAAGCACATGTACTTATGACGGTTGACGGCAAGGAAATTCGAATCAGCCGCATGATTGAAAACGGGAATATCCTTTATTTCATCAATGACACGCCGAAGAAAGCAACGGCATTCAAAGAAGTGGTCGAATCCTTGTTCGATAAAACATTGTTCTTGTCTCTCTTCAATCCGCTTTACTTCTTTACACAAAAGTGGGAGGAACAAAGATCGCAACTCCTGCAATACGTGCCGCAACCAACTAATAAGGAGGTGTTTTCAGGACTCGAAAAACTGCATGTAGACAAGCTAGAACCGTTGCTCAAGAAAAAGTCACTCGCTGACCTTGAAGCGCAACACAAGGACAACAAGAACCGCAAAGACAAAGACGTTCTTTTCTTGGCTGGACAAGTCAAGGCGATTCGGGATGATTACAACCAAGCGCCGAAAAGTGACCCGGACGCGGTGGAGAACTTTAAAGCTGAACTTTCCATGATTGAAACACAGCTTCAAAAGGCCGAGGGAAAGAAGATTGAAGCTATTTCAAGTCAACAAGCTTTTAACCGACTCAATGAGCAATTGAAGGCCGTAAAGATCAAGGCTGACAACATCAAAGAAGCATACAGCCGCGTTAAGGGGCAATCAATCGAGGACACTTGCGACAAATGCCAGCAACCGCTAAACGATGAAGCGAAGGCGAAAACGCAAGAACACATTGACACTAAACTAGCCGCCATGAAAGACGCTTATAGCGAATTGGTCGCTGAGTACAAAGAATTAAATGCGAAAATATCCGAGGTTAAAGTTATTCATTATGACATGTTGGAAGTTGAAGTCCTTCACAACAACCGCCGCGACCTTGAAAACAAATATAACAAGCTATTGGATCGCGCCGGACTTGCCGAAAAGCTTGCTACCGCAGAAGCCAAAGAGCAAGAAGCCCGCGACAGTCACAACGAATCTGTTTTAATCCTGGAAGCAATCAAAGCGTTCAAGGCCGTGGAAGCCGCACTAATGTCTGAGAAGATCGCCGGACTATTCCCGACGCTGACGCTTGAGCTAAAGCAATACAACGCAGACGGAACGGAAAAGCCGTATTTCGAGGTTTACCAAGACGGCAAGCCATTTAGAAAGCTATCGAAAGCGGAGAGCGTAAAAGCGGGCTTGGAGCTTGTAGATGTGCTTGTTAAGCAAAGCGGAATCACAGCGCCTATGTTCTTGGATAACGCCGAAAGCATATTGAAGTACAAAGCGCCAGCCGGACAGCTTATTGAGTGCCGCGTTGCAGATCAACCTTTAACTATTACGGAGGTGGAAGCATGAAAATAATTAAAGGCGAGTGCGGCGATTGCAAGCATGTTGACCTTTACGACATTGGCGAGAAAGCGGAATGCAAGAAGTGCAAAAGCACCGAGAATATGTGGGTTGTTTACCCGTTCGCTAAATTGGATACCGAGGGGGATTTAGAGGATGAATAAACCGGAACAATGGACGTTATGGGCTTGCGGTTGCGGTTCGACTATGAAGTTTAACCACGTCGCAACGGAAGAAGAGTATAACCGCTTCAAGACTTGCTATTGCGGCGAGCTTCTCGAATACAAAAACGATCTAACGGAGGATGAAATTTAATGACAAAACAACTCGTAACATTAACGCCTGAGATTCAAGCGGCTTTTCCAGTGGAAGTGCTGGACGTAATTCGCACATCACTTTGCCCGACAGCAACGGACGCTGAGTTCCTTTTATTCGCTCACAAAGCCGCAGCTTACAAGCTTGACCCATTTAAAAACGAAATCTTTTTTATCAAGTACGGACAACAGGCCCGCATCCAGTTCGCAGCCGAAGCGTACTTAGCGAAAGCGCGGGAGAAGGAAGGCTTCCAACCGCCAGATACGCAAATGGTTTGCGAGAATGACGAGTTCAAAGTTATTCGCAACAAGGAAACGAAAGAGCTTGAAGTTATAACGCATGAAATGGGCTTCCCACGCGGTAAGATTATCGGCGCTTATTCCATTGCATACCGTAACGGCTTCCGGCCTGTTACCGTCGTTATGGATCGTGCGGAGATTGAACACCAGTTCACCGGACAGAATAAAGACAACTGGAACAAATGGACGCATGACATGTTCGGCAAGCACGTAGAAACACGGTCATTGAAAAAACAATACGGTCTTGAATTTGGTGACGATGATATCCCACAGGCGCAACCGCTTGACACTGTTAACCCATACGAACGCAAAGACATAACGCCGGAAGTGGTAGAGACGCAAGCGCCGGAAGCGCCACAGGAACCGGAAGTAATTCTAACGGAAGAGGAAATAGTTCGCGGTCAAATTAACGACGCATTCAAGAAGTTAGGCATAACCGGGAAAGCGGCAAAAACCGCGTACATGGCTGAGAACTGCAAAGTCAAAGCGGACAAGCCGACGCTAACGGAATTGAAAGCTCTGTTGAAAATCATGGAAATGGCTATCGAGGAACAGAACGACGGATTGGGAGAGCTTGAATAGGAGGGGTTTTAATGCAAATCACGCAATTTCATTTGAGGTTTTTGGAGGAAGCAACAGAGGTCTTCCATGAAGATGTACGTCGGGAAACGCACATCAACGAAGACGGCGACCTTATAGCGCTACGGTACGGGTTGGATCGGGATTGTGTTAGGATATTCGCTCTTGATGGGGAAGTTGGATTCTTTGCCCAAATGGTAGGACGTAAATCAAAAACACCGGACATTGAAGCCTATGGACGTTAAGGTTCTAGCGTCCGGCTCTGACGCCAACATGGTCTATGTAGGGAACGGCGAAACTGCCGTTCTCATAGACATCGGTCTTGCAAAGACTAAAGCGGAGAAAATCCTTATTGAGAATGGCATTGATCCGACGAAGATAGACGGTGTGTTTGTCACGCATGAGCATGGGGATCATGTAAAGGGGCTGGCATTCGCAGATAAATACAAGATCCCTGTATACGGCTCTGAGGGCACTTTAAAGGCTCTTGAACGTATGGAGTGGGCAAAGCTTATCCGGGCGGGTTCCGGGCGGGTTATTGACGCTTTACGACCTTCATACATGACAGTAGAAGCTTTTGCCGCACATCATGACGCAGCAGAGCCACTTGGCTACACGATTAGCAACAAGGAGTGCAAGGTTTCTGTTTTGATGGATACCGGGAAAGTTACCACTGATATGATTATGGCTATGTACGATAGTGACGTTTACGTTTTCGAATGTAATCACGACGAGGACATGGTTATGAACGGCCCATATCACGACGCATTGAAACATCGTGTATTGTGTGACGTTGGGCATCTCTCAAACGATGCCGCCGCCGCAGCGCTTGCCAAACTGATCCGGGGTAAGGGCGAACAGATTTACTTAACGCACATGTCAAGCAACAACAACATGCCAGCATTGGCGCTTGCGACGGTTAAACGGGCATTGAAAGCTAAAGGGTTTATTGCAGGACAACATTATGAAATTGAGGTGGTTTAAATGGGACGTTTATCAAAAGATTTACTTGAGCATATTCGCAAAAACCCGCCTACGTACTGGTTGGGTTCGCGAGGAATCACCCTATTCGAACACATCGACGCAATCGAGCTTGAGCTTAAAGTTGCCAAAGAGGACGAAGAACGCGCCGTCGCCGCGGCGGATCGCTTGACGGAGAACGTCGCGCAGCTTAATACAGAAAAGACGAGACTAGACAAGTATTTGCGTCAAGCGCAAGAGGAACATTTAAAAGCTGAGCAGGACAAAGAAACTATGTTCAAAGAAATATCCACTATGCAGGATGAAGTGTTGAAGCTGCGGGAAGCCGCACGTCAGAATTGGTACCCAGAATGCAAGAAACTTAAGAGAGAAGTGACGGAATGCCGCGCCGAAATCGAACGTTTACGCGCTCTTGTTGATGAAAAAACGAAAGACGAACAACGCATGTTTGAAGAATGCGAGACGTTGCGCGCCGCTTGGCTGGAACTAGAAAAGCAAGTGCCTAAAAAGGTTGTGTTGCCGAAGGAAGTTGCGGACGCAATCGAACGCGGCAGAAATTTTCTTTCATGGGAAGATGGAGCCATTTTGGTCAAGTCAATTCGCGGGGATTGGGAAAGTAACTCAATGGAAGTTCTCAATACATTTGCTTCGTTTGATACTCAAGCCTTAACGCTGGCGGTAGCTCTAATAAACGGCTACACAGTCGAGCAGACCAAGGAGGGTCGGTTGCGGGAGGGTATCGAGAAAACATACAGCGAATGGGTTAACTCGGCAATACTAGACCCGAAAGCCGACCAGCTCCCCTTTTTCTTTGATCGCATGACCGACTTTGTAACCAAGTTCAACGCCGAAAACTAACTTTAAGCCCTCCATAGCGGGGGCTTTTTTCTTTGACTTAGTATTATATCCAAGTGACGAGAAAAATATACCAAAAAATACTTGCGAAACTATGAGATACGTGGTAGATTAGTAGACAAGGAGGTGGTAAACAGTGTTGAAGATAACAGAACTTGCAGAAGTGTTAAGGGTTCACGTAAGAACGCTTCGGGATTGGTTGAAGAAGGGTATGCCGCATTATAAAGTTGGGAACACGCTTCGCTTTGATCTTGAAGAGGTCAAGGAGTGGATGAAAAATCAGAACGGGTAACGACTTCCATAGCAACAGGCAAGGAGGTTAAGGGGACGGAAGGTGTGACTTATGGAAGGTTGGGTAAAACTGCACAGAAAAATATTAGATAATCCGATTGTGTGCAAGGACAGTGACCATATAGCGGTTTGGGTTTACTTGCTTCTGAATGCGACCCACAAAGAGCAGTCGAAAGTGTTTGGCGGCGAGAAAATAATGCTTCAACCGGGGCAGCTCATAACGGGCCGGAAAGTCATTTCCGAGAAATTTAACATTTCGGAAAGCAAGGTGCAACGCATCTTAAAAACGTTCGAAATCGAACAACAGATTGAACAACAGAATGGCAACAAAAACCGCTTAATATCAATACTTTCGTGGCATGAATACCAATCTAGTGAACAGCAGGTTGAACAACAACTGAACAACAACTGGACAACAGATGAACAACAACTGAACACAAACAAGAATGTAAAGAAAGAAAGAGCTAAAGAAATAAAGAAGAAAGAGTACGCCGAATTCGTTTTTATGACAGAGGATGAATTAAAAAAACTGGAAGACAAGTACGGAGAAGAAAATGCAAAGCGCATGATTGAAGTCCTCGACAACTACAAAGGCAGCAAGGGAAAAAAGTACGCCAACGATTACAGAGCTATTTTGACTTGGGTTGTCAAGGAAGTGATGGGCGTTCAAGCTCCGAAGCAAAGAGACAAAGTTATCGAAGCGCGGGACAGGGATATAGCGATGCAACAATGGGTGAATGATGGCAACGACCCTGACTTATTTGTTTTTTGAAAAGGAGTTGAGTTTACATGGACTACACAAAAGCGGCAAGGGAATACGTCCTATACCTGCTTAAAGAAATTGAGAAAGCTGAATACGAGTTGAGTAAGCTGAAATCAAAGACCGCTCAAATTAAAAGGATAGCGATAGAGGAAAGGGAAAAAGCGAAAGGCGGCAAATTCTTTCATCCGTTTTACGAGATAGAGATGATTATTGGAGGAAGTGACACCAATTGAACGACGATGACTCTCAACAAGATTTACAAGCGGAACAAGCTTTACTAGGAGCTATTCTGCTTAAGCCGGAGGTTTTAGATGATTTAACATTTCTTGAGCAGCGTGATTTCGTGGAGGAACGGCATCAGCTCATATACGGAACGATGCGATACCTTCATACGAAAAACATCGTTGTTGATAGAGTATCCGTTTCAGACCCTTTTTATACCAAAGTCGTTGCACATTTTGACAATCGAAAACTAATGGACGAGGTTGGCAGAGTAAGCTACATTGTCCAATTGGTAGAAAGTTGTCCATCAGCCGCTAATGCCGAATATTACGCAAGTATCATTCGTTCGAAAGCATTGGGAAGACGAGTAGCAGAAAAGGGCCGGGAAATTGCTGGCCTTTCCCGTGAAGACTTCGAAAGCGATGAAGAGTATTTTGCAACGGTTGAAGAAATGGTTGACGAGCTTCGACCTAAAGAAGTCGCAGAGATGCGGAATTTCGAAGAAACCGAAGATGATTACATGACGCATCTAAACAGCAAAGCGGGCAAGATGTTGAGCGGATTCGATCAATTCGATAAATGGGCGCAGATATGGCGCGGTTGGCTTTATATCATGGCAGGCCGCCCAAGCGTAGGAAAGACAGCCAAGGCGTTACAACTGGCTATAGGTGTAGCGAGACAGCGGCGGGAATCAGAAGACAAGAAAGACGCGGGGATCGTCCTAGTTTTCTCTCAAGAGATGGGAGAGAACGAATTGAAAGACAGGATGATATCCAACATTTCCGGTATCAGTTACAACCGTATCATTAACAAGGGCGGTGACGAAGGATTTTCGGATAACGAAATGTTTCGAATCAAAGAAGCTTATGCCGAGCTGAAACAACTACCGATATACATACAAGACAAAGGCGGCGTAACAATCGAAGAGGTAAGAGCCATTGCAAGACGTTTCCGAAAAAAATACGGAAAAATCGCAATGATCGTTGTTGACTATCTCCAAATAATGAACATTCCACAAAAGAAAACAGAACGACGTGACCAAGCTATAGGACGCGTTACCGGGACGGCTAAACAAATAGCCCGCAAACTGGATTGTTGTTTCCTGCTCTTGTCTCAAATGACGCGGGAATCTGAAAACTCGGAAGAACCGAAGCTTTCACACTTGAAGGAATCCGGTAGCATCGAGCAGGACGCCGACGTAGTGGAATTTCTATGGCATAATCCCGACGATACGGAGCAAGGCGGCAAGGTCATACAATCCGTTTTCGCCAAAGGTCGGAACATCGGCACTAATAAATTTCGCTATCTCTTCCAAGGCTGGCTACAACGTTACAAGGAGCTAGAGAAAAAAGAGGTGGAGCCGCGTGACAAGCAAAAAGCGTATAAAAAACGATGAACAGTATGAAAAGGCGCTGAAAGGGCTTGTGGATATAGCAACGGCGCTTGAAGAAGATCCATCTTTACGCGGTGAAGAAAGGGACAAGCAAATGCGGATTTACGAGCTTACATGTGAAGCGGTGGACGTTTACAAGGCTGAACAGTACGCGGCGGCGTTTCCTCATATGGAATCTATGTATAAGGAGTTGGGGTTGTTATGAAAAAGGCCGGGGTAACAATGGGGAAAATAGAAGTTGTTGATATGTATGCACTTCCTACCACTTCGAAATGTGAGTGCGGGGAAAAGATAGAGTTTTGCATCGAAGCTCTTGAACAGGAACATTGGATTTTCATGTGCAAAGACTGCTTGACTGATGTCAGCAAACAAATTATCGATGTTCTTTCTAATCGGAGAGTGTAGCGATGAAAAAGCCCGCAGCCAAGAAAGAAAAGTTCGATCCATTCTTTCAAGACGTGCCGTGGGAAATACACCAAGAAGGACACAAGATCATAGCCGAGGTTTTTTTGTTACCCTCACACGTTCGAGACGAGGGAACTTACAAAGGGGTGAGCAGGAATGAGCGTAAGGCGCTATGTCGGACTAGATTTATCAACTAAAACGGGGTTCGTCGCTTTAGACGATCAAGGCAACGCGCTTCGGCAGAAGGAGCTAACTGGGGTTGGAGATGTTGACCCGCTTCGAATGGTTACGCTGATTGACGAGATTATGGATCATATCCGGCCCGAAGACGTGATTTGCATCGAGGGCTTTGGATTCGCATCACAACAGGCCGTTCAAAACGGCGGTATAGGTTGGGGCGTTCGTATGGCACTTTGTCGCCGGGGCATCAAGTATTACGAGGTTGCGCCTATGTCGCTCAAAAGGTTTTGTGGAGCTTCGGTAAAACGGAAGGACGCTAACGGGAAGGAAATGAAACCTAAAGCGGTTGTTGCCGCTGGCGTGTATGAACATTGGGGATACACACATTCGAGCGATAACGTGATTGATGGTTATGTCCTTGCACAGATCGCCTATGCGCTAACCGTTGACCCTTACGAACGGGCAATGAATTACAAAGGCTATCAAATCGAGGTTGTCGAAACCATTCTAAAGCCCGCCGCAGACAAGAAAGCGGACAAGGCAGAAGCTAAGAAAAAGAAGAAAGAACGAGCCGAAGCTAAAGCGGCGGGTAAACCGACAGTTAGAAAGCAGCGCTCAAACGCTAGGGAACCCGATACAGCCGTTTTGTTCTAAGTTTGGTGTATTGGGTAGGGTAAAAATAAGAATGCCTTAAACGGGCATATAGAGAGCGAGAAGGAGTACAAAGGTTATGAACTGGAACAAAGCAACCAACAAGCAACTAGAAGTAATCGCGTATCAAACCCCGGAAGCTTCTTTTGTGGATCAAGTGGCGGCGAGTTACGAACTAATGCGCCGGGGCAAGAAACGCAGCGGGAAACCTACTATGCAAGGAAAGGAGTTGTTCAAGAGATGACGTTCCCGGCTGAGAAAGAACAAATGGTTCTGGATAATATGGGACTTGTGAAAAGCCTAGCCAATCGAATGACAAGAGGAAGCAAGCACACGTTGATTGACTTTGATGATCTTGTACAGGTCGGAAGCATGGGGCTGATGCACGCGGCTAAACACTTTGATGAAACGCGGGGCTTTGAGTTTTCGACATACGCTTATCGAACCATCAAGGGCTACATGATGCGGGAATACAGCCATAGAAACCATGTACGCGTTCCAGTTCACGTTGTCGATTTGGCAAAGGTTATGAAAAAGCGTGGACAACTTGACGACGATCCCGAAGAATTAGCGAAGTTGTATAACGTGCCTATCACCCGCGTTAAGAAAGCCATTTACTACCTCGGATTGTGTAGCATTTCGGCAGATTGGGCGGGTTCGGAAGACCATGAAGAGGGGTTTTATAATCTTCACGGAACGGAACACGACTATAGCAACCTTGAAGTCGAGGAATTTTTAAAGATACTCAAGCCGCGTTATAGGTTCATTGTCGAATCATTGTTAGGCGAAAAGACATACCGACAAATAGGTTTAGAAATGGGCATTAGCTATCAAAGAGTAGGCGCGATAGTCAAAAATATCCCGGCTATGTACGAAAATTATCTAGTGCGGTCTACACGATGAAGGAGGGTGAAAAGGGTATGAGCCTTATTTACGACAGAGCTAAGGAATTGTGGGCGAACGTCCAGCGAGAGCAGATTGAAAAGGGTATGGAGAAGTATGGAACGCCGTTAAACCCTGACGATTGGACAAACGAACAACTTTTGAACCATGCCGTTCAAGAGAATGTCGATCAAATGCACTACATGACAAGTCTTTATGAAAAGCTGAGCAGCACGACAACCGAAATGCGCGTTAGAGAAAACGAAATAAAGAAGCTGCGGCGGGAAAATCAAAACCTAAAGCAATATTTTGTGGAGTTGGAATTACTCGCTCAAAGTGACGTAGGCATGATGCTTGAAAAGCTCGCTACACTGGCTAAACACGCAAAAGAAAATGAAAGACCATAGTCCGCGCCGTCATACGGTTGTCACTCCTACGACATTCGGATTCAAGGAAAAGGCAAACGGTGAAGTTACAACGCGCCAAATGACGGATGAAGAACGGGCGCGGACAGATTTGTTCATTCCGACGGGTAGAGCTTCGGTGAGTGTTGGGAATTTTGCGAGAAGAAATCAAAATGAAAAGGATGATAAACAATGAAAATCACAATTAAAGCGCAATTTAACAAGCAGACAAAAGACAGTAAAAAAGAATCGGTTCAATTCCATGTTAACGGCGAAGACGAGAAACGCCCGGAACTATCCATTCTAACGCGTGAGGTTGTCATTCTAAGCCTTGAAGAAGTTCCCGGTGTGGAATTGAAAGCGGCTTTTGAAAAGTCGGCTAAAGACGGCAAGAAAACGACGCTCGACTTCATTGTTAAGGGTGATAGTTCGGCGGCTCAAACGTTCGAGTTCTACAAAAAGGCTGGCTCTAACGTTGTCCTGACCATTGCCGCAGCTCAAATGAGTATGGAAGAGTTCAAGCAAGGTTCGATTGACGATGAATACGAGGAAGAAGAAGGCGACCCGAATCAAGCGGAAGCGGAATTTGAGGAACTTGATTAATGTCGGCGGGTTTGGAAGTTAATAGAATCTATCACATGGACTGTTTGGAAGGCATGAAGCTGATACCAGATAAAAGTATAGATATGATCTTGTGTGACTTGCCATACGGAACAACGCAATGCAAATGGGACATAGTTATCCCGTTTGAGCCATTATGGGCGCAGTATGAACGAATTATTAAACCTAACGGCGCTATTGTTCTGACGGCTTCCCAACCATTTACAACTTCGTTGATTAGTAGCAACATGAAGATATTTAGATACACGTGGTATTGGGACAAAGTTCGCGGTGTCGGACATTTGAACGCAAAGAAACAGCCTATGAAATCAGTGGAGGAAATTTGCGTGTTCTACAAAAATCAACCGTCATACAATCCGCAGATGAGAGAACGGGACAACCCTAGGAAAAGCAAAAACAGGAATACACAAACAGTATACGGGGCAACACAGGATTATTTCGAGGGGGAAGTGTTGGATAAACGATATCCGATTAATCTTATAACCTTCTCAAAATCGAAGAAAAAGGATTTTATGCTACACGGAACTCAAAAACCTGTTGATTTGTTTGAATATCTCATTAGAACTTATACTGACGAGGGCGAAACGGTGCTTGACAACTGCATGGGTAGCGGCACAACGGCAATAGCTGCAATGAATACAAACCGTAACTTTATAGGCTTTGAAACAGAGCTTGAATATGTTGAAATAGCGAACAAACGAATAGCGGAGGCGGCTAAGCTTTGAAAAAGTGGATAAGCGGTTGGAATTGGTCTTTCATCATGGTATGGTGGTTCATCCTGCTTATTAATTTCCTTTGCTGGTATCTTTCGTGCGTGGTAATATTTAGTATAGTAGATTGATAGAAGGAGGGCTAAAAGTGCAGCTGCACATGGACTTTGAATTGCCCGCATTGGACGAAAAGAAGACGCGGCAAGCGGTAGTTGATGCTATGGACAAGTATCGCATATGCAAATACTTAACAGCAGATGAACGGGAAGCAACAACAACGGCATCATACAGCGACATGCCGAGAAGCAATACAGGCGTAACGAGCGACCAAACCGCGTCAATTGCCCTGCATAACGTTTCGTTGCATGAGCAAAGAAAAGCATACGTTGAGCGAGTGGATCGCGCCGTGGGCCGTCTGGACAAGCGTGGACGCACATTAATGATCGAACGGTACATGCAGGAAGATGATGTTAAAGACATTGACGTCATGATGGAGCATCTACAATGTAGCGAAAAGCTATATTATAAACTGAAATGGCGCGCATTTTATAAGCTTGCTCTTATTATGAAGATAGAAGTATTAAAAGAAACGCAATAATTCATTAAACACCCGCTAATACAGGGGTGTTTTTCATTTATATACGATTATTTATTATTTATTATTATTATGAAAGTTATAGAAAAGGTTTTAAATGGGAAAAAGACAGCTAAAAGATCGTGATTTTTGTTTTATACATGGTAATATAAGAGTATAGGAAATTGAGAAACGAACACCGCTGGCGTATGAATACGTCACTCGCAAGCCGCTTGGACTCGGCAAAAGGAACGCGGTGCATCTTCGCTAAGAAATCCTAAATACAACAGAAAGCCCGTCGATATGTAGTTGATGACTATTGAATGCGGCTGTATGTTGTCCAATACAAAATGTTCGCTCATCCAGCGTTGAGCGGCGCTCTGATCTTTCACCTATAGCTACGATTCGCACTGGCGGTTGGCAACCGTACTAAGGACAATAATGGAGGTGTAGCACCTTTAGTCCTAGTAACACCCTTTGCGAATCATTTCATTTTCAGCATAGGTTAACATACAATCAATCTAATTTCAGCATTGGACGAGTTTTATTGATCTTGTTAAAATCGTCTTGTTCTCTTCTATACACCAAAGTTACAAAGGTGCTCTTCTTTAAACCTAATCGCCGTACTACGGCGTACCATGCAGTTAATGACAAGCATAGCGAGCGTCATGCCTTTGAACTGCTCTAACTTATATCATTTATCAAAGTCGGCCTAAAACGGTACGGCTTTTTTTATTGTCCGAATGAGGTGTTTTGGTGGCTCGTAAGAAAGCAGCACCGAAAGAGAAGAAACCCACAACGAGCCGTCCGGAAGTGCAGACGCTGGACGTGGTGTATAAATGCGGACATGAGGGACAGCGAAGAGAAATCGTATATCCTCATGTTGGCGTTTCGCATACGTTAAGCTGGTTAAAAAATAATGTGAAATGTGGTGAATGCTATGCTGAGATACAGGCATTACGAGGGCAAGTTTGCAACATTCCTCATGACAGCAATGCACACTAACGGCGAACGGTTGGTTATTTACGTGTTCGAAGATGATGGCGATATATTAGCTATTGATTACGACGAGTTTTTCGGCTACACAGACGACGGAATTATAAGGTTTGAGTTAGTCGATGGCTAAACCCTTTGCAAAACGCTTTTATAACAGCAAACAGTGGAAGCAATGCAGGGCTGCTTACATCGAAAAAGTGAATGGAATGTGTGAACACGAAGAATGTGGTCAGCCGGGGTACATTCTGCATCATAAAATTGAGCTTAATCCGAAAAACATAAACGATCCTTGGATAACGCTGAATCATGAGGTTTTGCAGTTTTTGTGCTTAAACCATCACAACTTGCATCATATGGGAACGGCCGAACCTATAACGGCACAAGGCACGAAGTTTGATGAATACGGAAATTTGATCCTTGTTGGGGAGGGGTTTAAACGTGGCTAAACAGGAAATAGAGTTTAACCTTAATCAGTCAATCAAAGTGAAACTAAAGCCGCTCGGAATCGGCATTCTTTATAAACGGCATGAAGACCTTGACAACAGAGTTAAGGCTAGGGTCGGCAGAGGTATTTCGTCTTTTGAAGTTAAAACGGACGAAGAAGGATATACAACGTTTCAAGCGTGGGAGTTCATGGAGATATTTGGTGAGCATACAGGCATTTGCAAGCCGGAAGCGTTCGAATTAAACATTAAAATCCTTATTAAATAAGGGGGCTAATATCGTGAAACGTTCCGAAATGTGCAAGCTAGTAAGCTTAGTATTTGTCGTTTCGACGTTGATCGTAAGCACCAAGGGCAGACAGCTATGAAGATCATATACGGTCAATGTGGGAGTTGTAACCATATCGCTGAGTATGAGAA
>Ga0310907_10000065_pt1 | contig 16718 bp, 14 predicted proteins | sample C48D4metaG_FD_203750 | JGI IMG/M metagenome (GOLD analysis project Ga0310907, IMG submission 203750) | Lab incubated soil microbial communities from West Virginia University Organic Research Farm, Morgantown, WV, United States - C48D4 | ecosystem: Environmental > Terrestrial > Soil >...
ATGAGCTGTCCCAAGATAATTTAGGTCAAATGGTAATTCGTTTATTGGAAACCCGGAATAGAAAGGCCCATGTACCGAGAAAGGGGGGATAACTAAATTGTTTATGAATATCTCTGTTTTTTTTCTCTCACCCCCTAAAATAAGTATTCCCTCAAAGGGATGATGCATTTTTGCATAAGAAATTAGCCCGTTTATAACATTCTGGGTGATTGCGATAGTTTTCTTTTTGCGTCTATTTTGGTCTGGATCTTTATTTTTTTTCCCACCAAGAAACCCAAAATCCATATTAGATTTTAGAACTTACTAACTTAAAAATAATATTTGAATCTTATTTATCTCCTACTTAATCTTTATACGAAAAACACTACCTGAATTTTTATGTTATATTAAACGTGGTGATAAAATAACAAACTTTTAATATTTTTGGAAAGCATTATTTTTAGTTTGATTTATCAGATTTCCATCGTTCTTATTTTTTCTACTTTTATATTTCTTGGGGGGCTTTTGTCCGGTGCAAGCGCACAAATTCTTCCACAATCCAAAAGTCAAAATTCAGATGCTGCAACTATTACTGCTCCTTCATCTACACCTTCTTTGGTAAAGAACCCTTACGGGATCAGAATTACAAATCCCACAACTGGTGACCAGGTTCTTATTAACGGTACAGATTACTTTGATAGTACAGGTAAGAGGCTTTCCGTTGAGGGTTTTTCCATATCAAACAATGGTAATTTGACTAACTGTGATGTTTCGATAGTGACTAATAGCATTTTTCCCTATCAAAGTGCAAATGGGTCCGGTCCGCTCGGTGTAAAGGACTATTCGAAATGGAACTACAAATTCAATTCCAAGTACGCAAACCTTCATGAGGGTTCAAATAAAATCACTTCAAAATTAGCTTGTGAAGGGGGTACTGCAAAGGCTTATTATAGTGTCAATGTGACAGGAACAAACTTTACTGGGACGTTTCCGAAATCAGCCACAAATTTGGCCTTAGCTAGCGAAAATCTTAAAAGTACATCTCAGAATAATTTAAGTTCTAGTGTTACCGATTTGGCTAGTGAAGATTTGGCACTTCCTGTGACTGGGATCGAAATCGATTCTCCATCTAATGGTGAAGTAATTAATATTGATAAACCTATTCATATTAACGGCAGTTCGGAATATCCAAACAATTATGATTGTGAAGTACTCTTAGCAGATGGGAATACTGCGGGTGTAATTGCACCAACTAGCGCGAACCAATCAAATTTTAAGAAAACAAACCCTGGAGGTATTAACGGAACTAGTGATTATAGAAGTTGGAGTATCGTGCTTGAACCTGGTTTAAATAACCTCAAAAATGGTTCACAGTCAATAACCGCAAAATTACAATGCTATTCTCCACTGTCTTCTGTGAAATTTGCCAAAGTAAATGTTATTACAAATACTTCAAAACCCTTAGAACTCAAAACAATGGATGTCAGTATTGACAAAACTGGTCAAGGTGCAAACCAAAAAATCGTTATTGGAGTAAATGACGCAATTACAAATGATCCTTTGGCAAATAGTGAAATTACTGGTTCAATTAACGACAATCCTTTCTCCGGTACTACAGATTCTCTTGGGAAATATAGTGTAACTATACCGTCTAGTGTCATAGATTCTGGTGCTACCATTGACGTATCTGTTTCGACATCTGTTGATGGTTACAAGATTAAGAAGACGAGTACTACTTTTGAAGGTTCACCTGCAGTAACTGACGAAACAACACCACGCACGTCCGATACCGATAATCGAGATATACCAAATAATGAAGAGGATCTTGCAGATAAAATATTTGATGATGTGCAAAAGCAACTAAGTGAACAGGGAATCAATATTCCTCTTCCATTTGGATAAAATGCGTAATGGTTAATTAGTTGTAAATTGTTTGGAATTGATCAAAAAACACATCAACACTCGCATAGGCTACAAAACGTGATTACATTTATTAGAATTTTTTAACTACTATTCCTTTTCTTAATCAGATGAGCATTAAGAAATGACAAGGTTATTATTCTTTATCTCTTAAGTTAACTTGAATTTAGATTTATGACTGACAATGTATACAAATTTTTGATTCTTGAATTAGGCATTGCTATTGTAGATGAAAAGAATCAAACTCAATCCTTCAAGAAATTTCTTGATCCTGTAAAATCCCACCTTAGAATCAAGAATAGGGACTATGAAGAAATTTCAGAAAGCTTGGAGTTTTTTAAAGTTAAACCAGAATTATTGAAAACAAATTATCCGGAGTTGATAGAATTCCTAAAAAATAATACATTTAATGCTGAAAAAATTGCTGAAGTAGAGGAAAAGCAATTTCAGATCGATAAGATTAGTTCATACAAACAAATGTTTGATTCATATCAACAGAACCATTCAGAATTAGCGGATGATATATCCGGTGATTTGAGAGAGTTTGCTCTTAAATGGTCTTCCATAAGGGTTCGGGAAGCATCAGAACAATTGGATCTGCATATCAGTCAATCCATAAATGCGTTGGATGAAATCGATAAGATATTAAATACGGTGGGAACTCGTATGAGAGAATGGTATGGCCTGCACTTTCCTGAACTAGATAATCTGCTTCAAAATATTACGACCTACGCAAACATTGTTTCTAAGGTTGGAAAGCGGGAAGAAATAACTGTAGAATTCTTACAAACTTTGGAAATCCCGAACAATAAAATTGAGATTATTCAAATGACAGCGAATAGGAGCAAGGGAGGTAAGATTACAGAAGAAAATTTATTAATATTGCAGAGTCTAGCCAATGAAGTCATTTCATTAGCACAAATTAGGAAGACATTAGAGGATCATATCGACATTACCATGGAAATAATAGCACCAAACTTGAAGGAATTACTAACTGCCACTGTTGGAGCACGATTAATAGCCAAAGCAGGGAGCTTAAAAAGGCTTGCGTCTTTGTCATCTAGCACTATCCAGATTCTTGGAGCAGAGAAGGCATTATTTAGAACTTTGAAAACTGGCGCTAATCCCCCAAAACACGGTTTGCTTTTTCAGCATCCGGTTATTCATTCAGCACCAAAGTGGCAAAGGGGAAAATTGGCAAGGGCCATTTCTTCAAAAGCTGCTATTGCTGCAAGAGTAGATCTTTATAGTCGGAATCCAGAATCAAGCAATGCATTGGCAAGTAAGTTGAATGATCGGATAACAGAAATTCAAGAAAAGTATAAGGAACCTTCCGAAATTCAACAGAGACAACAACAGCAGAATTTCAAGCGAAGCGAAAGGGATTCATATACTAGAAATAAAGGAAAGAAATACGGGAGAGATAGAGATAGAGATGGAGACAAAGATTTTAAATTCAAGAAGAATAAATTCAAAAAACGATTCCACAAATCAAATAAAAAGTAATGGATCTTGTATACATTTGGAGGCGTGTTAGATGAATCAATTATCTTTGTATAAATCATACGATAATGGGTCATTTGTTATTTTGGTAGACCAAGCAAAAGAGAAATATTTGGCAACCCAAAATCTGGACACAGGAAAAAGCGTTTATGGAGAAAAAATAATAAAAATTGATGATCTTGAATATAGAATTTGGGAACCTTATAGAAGTAAGTTGGCCGGAGCCCTACTCAAGAATCTTAAAGAGAATCCAATCAAAGAAACTTCTTCAGTCCTCTATTTGGGAGCCTCAACGGGAACGACCGTAAGTCATGTATCAGATATAGTAGGAAATAAAGGATTGATATTTGCTGTCGAACCATCTGTCCGGGTTGCTAGGGAATTTTTGGAAAATGTGGCTTCAAGAAGAAAAAATATCATTCCTATTTTGATGGACGCAAGAAGATTTTTGCATTATTATTCGTACTATGGATTGGTAGATGTGGTGTACTCAGATATTGCGCAGCCAGATCAGACTGATATTGCAATCAATAATTGCAAATGTTACCTAAAACCCGGGGGCGATTTGATAATAGTCATTAAGACTAGAAGTATCGATGTATTGACAGATCCAAAGTTGGTAACTCAAAAAGAAGCTAAGAAACTGGAGAATAATCAATTCCAGATTTTGCAGATTATTAACTTAGAGCCTTTTGATAAGGATCATTCATTGATTCATGCCAAATATTTGGTTTAGGTAGTTTGATAAGCGAAACTTATTATTAAAAAAGCTTGGTTTGCGCGCCTTCGTCTATTAGCTTCTTTACAGGGCTCCACGAAAATCTAATATAATTTTTATTATCGTTATCAAAAAGATGATTTCTCAGGAATAATTTTGTTGATGGATCAGAGGGGTACCCTGACCCTATTTTTTTACATAAGATCTTCTCTATTTTCCTTATCTCTCTGTCCCTGGTTACCTTTGCCATAATAGATGCTGCAGAGACAATCAAATTGTCTGTGTCAGCCTTGTGAAAGCAGTATATCTTGACTGACTTGTTTGTCAAGTTTTTTAATATAGACTGTTTGAACCGATCGGGTTTTACATCACATGCATCAATAATAATCTTGTCTGCTCTAATGTTATCTGCGATGATAGTCATGTATCTTGATTCTAAAACGTTCAATTTTTTGCGGTTCACATAATTGTCAATTGTTACAGGACTAATCCTACATACGAAAATAGAAACAGCAGTTTGTAAAATCTTGGTATACAAAGTTTCCCTCTTTAGTGTTGTAAGTTTCTTAGAATCTGTAATGCCATTGTCCCTAAGACTATCTATTCCAGTTGGGTCGAAAGAGATACCCGCGATTACTAGGGGGCCAATCACAGAACCTCGACCGGCTTCATCAATTCCGCCCAACAACAATGTTATCCACTCTTGTTGAATTCACTAAGCCTATATTAATGAAAAACTCAATTACTTTAATAAATTAGATAGTTTAACATGTCAAAATAGAAAATAGTCATAAATTTGACATAGATTTTTAACCTCATTCAAGTAACTCAAAATAATAAAACTATTTGCCAACGCTAGCAATCTACTTGTGGTTAGTTAGACTCCAAACCCTTTGCTTTGAGAGCTTACAGAAAAAAGTATCTCTGGGGACTTTCTACAATCACAATATGTGATAACATGTGCTTAATCTGAAGAATATACTTGCATCAAGAAATGTTTGATTTGAGAAAATAAGAAAATTCTATATTTAAATTTTACAATCCGCTATAATTTAATCTTCGCTTAGGTGCGTATTTTTCTATCTTAAAAAAAATTCAGTTCAATAAATTTCAATTCCCATAAAAATGAGTGTAACTAGATTTAAAAAAAATGATATTGTTGAACTTGTCAAAGTAATGAAATGTTATTTTGATAATATCTTATTCACAAAGGGTGAAAATTGAGATTGAATAAATATGGGACTGACCTCCTCATACTATTTGGAAAGAGAGAACACCATATATGATTGGTCAGAGATCAAAGAAGGGGAGGTCACACTTTTGGTTCCAGCACAAGCCGTAACCCAAATGGAGCCTCCAAAATTTCCTGCTTTCTTTAATCCAGCTGCAAAATTTAATAGAGATATTTCTATTTTGATATACCGACACTTTATTGATCAGTCAAGGAAAAATATTTGCTTTGTTGATTCCATGTGTGGGTTGGGAGCTAGAGGAGTAAGAGTCGGGAAAGAAATCCCACAGATTCAGAAAGTGGTTTTTAATGACTTTAATTTATTGTCAGCTCAAACTGCGAAGGTTAATGCCATGATCAACAATATCTACCACAAGTCTGATTTCTATACTTCTGAGACCTGTAATTTCCTTTCCTGTAGTGCCAATTTTGATAACCGTGCGACCGTAATTGATTTGGATCCTTTCGGAACACCTGCGCCTTTTTTGGATTGCATCTTGCGTGGGGTAGAAAATAACGGTATGATTTCAATTACTGCGACCGACACCGCGGTTTTGCAGGGTGTTTATCCTAGAGTTTGTTATAGAAAATATTATGGAATTCCTTTGAGAACTAGCTATTCCTTGGAAATAGGTACGAGATTGTTATTATCCAGCACTGCTTTAGTAGCATCCAGGCTTGATCTATATATTAATCCAATATTTGCACATTCATACAGAAATTATGTTCGAATTTATTGCAAGGTATCAAAAAGTAATTATTTAGCTAATAAAATATCTGACAAATTAGGATATATTCTTCACTGTTTTGAATGTGGATATCGAGGATTGATGAACAAAAGTCCATCTGATGTCGAATGTCCATTGTGCCAAAAAAAGATGAGGATGGGTGGTCCATTATGGATATCTCACATGTTCGATAAGAATGTGATTTTAAAAATACTAGCTGAAATAGTTCAGTCAGAAGCAAAAATGACAAATATAGTAAGATATGTTAAACAAAATAAGAATCCAATCAAAAAGTTTTTCGAGATTGCATCAAAAGAATTAGATCATATTCCGTATCATTACAATAGCGACGAATTTGGGAAAATAATGAAAAATAGTACACATCCCCTTCCTAAAATTGTTGATAAATTAATCTATGATGGATATGACACCAGTCCGACCATTTTCTCATCAACAGGATTTAAGACTGAAGCGAGTATACAAGAAATCAAGTCCAGCCTTTCTAAACTCTAAAAACTATCTCCTTTCTAGATTTGTCGATTTCACCAAAGTAATACTTAAAATACGACTGTTCGTTACTCAAGTATTCATTCTAAATCTATGAACTAACCAGTGTAATTTCCGAATTTGGAATTATGATGGATTTTGAATACTTACCATTCTTTTCAATTACTAGATCTAACCCATCCTTTATTCTTTGTAGCGATTTTAATCCTAATTTGTCGGTATATATTCGAGGAAGACTTGAAATTAAATAAATCTCATACTTTTCTCTTAGCATTTTTAGAAAATTAATATGCTCCAGATCTTTTGAATATTGATATTTATTCAGTCCAGCTAAATCCAGTCTGTTTTCAATGAGTTTAAGTAAAGTACCATTCCCTACTCCACCTCTACTTTCCGATAATAATATTATTATGCCATTGTCGCTTATTACATGGTAATTATTCCATAAGAGGTTTAAACTATTTCCAAGCGTCGTTTGGTAGGAATAGTTTGTGTTCCCGGAGATGAATGCAGATTTTGAAGGTACAGCGGATGGCTGAGTTATCGATTTAAATCTTTGAATAGCTTCATTAAATGAATATGAAAGGTCTCCTATGAAAAGAGAGTCAATTCCTTCGTTATTAGAAATTACATTTATTGACTGACAGCTCATCTTGGACATAACTTCGATAGCCAACTTGAGGGGTTCGTTGTATGTACCAGGTTGGGGTAACGAATTAAATATGAACGTATATACCTGGTTCATTTCGTCTGGATAGCATTCCCTCAAAAGTCTGACGGGGGATCCAGCATAGCCAAAGACTGGATCATATTCAATTCTATCGATTAAGATGATATTGTCAAATTTTTTTATTTTTTCTAATACATCCTCGCTGGCTAATCTACCGATGGTGATACTGTTCTCACTCAGCTGTTGTTTTAATCTTTGGGGAAGAGATTTTGAAAGTATACAGTACTCAATTTTTTCAATATTCAATTCTTTAGACATGTTTTGGAGAACTGATAATATTGGTAGGATAAAGAAAAATGGGCTAGTAATCAGAATCAGAGTTGATTCTTGAATCACTATTTTGCTCTTAATTTCATTTTCTAATGTTATTAGATCTAACTTATTCATGGAGGGTCTCAGTACTTGGGAAATATTTTCATATTTGATATCCAATATGATTTCTGTATCGCCATAACCTAACCATATTTCCGGCATATTAAACTATTTAATAATAAGTAACATATAAAATCCAAGATCATCTAATTAGGAGAAGTTGAACGAAAATGATAAAATTCAATTGGAGGAAGATCTCATACTCTTTTTATTCGATAAAAATGCTATCAAGATTGGTAATTTTACGTTATCAAGTGGCAGGAAGAGCCGTTTCTATTTGGATTTGCGAATTCTGCAGAGTTATCCATTGTATTTCAGAAAGACCATATCCCTACTGAAGACTCTTATCCATTCCCAAATTGGACTTGAAAGTTTTGATTATTTATGCTCTGTTCCAACTTCAGGGACCGTTTTTGGCTCAGCTCTTTCCTACGAACTCTTTAAACCTCATATATACGTAAGGAAAGATCTAAAGAACTATGGTACTCAAAAAAAAATAGAAGGAGCATTAGAACCCAATTCAAAAATATTATTTGTGGATGATGTAATTACTACTGGGCAATCAATATTAACGGCTGTAGAATCGTTGTCCAATAATTCGGCCGTAAGTGGAGTTGTTGTACTAATCGACAGACAGCAAGGTTCTCAAAATTTATTTGATCAGTTCACATTAAAGATAAAAAGTGCAATTACAATTCATCGGATTATCGATATTTTGAATGACAACGCTAGGATCAACAAGAACGAATACGATAGAATAAAAGAAGAGTTAGTAGAATCTTAGCTTTCGTAAATCATTAAATTCTTTTCTTCCAAGAGGGTATGCAAATTGGTTACTGCCCTATAAACTTCTGTTTCTTTTTTTGCTCCAGTGCATACAAGTTTGCCACTGGCAAATAACAAAATTACCGTTTTTGGATCTAACATCCTATGTATCAATCCTGGAAATTGCTCGGGCTCGTACATACTTCTTGGCAATATTCTAGCTGCTAACTCAAGATGGATTTTACCCCCTAAGCTTGCTGAAGCAACGATATTCTGAATCTCAATGATCGGATCATTTTCTACAGGAATTCCACCTTTCCGCAATTTTTGAACCACACTTCTTACTGCTTTGATGGCCTGCTCCTCTGATTTTGCCCCGGTACAAACCATCTTTCCTGAACTAAAAATTAATGTAGCAGTTTTGGGGGCTTTTAATCTAAATACTAAACCCGGAAATTGGTCTGGATGATATTCTACATCGGGAAATATCTGAGTTATCAAGTTTAAATTTATAGTTTGATTGACCGTTGCAGATGCCACAACGTTTTCTATACTTACCATTGGCTTTGTTTGGGGCATTATTCGTTTCCTTGGGGTATATAAATACTCGATATAAATATACCTTTATGTGATATTGTCAAGTTTGATCAATACCAAACTTTTTTATTTTCTTTTAGAAATTATTCCAGTATTTTCATGAATAACCAAAATAAAAATAAATAATGAAAGTATTATCTTATTAATTTCATTAAAAAATTCGTAACATGTAATAATTATATATAAATATCGAAAATCGATATTAACATTTTATTTTCAAAAAGAAATCAAAGACATACTCTAACCAAAAATATTTCATCGGAAACGAAACTTACGTTATACATTTTAAATACCCATATTAAAAATGAATTCTATGTCTCAAAACATTAGAATTGATAAGGATTCGTTAGGCGAGGTGACAGTCCCAGAAAATGCATATTATGGCCCATTCACTGCAAGAGCTAAGAAACAGTATCAAATAACAAAACTCCCTCCACATAGGAATTTTGTCAAGTCATTCATTATGATAAAGAAAGCAGCTGCCATGGCAAATCAAAACCTTGGAGTGTTACCGTCACAAATTGCCAACGCAATAATAAGTAGCTGTGATGAAATCTTGGCAGGAAAATTGTCTGATCAATTTGTAATCGAGACACTCAATTCGGGAGCAAGTACAGCTTTTAATATGAATTGTAATGAGGTAATTGCAAACCGGGCACTGGAGATCCTTGGCAAACCAAAGGGTTCTTACGAAATAATCAGCCCGAACGACCATGTGAATATGTCTCAGTCAAGTAACGATACCTCTCCTACAGCCATTCACATTTCCATAATCCTGAACTGTCAAGAGTTATTAAAATCGCTGAACCAATTGATCTGTTCAATCGAAAAAAAGGCAATTGACTTTAAAGATGATATTAAAATTGGTAGAACTCACTTGATGGATGCAATTCCCGTCACTATGGGGGACGAATTTAGTTCATACTTGTTTGCACTAACAAAATCGAAAGAATTTATCAGCAGGTCTTTGGAACAACTCTACTATGTCGCCCTTGGGGGCACAGCAGTGGGAACAGGTGCAAATACCCCAAAAGGTTATCAACCTCTTGTGGTGAAAAATCTGTCTTATATATCTGATCTTCCGTTGAAACCATCTCCTAACTTATTCTATTCCCTACAAAGTAAGCTTGATGTTGCGAATTGTTCCTCTGCAATAAAAAATCTTGCCGTCGAATTGACAAAAATGTCAAATGATTTTAGGTTAATGGCATCAGGCCCTACAGCAGGATTTGCAGAAATCACTATTCCGGCCGTTCATGCAGGCTCCTCCATAATGCCTGGAAAAGTCAATCCATCTCTTTCTGAAACTTTGAACATGATTTGTTACATAGTAATTGGAAATGATCTTTCAGTAACTCTGGCATCTCAGGCTGGCCAGTTTGAATTAAACGTCATGCTTGGAGGGATGGTTAAATCAGTATTAGAATCTACAGACATGCTCACTAATTTTCTGCCCATATTCTCAAAGAATATGGTAGATGGAATACAAATAAACAAGCAAAAACTTAAATCAAACGTACAGAAGAGCCCTGTGTTGGTAACACTATTGAATCCCATAATAGGGTATTTAAAAGCAGCTGAAGTTTACAAGGAAGCCATGTCAAGCAATAGAACCATTAAGGAAGTAATAATTGAGAGGAAATTAATGAGTGAAGAAGAATTCGATAACGCATTGTCCAGGGAAAAACTTCTATCATAATTAATCACTAATTTTAGTTGTTAACTGAAGCATTATATCCACAGATATTGCAATGCTTGAATTGTTCACCGTCCAGATGGTTAAAGTGTACTCCGCAGGTATTACAAGTATGATGAGAATCCTCATATCCGTCAGAAGCTACAAAATCGTTACTAGTTAAGATTGGACTTTTGCAATTTATGCATCTGCAATTGCACTCCACATATTTATTCAGCCATCTCATCATAAAAAATGTATTGTTTAAATTATACAATGGATAAGTACCTTGATACAATTGAAGAAAATTATCTCCCCTTGGTTTTCTTGTCTAGTTCTTTTCTTGGTGTTATTATCCTCGATAGCTTATATAGAAATTGAAAGTGTCCAAGCACAACAACAAGAACAAAATAAAACAGCGCTAGTTTCGTTAGGGGGTGTGAATGTAACAGCTAGTCTTTCAACGACTCCTGATTCTCAGTCTAAAGGATTATCAATTAAAGATTCCCTTAACGAAAACGAAGGAATGCTATTCATTTTTGAGTCGCCGCAAAAATATTCTTTTTGGATGAAGGATATGAAATTTCCGATAGACATTATTTGGATTAACTCAACTGGGAAGATAGTTCATATTGAAAAAAATCTTTCGCCCTGTTATCTATTACTTCCATGTCCTTCCTATGCTCCAAATAATGATTCATTGTATGTTCTAGAAGTAGTCTCAAATTTTACAAATAAATTTGGTGTAAGTGTTGGAGACTCGGTCGAATCTGAAATCATAAAACGGGGTCAGCATTAGCATTTTTATGCTATGATTTGAAGCCGTCAACAAGCTTGCTGTGGTAGGTACAGAGACATTGCAATCCTAGGTCTTGGTTTTTTGGTATTACTTGGATTTTTTTTAATTGCTTCGCCGAATAAATTGATTTCAGAAAATTAAAGCACGTTTCACAGACATACATGCCTAACAAACATAACAATAGGCAATTAAATTTTTATTTTAGCTTATTGAATTCAGACGTTACGCGAAAATTTTTTGTTATCTTTGTGCCAACAGTTCGATTTGTAGTGGTAATAAGCCCCCGATAAATAACAGTTCTACTACCAGATATCTTGGAATTTAAGCCGTCTATGTATCATTATTCTTCAGTCTATTCTATTTTAGGCAATCAGTATCTTATTTCTACTGTCATTGTATAGGATTATTATATCCAAAGTATCTGCGTTCTATATACCTTATTAAGACCTACAATGATAACAATGATAACACTTTTTTTACTACTCACTACTAGTAGGCAAAGACTTTTCAAAAATAATAGTTTACAAATACAACAATTTATCACGAGCACAATGGAAATTCGGATTATTGTCTTTATAGTATGTTAACACTTAAAAATAGGTAATATCGTAAGAGAAGATATTATGGCTGCCCGCAAAAGTACGACTAGGAAAATAAGATTATTGAAGAAAATCAAGCAAAATAGACCGGTGCCAGCCTGGATTATTATTCGGACGCACCGACATGTTAGAACAAATCCAAAAAGAAGGTCATGGCGTAGATCAGATGTAAATATAGGATGAAAAGGAGGTAATGTAAAATGTCAACAGTTGAGGATACACTCGCAAGAATTTATACAATAAATTTCAGTAAAGCATGGCTAACCCCAAAGCATAAGAGGACAGATAGAGTAATTAACATGATTAAAGAATTCGCTATAAAACATATGAAAAGCTCACAAATAAAGATCGATCAAGAACTGAATCGATATATTTGGGAAAGAGGCAAAACTAATCCCCCAAGAAAGGTAAGGGTTAGAATTGTGAAGGATGAAGATGATCAGGTTATAGTTTCTCTTTATGAAGACATCGTCATTGAATCAGATTCTCAAACTAAAACCGAACCATTAGAAAAGGTCGAAGTGAAAGATGACATCGATGAAATTGAAGAGGGCGGAGCAGAAAAAAAGGAATTGAAATGACTTTGCTTAATCTTGACTAATGTCCAAATAATTTCTTATTTTTAGAACTGGCAACAATTTCAGAAATAAAAAATACATGACCATGGTTTTAGAGTTAGATTTTATTTCCTTTTCAAGGATCAAATCATTCAATCCATTTTTTGTTAGCTATAGTAAATCCAGATTCTATATCTTTAAAATAAGGTATATGAATATCATCCATTGCTATTTCAGGTTCAAAATCTAGAATATTCTTCCTAGGAATCAAGAAGTTCAGTGGATCGTATTCTGATATAATGTCTTTATTTGTTTTCACCAAAATATGACATTTGGTAATATCATTCCCTTCTTCGAGGATGTTTATTTCTTGTTCAGCTTCCGAAAACATATTGTTGGCTGTTTCTATTACATTTTTCACAATTGAAATTTTTTCAGAAGGCTGATACAAATAGAGAGAACATTTTTGTATACTATTGATATCGATTTTTTGCGTTAGTTGAGCCATTGTTTCTATAAAGGCATTTTTTATACCATTTGTAGATATATTAGAATTAACAAAATTTAATTTTTCTGGAAAACTCTTAATCAGTGATTGAACTATTATATCGACAATTGCTGTATTTGTAATCTTATAGCACTGGTCAATGGAAATGTCAGTATCATTTCTTATTATTGCATTGTTATCAATTACTATAACACTGCTAACAAGTTTACATAAAAAAGAAAGAGATACTCCACAACGAAATAACTTTTCCTTCTCAAACCCAAAAGGGAGTATAGTCAAGCAAATTATCTCTCTATTTATCTTGTCCCTTAGCATTTGAGATAAAACTGGCAATACTGCTGATCCAAACTTGGAAGCTAAGTTTCCAACAATGATGATGGATTGGTATTGGTTAACCTTTGATAAAATATCCTTTGATGAATCTAATAATGCTTTTCTAATATGGTCTAATGAAGGATTAATTCTGGTCGGAATAGTTATTTCAATCTTATTATCAAAATCCGAGCCTGTAGAGGAACGATTTTCCAATAAAAGATAGTCTAAATTTACTCTTTCCAATACTTCTTTTGTTATCTTTATCCCTGCATTCCCAACACCTATGATGCATGTATTCAAAGTATTAGCATTTTTCAATTGTCATTAACAAACCTTAGTCGATAGATAAAAGTGTTGTGTGACCGCGTATGATTGCTATCTAAACTGGAATTGCTTTTAAGACATGATTTGAATAGGCTATTACTTTGACTTTGATTTTTTTGCCCATGAAAGGATTGTTAGAATATGAAATATTATTCTTATATGGGCCAGTTTTGATGACAATATTTTCTAGCTTTTGATCTGTATAGTTGGACAAGCCCAATGAATCTTGTATTCCTGACTGCAAGTTGGTTTGGGTCTTACTTTTCAAGTATGACTCATCATGATCATGGTCTAGAATTATTGATTTGTAATAATCATTCCTACCCTTCAGCTTTCCGTGTTCAATTTCGTTAATGAGGATCTCTCCTTCCCAATCTATCCACTTGGAATTTCTCCTCTTTGCTATTGCTTTAATTAAGTCATGCAACCTTTCCGATCGAGATGAAATTATGTTGTCATCGACCCTTTTTAATTTCCAAGCTGCAGTTCCAGGTCTAGAGCTGAATTTCGATGAATTAACAACATCGGGATCCATAAATGTTATAAGATCTAGGGTTTGTTCAAAATCCTCATCAGTTTCTGTTGGAAATCCAGTAATAACGTCAGTTGCAATTGTGATTTCTGGAATCTTGTCTTTCAATCTCGTGATAAGGTCTTTGGTGGTTTTAACCGTGTGTCCTCTTTTCATTTTCCTTAAGATCCTTTCGCTTCCGCTCTGAATGGGGATGTGGATAAACTTAAAAAGCTTGTTACCTTCTGAGTATATTAAGGATAAATCGTTTATAATTCTGTTCAGATACATTGGGTTCATCATGCCGAGTCTTATCTTAAACTCTTGTTCTATTTTTTCGCAGCTCCTTAATAAATTTATTAAGTTGGTCCCAATGTCCAATCCATAGCAACCATTATCTGTCGACGTAAGCCAAATTTCTTTACTCCCGTGGTCTAGATCGTTTCTTATTTGCTTGACTATTTCACCAATCCTAAAACTCCTAAGGTCACCCTTTGCAAGCTTTGTTTGGCAAAAGGTACATTCGCTTAGACACCCGGTTGAGATTTCAATAATACTAATTATAGGACTGATCTGGAATTTGGGTATATTTATTTTTTCAGTATTTGAAGACCTTAAATTTGTCACAGTTTGTCCACTCATTGCTGCTTGAGCCACCTCGACTACCTTATCTATAGAATTTGGTCCAATTATGCTAGCATGAGAATTGGCAGATCTTACTAAACTCTCATCGGCCGCTGGCAAGCAACCAGCTATAATTAAAGGTATTTTGGTATTAGTCAAATACTTTATCCGATGAATCATTTTATGTTCGGTTGAATTTTTTACTGAGCAAGTGACTATCAAATTAATACTAGAATTCTCTGGATTCTCGGCCAACCTGAATCCTCGCAGTCTAAGCTGTCCAGCCATCATTTCTAAATCAGCAAAGTTAGCGGAACAGCCGTACCCTTCAATCCAGAAACTTGGTTTGTGTTGATAATCATTGTTATTGGGTTTTTTGTCTATTCCATATCCCGCATTTTTTCTAATCATTTTTTCTGGAGGCATTTCTGTCCTTTTTAAGAGTTTAATATGGTCAATTAATTGTGGTTTTAAGGAAATGGAAATTGATGCGCCATCTATTGTTCTGTTGGTAGTAATAGATCTCAATCTCACTCTTTAGTTGAACCGAATTGAGAAATATACCTTTTCCCTCACATCCTAACTAAAACTATCATTAGTTTTCATTTGTTAATATATATCTCTCTAAACCGAAACCGTATTTTAGTCATGAATCTTCTTAATAATAGCTATGTAGTGACCAAACAAATCTTTATCATCGCATATATGACAGGATTTCTTTGGCTAAGAAGAAATCCACTTTCACTAATATTTACGGCTATTTCCCCGTTTTCATTGTTGTTTATATTATTTGTAGTAAGTAGTGGTGAGTATGTTCAATTTGCCGTAGCTGGGAGTCTTGTTATGGCACTAGTAGGCTACGGATTGGCTTTAGGTCAGGATATTTCATTTTACAAAATTGAATATAAGATGCAAGATGTATTTGTTGCCTCTCCTGTTTCTTCATTAACATATATGCTGGGATTGGCTTTGTCACAATTACTGTACGGGCTGCCAGCACTGATGGTTTTGCTGTCACTTGCCGTATATTTTTCAGTTTCTTTAAATTTCCTCCCTTTGCTATTGTTAAATGTATTTCTGATTTGGGGGACTATGTCATCCATAGGATTTTTTTTGTCTTCTCATATGTTACATATGCGGAATGCCACTCAGCTAATTTCTTTCGTAAATGTTGTTATTGCTATTATACCTCCAGTTTTTTATTCGATAGAAAAACTACCTATAGATCTACAATTCATCGCATATCTAGTCCCCACCACTCATGCCTCATTGCTGCTGCAATATTCAATGGGTTTCCCGGTACCTCAAGGTTGGACCATTTCTTTAGGACTATTTGTTCAAACCGTATATTTTATTTTTTTCATATTGGTGGCAAAGAAAAAAGCTTTGTGGCGAGAAAATTAAGCGAAGAATTGGTGGTTAAAATTACAGAATCTTGTTTTGGCCTATCTATTGTTTGTTTTGTTCAAAGATCCTTCTGGTTGATTCAACCAATTTAGTTACGTCTTTTTTATCATTTGCGTTTGAAAAAGCTCCCATCTTCCCGGGCAAGAAAAATATGTCATATTTAGCCATAAGTGCCATATTATAGTTAATTAAAAGTTTTTTGTCACCTAATGCTGCGTCAACCGCATTTTCTATCGCGTCTGTCTTTTCGTTTAGGAAATGAATCATAAATAAAGAACCAATTCCCGTAACTTGGACTCTTATTCCAAGTTCAACAAATAGTTTTGATAATTCTCTTCTTGCGGTTTCT
>Ga0310907_10000076_pt1 | contig 16061 bp, 18 predicted proteins | sample C48D4metaG_FD_203750 | JGI IMG/M metagenome (GOLD analysis project Ga0310907, IMG submission 203750) | Lab incubated soil microbial communities from West Virginia University Organic Research Farm, Morgantown, WV, United States - C48D4 | ecosystem: Environmental > Terrestrial > Soil >...
GACTCCCGCGCCTTCACTGACAGCTCCTGTAGTGGTGCCGGTAAAGCCGGTGCCGATCCGCGAAGAGACGATCGCGCCACTCATCCCAGAAGAAGCCATCACTCCGTCGGCTCCTGTTCCTGTTCCTGTTCCTGCTCCGCTTCCGTCAGCGCCGGTTATATCGCCGACGACTCCGACCGCGAACGCGGCGGGAGGATTCTCGATCGCGCGCCAGCTCGGACTGAGCGTGTCACGCATCGTGATCGACCCCGGTCACGGCGGACGCGATCCTGGAACGATCTCGAAAGGCCTGTCCGAAGCGGCACTCACGCTGGATGTCGCGCTGCGGCTCGAGAAGTTATTGCAGAAGGAGCTTGGCGTCGAAGTCGTGCTGACGCGCCGGACGGACGTCTTCATTCCGCTCGAAGAGCGCACCGCGATTGCCAACCGGCAGAACGCCGATCTCTTCCTCTCGATTCACGCCAACTCGAGCCGCAGTGCCGGCGCCAAGGGTATCGAGACCTACTTCCTCAGCTTCGCGTCTTCACCTGAAGCGGAGGAGGTGGCGGCGCGCGAAAACTCCGCCTCCGAGCGCGAGATGCACCAGCTCCCCGACATCATCAAGGCGATCACGCTCAACAACAAGCTCGATGAATCGCGCGACCTTGCGAACATGGTGCAGGAATCGCTCGTGACGAATTTGAAGAAAACCAACAAGGACGTGCGCAGCCGCGGCGTGAAGAAAGCGCCGTTCGTGGTGTTGATCGGCGCGCAGATGCCGAGCGTACTCGCGGAGATCGCGTTCATCACCAACAGGCAGGAACTGCAACTGTTGAAGACCTCGGCCTATAAGGACAAGATCGCCCAGGCGCTCCATGCGGCGGTGCTCCGCTACCGCAAGTCGCTCAAGGGCGCCGCGGTGACGACGGTCGAACGCTAACTTCGAAACAGATTGTGCTGGTGGCCGCGCGCCTCGATGATCGTGATGGCACGGCGTGATCGGTACCAGATGTAGCCCGCGCCGGCGATCAACCCCGCGACGAGCGCCGCGACCATGATGACGCCCGTGAGGCCGAACGCCGCGACCGACACGTCAATCATGCTCAGCTCGCGCGCCGGCGGGTCCGGGGAAATCTGGACGATGGTGACGGGCTGAGCTTCTTGCGGTTGCTGCACCTGTTGATTAGACACCGAAGGTTGTTTCTCAGCCAGCGAAACCGCCGCGTGCAACCTCGATAAGCGTGCGGATCATCGCCCCGGTGGCGCCCTTCGGCTGCCACGGCTTGCTCTCCTCCGCCCACGCGGTCCCCGCGATATCGAGATGCGCCCATGGGCCGGTGCCGGCAAATTCCTTGAGGAACATCGCCGCGGTGATCGATCCCGCGGGGCGGCCAGGACTATTCAGCATGTCCGCGATCTCGCTCTTCAGCTGTTCCTTGTATTCCTCGAACAGCGGCATCGCCCAGATCTTTTCGCCGGCGCGATCGGCTGCGCGGGTGATGTGATCGACCCACGGCTGCGGCGTCCCGAAGAGGCCGGTCGTGATCTTGCCAAGGCCGACGACGATCGCACCGGTGAGGGTGGCGACGTCGATCAGATGCGTGGCGCCGAGCTGACGCGCGTACCACAGGCCGTCGCCGAGAATCAGCCGGCCTTCCGCGTCCGTGTTGTTCACTTCGACGGTCAAACCCGATGCCCCGGTGAGGATGTCGCCGGGCTTGGTCGCCTTGCCGCCGGGCATGTTCTCCGTCATCGGCACGACCGCGATCGCCTTGATCGGCAGCTTCTGCATGGCGATCGATCGCAGCGCCGCGACGACCGCCGCGCCGCCGGCCATGTCGTCCTTCATCCGCTCCATGCCGTCAGCGGGCTTCAAGGACAGACCGCCGGTGTCGAACGTGATGCCCTTGCCGACGAGGCCGAGCGTCTGATTGGCGGGCGCGCCGGCAGGCGAATAACGGAGCACCAGCAGGCGCGGCGGCTCGATGCTGCCGCGGGCGACGCCGAGCAGCAGGCCCATGCCGAGCTCTTCGATCTTGTGCTCGTCGAGAATCTCCGCGGTGATGCCAGGCACCGAGGCGAGCGACGCGGCCTTGTCGGCCAGCACGCGCGGCGTCAGGTAATTGCCAGGCTCGTTGATCAGGACGCGAGCGGCGTTGATCGATTCGCCCATTGCGCCGCCGTTGGTGACTGCGGCCGTCACGCTGCCTGACGTGAAAATCACGCCCTCACGGATGAAGAACTGGTCGCCGTTGCGGCTCTTATGGATGCCGTTGTCGAAATTGGCCAGGACGAACGCCTCGGCAACGGTCTCGATTCTCGCCGCGGTCTCGATCGCGCCGGGCTCGAGGTCGGCCCAGCCGACTCGCGCGCGGCGCTGACTGCGCGCGGTTTGCGCGGCGCTGATCACCATGCGGCGAATCCGCTCGACGTCGATCTCGGCGCGCGGCCCCCCGCCCACGAACACGATGCGGGGAGCGCGCCAGCCGGAAGCCGGCGTGCGCGCGACATAGACCTCGTTGGCTTTGCCGTGGAACTCGCCGCGATCGAGGGCCGACTTCAGATCCTCGCCGAGGGCGCCGTCATAGCGTGACGCGGCCGCGGCCACATGATCCTGGGCGACGGGAATGATGATGAGATCGACGTCGGCGTCGGCCAGCGGCGCGCCGCTCGCCGTGAGGCGAGGAACTTCAAACGAAACATGCATGTTGGGTTAGAATTCCTCTGCGCCCCGCCTGCAAGGGGACCTTGTCATGCATTTGAAATCAGGCGTCGCTCAGGCTGTTGTCCTGGCGTTCAGCGCGCTTCTCCTCATCCCGGCAAATACCCTGCTGGCCCGAGAGCAGGGCGGCAACAAAAAGCCTAGCTTATCACTCAAGGCGAACCCATCCGTCTCGTTTGCACCGTCTCGGGTGGTCGTCGTGGCCGAGGTGAAGGGCGGGTCGAATGATTTCGAGGAGTTCTACTGCCCCTCCGTCGAGTGGGAGTGGGGCGACTTCACGGTGTCTACCGCTGAAGCGGATTGCGATCCGTACTCACCGGGCAAGAGCGAGATCAAGCGCCGTTACACGGTCGAGCATCGCTTCAAGAACCCCGGCTCGTACAAGATCGTCCTGCGCTTGAAGAAGGGCTCCAAACTGGTCGCGAGTGCGAACACCCAGGTGCAAGTGCGCGCCGGCCTTGGACAGGATCAGTAGCTAGTAGCTAGAAGCTAGTAGCTAGAAGGCGGTAGCGCCCGCCGCCGGCTCGATCGGCTGCGCGGTGATCGGCGGGGGCACGGTATACCAGCGTCCCAGTCCCGTGATGATCGCCGCACCCACCCCCATCGTCCAGGCAATGAACTCAATGGTGAGGCCGATCGTCACCAGGACGAGCGTGAGCGGAGCCGCGCCGATCGAGGCGACGTCGACGAAGCGCGCCAGCAGCGTCGGGGTCAGCAGGATGAAGAAGCCGATCGCGGTGGCGACAAACGCGTTGCCCGGCTGCCAGCCCAGACGATCCTCGACCCACTCCCCGAGGCGGCACGCCAGCGCGGTGAAGCCGAGCACGAACGCGAACACGGCGATCACGATCGCGATCGGCACGAGGATCGCCACGAACGGAATGCCGATGATCGTGATGGCCAGCCCAATTGAGGCGGCAATCAGGAACGGCACGAAGAAGACTTCCGCCGCGAACCCGATGATGAACGCGCGAAGCGGCTCCGCGAGCGCGGCGCGTCCGACCCGCGCGATCGGGGCGCGCGCGACGAGCAGCATCCCGACCATCAACACGCCGAGCACCGAGATGCGCGCGAGCGTGCCGGCGAGGCTGAGCCAGCGGCCGACTTCACCGAAGCGCACCGTGGGCCAGAATCCGAAGTTGCGGCGCGACCACTCGCCGAATGACACGTAGTTGATACCGCCACTGAGCTGCGCGCCCGGGTCGCGCGTCAGCGTGCCGCCGACGAGCACGATGTCGCCGCGGATATCCGCAGTCGCTGTGAGATGGAGGTTGCCGCCGACGACGACAACACCGTCGCGGACCCGGCCATTGACCTCGAGGTTGCCGCCGACGACGATCGCGGCGTCCGTCACTTCCTCGTCGCGCTCGATGCGGACGTCCTGGCCGAACGCGATGCGGGTGCCGGTCAGCCGGTAGGTGGTGGTGTCCGGGTCCTGGTTCTGGGCGAACGCGTGAGCTTGAACGAGCAGACCGACGGCCGTGATCGTCAATAAAGCCTTACGCATTGGCACCTCACCTTCCTCTACGGGACGAAGGAAGGGATTAGAAGGTTCCGAGCGGCCCCGCGACGGTCAACTTCGCGCCGGTCGCCTCGAGCACGGCGTCGAGGGTCGTGTCGGAGGCGATCTCCCGAAGCACGAGGCCCTTCGGCGTCACGTCGATCACCGCCAGCTCGGTGACGATCTGGTTGACGACCTTCATGCCGGTCAGCGGCAGCGAGCATTTCGGGAGAATCTTGTGCCCGCCGTCCTTGGTCGTGTGCTCCATCGCGATCACGACGCGCTTCGCCCCGGCCACCAAATCCATCGCGCCGCCCATGCCCTTGACCATCTTGCCGGGGATCATCCTGTTGGCGAGATTCCCCTGCTCATCGACCTCGAGGGCGCCGAGCACGGTGACGTCGATGTGCCCGCCGCGCACCATCGCAAACGAGTCGGCGCTGCTGAAGTACGACGTGCCGGGCAGCTCGGTCACCGTTTCCTTGCCCGCGTTGATCAGGTCCGCATCGATCTCGGCTTCGGTGGGATACGGCCCGACGCCGAGCATGCCGTTCTCGGAATGGAGCGTGATCTCGATCCCGGGCGGCAGGCAGTTGGCGACCAGCGTCGGCATGCCGATGCCGAGGTTCACGTAATCGCCGTCGCGCAGGTCGCGCGCGATCCGGCGGACGATGCGATCGCGCTTATCCACGGCGGGTGGCTCCGTCTTGGGTGGTTCTTTTTTCTATGCGTTTGTCGTACGACGGCCCTTGAATCACGCGCTTGACGAAAATCCCCGGTGTGTGGACGCCATCCGGCTCCAGCGATCCCGCGTCGACCAGCTGCTCGACCTCGGCGATCGTGTGGCGCGCTGCGGTCGCCATCACGGGATTGAAGTTGCGAGCGGTCTTGCGATAGACGAGATTGCCGACGCGATCGCCCTTCCACGCTTTTACGAAGGCGAAGTCGGCGTGCAGCGGCGCTTCGAGGATGTAGGTGCGTCCGTTGATGACGCGGCTCTCCTTGCCTTCGGCGATCAGCGTGCCTGCCCCGGTCGGTGTGAAGAACCCGCCGATGCCGGCGCCGGCGGCGCGCATCCGCTCGGAGAACGTGCCCTGCGGCACGAGCTCGACTTCGATCTCCTTCTGCAGGAACTGCCGCTCGAATTCCTTGTTCTCGCCGACGTAGGTCGAGATCATCTTGCGGACCTGGCGCGCCCGCAGCAGCGGGCCGACGCCGTAATCGTCGACGCCGGCGTTGTTGCTGACGATGGTCAGGTGCTTCGTGCCGCGGCGATGCAGCGCCGCGATCAGATGTTCGGGAATGCCGCAGAGCCCAAAGCCGCCCATCATGATTGTGGCGCCGTCGGGAATGACCGCAACCGCCTCGTCGGCGGTGGCCAGCACTTTGTTCATCCGTTGATTTTACTTAGATAACTGGCGATGAAAGCCGACTCTATTTCAGGGAGGCCTTGGCGCGGTTGGCTTCGTCGAACAGCTTGCGGACCGCTTCGGGATCTTCGAGCCGATCCGCAAACGCCGCAAGCTCGGAGGCGAGGAACTTGATCAGCGGCTTCAGCTCGTGGCTGTTGCTGCCGAGCACGCTTTGCCACATCGCGGCAGGGCTCGAAGCCAGCCGTGTCGTATCGCGGAGGCCGCCGCCGGCCCAGTGAAGATTGTCGTCGCCGACGGTCCGCGCCACGACCGTCATCAACATCGTCGCCGTCACCTGGGGCAGGTGGCTGACCGCGGCCATCAGGCGATCGTGCTCCTCGCCGTGATCCGAGAGGACGACGGCCTTTGCGCCAAGCGATTCGACGAACGTCGCCGCGCGACGGACGGCGTCGGGCGCCTCGGGATTGGTCAGGAACCACGGCCGCCCGTCGAACAACTCCGGGCGCGCATCGGCGACGCTGGTGCCGCCGGCCATCGGGTGGCCGCCGACGAAATACGTGATCTTCGCGGCGCCGGCCGCATTCATGATCGCGTGCTTGGTGCTGCCGGTGTCGAGTACCAGCGCCTGCGGCGAGATCACCAGCGGAAGGTTGGGAATGATGTCGAGGATCGCGTTGACGGGCGCGGCGAGAACGACGACGAGCGCGTTGCCAATCGCGCTGAGCGACTCGCCCTTGCTGATCGTCTTGATCTGCAGATCGGGCCAGCGACGCCTGGCCGCCAGCGCGACCGACGTACCGATGAGTCCCGGTCCGACGATCGCGAGGCCGTGCGTTAGATCAGGCATTTCGCACCCTAGGCGCCTGAGCACCCTAGGCACCTCAGGCACCCGAGGCACCTTAGGCACCTTGACTAGCGTGCCCAACCTCGACGCGCGACGGGTTCGAGGCAAATGCTCCGGCCGATCGCCGGCGCGATGATCCGCAGCTCCGCCATCAGGCGATCGAACTGTGTCGGGAACATCGACTGCGCGCCGTCGCTGAGCGCGTGATCCGGATCGTTGTGCACTTCGATGATCAGGCCGTCGGCGCCGGCGGCCACGGCCGCGCGCGCCATCGGCGCCACCTTGTCGCGGCGCCCCATGCCGTGCGACGGATCGACGAAGACCGGCAGGTGCGAGAGCTCCTTGACGATCGGAATCGCCGACAGGTCGAGGGTGTTGCGCGTGAACGTCTCGAAGGTGCGGATGCCGCGCTCGCAGAGGATGACGTCCTTGTTGCCGCCGGCCAGAATGTATTCCGCCGACAACAGCCACTCCTCCATCGTCGCCGCGATGCCGCGCTTCAGGAGGATCGGCTTGCGCGCGCGTCCGAGCTCGCGGAGCAGCGTGAAGTTCTGCATGTTGCGCGCGCCGACCTGGTAGATGTCGGCATACTTGCCGATCACTTCGATCTGGTTTGCGTCCATGACCTCGGTCACGAGCTTGAGATCGTGCGCGTTCGAGCCTTCGCGCAGCAATTGCAGGCCGGCTTCGCCCATGCCCTGGAAGCTGTAGGGTGAGGAACGCGGCTTGAAGGCGCCGCCGCGAAGCACCTTCGCTCCCGCCCGCTTCACCGCGGCTGCGGTGGCGTGCACCTGCGCTTCGCTCTCGGCGGAGCACGGTCCCGCAATGACGATGACTTCGTCACCGCCGATGCGCAGATCGCCGATCGTGATGATCGTGTCTTCCTGCTGGAAGGTGCGGCTCGCGAGCTTGTAGGGCTGCGTGATGCGCACGACTTCGTGCACGCCGGCCATCAGCTCGATCAGGCGCGGATCGACCTTGCCGCCGCCGACGACGCCAAGCACGATGCGCGAGGCGCCGGTCGATCGATGCACGTCCATGCCGAGTTCGACGAGTTGGGCGATCACCGCTTCGACTTCGGTGTCACTCGCCCGTTCCTTCATGACGACAACCATAATTAGATCTCAGCTTTCGGATTTCGGATCTCGGATTTGATCTTCGTTATTCGTTATCCGTAATTTGTTCTTCGTTCTTCTTCTTGTCACGTTCCGCTTCGAGGCGCTGAATCCGGCGCGCTTCGTCCATGATGCGTTCGTACAGCCGGGCGACCGCATCGCCGTCGAGCGGTCCGCCCAGCGCTTCATTCACCTGGCGCACGTGCGCGATCACCGCGGCTTCGCGCGCCGGCTCGTAGATCGGGCGGCCGAGCTCGTGTTTCAAGCGGCCGACCGTGTAGGCGCATCGCGCGCGGCTGTCGAGCAGGCGCACGATCACCTCGTCGATCTTGTCGATCTCCTCGCGGAGCTGTTCGAGACTCAGTTCCGCAGCCATCGCACGTACCGTTCCACTTCGTCCAACAATCCCGCGGACTGTCCGTGCTCCGCGATCACTTTAACGAGCGCACTTCCCACCACCGCCGCGTCGGCCCACTGTCCGATCGATCGCACGTGCTCCGGCCGCGAGATGCCGAAGCCGAGGGCCAGGGGCAACTTCGTTTCCGACTTGACCCGCTGGGCGAGCTCGCGCGCCGACTCGTCAACCGTGTCGCGCACGCCGGTGACGCCGAGGCGGGAGATCCCATACAGGAACCCGCTGCCGAGCGCGGACGCCCGGCGTATCCGCTCGACCGTCGTCGTGGGACTTAACAGGAAAATTGTATCAATCCCGGCGCCGTCGAAGGCGGCGCGGAACGTGTCCCCTTCCTCGGGGGGCATGTCCAGCGTCAGGACGCCGTCGACGCCGGCCGCGCGTGCTTCCCTCACGAAGGCCTCCAGACCCATCCGAAGTATCGGATTGGCGTAGCTAAAAATGACGATCGGCGCCGAAATCGAGGGGCGCAGCGTTTTCAGCATCCCCAGGACGCCTTTGAGGGTCACGCCCGCCGCCAGCGCCCGCTCCGTCGCCCGCTGAATGACTGGGCCGTCGGCGAGAGGATCCGAGAACGGCACGCCGATCTCGAGGACGTCGGCGCCGGCCTGATCGAGACGCTTGATGATCTCGGCCGAGCGCGTCAGATCGGGATCGCCTGCCGTCACATACGTGACGAGGCCGGTCTTCCCCGCCTTGCGCAGTTCTGTGAAGCGATCTTCAATCCGCACTATTTAACTCCTCCGTGAGCAATGGCCTCGGTGTCTTCGAGGATCTGCTGCACGCTGTTCACGTCCTTGTCGCCGCGGCCGGAGAGATTGACGACGATGATCGCGTCCGTCGGGAATTCCTTCGCGACGCGCATCACGTGCGCAACGGCGTGCGCCGATTCGAGCGCCGGCAGGATCCCTTCGAGTCGCGCCAGCTCCTGAAACCCAATCAGCGCCGCATCGTCGGTCGCGTATGCGTATTCCGCGCGGCCAGTCTCCTTCAGCCACGCGTGCTCGGGTCCGACCGCGGCGTAGTCGAGACCGGCCGAGACCGAGTGCGTCAACTCGATGTTGCCGTTCGCGTCCTGCAGCACGAACGTTCGCGTCCCCTGCAGCACGCCCGCAGCGCCGCCCGCGAATCGGGCGGCGTGACGGCCCGGGCGAATCGCCTCGCCGCCGGCTTCGACGCCGATCAGGCGCACATCACGATCGTCGATGAACGCATCGAAAATCCCGATCGCATTGCTGCCGCCGCCAACGCAGGCGATGACCGCGTGCGGCAATCGGCCGGCCTGATCGAGGATCTGCCGTCGCGCTTCGCGTCCGATGACTGACTGGAACTCGCGGACCATCAGCGGATACGGATGCGGCCCAAGCGCGGAGCCGAGGAGGTAATGCGTGTCATGCGGGCGCGCGACCCAGTCGCGCATGGCTTCGTTGATCGCGTCCTTCAGCGTGCGGGCGCCTGAATCAACGCCTTCAACGGTGGCGCCAAGCAAGCGCATGCGAAACACGTTGAGCGCCTGGCGCCGCATGTCCTCGGTGCCCATGTAGACGACGCATTCGAGTCCGAGCAGGGCGCATGCGGTCGCACTCGCGACACCATGCTGCCCCGCACCCGTCTCGGCGACGATGCGGGTCTTGCCCATGCGCCTGGCGAGCAGGGCCTGCCCGAGCGCGTTGTTGATCTTGTGCGCGCCGGTGTGGTTGAGATCCTCGCGCTTCAGGAAGATGCGTCCGCCGCCCGCGGCTTCGGCGAGGCGGCGTGCCTCCCAGAGCGGTGTCGGCCGGCCCACGTAATGAACCAGCAGCCGCGTCAGCTCCGCGGTGAAGGCGGGATCCTTGCGCGCCTTCAGATACTCCGCTTCGAGGGCCTCGATCGGCGCGACGAGCGTCTCGGGCACAAAGCGTCCACCGTACGCGCCGTAGTAGCCGCGCGCATCCGGGTCACGCCTTCCGAACCAGGTTGATGCTTCGCTCACACTTGCTCCTTCGCAGCGGCCATGAAGGCGCGCAGCAATCCGTGATCCTTGATGCCCGGTTGCGATTCGACACCCGACGCCACATCCACCGCGTACGGCCGCACTTCGCTGATCGCCTGGCGCACGTTCGACGGCGTCAGTCCACCGGCGAGAATGACGCGGCGCGATTTCGCGATCAGCGCCGCGCGTCGCCAATCGACCGTCTTCCCGGTGCCGCCATGCTTCACCGGATCGTGGGCGTCGAGCAGCACCAGGTCGTCGGCGATATCGGGCTCCACGCCGTCGATCCGATCGATCGCGAGATGCACCGCGCGCACCACCGGAATCGTGACGCCGCGGAGAAAGCTCGGCGCTGCGCTGTGAATCTGCGCCATCTGTATTCCCGCGTCGGCCGCCGCCATCACTTCGTCGGCGGTTGGATCGACAAACACGCCGACCGGGGTTACGGTCGTTGGCAAAGACGGCGTGATCTGCCTCACGGTATCGAGCGTCGCCGCGCGCGGGCTGTCCTTCCACAGCACGAAGCCGACAAACGACGCGCCGAGCGACGCGGCCAGCTCCGCATCTTCGCGCCGAGTGATCCCGCAGATCTTGATCGCGGTCATTTCCTCGCACCTTCAAGCGACTCGATGAGACCTGCCAGGGCCGCGCCCGGGTCGGGCTCGATCATGAATCGTTCGCCCATCAGGAACGCGCGATAGCCGAGCGCCTTCATGGCCTGCAGATCGGCCGGTGTCTTGAGGCCGCTCTCGCTGATGCCGATCGCCGACGCCGGCAGCAGGCGCGCCACTTCACGCGACGCATCGAGGTCCACCTGCAGCGTGCGCAGGTTGCGATTGTTGACCCCGATGATAGCGGCGTCCGCGGCGATCGCGCGGCGGCACTCGTCGGCGCCATGCACTTCGATTAACGCGGCCAGCCCGAGATCGCGTGCCGCTTTCGAGAGCGACACCAGCGCGCCATCGTCGAGCGCGGCGACGATCAGCAGGATCGCGTCGGCGCCGGCGGCGCGCGCTTCGAGGAGCTGATACTCGTCGATGATGAAGTCCTTCCGCAGCAGCGGCGACTTGACCGCGGCGCGAACCGCCGCGAGATGGTCGAGCGATCCGTCGAAGAATCCCGGCTCGGTCAGCACCGAAATCGCCGCGGCGCCCGCCTTTTCGTACCCAACCGCGATTGCGACGGGATCGTACGCTGTCCGCAACACGCCTCTCGATGGTGAGCGGCGTTTGCACTCGGCGATCACATTGATCGCATTGCTCCGAGAAAGACGAGCAGCGAACCCCGCAGAATCTGGCGTGCGCGCCATCGCGCGACGCTCCACCGACGCGCGCGGCTCGCGCGTCATCGCCGCATCGACGCGGGCGCGGGTGGCGGCGACGATCGCCTCGAGCAGGTCAGGCGTCGCGCTCACGCGCTCGCTCCTCGATTCGAGACGGCGATTAGCTGGTTCAGAACATCCATGGCCGCTCCGCTGTCGATGGCGTCCGCGGCCCTGGCGATGCCGGCCTTGACGGTGTCGGCCGCTCCAGCCACGAACAGCGCGGCGCCGGCGTTCAGGAGGACGACGTCACGCGGCGGACCGGCCTCGCCGCCGAGAACAGCTTTCACGATCCCCGCATTCTTCGCGGCATCGCCGCCCTTCAGCGACTCGGGCGACGCCTTCGCCAATCCGAAATCCGCGGGATGGACATAAAAGGTCTGGACCGAATGGCCGCGCGACTCGGAGACCTTGGTGTACCCGGTCGTCGAAAGCTCGTCGAGGCCATCCGCGCCGTGCACGACCCACGCGCGCTCGGAGCCGAGCAGCGAGAGCGATCGCGCCAATAGTTCTGTGAGCTCCGGTCGCGGCACACCCACGATCTGGCGCGACGGCCGCGCCGGATTCGTCAACGGGCCCAGCAGATTGAAGGCGGTGCGCACGCCGAGATCTTTCCGAGCCTGAGCGGCATGCTTCATCGCGGGGTGAAACGTTGGCGCGAAGAGAAACGCGACGCCGACTTCGCTCAGGCACTGCTCCACGATCGCCGGCGCCGCCTGGATGTTGACGCCGAGCGCCTCGAGGACATCGGCGCTGCCGCATTGGCTCGACACCGATCGATTCCCATGCTTGGCGATCCGCATGTTGCAGGCCGCGAGCACGATCGCCGAGGCGGTCGAGATGTTGAAGGTGCCGGATCGATCGCCGCCGGTGCCGCAGGTATCGAATACCGGGCCCCTGGGTGGCGTGATCGCGACCGCATTGGCGCGCATCGTCTGGGCGAAGCCGACGAGCTCGCTGGGACGCTCACCCTTGATGCTGAGGCCGACGAGCAACCCGGCGATCTGCGCCTGGGCCGCTTCTCCCCTCATGATGGCCGACATCGCCGCGGCCGCCTCCTCGGTCGTGAGGTCTTCCTGGCGCCGAAGCTTTTCGATCAGGGGTGGGAACATGATCACATCTCGAGAAAATTGCGAAGGATGCGGCGCCCTTCGTTGGTGAGCACCGATTCCGGATGAAACTGCACGCCGTGAATGGGCATCGTGCGATGTCGCAGGCCCATCACGAGGCCGTCTTCTTTCGTTCGCGCCGTCACCTCGAGATCCGCAGGCAGTGTCTTCTCGCCGACCACGAGCGAGTGATAGCGGCCGGCCTGAAACGATCCGGCCAGTCCCGCGAACACGCCTTTGCCGTTGTGCTCGACCGTCGATGTCTTGCCGTGAATCGGCATCGGCGCGCGCAGGACCTCGCCGCCGAAGGCGAGGCCAATCGCCTGGTGACCGAGGCACACGCCCAGGAGTGGCATCCGCGGACCGAACTCCTTGATCACGTCCAGCGCCACGCCCGCCTGTTCGGGCCGTCCGGGCCCCGGCGAAATCACCACCCGCGTGTGACCAAGCGCGCGTAACTGATCGATCGTCGCCTCGTCGTTGCGGCGGACCACTATCTTCGCGCCCAGCTCACCGAGGTACTGGACGAGGTTGTAGGTAAACGAATCGTAGTTGTCGATGACCAGGACCATCGTGGCTACAGCCCGCCCTGCGCGAGCTCGAGCGCGCGAATCATCGCGCGCGCCTTGTCGCGCGTTTCTTCGTACTCAGCGGTCGGATTCGACTCGGCGACGATGCCGGCGCCGGCCTGGATGTAGGCCTTGCCGCCTTCGAGCAGAATCGATCGGATCGCGATGCAGAAGTCGAGGTTGCCGGCGAAGTCGAGATAGCCGACCGCGCCCGCATACAGCCCGCGCCGCGTCGGCTCGAGCTCGTTGATGATTTGCATGGCGCGCACTTTCGGCGCGCCGGACACCGTGCCGGCCGGGAAACACGACACCAGCGCATCGAGTCGATCATTACCCTCCGCCAGCTGGCCTTCCACGACCGACACGAGATGCATGACGTGCGAGTAGCGCTCGAGCGCCATATACGTCGGCACCCGCACCGTGCCGTAGTCGCAGACGCGCCCGATGTCGTTGCGGCCGAGATCGACGAGCATCACGTGCTCGGCCTTTTCCTTCTCGTTGCGCTTCAGCTCTTCGCCGAGACGCACATCCTCTTCTTCGGACTTCCCGCGCGGCCGCGTGCCGGCGATCGGATGCGTGATGGCGTGCCGCCCCTCGACGCGCACCAGCATCTCGGGCGACGATCCGACGATGGAGCGATCGCCCATCCGCACGAAGAACATGTACGGCGACGGGTTGACGTGGCGCAGGGCCCGATAGACCGTGAACGCATCGACGCCGACTTCGGCTTCGAAGCGCTGTGACAGCACCACCTGGTAGATGTCGCCGGCGGCGATGTATTCCTTCGCGCGCTTGACGATCGATTCGTAGGTCTGCTGCGACATGTTCGACACCAGGTTGACGGCGTCGCCGCCGCTCGGCCGCTTCAGCGACAGCGCGCGTTCGAGCTCGCGCTCGAGGAACTCGATTTTCGCGCACGCGAACTGATAGAGCGATTTCAGGTCCTCATCGCCGGAGATGCGGGCGTTGGCGATCAACAGGATGCGATGCTGCACGTGATCGAACGCCAGCACCGTATCGAACAGCATGAACCCGGCGTCGTCTCGATCGAGCGGCGCATCGCCCTGGCGCTTTGCGGTCGGCTCGAACCACGCCGCGGTGTCGTAGCCGAGGTAGCCAACCGCGCCGCCGGTGAAGCGCGGCAACCCCGGCACGAAGGGCGACTGGAAGCTGTTCATCAGATCGCGCAGCGTCTCGACGAACGGCTTCTCCGCATTCGTCGTCACGCCGGCCTTCTCGATGACCGTCTGTCCCTCGCGGCCGCGAAGAATCAGGAACGGATCCTTGCCGAGGAACGAATAGCGTCCGACGTGCTCGCCGCCTTCCACGCTTTCGAGGAGGAACGCGTAATCGGAATGCTCGGCGACCTTCAGGAAGGCCGAGACCGGCGTCAGCAAGTCGGCGACCAGCTCCTTGACCACCGGCACGAACGTCGCCCGCTTCGCCAGATCCACGAATTCATCGAATGTCGTCTGCTTCACTTCTTTCCCTCTGAGCCGTTTGCGGCCAGCCTGGCGAGCGCCGCATCGCGCATCACGCGATCCGCGGGGCGTCCGCCGGTCCACCATTCGAATTGCGCTTGCGCCTGGGCCACGAGCATGTCGAGGCCGCCGATCGTCCGGCAGCCGGCACGCGCCGCCGCGGTCAGTAACTTCGTGAGCGGGGGGTTGTAAACAAGGTCATACACGAGGCCGCCGTCATGAAAGAGATAGTTGTCCGGGAGCGGCGAGGCGTCGCTCGGCGCCGTGCCGACCGGTGTCGCGTTCACGAGCAGATCCCATGACGAGGGATCGGGCGGCCACTGCGCGATCGCCGCTCCGGTCAGCGCCGCGACCGCCTGCGCCTGATCCTTGCGACGCGCGGCCAGGGTCACCTTTACGCCCGCGGAGGCCAACGCGACGGAAACCGATCGCGCGGCGCCGCCCGCGCCGAGGATCGTCGCGCGCGCCCCCCGCAGCCGCATCGCCGATTCGAGCGGCGACAGGAATCCGCTCACGTCGGTGTTGCACCCCAGCCACTTGCCGCCTTCGCGGCGCAGCGTGTTGACGGATTGAATGCGGCGGCTGACCGGATCGCATTCATCGGCACGTTCGAACGCGTTGACTTTGAATGGCGCGGTGACGCTCACACCGGCAAGGCCGACTGAGTTGGCGAACGCTTCGAAGTCTTCGAAGTCTGATGCGGCGAGCGGGATATAGACCGCATCGTGATGCGCGGCGCGAAACGCCGCATTGTGCATGACCGGTGACACGGAATGCGAGACTGGCTTGCCGAGCACTCCATAGATCGCGGTGCGAGTACCGATCCGCCTGAAGCGATACTCGTCCTGCATCTGCAGCGGCGACAGCTGGCCCGGCGCGCCGGCCGCGACGCGATCGCCGGCATAGGTCCAACACGATCCCATCCACGTCGCGAGCACGCGCGACGCGAGACCCGGCTCGCCCATCGCGATGAGCGAGATCGGCACGCGCGTGTTCTTGCCGATCTCGCGGAGCGCCAGGTTGTCGGCGAGGCACTGCGCCGTGATCGCAATCTTGACGATCTCGGCGCCGCTCGACAACATCGCCTGCGCCATGCCCTTGAGGTCGGACGGCATGCCGGTGAAGTTGTGATGCGAGAGGACGACGCGGCGTCCGCCGGTGCGCTCCATCAGATCCGCGCACGTGCCGTTCCATTCGAGATCGACATATTCGGCGCCGAGCGCCAGCGCTTCGCTCAAGATCGATCGACGCTCTTCTTCGCTGCCGTCGAAGGACCCGCCTTCGGACTTTGGACGACAGGTGACAATCACCGGCTTCTTGCGTCCGGCAAGCGCGGCCGCCGCACTGGGATCCTTGACCGTGTCCAGCCGCAGTTCGACCAAGTCCGCATCCGCGGCCTGATCGCGTCGCGTACGCAGCTCGGCCATCGTGTCGGCCGTCACGGTCACGCAGAGCTTGGCGGGCTTCATCGCATCAAATCCGAAATCCGAAATCCGAGATCCCAAATAAAAAAGCGCCTCTTCGCTGTTGAGCTGAAGAGGCGCTTCGGTCGAGCGTCAGAGTCTGTCGTGGTGGTTACACGGACCGGTTAGCCTCTCCTGTTGGGCACCAATACCACCACGAACCCACACCATTCCCCGTCCGGCCCGAATAACCGGTCGAA
>Ga0310907_10000086_pt1 | contig 15560 bp, 15 predicted proteins | sample C48D4metaG_FD_203750 | JGI IMG/M metagenome (GOLD analysis project Ga0310907, IMG submission 203750) | Lab incubated soil microbial communities from West Virginia University Organic Research Farm, Morgantown, WV, United States - C48D4 | ecosystem: Environmental > Terrestrial > Soil >...
ATTAATTCCAACAACAGATATGTAATTTGTGTTTAACTATACACGTATATCATAAGTAGTAAAGTTATATTCAATTAGTTCTTCTCTGATCCGACCAAATTTTCCCTTCATTAAATTGGCTTTTTTTAACCAAGTAGGTATACGATATGATTAAAAGCTACTGCTAATAGTCTATATTCAACCAACTATTAATATATCCGTTAAATATGTCCTCTCTATTTTAGGAATACAAGAAATGAATATCTCAAAAGTATGTTCGGAATCAAAATTGATGTAGTATTAACATCAATTTAATCACAATACAACGTTAGAAAGACAGTACTTTTGAAAATTATTATATTAAGGAGTGGTCAAATAATACTGTTTAATAAATTTTGAAAATCCAAAACAGAAAATAAAAGAGAATTGAAAAATGTTTGTGGCTATACGTTAGTATATTAACCTACATAGGTGCTGTTGAGTTATCTGCACCCGTAACATTTCCATCTGTTGCGGTATTGTTTGAAGACATTGGATCTGCCGTAGAACTCAATTCACTATCTGGTGTAGTTGGACCTTGGGCTATTGCTGCTGATGTAAAAGTGCCCGCCATTAAAGAAGCTGTTGCAAGAATACTTGCGATTGCAAATAAGTAGATTTTATTCATGCGATTTTACTGTACAATTTATATCATTTATTTATTATCTAAAATGATACTATATTTTTCTGATGTACTTCTTATATAGTATGTTTGGATAGAACCCAGATTTAAGAATTAGATGGATAGAAACGTTATGAAGAACAATGGTGAGCTGTATCTGGTAATTAAATATAATGTCTGTTGTGAATGTATATTACTAATCATTGGTTCTTGTGATATAACATCTATTTACGTATCTTTTATCGGCCATCTAATAACCATACATTGCTACAATATTAGTATATGTTATTCACTAAGGTTATTATATACTAAAATGAAGGATTGTTCTTACGTCATTATTTCTGATAAATTATGGGTTCTATTGCTAATGATATATTGACTGCAGCTAAAAATAGGCTTCAAAATAATAATAGTAATACATATAATATGTCAAAAATTGTTCGTTCGGAACACATCCAAATTTAGATACATAAAATGGTCCATAATAAACAGTATTCATCTGGGGTTCGTTTCTATAGCCATAACGACCTTATGCTTGCACGAAGCAAAATTACTCTAATAATCCCAATTGGATTAGTCACATTATTGATTTTCCTAAAGACATTTAGTAATGGGAACGAAATCATCATTCTTAAAGAAACCATTTCGACCAAAAGGTATTATCATCAGGAGATGAGTCAATTAGATAATCTGGTTGTTTATCAAGAAATGTATCATTTACTCTGATCATAACTGCGGTTGTGTAATTGAAATCGAGGATACCCCCTATGAAATTAGGATCGATTGTTATCTCCACTTTATTGTCAGTCATTTTGTCTATCCTTGATAAAGGAAGTGAATACTTATTATTTATATTGTCATAAATTGCCAAATACCATCCTTTGATTCTAAAATTGGATTCGCTGCCAAAGTTAGGTATAATTATAGTAAAGACCTGATTGTGGTCATTTAATGGATCAAGTTGGCTTATTAGCCAAAGATATGTTGATTCATATTTTTTATTTTTATTTGGATCATCATCCAAATTGATAGTGAAAATCAAATCATTGTTATACATCTTGCTGATCTGAGTGGAAACAATATCATAAAATCCATGGATTTCAGGCATTTGAGTAGTTTTATCAAGAGTAATGAGCTTCGTATCATATTTGGCATCTACAGTGTTCCCGATTAGGACTTTCAAATTATGTGAATTGATTAGGAGGGGCAAACCACTATTATTACTATTATTATTATTATTATTATTGCAATCAACGTTACAAATAGTATTAGATTGTAATTTGTTATTAGTGGTAAGAAGAAATGATGTAAGAATGGATATTGAAAAAGAAATTATGGTAATTATGACGATCAGTGACTGATGACTTTTCATAGTGCAGATAATAATTTAGCATTGAAGATCGAGATTAAGATTTTCCCTAATAACAAACCTCAATAGATTCACTCAATAAATTATTGATACCCGTAAATTTGGATCCTTAGATTCGATGCTCTACATCTCAAAAGGAATTTCGATAAGGTAAGGTTTCATTACAAAATTGGACTCGCATCATATCGATTGCAAAGCCTACCTAGGTTTTAGAGTTTTATGTTTTGTCAACATGAGAAAAACCTCTACTAATCATTATTGTTTATGATCTTTAACAATAATCTGGATAGTTCTTCTGGTGCCGTAATCATTGAATCATGACCTGGTCGAAGCTCAAAATAATCCCAGCCATCTGATTCTTTCGATTTTATGCTATGAAACATAGAATCTCCGAAATCGGTACATGTGATGTAAGTTCTTGATAACCTCTTGGGTTTGATTTCTTTGATTGATAGAGGCTCGTCATGAGTATGTAAAGGCATTGGACATAAACGACTTTTCATCCAATTAATATCTTCATTATTAGTAACTCCAAATTCCTCAGGTGTATAGGAGAGTACAAGCCAATTTTTACCTTCTTCTTTTAGTCTTCTTTGTTCATAAATATCTCTTAAACCAGGTATCAGATCAAATCCACTCTTACCATCTTGTGGAATATATGCGTCAAGAAAAACCATTGATCTGATTCTATCAGGTATTTTCTCTGCTACGCCGCCAATCACCATGCCTCCATAGCTGTGACCTACCAAGACCACATCATAGAGATCTTGATACTCAAATACTTGAACTATATCATTGATATGGGTAGATAAATTGATAGATTCATATAATATGTGACTTCTTTCGCCTAAACCGGTAAGTGTAGGAGTATAGATTTCATGATCATACATCTTTAGAAAAGGAATCATCTTATTCCAACATCATCCTCCATGACAAGATCCATGGACTAAAACAAGTGATTTATCAATGGAATACGTTGACAATGCTTTATTATTATTGCGTAAATATTTAAGAATAATTAGTACTAAGATTATGGATAATCTAATTAGAAATAATTTGAATATTTCGATTTATACATCAATAAATTTTCAAATTCAGACATGATAATGACAGAATCTACATTTAAGGACTGATATAGTCTTGAAGACAATCGTTAATGATAGAAGGCTAATTCATTAAGAAGAGAAGAGATAAAGACAGATCATGAAATAAAATGTGTACGATGTTGTAATCACAAATTTATCAACCTAATTTTCACTTCTACCAAGTTATATTTGAATACAGTAGTTTTTGGTGGACTCATTGATTCGACTAATTATCCATACATGTAGGCAAACTTCCGCCATGACTTTCACGGTATTCCTTTAGCAATTGATCCTTTACATCCTCGGCGTTTTCCGTAACCAAATAACTAAATCTCTTTGCTTTGCTTATACAAGGATCTGATAACGATTCTAACAATGATTGTTTTATGTTGATACCACCTCCAATGTATAGAATTTTCATGCTTGCATGAACCTTAAAGACTCCTGGCTTGTCAAGATTAGCAGTTGTAGTGATAATAGAGTGATTAAAATCTAACCATTCAGACCAAGCATATCCTTCTTTCTCTCCTTTGTTGTTCATATCCGACTATTAACTTTAAATGACTATGTATAAAAAGAAATCAAATTCTAACAAAATGCCAAATCAATTTAAAACATAAACTTCTAAGAAGATTAACAAAAAAGTTCTAATGATAACACAAACAAATCCAATTGCTAGTAGTAAAAACGCAACGGAAACCAAGTGGGTCGTATTGAATTTGACTCCAAGTAGCATTAGTTCACGATTTATAGAATTCTTCTATTTCAAATGAACCTCCTAATAGAACCTATTGGGGTAAGACTCAATATTTTCCTCCAATGACTGCAATTAAATTGTCAGGTACCTAAAATCACAAATTATCTTTCACAGCTACAGCAACATTAAGAGATGAATTTACAGATACAAAAATTCAAAAAATGAAAACACGTACCCCAGATTCAATAATATTTATTTTGATTAGTGCATTAATCCTAGCATTAGTAAATTCTGACTCCCTCAAGAAATTTTCATTATATTTCATATTTGTAACTACGTATAGCAATAACTCTTGGGTTGTGTAGGTGTGAGAAGTAGGGCAACCCCCAACCCCATTGGCATTCATGTGAAAGATGTGATGCTAAATAAGAGGCAATAATTATAGAAGGAAATTTTATCTATAAGTATGTAAGTTATCTTTTATGAAAATTATTAGTGCCACTTCCGAAATTCCTAGTATGACCAATGAAGAAGCAGAGAAATTTCTTGAAAGTAAATTGAATTTGCAGTTGGCCACTATCGATGAACAAGGCGATCCAAATATCCAACCTGTCTGGTTTTATTATGACAAAGATGAGGAAAAACTCTGGATAAACACATCTAAATTTGCTAAAAAAACTCAAAATATTCTAAAGAGGTCGACTATTTATTTTTCAATAGACGATGAAAATCCTCCAGTTAGAGGAGTCAAAGGTAAGGGAATCGCAACCATAATAGATGATCTAAAAATAGTGGTTCCATTAGGAGAAAAAATTAGTTTGAAATATCTTGGTACGCTGGATCATCCGATAGCAAAAATGATTTCCGAGGATTCAAAGAAGGGAGGTGTTGTACTTGTTGAAATTAGTCCAAAGTTCTTTTCTACTTGGGATTATGGTAAAATGCAGTTTTGACTTGCTTATTACAAGATTTGTTCTCGATTTTGCATTATTAATAAATTTGAGAACAAATATGTATTTGAAGTATTGTGTTTCTTGCAATGATCTCATGGTTTAGCAACATCAATATTACTAATTTTTGAATCATATAAAAATTCTGATAATTAACCTTCTATTCTTTTATGAATAAACCTATTGAAAGTATAATATTAAATCTCTTACATCACAAATCCCAAATAAAGTTTCTATAATGTCTTGAAGCCTACCAGTCATATTGTAATTTTACTACTTAGTAAAACCACATAGTATTGTTTAAATTGTTACCTAGACTCTCAATAAAATACCCGTATCATCTTTATGCTCAGTAGTTCAGGGAGAATAATAATGTTAGATACCAGATAAACATGATTGCAATTAAGGATCAGTATAGAATTTGTAAAAAATAAATAGATTTGTCTAGTCTTCATAAAGTAGTCTTGGGCTATTTGTTCTTGGGATAATTTTCAATGTGTTTTTTTGATGACTTCATTGCAACTAAGAGCCCTAGTAATACTATAAATGCTATTTGAAAGACTTCTATCGCAATTGCCATGTCTCCAACCATTCCTCCCCTACCGGTTATTGGATTTTCGGGTATCCTAGTAATAACCCATATAAGTACAAATGCAAAAGTTCCTGCTATGCCAATGTAATCCCATATTTTACCCCAATTTCTAACCGTAGGAACAATCCAAAAGACTTGAGCCAAACCACCTACCAGAAAAAGGATTGTAGAATTGGTATTATTGGTTGGCAGCATATTTAGATGAAGAATGCCCGCGATTCCTGTACATATTGCTGCTGCTATGGAAATTAACAGAATCTTATTCATTGCTAGTATAAAGTTATAAAACTATATATCTTATTGATAAATTGCTTATTACAAGATGACAAGAAAAATGGAATAGGATTATATCATAGATCTTGTTTATTCCTTGCTAGACTCTCTTCTTGGATCAAAAAATGATAATCAAGATAAATAATAAATAGGAATTTCTCCCAAGTCATTCTTACACCTGGATCAAAGGGTGAAACTCAAGTCTCATCACTTTTGCGCGTAGTGAGAGAGAAAAGTAGTAAAGGCTACATTCATGTGATAAGCATCATGACAGTTGAACAAATCTTGGTCATTATACCACAATCTGATAACCATGATGATGACAGTAAAAAAATAGATAGGTAACACTCCAATCTATCTTACCATTCTTGCATGAGAGAAAGATACAAAAGCATGAGAAAGTTCCCCATGCGAACTTCTAATTGATGCCTTTATTACTTTTCTCTTTTTATTAAATTTCTTACTCGAGAAATTAGAGGTCGTTGGAAAATACAGACGAATAATATCCAAAAATATTGATTAATTTAATATACTACATGACTAGATACCAACGGCTCAGTAATTTAGGAATCAGTTGATAAAATGGTCAAAACTGTAAAGGACGTAATGAGAAGACGGCACCTCCATATGATAAGTAAGTAGAGGATAAATCTCGGAATGAAAATTCTTGAAGATGTTTAAGATGACTATCACCTTATTTATCAAAATGAAAATACTAAAACAGTTTGACAAGTAGGTATGGAATAGGAATATGTTCAATAATATAGATTCTATCAATTTTGTATTTGAGATTGGCCCAGACAAATGAATCGATGAGAGAAGATAAAGAATTCCCTAACTCAATACTCAAATCTGTTCCTTTGTACTCATTTTGCATCATTGTTTCATCAAATTTATAGTTAATTCTAGAACCATTTCGACTTCATAATTTTCTGATAAGGAATCATTCTCTCATAACAAAATCCTTCCAAATTATTCCTAAATCATGGGGCTACCCTCAGGTTTAATCACACGATTCCGTATATTATCATTATTGTATTCTAGACACCCGATAAGAAGATTAGCTAAAGGATTATCTACCCCTCTATTCCAACTATTGATTCCTCAAATAATGGAATAAGTTGTAAAACTGCTTCTTTGAAAACTCTATATTTGATGCCAATAATAATTCAACACAATGGAAATATGAGGGCCTGAAGGAACTACTAAATCAAATAAAAGTTATTTTCAAATTCAATAATCACAATATAAACTAAATATATTTAGTTCCTAGAAAAATGTTGCACTAGACTGTATGTTGAATTATTAACCCACTCCAACGCATCAAGCCAAACATACATTCTTTTAGTTTGCGAGTGCATGGAAGGGAAGTAAGACAGGGGGAGGGTTCTCACCGGTTCCCTCTATTACTTCCCGTTCCATCTCCAATCATCCATATTTTGGTCTTAATTCATATTTATTCCTCAATATTTTTAATCAAAAATGGTCACCTCCATGGAACAATACACGAGGTGTAAAGATGTAACTTAAAGGTGCTCAGATGATGGATGGATGGATGGATGAATGGATGGATGAATGGAACAAATGCACTCTTGACTTATCATACTGGAGTAACTAATAATACTCATATGTCTTTAAATTCAAAATCAGTTCATAGTCTTCGTGTATTTACCTATTTGAAGATCATCTAACTAAAATGCATAAATAGAAATATCAATCTTCATTTTTTAATAACGGTATTTTTTTGTAAATCATTCAATTTGAAAAGTCAACGTGAAGCCTCTAATTTAGGTAAGGTAATTATTATCAATCCACATTGATTAGCAACATTACTGGACCAACTTATTAAAATCTATTCCAAGATCGGATAGGATTGTTTGTGCAGCATTTCTTCCGGGCGCCATCGAGACACCGGGGCCGGGATGACTCCCAGATCCACAAAGATATACATTCTCTACCCCAGGAATTTTATAATTACATAATCGTGCTATCGGACGCATTGACTTAGTTTGATAAGGTAACAAGCTTCCACAGGCTAGTGTTCCTTTAATTGATGTAGAAGGTCTTTTTTCATAATCCGTTGGAGAGAGTGTTGTTTTTTCTAAAATTACATCTCTTAGATTAGGGATATAGTCTCTTGTAACCATTTCTATTATTTGAAGTGCATATTGGTCTTTTACCAGATTCCAATCTGATTCATGTTCATCTCTTCCTTTATTTTCAATTTTATAGGGAACATTAGGTATGAGGAATTTTATTAAATGTTTATCAACTGGAACCCTACTTGGATCCATAACCGAATCATTACTCATTATTGGAATGGGATTTTCGGGTACTCTTCCACTTCTGCATTCGGAGAAAATTTTTGAAAAATATTCTAGCTCTGGTGGAGAAATATGCACCTGAGCTGATTTGTTTATTTCTTCTCCTGCCTTATACTCTAATTTCTTACTTAAGGCTAAGTAAAGTCCAAAAATGGCATCACCCCATTCAATTCTTTTGATATCTCTTACTATATCAGAATCAACATTGTCTTCACCAATCAAGTTGACAACCAATGTGTAGGGATCGGTACTGGATGCAATTAGTCTATTAACTTTGATTTTGCGTCCATCTGAAAGACAAACTCCTATGGCTCTATCTTTCTCAATGACAATATCCGAAACTTTCGAATTAGTCATTATTTCTCCTCCTTTGGATTCAAGATACCTTGCTAAAGATAACGGTAGATTTCCAAAACCCCCCTTAACGATGTTATTACCTTGATCTTGAATAGTTCCTGAAAAGAGATAACATAATTCTCCACCGCCTGCATCATCAGGAGAAAGGCCCACAAATGCTGTAAATGTACCAAACATTACCTTGACTTCGTCGGATTCAAATTTCTCATTACACCAAGATCTCATTGATTGTAGTTGCTTTCTATAATCTTCATAACTCACTTTACGACGGTTTTCTTCACGTCCTTTAGAGTCCAAAGAACAGGGTGAAGAATTTATGGAATTGATTAGGACAATCTTATTTGAAAGAAATTTATTATATAATTTATTCCAAGTTTTTCCATCTTGAATTGAAAATTTTTCAATACTTTTTACTGTTCTTTCTATTGAAGGATACATGGCAACATATTTACCATTTGGAAATACATGTGAATAGGATATTTCTGGATATATAAGTTCAAATCCATACTTGCGCAGCTCTAATTCCATTGGAACTGGAGAATAGTTAGCGAGCTGATAACCAAACGCATGTACATCAGATTTGAAGCCAGGTAAAGTAACTTCTTCTGTTATTGTCATACCTCCTATTGAATGATATTCTTCTAATACCAATACTTTAAGCCCCGCTTTTGCAAGATAACAAGCACAAGTCAAACCATTATGTCCTGCTCCTATTACAATCGCATCGTATTGAGATGAGTATACAGATGAATTCACCATTAAACCACTACGTATTAAGAAGATTGACCTTAATGATTTAATAATTTCTTTCATTTATTATTAACTAATTTCTCATAATTGAAATTTAGACTCATGCTAAATCTATTGCAAAGCCTATCAAAAAACCCCCGTGCTATTTTAGTAACAGTTTTTAGTAAAAAATTCACAATAATGCGATTTCAAATATCAACGTTCTCAAATATTTAGAGTGTTATCAATAAAGTGGGAAAACTGTTAATTTAGTTTGTTGATTATCCTTGGACAATAGATTTGTCATGTTGAGTATTTAATGCTTGTCCGATAATGTCGAATACTAAATATCCGAGTTGTCCTTTGTGGTATTCAAAATATATCTATAATAACAATAAAACCCAAGAAGAACACATTAACAAATGAATCTTATTCAATTAGTCATTATGATTGGGATTATTTCGGTGGCATCAATTGTTGGTTACATAGTCATCAACTCCACTCTATTTGGCTATGCAATTGATGAGTCATTGAAAAAATCAGCATTAATTAAAGACAAAGTAGAGAGTCTCCAAAAATCGATGACTAATGCCAATATTAATGACGATAAGGGGGTCAATATTGATACAATGTTTCAATTTAAAAGGGCACCTGAATTCCAGAAAATTGAAGACAATATAAATACAAAGAGTAACATGCCTGTGACCATCGCTTCATTGAAAGGAGATGTAGTACTTGTCAACTTTTGGACTTATAGTTGTATCAATGTTTTAAGGACACTTCCACATCTTGAAGATTGGGATACAAAATACGCTGATAGTGGATTAGTAATAGTTGGAATTCATACACCAGAATTTGAATTTGAAAAAAATACGGAAAATGTAAAATCTGCACTACAAAGATACGGAATAAAATATCCAGTCCTTCAGGACAATGTATATGGTACCTGGAATGCATACGAGAACAGCTATTGGCCTAGAATGTATCTTGTGGATGCTCAAGGATATATAAGATATGATAAGATCGGTGAATCTGATTACGATCGCACAGAAAAGGTAATTCAGTTTCTTCTAAATGAAAGAAATGCCAATAAAAGTATAAAAAATATCAATCACAATAATAATACTTATCCTTATTTTGATAATAGCAAAGTAATTCAGAATGCTACTAATAATACCGTTGCTAATTTTCTTAGACAACCTGTCGACTTTTCAAAAATACAAACACCTGAATTGTATTTTGGAAACCAATCATCTCGTTCAGCAATAGGAAATCCTGAAGGATTTCATTTGGGTCAAACAATAGATTATTTCTTACCTTCATCATATACATCTTCATCGATGTCAAATTCAAGCACCAAACCTAATACAATATATTTAGAAGGAAAATGGAAAAACAATCCTGATAATGTAGAATTACAAAGTAATACGGGTCACATATTACTAGACTATTCGGCAAAGTCTGTAAACATTGTAGTTGGTGTTAATAGCAGTGATAAAAATGAAAGTCAAGTAACAGTATATGAAAACAATTCTTTGATATCGAATAAATCCAAAGGAATTGACATTGGAATTAATAGTAAATTCATTGCTAATGAGCCAAGGCTGTATAATATAGTGAATCACGGATCATACAGTGACGATAGTCATATACTTTTGATTGAAATTCATGGAAAAGGATTGCAAGCTTACGTATTTACATTTGGATAGGTTACTGAACCAAATTAATATCGGTAATAAATCTAAAGCATATTTCATATTAACTTGTAGTAAATAAAATAAAATAAAGTTATTGGACCTTTATGTTTGTATCTTGGTATACCAAGAAGTTAAACAATAAAGGTTGTTCTTTGTTTGCTACTGGCCATGTAGTTGATTGAGCGCCTGGTTCATCGATCTCTCCCATCGTTTCATCTCGTGGCTCAGGAATACTTACTGGATAGTCTATTGGTGGAGAATTATCCAATGATTGGTCGCTTGCAAGTGGGGTGTATGATTGAGCTTGTTCGGCAGTAAGGGAACCAACACCTGGTAATTCAGTATCATCAGGTATGTTTATTGTAAATAGAAACACAAAATTTGGGCTCAATGCTTCATCCCTCAAATCCTGATAAAACGTTTGCTCATTCATTACGTGACCTACCATTAGATGTGTAAAAACATCTTCGGCTACTATAGTATTATTTCCATTTGTGATATCTGTGACTTGGGCGTGTCCATATAGAAATACCATGTTAGAAAGTTGTGGTACATCTGATCTATCTACGTTGGAAGCTCCATGTTGTATTTGATTAAAACCTACGTTATTCGTAAGTGCTGCAAATTGTGGTTGTTCTGTAGGAAGAGATGCACTAGGACTGTTCCAGTTTACATCAGTTAATGTGATTTTGTATTCATGACCTGCGATTTGATGTGGTCCATATGTTAAGGGAGATGTATAAGTTGCTTCAAATCCAGTCATATTGTTTGTATTCCCTTTTTCAAAAGTACCAATAAACTCAGCATTCTCTCCAGCTGAAACTCCGCAGGTCAATGCATCGGCACAGCTAAAGTTATCAAATGGAAAAAGTCCACCAGGGCCAAATACATTGGATAATCCTGCTGCAGGTTCAAAAAGAGCGTCAGATGCTTCGACATTTATTAGAGTATCATTATTGTTTGGTTGAGGCAATGAGCTTGTTCCAACATTTTTGTCACCTTCAGATTGACCAAAGGCTAAAAACTCATTACTGTTTCCATGAACAGATACCATGCTTGAAGACATGAATATTAGTGGTGCGATAGCCAAAACAAGTCCAATAAATAAAAATTTTGATCCTTGCCTATATGAGCGATCGGTATTTTTATCAGGTAAACTTGTATTGTCTTTGTTAGTTACGTTTTTGTTGTAGTCAATTCTTGACATTACAGAGGAATGTTAAAAAAGTTATTTAAGCAAATTCCCAAATTATACCATAATTACACCTCAATTTATGAGAACTAGGTATTGATAGTATCGGATATTATTTATGTAAATAAATCTAGTTCCCTGATTTTATTACCTGCGCTAATAAACTTTTATCATACAACATAATAATATTAGTGTCTTAGCTTGAATTCACCCGATTCTGATTCAAACAACAAGAAAGATACAGATAATAATGAAGGTAGAATCGGAGGATCTGAGTTCAATAATGACAATAATAAGAACAAAAAACCGAATATAAATGAAGAAAAACCTGTCGACCCTCGTTTTAAGAGGCTGCTATGGTCAATGATAGTAAGTACTAGAGGTGGAATTAACAGAGCAAAAGTAATAAATTTTTTGGTAGAAAGTCCGTCAAATGCTAACCAAGTATCCGTTCAATTAAAACTGGATTATAAAACAGTAATACATCATCTAAATGTCCTAAAGAAAAATAGCCTGATTGTTACGGACAATGAAGATGCCTATGGTGCAACATATTTTATATCTCCCTTAATGGAAAAAAATTATTCTGCATTTAAAGAAATTATGGACAGAATTGGGAAAAAGTAAATTAAACAATGTTGCTTAAACTAATTTAATAAACAAATGGACTTCATGATCGCAGCAGCTATTGCAGCTCTTCTTAACATAGGATTGCTTGGAACAATAATAGTAATATATGTACAGAATACGAGACTTGTCCAATCATATTTTACTTATGGCTTGATAACTGTGGCTTCAGCATTTATGGTCCAAAACATTGTAATTGTTATCTTTTGGTTTAATCTTTACACAGCTGGTCCTGCAATAAAGACGATTGTGGATGCCGCTGCACCCTACTTGTTTGTCATTAACCTAGCTCAAACGGTGGGTTTGGCAGTGATGGTATGGATAAATACTAAATAAAAGAAATAAACAGTATTTTACCATAATTAGTAACCTTGTCGATGAATGGGATTCATGTGTTATTAGTCTTTGCTAGGAATATCTTTTGAAACCTTTCTTGGATATCCATTTGATCATAAATCAATTATGAACCTTAAATCATAACCTCTCGAAGGGTAAAAGTTAAAATGGACAATAGTACAGAATTCGAATCGAGGCCCAAAATAAAACAACAATACCATCAAGACTGATGTATGAATGGTGGGAGATAACCATGTTTTTAACTGGGTTTTATTTCGGATGGATACTGCATGAAGAAACCAGAGTAAATGAAGAGCATGTTGCGAGTACTAAACCAGCAATCTCTTTATCTTCAATACCAACTCTAAAACTACTCTCAGTTTCATAATTTATTCACATTATCAAAAGCCAATCAAAACTAATCGGAAAGAAAGGATCATGCTCTATCAGTTTACATTTCTTTCCTGTCACTTAGGCTAAAATTGATCTTTTTAGCTGGAAAAAAATGTGGTATAAAAATTAAGTTGTTTTTATTACTTTTCTAAAATTTTCAAGATTCTTTGCCATTTCTTCTTCGAATGACTCTTCTGTATAGCCATGAACTTCTATACCATGTTTCTTCGCATTTTCCATCAATTCTTCTTCTGTTTCGCCATACATCGTATGAGTACACACGGGATCTCCCACATCCTTACAATTGATGCTTAAAGTCATAAATTGTAAATGCTATTGCACTAAGTTAAAGATATCTATCAACTTCCAATTTTAACTGGAACTCATTATAAAAGACCAGCTTAGGCTTAATATACGCACGGCTAGTTTCAAAAATATTGATAAATCAGATTTTATCCTAAATACGAGAGAAGATAATTTCACATTTGGACTCGTAATTCATCTATTTCAAAGGCCACGACACCCGCTGTAAGTTTACTATCTTACTAGGACTCAAAGGCAACAAAAGGTGAGAAATTGATAGTTGGTAACAAATTACAACAAGAGTTTAGAACAATTTGGGAGAAAAGACACATATTTTTTGTTCATTTGTGCAACAATATCGTAGTCTACTAAGGATACTTAGAAACATAAGTATATTTCTTGATTAGATCCAAATGTTGTCCTTTGATGCATCCATAGAAGTTCCATTTAATCATTTTGCGGATAATAAAAGTCGGACCCAAAATTAGTCTCTGCTAAAATATTTAATTAAATATCATAGATACAAAAGTGTTCAGTCCTAATCAAAATATCCAAAAATAGCTATTCAAATAATGATAATGAAATTAATGGAAACGATTAGTTTTGAGCTACGGATCAGAATATAATCATGTTGATATTGGACATTTTTTAATATTATTCCATCACATTAAATAATCCCATCCATCCTAAATCTGAAAATTCATTTATATGCGAATGAAACATGTATTTTCCAGGATAAGGATATTTAAATTCCAATATGCCTCTATCGCCTTGACCTAGTGTTACAATGTCATTTTCAAAGGAAGGTTCTTTAGAAGTTCCACTTGGGTAGTACTTGTACATATTTCCATGCAAATGAAATGAATTAACCTGATCAAATTCTAACATATTAATCAGGTAGATACGATAATCTGAGTTCATGTGAATAGGAATTGGGTTTTCCACATAATCAAATGCCTTACCATTTACAGCATATACTTCATTTCCATGTTCAAATGCTTGTGGCATATAGTCTTCTTCAAATTCCTGAGGAGTTGGAATACGGCTAGGACCTATTCCTTCTTTTTCATAGTCTAAATCATATCCATTCATCAACATAACCATCTCAGTCATATTTTGTCTTGGTACTTTGGGGTCAATAATAAAAGCACCATACAAACCCTTGTTGATATGTTGATCAATAGGCGTTGAATGACAGTGATACGGATAAACACCATATGGCTGTGCTGTAAAAGAGTATGTAAAGTTTTGACCTGGTTTTATAAACCCTCCAGGTCCATCTATTCCATCCATCTCTGAGGGATGTATTGAATGTAAATGCAGTGAATGAGTATGGTTGTTTTCCTTACTGTTTATTACATTTATCTTTACTAGATCACCCTCTGTTACCCGCATAGTGGGACCAGGTATTGTGCCATTAAAAGTCCATGCATCTAAAAATGTTAAACCATTACTTGCAATAGGTATAGATTGATTTTCCTCTATAATCAAAGTAAATTCCCTGACTGTTTGATTAGTTCGGCTGTTGTTGTTATTGTTATTGTTGTCATCATCATTATCATAAGCTGTTAGACTACTACTAGTAGACTTGATATGACCACAGTTAAAAAAAGTCAAATATTCTATGGAGGATGGCTTCTTATCGGTATCAGGACTACAATTCTTAATTTTGTCATATTCCTCAGTAGAAATTAAATTCTTGCTTGTATTATTAGAGGTAACAAGAGAGCTGTTGTTAACTGAACTGTTTTGTGAACCCAAATCCAAAAGAGAATTGGGAGTAGAATTTATCTGTGAATTTTCATGGATTAATCCTTGAAAAGTAGTCAAACTATTATTATTATTATCCGTTGCCATTATAGGATAAACGGAGAAGGAGAAAGATAAAAAATATACAGCAATAAAAGCTACTAATAATGAGACAAGATGTATTGTTAAAAAATTTGGAGTTTGCATAAAAAAGACCTATGATTTATTGTCATATCTTATCAAATAT
>Ga0310907_10000107_pt1 | contig 14804 bp, 12 predicted proteins | sample C48D4metaG_FD_203750 | JGI IMG/M metagenome (GOLD analysis project Ga0310907, IMG submission 203750) | Lab incubated soil microbial communities from West Virginia University Organic Research Farm, Morgantown, WV, United States - C48D4 | ecosystem: Environmental > Terrestrial > Soil >...
ACATTCAAACAGTGAAGCAAATTGGGGAAGGGTTTTCTATTTGTCAGAAGAAAAAAAATAGCTATTGTTTCGATTATACTCTTAATTGCTGGATCTTATTCTTTATTATTCTTCCAACAAAATATTGCGGAACAAAATATTAGAGACAGCCTTTTTCTAGCACATAAAAATAATCAGATCGAAATTACAAAAGCTCTGTCAGAGCATGTTAGTGCCGATCTTCAATTGGTAGCAGCGATTCTTCAAGGATTATCTGATTCTATTTATTTACAACAGGGAGAATTGTATGGTGACAGAGTTGGTAACCTAGTGGGAGAACGATTTAATCAAATTAACAACATTACTAAAATCGATGGGCTTTTTGTTGCAGATAACAATAACATAATAACGCATAACAAGGTATCAGAAGGACAAAGAAGTTTTGTCAACATAGATATTTCACTCCGAGATTACGTTAATGAAACAAGGAGTACTTTAAATCCTGTATTTTCAAATGGCTTTAAAGGTATTGATGGCACTCATAAAATAGCATTAACCTCTCCAATAATAAATAGAGACAATGGAGAATATATCGGAATGGTTGGAGTAGAAATACCATCTGTAGATTTCTTTGCACGATATGGAAATGTATATAACATCGATTCAAGATTTTTGGTATCTTATGATCGAGATTCAAATTATATATCCACTCCTAGAACAAACTTTTTAGGCATGAGCTTGTTTAGTGATGAAGTTCAACGCTTTTTCAATCATAACGATATCCAAAACAAATATTATCAAGATGTTTTTAATGGTCGACTATTTGGCGGTTTTGCAGTATATGATTTTGGAACCGGAGAAAGATTAAATACTGGACATCCTGTTTCTGTTGATGGAAAATCCAAATATTTTGTTTTCTTAATTACACCAACTGCATCGGTTTACTCTGATATTGATAAAACTTTACTTGAAGAGAGATCAAAGTTTTACATGCTGATTGCGGGAATCACTACTGCAATTGTAATTTTGGTTCTATTTTTGATAAAATTGAATAGTATATTGAATGAACAAATCAATAGAAGAACAAAAGATTTAGAAGAGTCGAACAAGCGTCTTAACATAGCCAACGAACAACTTAATATTAATGACACAATGCAGAAAGAATTTATCAATATAGCTGCCCACGAGTTGAGGACACCTACACAGGCGATCTCAGGGAATCTGGAATTAATCAAAATGACTTATATTCCTTCTATTTTCGAAACGTCGTTAATAGGCCGTGTTGACATCAGAAAAGAATTAGAGAGACTAGCCAAAGATGAAGATAGGTTGCATGATTTTGCATATGGACTTGTATCAACGTATAGAAACGCACAAAGACTTGAGAAATTGGTTAACGATATTTTGGATACTTCACGAATAGAAGGTAATCGCCTGGAGTTGCATAAAGAATCCTTCGATATGAACGAAGAAATACAAAATGTAATTAAAGATATTCACAATAGAAATAGTCTTAGTTCACTTCATGGTAACTCTTCTGATCCAATTGATATAGTTTTTGAACCACAAGAATATCCAGTTATCGTTTCTGCAGATAAAGTAAGGATTTTTGAAGCTCTTTCAAATCTAATAAATAATGCAATAAAATTTTCAAATAACAAACCAATCACTATCTCAGCTAAAAGGCTTCAAAAAAATGAAATTGGTTCTATAAAAAGTAATCATAGTGCTGAATCAATGGACCGCGAGAATATAAGAGATAATACCGATGAAGAGGTGGTGATGGTATCAATTAAGGATAGTGGAATAGGCATAGACTCTGAAATTTTACCAAGGTTGTTTACAAAGTTTGCTACGAAATCATATCAAGGAACTGGACTAGGATTGTATATAGTGAAAAATATAATTGAAACACACGGAGGACAGATATGGGCTGAAAATAATAAAGATGGAAAAGGGGCTACATTCTACTTCACATTGCCGTTAACGAAATGATCATAATATGCCTTATTGCCAATTTTCTATGTCTATCGTTTTTATTTTATTTCATTTAGATGTATTATGGAAACCAAACAAACAAACCCATGTGGATATCCTCATGATTTGCATCGAATCAACTACTAATCATAGTAATCAATTTTATTTAAAATCGCGACCTACCAAAACTCGCTATCAAACAATATTTTGTATTTCTAAATTTATTGATCCTGCTACAACAGTATTCTATAACGTTTAGTATGTCTATTGTAGATATTAAAATGGACTTTGCTAACTACCACCAAACAAATAACTTGTAATACTGAAGTTAAACTAATGAATTGAGATGTCTATGTATCATTTAACATCATTTTTTCTATCGTACTGGTAGCAAAAGGCCTATTTTGCATTGTGGCGCCTTGTTAATTTTGTTAGATAAAGAGGATTCAGACGTCCAGTAATTTGTTTTACTATTCGCATAGAAAAATGAATCAACGGAAATGCGACATCTTTTACAATGATTACAGGACATCTAACCTGATATATTAAAAGATTAGCAAATTTTGATTTGGACAGCAGACTATATTTTCCTAAACTTGACTCTGTAATAATCAAATCAGGATTATACACAAGAACAGATTCTAACAAGAGCTTTCCAAATTGCATGGCATCTTTCTCAATCTCCCCAGAAACATAAATTTCATTAAAATCAACTCCAGCCTGTTTGAAATATTCCTTTCGTGCTAAATAATCCGATTTGTATTCCTTCCTTTCTGCAGTATTATTGAATTCAGTTTTTTTCTCATTAATCATTTTAGTATTTCTGTTTAGCGCTACAACAATAAGGTTAAAGTTTCCACTATTTGCAAAATAATCAGTTACTCGTAATATTTCGTCAGAGTTGTCTCCATCATCATAAAGAATTACCATGTTTTTTCTAATACCTAAAGATTGTTGGATTTTATAGAATTCTTCCCGCTCTACAGCAAGTAAGGCATCATCCCTACGTGCTCGGATTGCCAAGTAATCGCACGTTATTAAATTTTGTAATTTATTACTGGCTCTAATATATTCATAGTCACCTATCAATAAATTGATTTTTTGTTCTGCTATTGTGGATAATATTGCTTCAGTGGTATCATGAGAAACTCTTAAGAGGAAATGGTAAACAACATTTTCTTTATTAAGCAAATCTCTTAATGGCTCAAATGCGTTTCTCGCTGAGTCAATAAATGCCACTCCTGCGGACAGTGGAGTCTGATGAGGAATAGTTATTGTTCTTACAATATTAATTTCTGCATCTTTTTCTCGAGCTATCCTAATTGCATATTTAATTAATCTGTCAGGGTCATCAGCAGTATAGGGTATTAAAATTCTAAAATCCTTTCTTGAAAGATTTCCTTCAGTTGTAACGATTGGACAATAATTCGCTATCTCTTTGGTAAAAGTCAATATCCTATAGACTGCAAAACCAACTAAAGCCCACAAGACAGTAATTAACCAACTAAAAGGAGCTATAACTAAAAGATAAAGTGCTAATCCCATCATTAATACAATGCCAGTTACAGGTATGATTGGGAAAAATGGAGTTCTAAATCCGTAGTCTAGTGTGTTGCCATACATTCTACGTATTTTAATAACTGAGGCATTTACCTGTGTGAACAAAAGTAGAAAAATTACAGCAGAAGCTTGAGCTATGGCTTCAAGTGGCAGTGCATAAGCCATTATCGCCATTATCAATGTTGATAAAAGAACAGCCATGAACGGCGTTTTGAATTTTGGATGTATCTCACTTAATTTATGGGGTAAATTATAGTGCCTCCCCATAGCAAAAGCAACTCGAGCAGAAGAAAATGTTGTAGCATTCAAAGCGGCTAATGTAGAAACTATGCCGCCAATTAAAACGACAAAAAATCCATACGGCATAAATAGTTCTGCGGCCTTTGAGATTCCCAATTCCCCATTTAATCCTATGAACTGCCAAGCGGGTGCAGCATCAGGAAAAATTGCACCAATAGAAACGAAAGCAACAAGACAATACATCAAAACTACAAGAGCAAGGGAAATGAAAATTGCCCTTGGAATATTTCTTTTGGGATTCTTAACTTCTTCGCCCGACTGAACGATAACTTCGTAGCCTTCAAAAGCAATAAATGTCAAACCCATCGCAGCGGCCAAGCCGCCTAGGCCCATTGGCATAAAATCAGAAAAATTAGCAGGCCAGCTAGGATTATTGGCCATTGTCCACAAACCCGCGACTATGATAGAAACAATTGCTACTAATTGAAACATCGTTACGACTGTTCCAATTTTACCTGTTTCCGAAGTTCCCCTAATATTCACAAATGCAAATATCGCCACAGCAATAACTGCAAATAATTTATCAATAGGAATAATTCCAAATAGACTATCTATAGAAAGTATACCGGTTGATTGTAAGAAACTTGCAAAGAAAGAACCAAAGCCAACAGCATACAAACTCCCAGCGATTATGTGAGCAAGCCAAGACATCCATCCACTAAAAAAAGCATTGGGCCTGGGAAGGCCTTCTCGAACCCACAGGTAACCTCCTCCAGCTTCAGGTAATGCAGAGCCTAACTCGGCATAACCCATAGCAGTAAAAAGGGTAATAATGGCGTTTATGATAAAGGCAATAATTACTGCGCTTCCGGCTAAACCAATAGCAGGGCCAGTTAACACAAAAATGGCACCTCCAATCATGGCGGCTATTCCAACCATGACAATATCTAATAGATTTAGAGAACGAACTAGATTATGCTGGTGTGGGTGGATTGGGGTGAAAGAATGGTTGTCTTTGGTAGACATAAATTTTAATCAGACCCTAAACATCTAGGATATGGGATAATTCTCATTGAATTATAACATCAAAATACTTGTTGGAAAATATATACTTATTTATACCAAGATATTATTCATCTAATGAAAATGATGGCCTTGATTTCAGATATTAAAGAGTCTTATATGAAGATAAAAAATGATAATGTAATCTGTTATTCTATACCAGTCGGAGGTATTTGGTCTCCTTTGGAAATGATAAATTAATAGACAATTGCTATCTACGATATTAATTGGGAATATAGTATTACATGTTGTCAGATTACTCAAAGATCTGTGAGTGTTTCCACCGAACCCGCATAGTATCCAGATATTAATCCCCATGCATGTATCCGCCAACGTCAAAACATTTGGAAAGATCTTGAACTATAAAAAACTATTACAAACGTGATATTTTTAACATAATAATCACTGGGTTTCTTACACAATATTGTCTACTTTTGATTTTTGTATATATCAAACAGATATTAAATACCAAAGTTGCGGAAAAATTTAACATTTATTCGCAGCAACCATAAATCTAATCAAATCATAATATAATATAATGAAATCAATTCAAATCAGCAAGTACGGTGGTAGCGACGTTGTCGACATAAATAATGATGCCCCTATACCAAGAGTGTCTACCGACAAGGTTCTTGTTGAGGTAAAGGCATCCGGGGTTAATCCGGTTGACTGGAAAATTCGTGAAGGATACTTTCAACAAATGGTTCCACTTCAATTCCCAGCTACATTAGGAACGGACTTTTCAGGCGTTATCAAAGAATTAGAACAGAATGTGTCAACTAATTTCAACATAGGTGATGAAGTCTACGGACAAGCTTCTCTATTATCTGGCGGTTCAGGGTCTTTTGCTGAATTGGCTTTGACCAATATTAAAAGTATAGCGGTTAAACCTAAAACTTTGAATCATATAGAAGCCTCTAGTTTGCCACTTGTTGGTGCTAGCACCTGGCAGGGGCTTGTCGATAACATTGGATTATCAAAAAATCAAAAAATCCTAATACACGGAGGAGCGGGAGGTATTGGTACAATAGCAATACAGCTCGCAAAGCATTTGGGAGCTTATGTGGGAACAACTGTAAAGTCAGAAGATAAGGAGTTTGTTCAACAGTTAGGCGCAGACGAGATAGTTGACTATACGACACAAAATTTCGATGATATTCTACATGACTATGATGCAGCATTTGATACTGTGGGCGGTGAGACCTACAAGAAATCCTTTAAAGTATTAAAAAATAATGGAACTATTGTTTCCATGTTAGAGCAACCAGATTCGAATTTGATGAATCAATATGGAGTCAAAGCGATATTTCAATTTACTGAAACAACGAGTGAACGATTGACTAAATTGGTACAATGGATAGACCAAAATAATGTCAAAGTAAATGTTGAAAAGACATTTCCATTATCTGAAACTGCCAAAGCTCTAGATTACCAAAAAGATAATCATCCTAGAGGAAAAGTGGTCATTACAATATGATATAATGTGATCAAAAAACTACACCTTAGTTTGCAAATATCCTATAGAATGTTTTGAACTTGTATGAAATTTCACACCCTTCCCACCGAACACGCTACCTATTATAGTAACGATATAGATATATAAAAATTATAACAATTGTGTAATATAATTGAAAAAGAGCTAGTTTGTCATTGATTAGATATATATCTTAGTCATGTATCAGCATTTATTAATCATTTCACCAATTGTGGTCGTATTTTGCCAATTTTAGACTTTAAAAACCATTTGATACCGGTGTTTATATAGTATGGTGATTAACAGATAGTATGTCAAAGAAAACAGAAACTAACCAACATTATTCAACTAATACCAATGATTTCCAAGAATCAGTTAACCAATCATTTGATGAAACTAAAGACAATATCAAAAAATCAATAGATGAATCAAAAAAACAAATTCCAAGAATTAATGACATTGTAAATAGCTATCAGGAGCAATCACTACAAACTACTAAAGAGATTTCAGAAGAATATATTGATTCTCAAAAACAAGTTGTTAATTCACTCCAATCAGTATGGAGGCCATATAATGAGATATACACTGGATTAGTCACCAACTTCTTTTCTCCTGAGGCAGCAGTTAGTGCATATACAAGATTTGTCAGTAACGTTGCAGACAACACCGTATCCACCATAAGGCTTTCGAACAACGTTATTTTCTCAACCCTTGATACATGGAGGCCATTACTACAACAAACAAAAGACGTTTCAAGACACATTTCAAACATGGGAGTAAACACAGCAAGAGTGTTCGAACAAAATTCAAGACAATTAGCAGCAGAAGTTAAAGATGCAGCAGCAGCTAGTTCAAACGTAAATGCATCTACCAACACTACCACAAAGTCCACAAATCATTAACAATGAAATAAGAAAAACCAAAAACTAGAAAAAATTTAGCTCATTGGTTTTTCCTTTTAAAGTCAAACAAACTCAAAATTTTTAAATTAATCAATACTAAAATTAAATTCAGTTTTCTGACCTTTGTCTTTTTTATCTATGTAAGAAACTTATCTAAAAAAACAAACTTATTTTTGGGCTTGACTCATGTGAATATCATCATGATTTCCACCGAACTAGCTATCATATATAGTAACGCTATATGGGATAAACATGATTTTCTCCTAAATACACTTACACCTGAATCTAATGGTGAAAGAAACCAGTTACTCGTCTATGCAAGGATAAAAAGAGCGAAAAGAAAAAACGTAACAAAGGCTACAATCATGTGATAAGTTTCTTGGGTTGGACCTATTTGTTTAAGGGACATAATACCACTATGAAAACTATGATGATTGTAGCGGAAAGAAGTAGACGGATCGAATAACTTTGATTTACTCGTTTAACTTTTTACCAATTGCTATAATTTCCTTTTTTCCGTTGCATTTGATAGAAAAATAAACATAATTTAAAATACTTTTGATATGGATCTTACTTTTTCTTAATTCTTGATATTCTCTGTCGTGAGAATGATCAACATGTTAAAAGAAGAATATGGAAAGGACAAATAAGAAAATAAACAAGAGTGAAAACTTTAAACACTTGAATGACTTGTTAATAATTATAGCAAGCCGGTTGTTTTCGTTCTTATTAAAATCAATCATTTTGATATAGATTTGAATTACACGGTCTTCAAATTCTTTCTCGTCCTTATTCTCAAATTTTGATATTGAGAGATTATCAAGTTCACCAGTGGGGGAGTCAATAAACTTGTTAATATCCACTATATTTGGAAATGAGGTCGGTTTTATGAGATTTATTGCATACCGTATTGACATCATTCCAAAAAAAATAACTGATAGTAGAAAAAATATTTGAACAACATCAAGACTTCTGTCGCTAATCAATACCAAGCCAAAGAATATCGGGATTATTATCCCGCTTGTCAAGATTAATTTGGACGCGTTATCTTCAAGACTTTTCTTAATATCCCAATCCATTTCATGTGCTTTAATCAGATAGTGCAATAACTGATTCATATTATAATATTATACATGGTAACAATGTCTTATTTATCTATTTATTTTTGTGGTTAGAATTACGGGTTTTACTTGTAGACCCACACTCCTATCCCAAACTGTCTTCCTTGCTTTTAGAATGTATTATATCCTTTAATTTAATTGGATTCTAATAAATCGTATTATATTTCCGGGAGCGGGAATCCATTCAATGCTATGGAACCTCTAGATTCATCCTCATCCATTAGCATCTAAATAGTTTTTTCCAATTCTCCAAAGGCTTCAAAGTGTGCAATATTATAGAATAGTTGTTTGAATGCTTCATCTATATTTTATCTATAACTTTGTTTTCAAATGGCAAAAAAGCAGGAACATGACCATTATAATTACAGCTGCAGTATGATCTTCAATCCATCGTCACAAATCAAAATTGGTGTTTTAAGAAGCTGGAACCCCAATTTCATTTTTTCTTCGCAACGGTCCCCTACTTCAGTGAGTATTATGGTGAGTCTACTTAACCGTTACGTTTACGCATTAATGTTTTACATATCGCCAAATCCAATTCGATACTATACACAGTAACGAGATAAGATATAATCAAGTAATCTTGTACATTATATTTATACTTTTGAATAGGAAATGAGTTGGCTAATGTCATGACATTTGACATAAATACTAACTAGATTATTTGTATTTCATCACCGGCTACTTTCAGGATACTACACTACTATCCTGATTTGCATACTGTCCTTGGTGTATGGGTGAGTCAGAATAAGTTCCTCCAAGATCAGATTGTCCTCCTATATCATTTCCGAAATTCTCCTGAACTTGAATATTTATATTGTTACCCGAACCTTTAATACCATTTATTGGTAAAGACGTTTCGCCAATCACAAACACGGCGTCTAAACCAGCGCTAGCCACATACATGTTTCCATTGCCCTCACTAAAGGCTATTCCAGATGGAAATATCCCAACTGGTATGATATCAACCACCACATTATTTTGGTCGATGATAGGGACAGAGCTTGAAGCTTCGTTTGTCACATACATGTAGTTGTTTTTTGGGTTGTATTCAATAAAAAATGGGCTAAATCCTACCACTATCGTATCAACCACGACGTTATCTTCATTTAAAACTAATACAGATTCTGAGCTAAAAAGTGTTACATACATGTTGTTATAGCTAGGGTTGTACTCTACTCCACTCGGCAAACCCCTGACCACTATCGTATCAACCACAACATTGTTTTCATCTGAAACCGACAAGCTTCTTGAAATAAAGTTTGTTACGTACATGTTACCATTGCCTTCGTTATGTGCTACACCAATTGGACCATTGCCAACTGGTATGGTATCAACCACAGCATTACTACCATCTATAACAGACACTGTATCTGAAAAGAGATTTGTTACGTACATGTTACCGTTATCCGCATTATATGCTATACCAAAAGGACTATCCCCAACTGGTATGGTATCAACCACCACATTGTTTTCATTTATAACAGAGACTGTGTTTGAACCATGATTTGCTACATACACATTGTTATAGCTAGGGTTGTACGCTACTCCAACAGGATTATCTTCTACAGGTATAATGGATATTACTCTTTCTTGAGCAAATACCTTGTAAATGTCTGAAATTGGAATTATCATTACTCCCACCAGTAGAATCATCAGTATATAGTGGGTTTTTTTTTGATGAACAAGAGAATGAATGTCTTACCTTATTCACAAATCTTTACTTTCAAATAACAATATAACAAAGATTATTAATTATACCTCTAGAAATTTCTGTTTTAGGAAACTTGGCTTTATTTGATTATCCATCTACTCGGGATAGTTATTTTCTCTATCTACTTACCCGTATTTCATCTACTTACAATCATGTCACTTACCAATTTATATACTTACTTTTCTATAGTAACTATTACAAAGTGATTTATTGATGACAGGAAATCAATGTGATTCAAATTGCGAATTTCATTATGGAAGAGAAGGAAGAGGGTCATCCTACCATGGCCATAACAAGTATTCAGATATTTATGAATGCAATAGTTGTGGATGTGAAACTATGCATCATGGTAGCAGCGGTAGTTGTTCAGGCTGCAACGTTGATCCAATTGAAGGTGCAAAAAAATTATTGGAAAGCGCCTTCTTTGAAGCTTTAAAAGAAGTTCATGTAGAAAAGATAAAGAAAATAATTGAAAGAGATTGGGGAAGTAATATAGACAAAGCGACTGAATTAGCGGTTAGAACAATTGAAAAACAATGGCAAACATCCTTATCCACTTCATCTCCAAGTAAGGAATTCTATGAAGAACTAAAAAAGATAATGACATCAGGCAATAAATAAATATTAAAGGGTTCACAAAATGAGCCAAACATAATATTTTTTTTGATATTTAAAACATTATTTTGATTAAGGATTTGATTTGGCATGGATTAATGAAGTATCTCATCGCTCGATCCACATTCCACTATGGTTCATAAACACATGAAATCAATTTCGGGATAATAATATAGATAATACATTTCAGATTACAAATATTTTAAAAAATATTGCAAACTAGTGTGAAATTTCATACTCGTCTCACCGAACCTGCATCGGATATGTAATGAATCTTTAATAAGGGCCAAAGGGAATGGCAGCAATCAGAAGTCTGATGTGGAGCCCTCTAATAATGAACAATTTTTTAGATTATAGTTTAGGAGATCAATCACCATATGTCGCATTTCGAGTATTGACTGGAGTAGCATCCCCCTAATACTAGAAAGTACAATATGTTTTCCTTCTTAGTAGCTGTGCATGTTAGAACTTAATTTCCTTAAAGCTTAAATTCTAAATTAACATTGCTTTAATTGGAGAATTTGAACCAATGTCTCTAACCTATGAGAAGTTAATCCATAACCTCTTCTCATGGGAAATTTCAAAGAATATTAAACGATAAGGTCTTACAGGGAGGCTTATCCTATCATACAAATTAGTAACATAACAAACGTATTTGATATGACCTGACCCTTATACTATGCGGGATCTAATCCCACCTAACCAACATAGCATAACAATTCTTTTAAACAAGTTTTACAAACAGATAAATAAAAAAATGATAAATTTACTCATTTTATCATTTTGGAAACTTCTACCTAACTTCTTAGAATACGTTTTTTCTTCCTCCAAAGCCTCTGAGTCTCCTGATGTGCATGGCAGTTTTTGCCTCCTTCAATACATCATTTACGTATTCTTTCATCGACTCGAGAGATTCCTCTATTTCCTTTCTTCTTTTTTCAGCCTCAAATAGTTCTCTCGTTTTTTTTTCAACTTCTTTGATGAGAGTGTTGTTCCACTTAGCTAGAAGTATTATCAATACTACTACGGCAGCAAAGGTTGAAGTAAATAAGGTTATCATCTTTATATTCTCGTCGGAAATTACGTGTCGAATTTGTGAGTGAATTTGGTCCGTCGGTGTTACAATCTGTATAAAAAATTCAGGTCTATCTCCGATGGTGATAGGAGATTGAGTAGTCAGTCTTTCTCCTCTTCCATAGTCATAAATAGCGTAGCCCGAGTTGCCCATCAAGAGAGCGTGCGTAAGATTGTTCAATATTGTATTGCGGTTTATAAAATCCTGTACATAGTCCCCAAAATAGTTCTGCCCCATCAATTTCTTGTCCGCACCATTGGCTAAGATGGTCCCAGATCGATCAAAAGCGACCAGAAATTGTCTGTCCCCGAGTTCCACATTTCCATATTTTGCAAAAAAGGGCTCGGTGGGAATAGCGGCTCCTACCATTCCTATATATTCGTTCGATTCTCTATTGACTATCGGATATGTTATGAATTCCCTATAGATACCCTGTCTTTCAAATCCGCCAGATAGTGTTAGACTGAGGTTGGTCTTGGTGTCTTTGACCCAGTTTCTTAGCGAGAAGTCTTGTCCCAGGAAGGTTTCAGTTCCTCTAGGTGCTAAGCTCATGCGTACTACTCCGTCCTTGTCAATCACAAAGAGCCGATTTACAATATCGCTGTAGCCGAAGTACTTTTCTTTTAGTAACGTTTCTGGTTCTGTTCCCATTAAATCACCTTCTTGAAAGTATTTAGATGTAGCTAATCCATCTAACATAGTAATTACAAGATTAAGATCTGACTGGATATGATTGGAAATGCTCTTTGTGGACTCAAGTTGCCTCTCCTTCTCCTCCTCAATGAACCTGTCTCTAACCGATTCCTCAGTGATGCTCTGATTGTAGATAAGTAATCCTACGGATAGAGATAAAATCAAGATTACTGATATTATACCAATTTTCTTAACTTTGTCCAATCAGACCCACTATTATTACCATCCTAGTTCTTATTAACCAGTTCTGAGATAAGTGCGAATTTGAATTTAGGCTTATATATTTGGCTATGTATGTCACTATAAGATTGCTAAGATCCGCGCTTATTACCGCTATAGGGGTACTAGCAGTTTCCATTTTAGCGAATTATTCATTAAGTTTTGGAAGTAATTTACAACAGATAGATAACTCGTCGAACAAAGAGAATGTCACACTTTCCGCAATCCTTGAAGACCAAGGCGATCCAGCAAGGTGGAATTCGCTGATTGGACCAGCTCTGGATAGGCTTAGAGAGGGACATCCTGATATTACCATCAACATCGACTACAGAACTTTTCCTTATAATGAAACAAGAGAGAAGTTATTGTCGACTCTTTCGGACCACATCCCAATTGATCTTATTACGCTTGACCAGATCTGGCTTGGAGAGTTTGCTGAGGACCGATTAATTGCGGATCTTACAAACTACACACAAACCTGGGGTCGTCAGAAAGATTGGTATGAAGTAAATTGGGATGGCGGTGCAGTAGATAAGAATATCTATGGCATATGGGCATGGACTGATGTAAGAGGAATTTGGTACTGGAAGGATTTACTAGACGAGGCCTCTGTTGATCCTAACTCACTAAAGACATGGGACGGATATATCGCTGCGGCAAAGCAATTAAATTCAGTGCTTCGGCCTAAAGGGATAGAAGGGGTTCATCTTACAGGAGCTGGGCATTCCCCGGATCTATGGTATCCATATCTTTGGATGCTCGGTGGAAATATCTTGCAGGAGAGAGAAGGACATCCCACAAAAGGTACTTACTGGTTTCCTGCTTTTAACAATAGCGAAGGAGTAAGGGCGATGAAGTTTATAAAGGATCAGGTGGATGCGGGCATAAAACCTCAAAAGAATCATTTCTGGGGAGAGGAGTTTCTTGATCGAAAATTTGCTGTAATGATAGAGGCCCTACAGCATCACATACCTATAACGACTGCCGACAGCCGAACTGCATTTGAAGAGAGGGTCGGATTTATACCCATGTTTCCTGTTCCACATGAAGACAATCAGACTTCTACCTTAATGGGAGGTTGGTTGTTCAGTATACCTTCAACTTCAACTCACAAGGATCTCGCATGGGAGCTTATTACAATTATGCTAGAACCAGATATTCTTGGTCCGTATCTCGTAAACCATGCAAATTTGCCGACTCAGATCCAAATTGGCGAGGGTCCTTTTTCGGAAGAACCAATGAGGGTTATACCATATTATAATGATTTGATTTCAATGATTCCCTCTGGTCATGAGAGACCCAACATCAGGGAGTATCCTCAGATAGCTGAGTTTGTGAAGGAGGCACTAGATAGCGTTCTCTATAAGGGGGCGGACCCTAAACGATCTCTAGATGATGCTGCCTCTGCTTCTGCAAAAGTGCTTGGTTGGTTGTAATTCACGAATATCAATTATATCAAATGATGTTCACTAAACATATTTTACTGGTATTATCGACTTTAGAAATGAGAAATTTATTACTTTTCCGTTTTACGGTAGTATTTGTTTGTCTCAGTTTTATCTACATCATTGAATCTATAAATGATATTTAAGAAAGGAAGTATTAAAAACATAAAAGTGCCCGCTGGGTTTTATTCTATTTACAATTATTAAAAGAAATAATCTATGTAATTAATAACGCTATAGAAACTGTATGTATAATAGGTAGCTATTCAAATAATGTGTTGGATGCCGTTAAAGTAGGCAAAGACCATGAGATATTATTTACAATCCTACAAACAAATATGTCTATAATATTGCTAATAAAGAGGGAGGGATATATCTGTATCAAGTCCGTTGGATATAATATCAAATCCAGATTTAGATGACATATTAAAATCTACTTTCAAAAAGAATCTTCGTTGATCCTGTAATCTTGGATTGTAAAAAAATAAGTAATATTCGATTAAAAGAGTGGATGTATTGTAATGGATATATGCTATTCTTAAAATCGTGTTTTGTTTCATCGAAATTCTCATGTTTCTACTCCATAGAATGAATTACTATGTAATACTTAATCTACTTTTACTTCACCAACCATTGAAGGGTGATAAATGCAATAGTACTGGTATTCACCGGAATCATCAAATTTAAAGCTGAAATATTGGTTGGGTATTATTGCACCTGAATCAAAG
>Ga0310907_10000138_pt1 | contig 13832 bp, 9 predicted proteins | sample C48D4metaG_FD_203750 | JGI IMG/M metagenome (GOLD analysis project Ga0310907, IMG submission 203750) | Lab incubated soil microbial communities from West Virginia University Organic Research Farm, Morgantown, WV, United States - C48D4 | ecosystem: Environmental > Terrestrial > Soil >...
TATGTCCTCTGCTGCAGTGCTCTCGGGTTGTCGGTTGCCGCTCCGATCCTCACATTCGTGTCGTTCAGCTTGAGCCCGGATCGAGGCGCGATGGTGACTCCGGCCTCTGCGGCCACGTCAGTCTTGGGCGTTGTCTCGCCGATCACCAGTGCGTCGCGATCGTCGGGAGGTGCAGTGCTCGTTCTCCCCTGGGTTGTCCTCGCCTGGATGATTGGAGTCTTCGCCAGAGCACTCTGGATCACCAGTGCCTGGCTCGCGGTCCGTCGCCTGGCCCGATCGGCCGCGCAGCCGATAGACGCGATGTGGGCGCGGGTCCTGGAACAGCTGCAGCGAGAGCTGCGGGTCGACCGTCACGTCGGTCTCCGGCTGTCCGCGCTCGTTGACGTTCCGTGCGTGATCGGCTGGCTTCGGCCGATCGTTCTGCTGCCTCCGGCCGCATGTCTGTGCCTGAGTCCGCAACAAATGGAGGCGGTGCTGGCTCACGAACTCGCGCACATCAAGCGGCACGATTTCCTCATCAACAGTCTTCAGCGGATCGCCGAGGCGCTCCTCTTCTACCATCCGGGCGCGTGGTGGATGTCGCGCCAGATTCGAATCGAGCGTGAGCACTGCTGCGATGATGTCGCGGTGGCCGTGTGTCCGGACGTTGTGGCGTATACCCGCGCGTTGACCGCTCTCGAAGTCAGTAGGCACGCGTCAGAGCCGCTGCTCGCCGCTACAGACGGCGATCTCGTGGGCCGCATTCGGCGGCTGCTCAGCGGACGCGAGAATGCGGTTTCGGGCATTGCTCCCATCACCGCGGTTACGCTGCTCCTTGTTGGCATCGGCGCATATGCGCTCGCGGCGCCCGCCTCCAGACCGAGCGCCCAGCACGATTCCGCAGGCACCTTGCGCGAAACATCGCCCGCTCCAACTCAGGAACTGATCCGCCAATTCGACGGCAGCCGAACCCGGCGGGACAGGGTTGACGCGATCAGCCGGCTCTCTGGCGACCTCAGCACCGCTGCGTGGGAAAAGCTCGTGCTCATTGCGGAACAAGATCCAGACTTTGACGTGCGGAAGGAAGCCGTCAGCTACATCGCCGGACGCGCAACGCCGGCGGCCGTTCAAGAGTTGATCCGGCTGTACGGAGCCAGCCGTGAACAGGCGATGAAGCTTCAGGTACTCAGCTATCTCTCGGGACTTCGCACCTCGGAGTCGATGGCGAAGATCCGCGAGATCGCGGAGGGCGACAGGGATCCCGTGATTCGAGCACAAGCGTTGGACTACGTCCTCGGTCGCTAGGAGCCGCTCATGGCGTCCGAGCTTCGACGCGCGGTCCGGTCCCTCCGTCGTGCTCCCGGATTCCTCGCGGCGTCGGCCCTGCTGATTGCACTTGCGATTGCTCCGACGCTCGGCGTCTTCCGTCTCACTGACATCGTGCTTCTGAGACAGCTGTCGACTCCCCGTCCAGATCAGCTTGTGGTCTTCGAGAAGGTCGCGATGGACGGCGACACGGATACGAGTTTTTCGTATCCCGTCTATCGCGACCTCCGCGATCGCGCGGCCGGCCTCTCCCACGTGGTTGCGTACGACGCGTCCGTGGTCGCCTTGCAGAACGGCAACGCGACCGAGCGTGTCCTGCGCGAGCTGGTATCCGGCAATTACTTTCAGTGTTTGCAGACGAAAGCGTTTCTCGGCCGACTACTCTCGCCTGAGGACGATCAACAACCCGGCGGTCACCCGGTTGCCGTACTGACGTATGGTTACTGGCGCGAACGGTTCGGCGGCGATCCGAACGTCCTCGATCAAACGATCCGCCTGAATGGCTATCCGTTCACCGTCATCGGCGTGGCGGAGCCTCGGTTCCGCGGTCTGCGCGCCGCGTTTCGGCCCGCCGTTGTCGTCCCGATGATGATGCAGGGGCAACTCGAGCCTTCGTGGAAAGCGCTCGAACGACGCGGCACCAGTTGGCTCAAGATCATCGGTCGCCTGGAATCGAGTGCCGCGAGACCGGTTGTCGAAGCGCAGGTCAGTGCCACCTACCAGAATCTCGTCAGACAGGACCTGGCCGGCGCATCGCTGCCTGACACGGTTCGTCAGGAGTTGCTCGCCGAGCGCGTGAAGTTGACTCCGGGCGGCCGCGGGTTCTCGCCGCTTGCGTCCAGATACGGGCGTCCGCTGAGCGTTGTGCTCGTCATGACGGCCATCTTGTGGCTCGTGGCCGCGCTGAATCTCCTGTCTCTCGTCGTTGCCCGCTTCACCGCGCAGCGCGGTGAGTTGGCGGTGCGCGCGGCGCTCGGAGCCACATCGTTCAGGCTGATGCTCGGAGTGATGGCAGAATTGGCCGTCATCGCCATAGTGGGCGGCTGCAGCGGTTTCGCACTCGCCTCGCCGTTCGCGCTGGCGCTGTTACGCTTCGTCCCGACACAGAACAGTCCGCTCGACACAGGAGCTTGGATCGATCTGCGGCTGTTGGGCCTCGCGCTGGGACTCACGGTGACGACGATGGCCGTCGTGGGGACGTATGTTCTGTGGCGCCTCCGCGCCGATTCAGACCTCAGCCTCCGGCCGCACGGAATCCGACACACGGTGCGCGACTGGCTCTCCGTGAGCACATTCGGCGGCCGGATCGTGCTCGGCGTCCAGTTCACCGGAGCGACCATCCTTCTCGTCTCAGCCGGCCTCGTGGTTCGATCGGTTGTCAATCTGCGCCACCAGCCGCTCGGGTACGACGCCTCTGACGTCACCCTGATTTCCCTCGCGCCGAGCCTGCAAGGCTACACGTCGTCGCGAGCGGCGGAACTGTTCGAGCGGCTTCGCGAGCGCGTCGACTCCATCCCTGGCGTTCGGTCGGCGACATTCGGGTTCGTGGACGTGGTCAGCGGTCAAGGGCGCCGCGAGACCATTGCCATCGCAGCCAGGGATAGCGGGCCAGCTCGTACCCAGGATGTCGAGGTCAATCTCGTCGGTCCGCGGTACTTCGAGACGCTGGGCATTGTGGTGAAGGCGGGCCGCGCGATCGACGTGCGCGACCGACAGGGCACTCCACTCGTCGCGGTGGTGAGCGAGACGTTTGCGCGCACATTCTTCGATGGCACGGCAGTCGGTCGGCGTCTTCGGTGGGCGGGTTCACCGGCAAATGATCCGGGCGTCGAGATTGTCGGCATCGCGTCGGACATCAAGTACCGGTCCGTTCGCGCTCCAGGTCCGGCGCTGGTTTACCTTCCGGTGATGCAGGATCCGGTCGCGGACGCAACCCTGTACGTGCGATCGACGCTTGCGGCCACTGCGATTCTCACTACCGTCCGCCAGGAAATCACACGGCTCGACCCCGGAGTGGCCCCGTTCAACGCCCGGACCCTAGAACACCAAGTCGATGAGTCGCTCGCCACAGAGCGCGGCGTTTCGTTTCTCGCCAGCGCGCTCGGGTTACTGGCGCTCGTGCTGACGAGCATCGGCCTGGCGGGGTCCATCGCCCAGAGGGTCACGCGGCGCACACGAGAGATTGGCATCCGACTCGCGCTCGGTGCCAGTCCTCGACTGGTGCGCCGGCGCGTCCTGCTCGAAGGGCTGCGGCCCGCCTTGGTCGGCGGAATCCTGGGGATGCTGCTCGCGTATCCGGCCACGCATCTGCTCATCGAGATGCTGTTCGGCGTGTCGCAGCGCGATCCGCTGGTTCTCAGCGGGAGCATGGCTGCTCTGATGCTGGTCGCCGGGTTGGCCTGTTACCTACCAGCCCGTCGGGCATCGAGGGTGGATCCGGTGATCGCCCTTCGCGCGGAGTGACGTAATACGATGCCGCACCAAATGCGTTCAAGCGACGCGACGGAGCCCGTCAATTCGTTGAAGCCACGGCACCATGTGGTTCCAACTGGCGAAATTTAGGCTCACCACTTAACTGGTTCTCCCCATTCACTCCTACGGCGTCGGGACTGCGGTGCGGTTGCCGGGCACGGTCTGCGCCTGATAGGCGAACACTTCGCGGCTGTTTGGATTGACGTACACCTTCACCCACTGCACATCGTTGTTACCTTGCGCGGCGTGGCTGCCGAATGTCCCGATGCGCGTGAAGTTTTCCAGCCGGAAACCGGTCGCACTCAGAAAGGGCTTGTCCACGCGGAAGTAGTGCGAATCGCCGTGCACGTAGGCGACCGGCCTGCGGAACGCGATCACCTCGTTACGCAGCGCGACCAGAAACGCCTTGTAGCCGTCGAACGCAGCACTTGGTGTGAGGTCCTGATCCAATGTCGTGGGATTGCGTGTGTAGTCGGAGATCCCGGTTGTCCTGTCGAAGGCTGGATCGGCCTGCGAAATGAACATGACTGCGACCGAGCCATCCGCCTTGGCAGCCGCGAACGTCTCCTGCATCCAGACGATGTTGGCGGCATTGCGGGCCGCGTATTCGGCGGGGTCGGGAGCAGTATCGCAGAGATTGTTGCAGGAGCCCTGGATGTTCAACGTCGCGTACATGACGCGGCCCGCGGTCCAGCGGCGGTTTTCTACGCACGGAGCCGGGCCGCCGACGCCCAGACAGAGCGGTGAGGACTGCACTTCTTGTTGGAACGGGTGTCCGCCGAGCGTGAACGGCGTGCTGAAGAAGACCAGCCGCTCATGGTCGAGCCGCTCTAAAGAGTTGTACGTGGGATCCCGGTCGCAGTCGGTCCATTCGTTGTCGCCGGGAGTGAAGATCGCGGGCGCGTCGAGCGAATTGAACCTGGTGAGGGCGTCGCTGTAGAGAGTATCTGGACACGGTCCCGAGCCTGCCTTCAGGTCGCCGTCGTGCACTGTGAAGGCCAGATTCTGCGAGTTCATGTCTGCGATCAGGTTCGGAATTCCGACCGTCGCCTGTTGAGACGAGTACGGCAAATCACCCCACAATCCGATCGCATAGGGATTATTGCCATTTCCCCCGATGCCCGTTTGCTGGTCGCCAGCAATGAAACTGCCGGACGCCAACCCGACGATCATCGCGACGCACAACATGATGGCCACGCGAAACCGCGTCCCCCCATCCCCTCGAGTCGCTCCTGGCTGCCGGGTGCTCTCCATGATTCATCTCCTGAGTCAGATTGGTCCAAACGATCCGCTCCGACGGGATAGTAAGCCCGTTTCGAGTAACCGGACAATGAACGGTCGGTGACAAGTAGGTGAACGGCTCGGACCCCGGCGTGGAAGCCTGGTATGTAGAGCACTTTGGGGAGTCGAGTAGGCACGTTCACCTCGTGCAGTCGGTCGATCAGTCGCCGCGATTGCTGAAGTGGACAACTAGGTCGACGGCCCACTTTGAAAGGCTACGGCCGGGCCAATCGCGAAGACCGCGAACCGGTGACCGTCGACACCGTCTTTAAGATCGGCTCCGTCCGCAAGCAGTTCATCGCGACCGCCGTCATGCTGCTGGTGCGACAGGGTCGCATCAGTTTGGACGATTCGATTAGCAATTACTTCGACGACCTACCGCCGCCGTGGAAATCCATCACCATTCGGCAGCTGCTCTCGCATACCGCGGGGCTGCCCCGCGAGTCGCCGCTCTTCAACGGCTTGAGCGGTCACTCCCTGACGCAACGCACGGAAACTGCCATCTGCTTCTGGCCCTGGGGCCCACGATAGAGCGCTTGACTGCCTTTGGCGAAGTTATAGAGCGGTGCGGTGATCGGATCGTTTTCGGATACCGTCCAGTAGATTCCGTGTGCCTCCAGCCGGTCGTACTGTCCATCAATGGAGCGATTGCCACCCAGCACGGCATTGAAGCCTGACGTCCCTCCGCTCAGGAGTGCCGTGTACGCCGCTCTACCCTTCTCAGGCGAATCGTTCCCAAGTCCACCATAGTGCTTCGCCAGCTGACGCCATTCGTCGTCGGTCGGCAACCGCCATCCATCTCCTAGCGCCTGACATCCTCGCTGCGCCGATTCCCACGTATACAAACGGCCATATCGACGGCAGTTCGATTCCGTATCGTCGTAACAATAGGATGACGACGTGCTGACGTTCAGATTGGCAGTCGTCCACTCTTTACCGTCCGCCATCCGTTTGGAAGAAGCGATCGCACCCGACAGGGTTTGCTCTTTCGCTGAACTCTGCGTCGCGCCGGCGCCGCCAACAAATCCGAACGCAATACTCAGCGCGATTGCCACGGCACTAATTCGACCGGTCGTCATGTTGTCCTCGCCGCTATGGTGTGATCGCGAACTGTGTCTTCGCAGCTTTTGACATCGCCCCACCTAAACGGAGGGAGCCTAGCACGCATTAACTCACGATAAACGGTAGGACTCTATCGGGAGTGACCCGGCGCACGTGTGGCCGCGTTGAGCGCCCGTGGTAGCATTTCACGACTGAGATCAGAAGATTTCCCGCAAGAGGCCGGACGGGATCTGCACGCCAACGCTCCAAGTCAGGATCGTGTCGCGTCGATCTGACGGGCCATCAACCTGGCGCGCGATGCCGATGCTGACTCGGCCCATTGACACATATCCCACCTCCAGACCAACGTACGTGGTCCGTCCGGTCCCTCTCCGCGGTGATGAAAACGTGCGGGTCACCGTCATCGATGCCTCGGCTCCGAACGGGCCGTAGAAGCCCCAACGGTGCCCGATGCCGGCGTTGAAGCCGCCTTCTCCGGCGGCTGCGCGCATGGTCAGAGCTTTCCCCGTTGTTGGGCTGGACTGGCGGTAGAAGAACACACCGGTCAGGCTGCCAGAAAGGCGCTCCGGCGCCGCATAGTGAACACCGAGCTCCAGAAATTTGGTCGTCGGTTCACCGCGGTTCTGGGCCGCGGCGGTCTCCGCGTGCCCAATGACGAGACCGATCGCGAAGGCAGCGACGATCGCCCTTCGTTGCGCCACGACAATCCGGGACGGCATGCCTTAGAGACTACGCGTCGAGTGGCGGCGGGTCGTGAACAAAGGCTGAGAAAAGCGTGAGATTCTGAACAGCGTCTGCGCCGAACAGCGGCGAAGTGATCAGGCCACGTTCCGGAGTTGCTCGATCTGTCTGACGAGGTGACCCGGACAAAGGAGCCCGTCAGATTTGGTATCCAAGCCGTGCCTGAAGCCGCGCGCGGAACCGTCGGCCCACGCGAATGGCCGTTCCATCTCTTAGCACCGCCACGTAGTCGCCGTGCAGCTCCTGGCGGAGTTCCACGACGAGATCGATGTTGACGATGGCGGAGCGATGAAGGCGAACGAACCGTCGTGGATCGAGCGTGGCCTCGAGTGCACCCAGCAGCGCTCGGTGCAGATGTGTGGCGCCATCGCGCGTGTGGAGCTTCACGTACATACCGTCAGCCTCGATCCAGCCGACCTGTTCGACCGGGAGCAGCCGCACGCGATCTGAACCACGCACGACGATTCGATCGAGGGGCTGGTGTGGCGCCATTCGTGCGGGCGATTGGACCGCCGGCTTGCGTGCGGAGATGCCGAGCAGCGCCTCGAGCTGCGACATCACCGCTTCGGCATGTCCGGCGCGAACGTGGCGCAATGTGTGATCCAGCGTCGCCTGAAACTTCTCGTCGCTGAAGGGCTTCAACAGGTAAGCGGCCGCGTGCGCCTCGAACGCCTGCAGCGCGTACTCGTCGTACGCAGTGACGAAGACAACCTCCGGCATCGCGATCGGCGGGCGCTCGCGCACGAGCGCCGAGAGGACCCCGAAACCATCCAGCTCGGGCATCTGCACGTCGAGAAACATCAGCTGCACGGGAGCGCCCGCCTGCGCGGCCGCGCGCAACGCATCCAGGGCGTCGGCGCCGCCGGCGCACGAGGCGGTCAGTTCCACCCGGTTGTCGCGGGCCAGCAGCCGACGCAGCCGTTCGCGCGCCGGTTTCTCGTCGTCCACGATCAGCGTGCGCGCCGCGCGCATGATGGCACTGCTCATTTCGGCACCGCTCTCGTCGCCATCTCAGATTGTTGTGCCGCGGGTGGTTCCGGCAGGTCGATCTGCACGTCGACACCGCCGGTTGCGACCGCAGTGATTCTCAGCAGGCCTGACGTCCCGTACATCTGCTCGAGACGATCCGCAACATTTCTCAGGCCGACACCGGCATCCCGGTCGAGGCTCCAGTCCGGCGGCAATCCTACCCCGTCGTCGCGCACGCGAATGCTCAGCGCGCGTCCCTTCGCAGTGATGGACACATCAACACGGCCACCCGACAGGCGCGTTCCCACTCCGTGGCGAATGGCGTTCTCGACGATCGGCTGAAGCAGAAACGCTGGAACCATCCGCGTCAGCAGCTCGTCGTCGGCGTGCACCGACACGTTCAGGCGTCCTTCGAACCGGGCAGATTCGATCGCGAGGAAATCGTCGAGGAACGTGAGCTCCTCACCGAGGGTAATGAACGGCTGCGACGTGTGACGGAGCGACGCGCGCAGAAGATCTCCAAGCTGCGCCATCAGCCGCCGGGCCATTTTGGGATTCGACTCGGTAAACGCACTGATCGTATTGAGCGCATTGAAGAGAAAGTGCGGCTGCAGCTGGGCACGAAGACTCTGCAGCCTGGCCTCTACCAGCCGCCGTTCGAGGGCCACGCTCCAGAGGGCCAGCTCGTGCGCCTCGCGGATGCCGCGCCTCACCTGCTCGGCATAGAGACGCGCGAAGGAGATGCCGGCAATCACGGCGTAGATGGGCAGATCCGAATAGAACCGATCGAGCAGGTAGATATGAAAGTTGTCAGGCAGGGGACTGCCGCGGAGTGGGCGCGCGGCGAGACGGAGCGCGATCGTGACGGCGGTCCAGACCAGCGCGAGCGGCACATGCAAAGCGACGCGAACGGGAAACCTTGCGGCAGCTGCGAGCCGCCGATCGAGCCGGAAGATGAATGGTGTGACCAGCCCCCACGAGTACCAGCGAGGCAGGGTCCAGGCAAGCGCGACGGGCCAGGGCAACCCGGCGAAATAGAGTTGCGTGGCGAAGAAGCCGGCCAAGGCCGTCCAGAGCAGGAACACGCCCAGTGCTCTGAGGGCCCGGCTGGATACCGGTGCACCCGGTTCCAGGCCGGCGGCTTTCTGCGATGGCAACGCGGAGGTATGCACCTGAGGTAACTGTCTACGATCGCCCTCCTCTCGTCCAGCACTGAGCGTTCGCATCGCCGTGCGGTCCGTTCATGACGACCACCGACCGTTCATCATTTTCGATGGGGAGTTCGCGACGGTCGCCGCTATGCTGGCGAAGAGGACATGTTCAAATGATCAACACGCGATACATCATGATCGTTTCGGGCACCGTGTTGCTGACGCTTCCAACGGTCTGTACGGCACAGACGCGCGAGCAGCTGACACCGAACCGCGTGCGGCTGGAATCGGTGGAATACAAGGGGAAGCACGCCATCAAGATGACCGAGGACGGCGAAGTCGGCAACGGCGAGGCTTACGCGGTCATCAAAGGTCCTGAGTTTCACAACGGGAGCATCGAGCTCGAGCTCGCGGGTCTGCCCGCATCGGGTGCGGGCGCGGGGGCCCGCGGTTTCATAGGAATCGCATTCCGCCTGCGGAATGGCAAATTCGAGTACATCTATCTCCGGCCGACCAACGGCCGGGCCGACGATCAGGTGCGGCGCAACCATTCCACTCAATACAGCTCGTTTCCCGATTTCGACTTCGCCCGTTCGCGCAAGGAGGCGCCGGAAAAGTACGAGAGCTATGTCGATCTCGAGCCTGGGGTCTGGACCCGTGTGCGCATCGCCGTGCAGGGGACGACGGCACAACTGTTCGTGCACGGCGCGCCGCAGCCAGCGCTGATCGTGAACGATCTCAAGCTCGGCGACTCCTCAGGCGCGCTGGCCCTGTGGATAGGGCCGGGAACTGAAGGTTATTTCACTGGTCTCGCGATCAAGCCGGCGACCAGCAAGTAAGACCTGATGTCGCGCGTGTCGATACCGACAATCAGCATGGCTGCGCGGGTGTCGATGCTCGTCACGGTAGTCGTGGTCGCGACGCTCGTCGGCTCGGTGATCGTGCGTTCGCGTCAGGCCGCGTCAATACGAAAGGTCGACGAGGCCACGCTCCGTGGCTATGCCGGCGTCTACGCGTGGGAGCAGAATGGCTACCTGTACCTCCAGCTATGGTCAGAACTCTCCGCCAGCAACCAGCTCGTCGCCTTCGAAGAGACTGGTGAGGTTCGGACGCTCTATCCGACGGATCCCGATCGTTTCTTTGCAGGTCCAGGAGCCGCTGTGCCAGATGCCATCGAATCGCGAATCGAATTTCAACGGGATCGCGCCGGTGAAATCGTCTCGCTGACGTGGTCGCGCGTCGGTGCTCCAATCCGGCGCGCGCGGCGAGTGAGCATCGAGCGGCACGAAGACGTTCGTTTCTCCAATGGCGAGGTGACACTGGCGGGCACGCTGATCAGTCCCGCAAGCCCGGGACCTCATCCCGCCGTCATTCTCGTTCACGCGTCGGGCGCGGAGGATCGCGAGTACCTGTTGCCATTCGCCCGATTTCTCGTCCGCCGCGGTGTGGCGGTACTCGGCTACGACAAACGAGGCGTCGGCCGCTCGACGGGCACTTGGAACAACGCGTCGTTCGACGACCTTGCCGGAGACGTCATCGCGGCATTTGAGTACTTGAAGACGCGCAGCGACATCAACCGAGACGAGGTCGGCATGTTGGGATGGAGCCAGGCGGGCTGGGTGATGCCGCTCGCGGCGAGCCGGGCGAAGGATCTTGCGTTTCTCATCAGCATCTCCGGCGCGGGCGTGTCTGGCGCCGAGACCACGATCGACGCGGCGCGAAACGAGATGACGGCCAACGGGATGCGGCCGCAGATGGTCGAACAGATCGTCGAGCTCATGATGCTTCAGTACGAATACCTGCGGACCGGCCAGGGATGGGAGCGGTACATCGCCGCTCGCAACAAGATATCAACTCAGATGGGTGGCAATCCGCCCGAGACATTTCCCTCCAGGCCGGATCATCCCTATCTGCAGTTCATTCGGCCATTGATTGTGTACGACCCTGCGCCCGCTCTGCGCGCGATCCGGCTGCCGGTGCTCGCGTTATTCGGTGAGTTGGACAACAACATCGTCCCGGAAAAGAATCGTGCGGCCTGGGAGGCGGCTCTGCGCGCCAGTAGTCACCCCGACTACACGCTTCGAATCCTTCCGAAAGCGAATCACGCGATGCTGGACGCCAAGGCGGGCAACAACGCAGAGATGAAATCACTGCAACGGTTCGTTCCCGCCTACTCTGAAGTGGTGCTCGATTGGCTATCGAAGCGCCTCGAAGGCTTCGCCGTTCAGCGGTAGCTGCAGTCTTCCCGAACCTACCGACCCGCTTATCAATGGGGTGTCAGCTCGGACGTTCCTGATCGGAGCACTTGGAGGCTAAGCTCTGCCATAGGCGCGAACCATATCTAGCGCTTGGTCGAAGTAAAGAGAAGAAAGCCGATGTCGAAAATCGGCTGGCGTCTTCGACAGAGTATTGAAAGGAAGCCGTTGAGGCGGGCTTGACCCCGCCGGAGACAATCTGCACATGAGCCTGATGACCGACCTCAAATACGCCCTGCGATCATTCGGCCGCGCCAAAGGACTCGCGATCACCGTCGTCGTGACGCTGGCGCTCGGGATCGGCGCCAACGCCGCGATCTTCAGCGTCGTTCAAGGGGTGCTTCTGCGGCCCCTGGTCAACCGCGAGCCGGATCGGCTGATTTACATCCGGCAGAGCGCGCCGGGCATCGGCGTAACGAACGCGAATTTCTCGGTGCCCGAGTTGAAGGACCTGCAGGCGCGCGTGAAATCGCTGACCGCGTTCGGCGACTTCTCGACGATCGAGTTCACGATGGTCGGCCTGGGCGAGCCGCGGACGGTCCGGGCGGGCGTCGTCGGCGGCAGCTACTTCGAGGTCATGGGACTCAAGCCGGTGATGGGGCGCCTGCTCGGACCGTCCGACGACGGGCCGAAAGCGGACGGCGCAGCGATTCTCACCTACCGATTCTGGACGAGCGCGTTCAAGAGCGACCCGAATGTGATCGGCAAGAAGATCACGCTCAGCGATCGCCCGGCGACGATCGTCGGCGTGCTCGAACCGTCGGTGCCGTACCCGCAGGAGACCGAGATCATCGCCAACGTTGTCACGAGCCCGCACCATCTCGACGCGACGATGGTCGATGGCCGGGTGCACCGTATGACGGAGCTGTTCGGCCGGCTGGCGCCAGGCGCCTCGCTCGACGAGGCGCGCGCGGAGCTTCGCGTCGCGCACGCGGCGATGCTCCAGGCACATCCCGAGGCCTACGAGAAGCAGGCCGACTTCCGCATCGACGCGCGGAACCTGGGCGACGAGATCATCGCGCCGGCAAGAACCATCCTGCTGATCTTGCTCGCGGCCGCAGGCCTGGTCTTCATCGTTGCCTGCTCGAACGTCGCGAACCTGATCCTCGCGCGGTCGGTGCGCCGCGAAGGCGAACTGGCGGTGCGAGCGGCGCTCGGTGCAACCAACGTCGCGTTGCGGCGGACGCTGCTTGCCGAGAGCGTGCTGCTCTGCGGCACGGGCGCGATCCTCGCGGTCGCCATTGCGCAGCCAATGGTCGCGTTACTGACGCGGTACGCCGCGCGTTTCTCGGTGCGCGCGCACGACGTCACCGTCGATTCCAGCCTGCTCTGGGTCGGCGCGGGCCTGGCAATCGCCGCCGCGGTGCTGCTCGCTTATGTGCCACGACTGCCGTCCGCGGACTCCGCCAATGGCGCGACGCTCGTGGGCCGCGGCGTGCGGCTGACGACGGGCACGAACCGGCGGCTGCGGCTCTTCGCGGTGACGCAGATCGCGGCCTCGTTCATGCTGGTCGCGGGCGCGGGGATGCTGATCGCGTCGCTCTTCGCACTCCAGCGCCAGACGACCGGCCTTCGCGGAACCGTGCTCGCCGTCAATGTTCCGCCCGTTTCCTACACCCGCAAACCGGAGGAGGTCAGCCGCTTTTACAAGGAAGCGCTGCGGCGGATCGGCCAGCTGCCCGGCGTCGAGACCGTTGCACTCGGAACGGTCGTGCCGTGGCGCGATCCAGGGTTCTTCGCGGCGCAGTTCACGGTTGAGGGCTACCAGAAAGCGAACGGAGAAGAGGATCCGCGGGCGCAGTTCCGGACGGTCTCGCAGGGTTTCTTCGACTCGCTCGGCGTGAAGCTCATCGCCGGCCGCGACTTCAACGAAGGGGATCGCCACGATGGCGAAAAGGTCGTCATCGTCAGCGAGACCGTCGCGCGGCGGATGTTCCCCAACCAGGATGCCGTCAATCGCCACATGATGTGGACCGATCCGGTGACGAAGTTCATCGGTGTGAGTAACGGTCCGCGCCGCATCGTCGGCATCGTCCAGGATCTCGACGACGAGCACCTGGTGCCCGAGCCGGTGATGACTGTCTACCATCCTATGGATCAGGAGATGAACGGCGGGCGGATCTTCATCCACGCGAAGATGGATCCGTACTCGCTCGTGCCGTCGGTGACGAAGGTGATTCGTGACCTTGCGAGCGATCAGCCGGTCGAGCGGCCGGCAACGCTCGACGACATCCGGACGGAAGTCCTGGCGCCGACGCGAGTCAACGCGATGGTGTTCGGGGGATTCGCCGGCGTGGCGCTGCTCATCGCGGTCGTCGGCGTGGCGGGGGTGCTGGCGTTCTCGGTCAGTGCGCGGACGCGCGAGTTCGGGATCCGGCTGGCGATCGGATCGACGCCGCGAAGCCTGCTGCTCCGCGTGCTGCGCGAAGGCGCGGCGATCGGCATCGGCGGGATCGTGACGGGCGCGGTGGGCGGGTTAGTGCTCGCACGCGTCATCGGCAGCTTCATTCCCGACGTCGAGATTCCCGGCGCGGTGCCAGTCATCGGGGCCGCCACGGTCCTGGTGCTGGCCGCGGTCATCGCGTCGCTGACGCCG